>Ga0182019_10000647_pt1 | contig 17118 bp, 7 predicted proteins | sample 812E2MmetaG_FD_120483 | JGI IMG/M metagenome (GOLD analysis project Ga0182019, IMG submission 120483) | Permafrost microbial communities from Stordalen Mire, Sweden - 812E2M metaG | ecosystem: Environmental > Terrestrial > Soil > Wetlands > Permafrost | place: Sweden: Stordalen | collected...
CGCAATTTCCGACCGTCGCCTTATCCTATATAAGGCGAGGTCTCAAATCTGCGGGAGTGCGAGGAGGGGGACTTGAACCCCCATGGCTGTTAACCGCTAGCACCTCAAGCTAGTGCGTCTACCAAGTTCCGCCATCCTCGCGGGAAGGCCAGAGTGGCAGCTTATAGTAAGGCCCAGGGTCGGTGTCAATTCAATGCCAGTATGGGGTTACGCCGCCGGACGCCCCAGGCCGAGCAGATCGCGCGCATCAAGATACGCGTCGCTGACGGCAAAGCGAAGCAGATCGCGCAACGGGCCGGGCCGGCCGGCGTGGTCGCGCAGGGTTTCTGCATCCGGCGCGTCTGCGACTCCCGGGATCGATTCGCGCCCAACCATGCGGACCGCCGTGCTGGCGACACCGCACATAAGCAACCCAGCGCGGTTGCCTGCTTCGCGCGCCCCTTCCCGCCAACGCATCGGATCGAGGGCCACCTCGGCGTGCTCTTGAAACAGCTCGCCCACCCGCTTGGCGATCTTGTAGGGCAGCGCCTTCTTCAACTTGGCTGCCTGCTCCGCCGCGGCGTCCTCGCTGCCGGCACGGAAACGCGCATGCTTGGGGTGGAAGGCCTTGAGCACGCCCATGAACAAGGTGTCGAACTCCGGTGCCGGCAACGTCGCAGCCAGCAGATACTCGGGCCGGCTGAGCTCGAGGGCGCGGCCGATACGGAAACGCAGCTCGCCGACTGCGGCTTCGCCGGCCAAGCGCGGACCCACCACGATCGCCGGCGGTGCCACGCCAACCAGGCTCATCCCATCGAAGTCCGCGTCCGGCCGCAGGTAGAGACTGGTGCGCCGGTTGCCCAGGGCCTTGCCTGCCTGCCCCCAGATCTGGGCTATGGCCAGGTCCGCCACCGTCGACACCTTGTCCTTGGCGGTAACGCCGAAGCTGTCCAGGTTGGCCTGTGAAAGTCCGGGCGCCCCTTCCCACACGGCCGCTAGCACCTCGGCCATGAAATGCACGTCGGGCAGCGGATTCAGATACTTGCCGCGCCCTCCGTCCTCCAGAGTTCCCGCATAGGGATCGTCGGGCTTGCGTTCGGGCGCCGGGTTCTGCGCCAAGAAGTCCCTATCATCGTCGGTCGCCAAGCGCAGCACGTCCAACACCTCGAGCAGGGAACGCGCCCGATCGACATGCCCGAGACGGATGTGATCCGCCGCCAGAGCGTGCAAGGATTCCTCACGTGCCGGATCGAAGACCAGGATGGCCTTGTGGTTCTCGATGGCCATCTCTCGGTGCTCGGGACGGGCACCATAGATCTCGGCCAGAGCTAGGCGTGCCTCCACCCGATTGGGGTCGGCTGTGATCGCTGCCTGCAAGGCGCCCACCGCGGCTGCCGGATCGGTAGGTACCAGCAGAGCACCCAGCTTCGCCCATAGCTCGGCACGCCGGCGCGCCAGCTCCGCGTCCGCCGCCGGCTCGGCCAGTTGGGGCAAGACTCGTTTCAGGGTTTCGCCCACATCAGCCCCGCGGCCGGCTCGCTCATACGCCTCGCACAGGGTCCACAGGGCAGTCTCGTCTGTGGCATCGTCGGTGAGCACCTGCTCGAGCAAGTCCGCCGCCCTGTCGAAGTTGCCTTGCTCCATCTCGAACCCGGCGATTTCGCGTCGGCGCGCGGCTCGCTCCTTGGGCTCAACCACTATGTCGGCGATCCGGCGCGCAGTTTCGATGGCAGCACGCAGGGCACCCTCTGACCGCTGGGTAGCCATCGTCTTCTCCAGCAGGGGCACCTGGTCTGGGCTGTCGCCCTCAACCCGGGCAACCGCTTCTTCGTAGGCTTCGCGGGCTGCCCCGGTATTGCCCAGGGCCAGGTGTAGATCGCCGATCTGCTCGTACAGCCTGCACTGCTCGACCGGATCGCCACAGGACTCGGCCACCTGGCGCAGCGATCGCGCCGCTTCCAGCTTGTCTCCCCGTTCAATCGCCAGATCGGCCAGCGCGCGCAGCGTCTGCGGATGGCTGGGAGAAAGGCGCACGGCCGCCGCGTGCAGAGCCGCCGCACGCTCAGGCCGTTTCTGTCGCAGCTCAGCCATCGCCCCGTGGGCCAGGGCCAGCGCCACTTCCTCAGGGTAGTTGGGCGCTGCTGCGTGATCCGCGATCCCCTCGAAATGGGTGGCCGCATCCCGCCAGCGTCGCGCCTGAAAGCGATTTTCGCCGAGTGCAATGCGCAGCATGAGTTGCCCGGGCAGAGCCTTGTCCGCCTCCACCAGTTGCCGGTAGCCTTCGTCAAGGCGCCCCAGCTTCTCGTAGACCTCGCCCAGCCGGTGATAGAGCTTGGCGGTCTGCTCGGGCTGGCCGCGCATGCGCCGAAGCGCCTCGTTCAATCTGCGCTCTGCCCGATCCCACTGCTCTTCGCGGTACAGGATGTCGGCCATGGTGACCACGGCGGGCAGATGATTGGGGTCAAGATCCAGCGCCTCGTCGAGCCGGCGTTCGGCCTCGGCAAGACCGTCGGTTTTCTCACATAACGCGCGGGCGAGATTGGTCAGCACCGCGGCTTTGGCTGAAGGCGAGTCGCACAGGCTGAGCTGGCGCTCGTACAGTTCCTTGGCCTCGTCGATGCGGCCCTCGCCTGCCAACATGGCAGCCAGCGCTGCCAGCACCTCGGGATTCGAAGGATGGAGGTTGACCGCTTTTTCGAAGCAAGCCCGCGCCTTGGCCGCCTGGCCGATCTGATCGCGGAAAACCGCGCCCGCTTCCAGCAAGGCGGCCGCCTGTTCGGGCTGGCCCGCCAGCGCATCAGCCCGGCGCAAAAGCGCGGCCGCGTAGGCCTGGAAATCGTTGCGCTTGAGGTAGAAGCGCGCCAGTGCGGCGAGCACCGCCGGATCCTCTGGCTGCAGCGCCAGTGCCGCCTCGATGGCTTGCTGGGCTCCCTTGGGGTCCGAGAGGTCATCGGACTTGAGCTGAGCCATCTCGAGGTCAAGGGCGGCAATCAATTTGGGATCGTTGCCAGCCTTGCTCAGCACCTCGATGCGCTGCTCGAGGATACGCAGGGCCTCATGCGCCAGGCCCGCACTGCGCAGATTGCGCAACAGCGCGGCCGCGGTCCGCTCGTCGGAAAGCGCATCGGCGCCCAGGCTGCGCAGACAAGCCGCCGCGGCCTCCGGGTTGCCCAACTTCTCTTCCAGAATGCGCGCGCGCCTCCACACCAGTTCGTTCTTCTCCGTCCCCTCCGAGATCTCCGAGCGTCGGCGCAGCACCTCGACCAGGGCTTCGAAGCGCCCCAATGCCTGCTGCAAACGGTCCAGCGCTGCCAGCGCCTCGGCGTCCCGTGGCGCTCGTCTCAGGATGTCTTCGTACATGTCCACTGCCCGCGCGGGCAGCGACAGCTCACGTTCGTATATCTCGGCCAAGCGCCAGCGCGCCTCGCGCGCGTCTTCTCCCTCTCCGGTCAATTCCAACTCGCGCTGCAGCGCTGCCGCTGCCTTTTGCGCCATACCCACCCGACCGTAGAGCCGCGCCAGCGCCGCGTAGCCGGCGCGCGCCTCGATGGCCAGCGCCGGGCTGCGTGGGTCACCCGCCGCCAGTCCACGCTCCTCCTCGTCGGTGCTCGCCACGAACCGTTCGAGCGTGTCCACCGCTTCGTAGGGCCGTTCTAGCCGTTTTTCGTAGAGCTCGGCCAGTTCGAAGGCGCGGCTGCGCGCCTCGGCGCCTTCCAGGCGTCCACCCGGCACCGTGATGCGACGTTCTAGTACCTGGGCCAACTCGGCCCAGCTCTCTCGAGTTCGGTGCATCTGCTCAAGCCGATCGAGCGCAACGGGATTGTCGGTCTCCAGCACGATGACGCTGCGGTAGCGCTCTTCAGCCAAAGCGACCTGTCCCAGCTCTTCGCGAATCTGTCCAACCCGCAGGTGCAGCGCGATCGCCTCTGGGCGGGCCGCCCGCTCTGCCGCACGCAGGTAGATATCGCAGACGTGATCCCATCCGTCCCCCTCGCGCGCTAAGCGCTCCATCTCGCCGCGCACTGACTCGTCCGAGGTCTGCAGGACGAAAGCCCGCTCCAGCGTCGCCAACGCCAGGTCATTGTTGTGGGCGCCCCGCTCCCAAATCTCGGCTTGTTTCTTCAAGTAGCGATGTCGGCTAATCAGATCGGCTGGCAACAACTCGTAGGCCTGCACCCATTCCTGCCAGGGCGTCTCGAACCTGGCCACGGCTGCTGAGCCGCTCGCGGCGGGCGGCTCGGGCAGGTCCGCCTGGTCAACGATATCCAACTCGCCAATATCGATCTCACCCGTCACCTCGTCGAATTCCAGCGCCGGGACGGCCGCCCCTACCAACACGGGCGAAGGGGTCAACAGGTCAACATCGGCGCTCTCGACCTCGGGCGCGGCCGCCTCGGGTTCCGCGTGCAGGGCCGCGGAAGCCTCCGCTTGTGCCGCTTCCTCATAGCGGCCAATCAGAAAGGCCAGCCGCCACAAGTTGGCCGCAATGTCTTCGTCCTCTGGTGCCAGCCGGAAGGCATTCAGGTAGGCGCGGAAGGCGCGCACCCGATCCTTGACCTTGTCTTCGACCAAGGCGGCTGCCCGCCGTACCACACTCACCTTCTCCGCCGTGGTGGCGGCCAGCGTGAAGGCTTGCCCCTCGACCGCCAGCGCATCCTCCCAGCGCCCGGTGACCTCAGCCAGACGCAAGATTTCCAGCCGAGCGGACTCGTTGCCGGGAGAAACCGCGAACGCGCGCAACAACTCGTCAAGCGCACCCGAGGGATCGCCCATCTCGGTTTCGCGCACGCCTGCGCGCAGGCAGAGCAGGGAAAAACGCTCCTGGGGCGCGGGACGGCCGCGCGCCACTTGCGCGTAGACATCGAGCAGCCCTTGCCAGTCCTTGGTTGTCCGCGCTAGCCGTTCCAGCTCGGGAAGCAGGATCTCCGCCGCCGGATCGTGGGACAGCGCCTCGCGCAGCACGGTGAAGGCGCGCGCCGGTTGCTGCAGCCGGCTCTCGCACAACCCGGCCACCTTCATCGCCACCTGTACCTGCGCGAGTGGATCAGGCGAGCGGGCACCCTCGCCCGCATAGACTTTGATGAGGTCCTCCCACAACCCGTGGGCCTCGGCGGTCGCCTCCAAGCGGCCCAACGTCTCCTCGTCGGGCTTCTCCACGTAGGCGCGCCGGAAGAGCTCGAAGGCCCGGCGTGGCTCGCCGAGCATGGTTTCGGCCGCCCCAGCCATCTCGAAGAGCAGCCGGCGCCGTTGCGTGGCGTCCTCGGTCTTGCGCAGAACCTTCTCCGCGGTGGCGATGAACGCCTCGCCATCCTTGGTTTCGGCGTAAAGCGACGCCAGAGCGGCCAGGGCATCCGACTGCTCAGGCTCGATCTCGACCACTCGTTCGAAGGCGCCAATCGCCTTCTTGGCGTCCTGCAAGCGGTCGCGGTACAGGCATCCGATCTCCAGCGCCCGCTCGACTCGCTCTTTGGGATCGGTGGCGAAGCTGAGCTGCCGTTCCGCCACGCTCGCCACGCGCGGCCAATCGTTGCCAGCCTCGGCCACTCGACGCAGGGCCTGGTGTGCCTCCACGCTCGTGGGATCGAGATCGCTGATGATGTGCTCCAGCGCGCGGATCGCCTCGGCCGAATCGTTCAGCTTCTCGACCAGCAGGTTGGCGCGCTGGAGCGCCAGGGGAACCGCCTCGGCGGGATTGCTCAGCAGTGCAATACGCCGGGCCAGCAGGTCAGCCAACCCGCTCCAGTCAGACTGCGCCGACGCGATGGCGGACAGCGCCTCCAATCCCTCGCGATCGGTGGGCAGGATCTTGAGCAGGTCCTGCCACGCTTGTTGCGCGCGCGGAATCTGCTTGAGTCCATCACTGGCGAGGCGAGCTAGCCGCCGCAGCAACTCCGCCTGGGCCGACGGATCGGTGGCCAGAGCAGTGATCTGCATGTCCAGGGTGCGCGCCAGTTCATCGAGCCGCCCGGTCTTTTCGTAGCCGACCAGCAGCGCCTGCAGGGCCTGCTGGTCCCCGGGAACATGCTTCAGCACATTCTCCCAGTACGGGATGGCCCGGTCGAAGTCGTCGAGCTGGTTCTGCAAGACATCAGCAATCCGACGGACCAGACCCAGCTTCTCCTCCCCAGCCGCGGCGTAGCGGAGGTGGTACTCCAGCAGCTTGATCAGCTTGGGCTTGTCGTTCGTCTGCTCGAAGATGGCTTCCAGGCGCACAAGTGCGTCCCGGTCGCCAGGTAGGAGCTTGAGAATCTGCGCCGCAGCCCACGAGGCGGACGCCAGATCGGTCAACCGCTCCCCGTAAAGCCCGAGCAACCGTCGCAGCAGATTGATTCTTTCCGCGTCGACGGTGGCCAGCTCGACCTGGCTGCGCAGGAGGGTGGCAAGCTCAGCCCACTGCTCAGATCGCTCGTACGCGTCCACCACCGCGCGTAGCGCGACCACGTCCTTGGGATCGAGCGTGAGGACTTCGCGGTAGGCCGCCGCGGCGCGATCGGGCGCGTCGAGCTTGTCAAGGTACAGCCGGGCCAAGCGACGCAGAATCTCCGCCCGGGCGCTGGGCTCGCTGGCGGCCGCTTCCTCGACCAGCACCTTGGCCATCTCCTCCCAGCGGCCGGCCTTCTGCAGGATGCGCTTGCAAGCCTCGCGCGCTCGCTGGTAACTGGGGTCCAGCTCGGCCATCTGCCGCCACACCGCCAGGGCGCGATCGACGTCGCCCAGCTTGGTCTCGGCGATGACCGCCACCTCTTCCCAGCGAGGCAAGAGATCGGAAACCGCGGCGCCGGTCGAGCGCTCGTGGTTGAGCGCGAATTCCAGCACATCGGCCAGTTCGCGCCAGGCACCGCGCTGGCGAAAATGCTCGGCATAGGCGTGCAGCGCTTCGGGGTCACTTGGCCTGGCTTGCAGTATGGCGTGCAGATACACCGCAGCCTGCTCGCGGTCACCCAGCCGGTCGCGGTACAGCGACGCCAGCTCGCGCTGCAGGTTGAGACGAAACTCCGGGTCCGTCGCCTTCTCGAGCTGCCGCTCGCGCAGCTCGGCCAGCTTGCCGTAGTCTTGGCGACCCAGGTAAAGCGCGGCTAGCTCTTGCGACGCGGTCCCACCCGGTGGCTCAAGCGCCACGATTTCCTGGTAGATGCGCATTGCCTCGGCAACGTCGTTGAGCGAGGTGCGAGCCAGTTGCGCCCGCTTGAACAACACCTCGATCTTCTCTTGGTCGGTGGCCGCCGTCGCCACACGCTCGCGCAGAAAGCGGTCCAGATCAGGCAAGCGGCCGGCGTTGGTCAGCACGCGCTCCATGAGCGCCGACGCGTCGGCATGGTTAGGCACTGCGCCGAGGGCCTTGCGCAGAGCTGCCACAGCGTTGTCGATGTCGCCCGCCTCGTGCCGGCGCCGCGCTATCTGGCTGTACAAACCCGCGGCCCGCTCCGGGCCATCCGCGCCCGTCCACTGCGGGTTGGCAAAGACTGAGGCCAGGGCGTCCAATGCCTTGTCGTCGCGCGGGTAGAGCCGCACCACATCGCTCAGCCTCTGGGCCGCTTGCTGGAGATCGCCAACCTTCTCGGCCAGCATGCGTCCCAGACGGAACATCAGATTGGCGCGCCGTTTTGGATCGGTGGTGGCAGCCAGCTCCAGCTCATACAGGCGGCACGCGGTCTGATACTCCCCGATGGCGGCAAATATCTTTCGTGCCTGCTCGACGGTCTTTAGGTTGTCGGCCGAAATGCTGCCACGAAGGGCTGGTGTAGCGACCGCCCGCGCAATTCGCTGAATCTCCTGACCGGCGGCTTGCTCGGCCTCGGCCTTCAACTCCTCGATGCGCGCCGAGTCCTTGGCACGCGCCACCGCCACCGCCTCCATCTCCAACGTGGTCAGGTACTCGTCGGTGCGGCCCTGTTCGCGGTAGACATCTTTCAGACGCTTGGCTGCCTTGCGATGGCTGGCATCGCGGCTGACAGCATGCGCCAGGTCGGCCTCGGCTCCCGAGGTGTCGCTCAGATGGTCCAAGCGGACCTCTGCCGCCAGGTAGAATAGCTCAGCCGCTTTGGCTTGGTCGTCGATGGCCTGGGCACGTGTCTCGTACAACGTGACCAGTCTGTCGAAACGACCCGACTCGCGATATGCCTTGCGCAGAGCCACGAAGGCATCGCCGTTGGCGGGCTCTTTTTGCAAGACCTGTTCGTACTCGCGCTCGCTGGGCATTTGGGGCCCTCCGCAGAATCAGGCGATGGCGCCGGTCAGGCTACAACCGGAGAAGGTGACGCCAGAAGGGAAGTGACGCTAGAAGGAAAAGCGACGCTAGCATCACCTTCGTGGGAAACCAAGAGCGGTAAATCGCGCGCCTGCTGAAAGGCCGATTCGCGGGTCGCCTGGGCGTGAGCGCGGGGGTGAGCGTGTTCGTGGGCGGGACGCGAAAGGCGGAAACTGGGTGCGCGATGAGTCACGCCAGTCGCCCAGGCAGGCCTCCCACGCACTGGCCGCTCATGCTGCCACTACTGCTCACGCGCGCCGGACCCGTGACAGCCCCGATCAGTGAGGGCTGCCGCGCGACTTTAGCGCAGCCAGTCGGCGCTGCACATCACGGAAAGTCGGATCTCGCTTGGAGACTCGTTCCAGGTAGTAGAGGGACTCGTCGCGATCGCCCGTGTTGTAGAAGACATTCCCCAGCAGGAAGTAGAGCTGAGTGGCCTCAGCCTCGGTGGCGCGCGGACTCTTGAGCGCGTCCTGGAAACAGCGAATGGCCTCCGCATGGTTGCCCATGGCTTCGTGGCTTTCGCCGATCATGGTGAGGGCAAAGACCTCACGCTTGGGATCATCCAGCAGCGCCCTGAAGTGTTGGATCGCAAGATCATGGCGCTCCAGGGTCTTGTTCATCAGCCCCAGGTCTGCCTGGGTGTCGAGGTCTTGCGAACCGGCGGTTCCCCTGGCTGCTTGCGGCATGGGGGTCGGCTCCACTGCCACCGGCGCGGTCGGCTCGGACGTCGGTTCCTCCTTGGGCAGCGCGCCCCTCCTGAGGATCGTCAACTTCTCGCGCCGGTCCGCTACCAGGGCGTGCCCGGGATGGCGGTTCTCCAGGTCGTCGAGCAACGCCTGCGCCTCTTCTGCCAGTTCCTGCTCGATGAAGAAGTCTACTTGCTCCAGGTCCCCCAACACCGCATCGGAAGCCGCCCACTCTTTGTCCGCGTTGCTTGGCGGAAGCGCTTGATAGGTGGGCGTGACCTCCTGGCTTGGTCGGGAGGCTGGTGTGGCGGGCGTGGTCCCGTGCTCAAATCCTTCGCCCTGTCCCTCCCCGTCGACCTCCGCGCTGCCGAACGCCTCGGCCAAGGCCGCCACTGCGCCGGTGCTGTCCGCTGCCTCGTCCTCCGCGGCCCCGCCGTCGCCCATGAGTTCGATTTCGCCGCTGCCAATCGCTTCGGGCTCAGGCGTTGCCTGGCGGCGGGAATGGGCAGGCTGGCTAGCTGCCGTCGGCGCGCGATCCAGCGCGGCCAGCACCTCCTGTGCCCGCCGGGCGCTCGGGTTCATTTCCAGCGCTCGGCGCGCATAGATGGCTGCCTCGCCCCGGCTCGACCGGAAGAGCTGCTGGGCGAGGACCTCCAGTTCCGCCGCCGCCTCGGCCTTGCGGCCGAGCTGGACCAGCACCGCAGCCAGGCGCTCGTGCGCTCCGATATGCGTGGGCACCCGCTCGAACACCCGCCGCAGATGCTCGGCGGCACGCTCCACTAGTCCATACCTTACGAACACGTCGGCCTCGGCCAGGATGCGCTTGATCTCGGCCTCGTCCTCCGGCTTCTCCACCAGGCCCGAGGCGATGGCCACTCGGTCCGCCACACTGGGGACCTCATCAGGTGACGGCGTCCTGTACTTGTCCTGCAGTGCGACCGGGACCTCCATCTCGCTGAAGGTGATGGCTGTAGCTCGCCCAGAGGTCACCGGCGCCGGGGTAACATCTGCGGACGGGCTGGGCATCGCCCGGCGCAGAGGGATGACTGCGGCTGGCGCACGGGCACTGTCGGGTGCTGGACGCCCCAGCATCGCGCAGATGTCGGGATCATTCGGGTCCAGGGCAAGCGCCCGCTGGATGGTCTGGTTGCGCTCCGCTGTGCGCCCGGCATTCGCGTAGATGCGGCAGAGTTCTTTGAGCACAGGCAAGCTCTTGTGCGGCTGACCCAGCTGCTCAAAACAACGGGCCAGCAGGTCGAGGATCTCCGGATCGTTCTGATTGGCGTCAAAACAGGGCTTGAGTCGGGCCAGGGCGGCGCGGGCGTTGTTGCGATCGAGGTAGCTAGAGGAGATCTCTTTGGCGAGGACGAGATCGTCAGGTTGGTAGTACAAGATTCGCTCTGCCACGCGGATGAACTCATCGGTCCGCCCCTGGCCTTTGAGCAGATTGGCCGCCTCGCGGAATTCGACCACCGCGTCGTCGTTCTGTCCCGCTTGCACAGCCAGTTCGGCATAGCGGATACGCGCGGATGGCTGGTCCGGATTGAGATCGAGGATCTGCTTCATCGCAGTCAGCGCCTCGGAAATCCGGCCAGCCTTCTGGTGCAGCAGGACCGCCTGCTCCAGTTGTTGGATGGCGTCCGAGAACAGCCCAAGCTGGCGGTAGACATCCGCGAGCTTGCTGCGGGCCTGCACCGCCTCAGGAGAGAGCTTGATAATGTTCTTGTAGACGGCTACTGCGCGCTGAAAAAAACCCTGCTCGACGTAGAGGTCCACCGTCTTCTGATAGACATCGACGGCCTTGTCGTTTTGTCCCAGGCGAACATGCACCTCCGCCATGCGCAGCCAAGTGCGGGTGTCCTTCGCATCCTCCTTGACGGCGTTCTGGAACTCCGTCAGGGCCTTCTCAAGGCTTCCCCGCTCTAGGTATTTCTGCGCTGCTGCGAGGTACTTGTCTTTCTTGGTTACCACCTGGAACGGTCCAGCCTTCAAGTGTTACCGCATACGGTAAACCTGTAAAGGCGTGGACTGAAATTTGCGGACAATGTGAAACCCCGCGTACCGTCTGAGCGACGAGTCAATCGGCGAACACCGAGTGGCGGGGTGCGGTGTGGGTGGACTACAGACGTTCGAGAAAATGCGTGTCGAAGTGACCGGCGATAAAGTCGGGATGGTCGATGACACGCTTGTGAAGCTCGACGTTGGTCTTGATGCCCTCCACCACCACCTCGCCCAAAGCCCGGCGCAACCTGGCCAGGGCAACGTGACGGTTCTCCCCATGCACGATCAACTTCGCCAGCAGCGAGTCGTAGTAGGGGGGAACACGATAGTGGGCATAGATGTGCGTGTCGACCCGCACGCCTGGTCCGCCGGGGAGGTTGAGCGCCGTGATGAGCCCGGGCGAGGGAGCGAACGTGACAGGATCCTCTGCGTTGATGCGAACCTCGATCGCATGACCGCGCGGCCGCATGTCCGGGTGGAGGCGCAGCGGATCGCCGGCGGCCAACCTCATCTGCTCCTTCACCAAGTCCACGCCAAAGACCGCCTCAGTGACGGTGTGCTCTACCTGGATGCGGGTGTTCATCTCGATAAAGTAGAAGTGCCTTCCCTCGTCGAGCAGGAACTCCAGGGTGCCAACCGTGCGGTAGCCAATCGCCGCAGTGGCCTTGCGCGCGGTGCGCAGCAACTCGACCCGTCGGGCATCATCGAGAGCCACCGAAGGAGCCTCCTCGATCAGCTTCTGGTGTCGGCGTTGGATGGAGCACTCGCGCTCGCCCATGGCGATCGCGGTGGAGCCGTCGCCCAGAACCTGCACTTCGATATGGCGGGGATGCCCGATGTAGCGCTCCAGGTAGACCGCGGGGTTGTTGAATCCGGCCTGGGCCTCGGCCCGGGCGGAGGCCAACTGGGTGAAGAGCCGCGACTTGTCTTCGACGATCTTCATGCCCCGACCGCCGCCCCCACCGGTAGCCTTGATGATGACGGGCAGCCCGATGCGCTCCACCGCCTCCTCCGCCTGTCGATCGGTTTCGATGATGAGCGAGCCTGGGACCACCGGAACGCCTGCCGCCTCCATCGCCTTGCGCGCGGAAACCTTGTCGCCCATCAGGCGCATCAGCTCGGGCTGGGGCCCAATCCAATGCAAGCCGCACTTCTGTACGACTTCGGCGAACTCGGCATTTTCGGCCAGAAACCCGTACCCTGGATGGACGGCGTCGGCGCCGGTCACCTCGGCTGCACTGATCAGGGCGGGAACGTTGTTGTAGCTCTGGCGCGCAGGGGGCGGGCCAATGCACACCTTCTCATCCGCGAAGCGCACGTGGAGCGCGTCCGCGTCAGCAGTGGAATGCACCGCGACCGATCGGATTCCCATGTCGCGACAGGCGCGAACCACGCGTAGGGCGATTTCGCCACGGTTGGCTATGAGTACTTTCTTGAACACAGTGATGGTGCTTTCGGATTCACCGCGGAGGGCACAGAGGACACAGAGCCAAATTCGAAATCTACGCCTTCCGTGGTGAGATCTTCCTAGGCCTTCTCGATGCGGAACAGGGACTGCCCATACTCGACGTGTTCCGCGTTCTTCACTAGAATCTCCAGGATCTTGCCGTCGAATTCTGATTCGATCTCGTTCATCAGCTTCATGGCTTCGACGATGCACACGACCTGGCCTTTGCGCACGTTCTGGCCGACTTCCACGAACGGCGGCGCCTCGGGCGCCGGCGCACGGTAGAAAGTGCCCACGAATGGCGAGGTGAGGAGCACGCCGCTCTCGGCGGGCCCTTCCGCCTTCTCCACCGCCGGGCTAGCTGCGGGCGGGGGCAAAGCGGATGTGGCCGGTGTAGCGGCCGTGACCGTACCGCCGCCCGCCTGACGGCGGACAATGCGTATTCCACCGCAAGGGTCCACGTCCAGTTCAGCCAGATCAAACTCGGTTGCGATCTCGGCCAGCTCTCGCACGGTGGCGAGTTCCTCTGGCCCGAGAGCGCAGAGCGGCTCCTCGCAACAGCAAGACGAGGATTTCTTCTCGTCCTTCCGGACTGGGGCCTTGGCTTTGCTCATCGGGTGGGGGCTCCTTTCTTCGGCGAGGCGACCGCAGAGCGTGGCTTTGCGGGCGACGGTTCAGCATCACGGGAAAGCGCCGGCTGCCCAAGCGGGCCGGGGTGCAGCAGGTGCGCGAGTGCTTCGAGCGCAAGCCGGTAGCCCACCGGTCCCAGACCGGCGATCTGGCCAAGACAAACCGGGGCCAGCAGGGAACGGTGGCGAAACTCCTCGCGGGCCGCAAGGTTGGACAGGTGGACCTCAACCGTCGGCAGAGCGACAGCCGCGATAGCATCCCGCAGGGAGACACTGGTGTGAGTCAGCCCGCCAGCGTTGATGATGAGACCCTTGGCCTGCCCGCGCGCCTGCTGTACCCGATCGATGAGGGCGCCTTCTTGGTTCGACTGGAAGGTCTGTACCAGCAGCCCCAGCTCACGACCTCGCCGCAGCAGATCTTGGTCTATTTCTCGCAGCGTGGTGTGGCCGTAGATGTCGGGCTCTCGTGAACCGAGTAGATTCAGGTTCGGGCCGTGCAAAACCACGACGACCGGTGAGGATGTCCGCTCGGCACTCACAGCTCAGCCCGGATTTGAGGAGCCGCCAGGCGCATCACGTAGCGCGCCTTGCCGAAGCTCGCGTAGGAACGCACAGCGCAGGCGACGAAGTACTCCTTGCTCAGCACGTACACGAGAACGACCAAACTGTCGGTCCGTACGGTGATTTCGGCCGCGTGGCCCAGCTCGAGCCGCTCGACCGCCTTGTCCATCTGGGTGATGGCGTGGGCCAACTCCATGCCTACGGTCTGAATATCGATCTCATCATTCCCTGCCCGGCTGTAGTGATCGACCGCGATCCCGTCAAACCCCATCAGGATCCCAGCCACGCCCCCATCGAGGCGGTCCACCATCTTCTGAAGAGTGTCGCGGAACATGACTTGCGGCTGGGTTCTAGCCACCGCGAGCCGGGCGTGTCAATAGCGGCTGGATGGGTTGGATGGGTCAATCACGGTGCGCCGGCCGGGACTGCCGGACATTCAACCGCCAAGGCATTGCCCTGGTCGTCCCAGCGAGTCGCACAACAAAGCAGGAGCTGGTCCTGGGCCGGATTGCACGGGTCACCCATGTACGGGTTGGTCGTAAGGTCCGTGCACTTGGGCACTGCCGGGAAGCTGAACTGCGCAGCCGTCGTGTCGGAATACCCAGTTTGCAGGCAGCCGTAGCAGACCTTCACTGAAAAATCGAAGGGCGGACTCTCGATATCCGAGCTGCCTAGGCGGCCTTTGGCCTTGATGTTGGTTGCGACCTTGACCTCAGGGAACGCCTGGCCCTGGGAGAACTGGCCCTGCAGGTACCGGAAGAGCGGGGCCGTGTTGCAAGGCCTGATGATCTCCACGATCTCCGAGATGACGCCGCCGGGTGCAAGCTGCCACGTGTCTGACGGAGCATCGAACTCACCCGAGCACCCGGAATCCCAGGCGAAGCTGGTACCCGAAGCGGGAGTTACCTGCAACTCGACGTGAAACGATTCCATAGTGATGTTGTTCTTCTCTTCCACGCCCCCGACCGTGGTGCTGCCCACCAGCCCGTTGAATGACGCCAACAGATTCTCCACCAGGGGGTAAAAAAGGTAGTGGGCTGTCCACGGCAGCGCGACGTCAAGGACTCCATCGATTCTCCGATCGCTCGTGGCTGTCACCGGAACCGAGCACGTCGCGACACCGGTTGCCGTCCCGAGCCACTGATCCTGTTCGATCAGAAGTCCGGTTGGGCCGTCGTCAATCGTGCATGCGGCAAGGGACAGAAAGACGCCCACAGGGACGGCTAGGGCGGCCACTCGACCAATGGTTCTACTTGCTGTCATGGCTCTCTCCGTGTCGTTCCAATGAAATCTTGCTCCCTTGGCGCCGCTACTGACCAAGCGAGCGAGCCCGGTTCACGATGCGTGGCGTGAGGAAAATTAGCATTTCGGTACGGTTGTCGTTCTCTTTGCGGCTGCGGAATAACCAACCCAAGATCGGGATGTCCGAGAAGAACGGAATCTTGGTATAGCTGAGACCTGAGTTGCGCGTGTAGATCCCGCCGATGACCGCAGTGTCACCGTCGCGCACCAGCATGGTGGTCTTGGCTTCCTTTTTCTGGATGCTGGGGTTTCCGTTGGAGCCGGTGTTGGCGAAGTCCGGCTGGTTGTTGGTCACCATCACCGTGAGCAGGACGGTGCCCTCGTTCGTGACATGCGGCTTGACCCCCAGGTGCAGTTTGGCATCCACAAACTGGGTCTGGGCGCCCATCGCACTCACCACCGACACCGGGATCGACACACCCTGTTCGATGACAGCATCGATGTTGTCCATCGTGGTTATTCGCGGCGAGGACACGATGCGGATCGTGCCGGTGGACTCCATGGCCGAGAGGCGCAGGTTCAAGTTGAAGGCCCCTGCCACTGACCCCAGGGTGAGGCCGATGGCACTTCCGGTATTGAGGCCAGCTGGGGCAGGCATATTGACCAGAAAATTTGGATTTGCGCCTCCAGCAACGCCGGTTCGGGCTGCTGGAACCAGACCGGACATTGGTGAACTGCTGTCGTCTGCCCCGCCACCAATACCAATGTTGTAGGGGAAAACCAGCCCCGTGGGATTGCCGTGCGCCGCATCCATGAAGGTGTTTCCACCCCACTGGATGCCGATCTGGCGGGCATAATCCGAATTCATCTCTACGATGCGGGCCTCGATAACCACTTGCGAGGTCTGGGTATCCAGGTTGCGAACCAAGTCCTCGATGAGTTGCAGGTTGCGCGCCACATCGGACACGATCAGGTTGTTGGTGCGATCGTCGACCGATATCTTGCCTCGCGGCGAGAGCAGATCGCGAGCCTTGTCTTGCAAGGAGGAAGCGTGCGCGTAGGAGACGCCGATGAGGCGGGTTTCCGTGGGCAAGACCTCGGTTATCTGCTTCTGGCGAGCAATCTCCTGTTCCAGTTCCTTCTCCAGTACCGACAAAGGCGCCACGCGAACCAGGTTGCCCTCGCGAACCGATCCCAACCCCTTGGCCCGCAGCACGACGTCCAGAGCCTGGTCCCAGGGCACGTCGCGCATCTTGATGGTGACCTCGCCCTTCACCTCGTCCGAAGTAACGATGTTCATCTGCCCCACGTCGGCTAGCAGACGCAAAATGTTGTGGATGTCAGCCCCTTTGAAATCTAGGTCGATACGGCGACCGGTGTAGCGCTTCTTCGCCGTCAAGCTCGCGCGCCGACCCGCCGGTGAATCTGGGCTATCCTCGCCGAGCTTGTGCGGCGGACCGCCAGCCTGAGCCAAAGCCAGGGCATTGGCGAAAAGGACACTAAAGCCCGCCACGCGACGAGCGGGTACAAACAAAACCGACGGCGGCAATGGTCCGCCCAGGGCGGGCAGCTTCTGGCCACTGGACGGCGTCGCCTTCTGGAAATCCCAGTAGATTCGGTTCCCGTCCTGCCTAACGCGATTGGGGACATCTTCAGCCAGGTCCACGTCAACCCGAACCGTGCCGCGCGCATGCGGATCCTGGTACGAGCTGATGAGCCGGACTGGGCCAAGGTACTCCGTGGCGTCCAGACTGCGCACGAGTTCGTCGGGTAGATCAGCGTGGTCGAGACGCAGGCTGACGCGCCGACCAGCCGAGCGTTCGACGACAAATCCCGATGGCTCTTCCAAGTAGATGATGACCGAGGATCGGGTGGGCTCGTCGACGAAGTCGATGCTGCGAACCCGGCTGGGAACCCGCAGCGTGACCGAGCGAGGACGGGTGACCGGCTTGGCCGAATCAGGTGCGGGCGGCACACTCACGACGACCGCTTTCTCCTGCTTGGGAACCGGTCTGGCCGGTGCGGGGACCGGAAGAGCGGCCGGGGCTGCCGCTGCAGCCGGATTGGACAGCACGGACGCCTGCGCGAGTCGCTTGACTTCGGCTGCAAGCACATCCCGGGCCGCCTCCAGCTGGACTCGCTCCTGCTCCAGTTTGGCACGCTCCTTCTCGACGCGAGCCCGGTCGGCGCGTGCCTGCGCCAGGCGGGCCTCCTCGGCCGCACGGGCAGACTCGGCCTGCTTCAACCTCTCTTCCTCTTCGCGACGGCCGCGCATCTCTTCCTGGCGGCGGTCTTCTTCTGCACGACGCGTGGCCACTGCCA
>Ga0182019_10000648_pt1 | contig 17104 bp, 13 predicted proteins | sample 812E2MmetaG_FD_120483 | JGI IMG/M metagenome (GOLD analysis project Ga0182019, IMG submission 120483) | Permafrost microbial communities from Stordalen Mire, Sweden - 812E2M metaG | ecosystem: Environmental > Terrestrial > Soil > Wetlands > Permafrost | place: Sweden: Stordalen | collected...
CATCACCCTCCAGCGGCTGATTCTCCTGCGCCGAAGGAATTTCGAGACCAAGGCCCAAGCGCTGCCGTGCGGCGGCGATAACCGCCTTATCAAGCCCTTTCTCGCCCAGCTCGGCTTCCCTCTGACCCAGGCGCAGATCCGGGTTCTGCGCGAGTTCCGCCACGACCTCTCCGGCCAGCACCCGATGCGGCGGCTGCTCCAGGGCGATGTCGGCTCCGGCAAGACCGTCGTAGCCGCCTGCTGCGCCTTGATGGCACTCGAAAGCGGCTATGGCGTCGCGTTGATGGCTCCCACGGAGATTCTGGCCGAGCAGCACTACCGCAATTTCACCAATTGGTTTGCTCCCTTGGGCGTCGCCGTTCAGCTCCAGACGGGCAGTCACAAAACCGCGGGCGACGCAAATCAGGAATCGCCACCCGCCCTTCCGGGCTTGAAATCGTGCCGCACATCGGGCGGATCTCTCACCATCGGCACGCACGCGCTCATCCAAGCTGGGTTCGCGCTGGAAAACCTTGGCCTGGTGATCATTGATGAGCAGCACAAGTTCGGCGTCGCCCAGCGCGAGCATCTCGTGCGCAAGGGCCGTTACCCCCATCTGCTGGTCATGACCGCCACCCCGATCCCGCGCACGCTCGGCTTGACGGTTTACGGCGAGCTGGACGTCTCCGTGATTGACCAACTGCCGCCTGGGCGCGGGCGCGTCGAGACCTTCGTGCGCGCGGCGGACACCTTGCCGAAGGCATGGGCGTTCATTCGCGACCGGCTGGCCGAAGGCCGGCAGGCCTATATCGTCTATCCGCGCGTCGAAGAGACTGGCCAGCCCGGAGTGAAAGCTGTCACGAAGGAATTCGAGCATATCCGACAGGTGCTGGCGCCCTATCCCGTCGGCCTGCTCCACGGGCGGCTGCCCGCCCGGGAGAAAGAAGAAGTCATGGCTGCGTTTCACGCCGGCGATGTCCGCGCCCTGCTGGCCACCTCGCTAATCGAAGTTGGGGTGGATGTGCCTAATGCGACGATCATGCTGGTCGAGAACGCCGAGCAGTTCGGCCTGGCCCAACTCCATCAACTGCGCGGCCGCATTGGCCGCGGAGCGCATGAGTCTTACTGCGTCTTGGTTGCTGCGGCAAAAACCCCGGAGGCGCGCCGACGCTTGAGCGTGCTGGCCCAAACCACCGACGGCTTCCGCATCGCGGAGGAAGACCTCAAACTGCGCGGCCCGGGCGAACTCCTCGGCCAGCAGCAGAGCGGTTTGCCCAGGTTCCGCTTCGGCGATTTGGCGAGTGACCTGCCCCTGATTCTGCAAGCCCGCAGCCTGGCCGCGCAATTGGCGGGCACCTCAATTGGCGCCCCAAAGGCGCAAACGGCGTTGCCTTCCGCCAGCCGGTCGGTAGGTTAGGGATGGACCAACTCCATCAACTGCGCGGCACAGGGTCGCGGAAGCTGTCCCTGATTCTCCAAACGTGCAGCCTGGCTTCGCCGTTGGCGGCCAGATAGTTCTCCGCAGCAAAGATTTTTCTTGTGCGCCTCGCCATCCTGGTAAAGACTCAACGCATTATGAAAAGGATATACGCTTTGATCGTCATGTTGGGTTTCGTGCTGGGCGCGCTGCTGACCGGCTGCAATGAACAACCAAAACCCGTTGACACCGGCGCTGCGGCGACGAACGCGCCGGCTGCGCCTCCCGCCAGCACGAACAAGTAGGACAGCATTCCCCAAGTTCCTTGGGGAATGCCATCGTCACGCCGGGCTTGGTTACGCCCGGCACCTTTTGCGTCCCGGCTGATGGTGAGCCGAGGCGCAAGCACTTGGGGTTGTACAGTTGTGCCCGCGCCTGTTGCCACATTCGCTCGCCAGTAGAATCTCCGCTGGCGGAGCGGTTGTTCTGTTTTATGAGAATGCCATGTTGCCTTTCGCTGGCGATCAGTCTGCTGCTGGTCGGCTGCGGTGAGCAGTCCTCTCCGCCGGCGCCCGCGACCAATGCCAACACCAGTGGGAGCAGTCCCTTGAACGCCCCGGCGGATTACGTAGGCGCCCTGGGCAAGGCCCAGCAAACGGCGGTCAAGACCGTTGATACCACCTCGCTCAATCAAGCCATCCAAATGTTCAACGTGGACAAGGGACGCTATCCCAAAGATCTGAATGAACTGGTGACTGAGAAATACATCCCCAAACTTCCCGCCGCGCCCTTCGGCATGAAACTGGATTACGACGCCGCATCCGGCCAAGTCAAAGTCGTAAAGCAGTAGCCTGTCGGTTTGCCCGTGCCGACAACCCCTGAGCAAATCGTCATCCTGGATTTCGGTTCGCAGTACACCCAGGTCATCGCGCGCCGCATCCGCGAGTGCCGCGTCTATTCGGTAATCCTGCGTTACGACACGCCCGCCGCCCAAATCGCCGCGCTCCGGCCCAAAGGCATCGTTCTGTCCGGCGGTCCGTCGAGCGTCTATGCGAAGGACGCCCCGCTGCCCGACCGCGCCATTTTCCGGCTCGGGGTCCCCATGCTGGGCATCTGCTACGGGGTGCAACTGCTGGCCCAATACCTCGGCGGCCGAGTCGAACCCGGCCAAAGACGCGAATACGGCAAAGGCACCCTCCGCATTAAAGACCGCTCCTCCCCTTTGTTCGCCGGCCTGCCCGTGCAAATGCAAGTCTGGAACTCGCATGGCGACCGGCTGACCAAGCTGCCCGCCGGGTTCAAATCGGTAGCCGCCACCGAGAACTCCAATTACGCCGCCATCGAAAACCGCGCCCAAAAACTCTTCGGCCTGCAATTCCATCCGGAAGTGGCCCACACGCCGCGCGGACGCGAGATCATTGCCAACTTTGTCCACAAGCTCTGTGGCTGCGGCCGGAATTGGACCATGCGCAACTACATTGCCCGGGCCGTCGAAGCCCTCCGCGCGCAGGTCGGCCGGGAGCGGGTGCTGCTTGGGTTGAGCGGCGGCGTGGATTCGAGCGTGGCGGCGGCGTTGCTGCACCGAGCCATTGGGCGTCGGCTCACCTGCATCTTCGTCAACAACGGTCTGCTGCGCGGGCGCGAAGCCGCTGTCGTTCGTGAGGTGTTTGGCCGCCACTTCAAAATCAAGTTGCAGTATGCGGACGCCTCCGCGCTGTTCCTGCGCCGGCTGAAGGGCGTCACCGATCCGGAACGTAAGCGCAAGATCATTGGCCGGACTTTCATCCAGGTTTTCGAGGCGGCGGCCCGGCGCGCCGGCAAAGGCAGGTTCCTCGCCCAGGGCACCCTCTACCCGGATGTGATCGAGTCGGTGCCCATCGGCGGCAACCCGGCGGCGATGATCAAGAGCCATCACAACGTCGGCGGCCTGCCGAAGCGGATGCGGTTCCAGTTGGTCGAGCCCTTGAAGTGCCTCTTCAAAGACGAGGTGCGCCAGTTGGGCCTGGAGTTGGACCTGCCGCGCGAGATCGTCTTGCGGCAGCCGTTCCCCGGCCCGGGTCTGGCGGTGCGCATCCTGGGCGAAGTCACCCCCAAGCGGCTGGCGATTCTGCGCAACGCCGATGCCATCGTCGTTGAGGAGATGAAGAACAGCGGTTGGTATTACAGGATTTGGCAGAGCTTCGCCGTGCTGTTGCCCGTGCGCAGTGTCGGCGTGATGGGCGACGAGCGCACCTACGATTACACCATTGCCATCCGCGCCGTCGAATCCCAGGATGGCATGACCGCCGATTGGGTGAAATTCCCGTGCGACCTCCTCGAAAAGCTGTCCAACCGCATCATCAACGAAGTCAAAGGCGTCAACCGCGTCTGCTTCGACATCACCAGCAAGCCGCCCGGCACAATTGAATGGGAGTGACCGCCTGCCCGGACGGCCAGGAACCGCAATTGCCGGTTTCAGCCCACGCGGATCAGGCCCGGGTGGTTGCCGGTGATGCTCCTGCCGCCGTCGGGGGTGACCACAAAGGTGTCTTCGATTCCGACCATGCCGACGCCGGGCACGCCTTTTTTGGGCTCGAGGGCAATGACCATGCCCGCGGTGAGCGGCTCGTCGAAGCCCTGGGCAATGGCCGGCGGTTCGTCCACCTGCAAGCCCACTCCGTGCCCGAGAAAATTCACCCGCCGGTTGCCGAATCCCATGAAATCGTGCAGGAACTCGGGGTCGAGGCTGGCCATGATCGTGGCATGGATTTGAGAAGGAACGGCCCCCGGTTTCAACATGGTTGCCAGCCAGCGTTCGAGGTCCACGCAGCGCCGTTGCAGGGCGGCGAGTTCCTCGGGCGGTTGCGCGCCGAAGAAGTAGGTCATGGTCTTGTCGGTGTGGTAGCCTTCGACGCCGCAGCCGATGTCTATGAACACGAGGTCGCCCTTGCGCAGCGTGCGGGTGCGACTGCCCAGCACCGGGGCGGCGGGCTCCAAGCCGACGCAGCCGCCCGGGCCGTCGAAGTTGGTGGGATAGAGCGAATTCTCGCCGAAGCCAAACAGCCCGAACATGACCTCGACGCCGAACATGGCGAAGCGCGCGACTCCCTGGTGCCCTTGCCGCACCATAAGCGAGAACAACTCGCATCCCAACTCCGCCTCGCTCATGCCCTCGCGCAGCAGCGCCGGCACCTCCTCCTCGAGCGCGCGCTGGTGAATCCGCCCCGCTCGCTCCAGGATGGCAAGCTCGTACGGGCTTTTGATTGCTCTGACCCTGGCCACCTGCGCGTCGAGCGCCGCCACGGTTTGGCAGGGGAAATACTTCCGGAACCGCTCCAACAGCGCCAGGGGAACCACTTCGGCCTCGAGATGGATGACGTCACGTGTTGCTGACCCAGGCTGCGCGGCGTCGCGAAAGCCCTTCATGGGGCGGATGTCGGGAAACAAGGATTCGCTGCAGGCGCGCTCGAAGCTGCGGCGGACCCAGAAGGTGGGCTTGCCGTCACGCGGCACCAACAGCATTCCGTCCTGCATGGTGCCGGTGAAGTAGTACTGGTTCACCCGGCTGAAGATGGCAGCGAGCTGCCAGCGTGGGTGTTCCGCATCCATCCGCGCGCGGAACCGGTTCATTCGGTCCGACAATTCCGAGAGCGGAACTTTTGTCGTCATTCGATAGCGGTGGAATAACTGCGCCAGGCTTTCATGGACTCGGCGAGGGTATCGCGCACGTCGCCCGGGATGCCGTAGCATTGCAGGCCGATGGGGCCGGTGTAACCCAGTTGGCGCAGGGTTTTCAGGAAGGTCGCCATGTCGAACGAGCCGCGGCCCAGAGGTTGGATGTAACGGCCCCAGCCGGGCTTGTCGTCGAACTCGTCGGCGCCACAGATTGAGACCGCCCAAAGCCGCGGCATCGCCTGGGCGAGCAATGGCTCATACTCGCGGCTCTTGCTGACGCGGAGCCAGTGGCAGAGGTTGAACATCACGCCGACATTCGGGCGGTCCACCTTGTCCGCCACGCGGACGGCGTCCTCGATCCGCTCCAGCCACATGTAGCTGTGAGGGTAGAGCAGCACTTGCGCGCCTGAGTCTTGAGCCAGGGCGGCCATCTCGCGAATGATCTCCACGGCCCGCGCATCGCCGGCGGGGTCGGAGGGTTTCAGCCCGTTCATCAGCAGCAGAAGCTGCACGCCGCGCCCCTTCAGAAGCGGCATGACCTCCTTGAGCCTGGGATCGTATGCCTGTTTGCCGGGGGTAATGTCCACCGAGAGGGTGATCTGGAATAGCTTGAGGCTGGCGGCATCGAGCGTCTTAAGCCGTTCGGGAAGGTTGTCCAGCCAGAGGTGGCCGACGCCCTCGTAGCCAAGCTCCTTGAGCATCTGGGCCTGCTGGTCCAGGTTGCGCTTCTTTGCGTCATGCGTGTCAATGCAAAAGGGGAAGAAGGCGTTCGTCTTTGCGTTCGCGGCTTGGGCGCCAGCTTCCGGTATCAGCAGCGCCGCGCTCAAGAGCAGGGGGAGGTTCAATATGTTCTTGCTCATACGATTCGGCTGTTGTCAGTAATCAGTAATCAGGCGTTAGTTGCCAGTCAGCCTTTCCAGGCCCGCTCGCGCTCTTTGGTTCGGTCCAGGGCTTCGGCAGCGGTCTTGACATCGTCGGCGATCTCAAAATCGAACATGCCCGCCAGGACAAAGTCCGCCCCATGGAGGAACGCATAGCGGAAAGCCGTCTGGGGCGGAATCGCTCCTGCGGCCATGGTTTTGAAGGCGATCCAGGGCTTATCCACTGTCTTCATGAAATCGGCGGTCGCCTGCGGGTCAGCGCACCAATAGCCGGGGAACTCGTTGTAGGCCTCTTTGATCTGTTCCGGTTTGGGCGCGGTAGGATAATTGTGGCAATGGAACGTCTTGATGTAGAAATCCGCCTTCACGCCCTGCGCTTCGCAGGCCTTGACCACATCCAGCGAATGGGCGCCGACGCCGGAAGGCACGCCGAACTCTTTAGGGAGTTCAACCGCTTTGGCGACGAGGTCCAGCTTGCCTTGGGCCACCAGTGAATCGGCGTGGACGCCCCACAGGTAAATGGCCTCGCAGCCGTCCTTCACCAGGGCCTCGACGTGTTCGCGGTACTTGACCATGTCCGGCTCGACCGGTGCGGTAGGGCAGATGATCCATTGGATTTTGCCGCCGCGCTCTTTGCGGTAGCGGCGCAGGAGCGAGAGGGGGTGCTCGGGGTTGTGCATGGTCACGGTGTTGATCCCTGCCGCTTCGGCCTTGGCCAGGGTTTCCAGGATCTTTTCGTCCGTATTGTAATGCGCCGCGAGTCCATAGACATACTTCAAATCGCGGCTGTGGGTGTAGTGGGTCAGCAGGTTGCCGCCCAGGATCAACCGGCTCACCTCCAGCTTGCCGATTTTGCCTTTGGGCAGCGCGCTCGGCGCGGGGGGCGTCGGGGTTGTTGGTTTCGGCTGGTCCTCCCCGCGGGCATCCAGGGCCAGCGCCAGCCCGACGGAGGAGAGCAAGCTTTCCTTCATGAACGAACGACGTGTCTTTTTCGGTTTCATACGATTAGCCATTCTTAGCTCACGCTGCCAGGGCCGTGCCTGCGGCCAGCGCGACAGCTCACACTCGGGACGCTTCCAGCGGGCCCGGTATTCGGCCCGGCTGCGACGCATAGTAATCCCCCCGTGGCCCAGGAAGCGAGGAGAAATGTGAAGCGTGAAACGTGAAACGTGACCCCGCTCAGAGCGCCAAGAGCAATCGTTTGATCTCCCGCAGGCGGGCAGGAGCGGCTTTCCGCGTTAAGCGCGGGAATTTGCCGGCCACCATCAGGTAGTCGTTGTTTCGCGTGAGCATCAACCGGTCTTCTTTCACTTCAATGGCGGTGACGCCGCGGTCGCCGGCCAGCACTTTGAGTTCGCCCACCTGGAGCAACACGTCCATAGGAGGCGGCAACGGGCCAAAGCGGTCGCGCAACTCCTTTTGCAAGCTCCGCAGCGCGGCGAAGTCCGTCGCCTGGGCCAGCTTGCGATAAATCTCGATACGCTGCCGCGCGTCGGCAATGTAGCGAAAGGGAATGTAAGCAGCCGCCGGAGGCTGAGTGCTGAATTCTGTTGTCCGATTTCTGATTTCTGCCTCCCGTCTCCCGTCCTCTGACTGTGGACCGTGGACTGCGGACTGTGGACTGTGAACTGTGGACTGTGGACTCTCCCCGACCGGTCCCAGCGCCAGAAAATCCAGTCGTACCAGCACCTCGACCCGGGGTTTGACCTTCTCGCCTTTGAGGGCGGCGACGCTCTGCTTGAGCAACTGGCAGTAAAGCTCGAAGCCGACCGCCGTGATGTGACCGCTCTGCTCAGCCCCGAGCAGGTTGCCCGCGCCGCGGATTTCCAAGTCGCGCATGGCGATCTTGAACCCGCTGCCGAGCGTGGAATACTGCTTGATCGCGCTGAGCCGCTTGCGCACGTCAGTGAGCAGCCCGCCGTGGCGGGGCAGCAGGAGATAGGCATAGGCCTGGTGCTTGTAACGGCCAACCCGGCCCCGCAGTTGATAAAGATCGCTCAGGCCGAACCGGTCCGCGCGGTCAATGATGATAGTGTTCGCATTCGGAATATCCAAACCGCTCTCGATGATGGTGGTGGACAGGAGCACGTCCGCCTGGCCGTTGACAAAGCGCGTCATGACCTCCTCCAAATCATCGCTGTGCATCTGCCCATGGCCGACCACGATCCGGACATTCGGTAGGAGCCCCTTGAGTTTTTGGGCCATAGTCTCAATGGTCATCACCCGGTTGTGCAGGAAGAAGACCTGGCCCCCGCGGTTGATTTCCCGCTGGATGGCATCGCGGATGACACGCTCATCATAGGGGGTCACGATGGTCTCGACTGGCAGGCGGTCGTGCGGGGGCGTTTGGATGGTGCTCATGTCGCGCGCGCCCGTCAGCGCGAGGTAGAGGGTGCGGGGGATGGGTGTGGCGCTCAGCGTGAGCACGTCCACCAACCGGCGCAGCAGCTTGAACTTCTCCTTGTGCATCACGCCAAAGCGCTGCTCTTCGTCAATAACTACCAGGCCCAGATCTTTGAACGCGATGTCGCTCTGCAACAGGCGGTGCGTGCCGATCACGATGTCCACGGCCCCGGCGGCCAAATCCGCCACCACCTGTTCCTGCGCGCGGCGGCTGCGAAAGCGGGAGAGCAGTTCCAGGCGGATGGGATAATCGGCCATGCGCTCGCGGAAGACATTGTAGTGCTGCTGGGCGAGCACGGTGGTCGGCACCAGCACGGCGACCTGTTTGCCGTCCAGAACGGCTTTGAAGGCGGCGCGGAGCGCGACTTCCGTCTTGCCGAAGCCGACATCGCCGCAAATCAACCGGTCCATTGGCTTGGGGCGCTCCATGTCAGCCTTGGTTTCGACAATGGCACGCAGTTGGTCGGGGGTTTCTTCGTAAAGGAAGGCACCCTCGAATTCGCGCTGCCACGGCGCGTCGCCGGCAAAGGCATGACCGGGTTCGGGTTCGCGCGCGGCCTGGATGGCCAACAGGTCGCTGGCGACATCCCACACCGCGCGTTCGGCCTGGGCCTTTGCTTTGGCCCAGCGCGTGCCGCCCAGGGTGTTCAGCGGGGGGTGCGCCTTGCCGGTGCCGACGTATTTGCTGACCAGGTGCGCTTCGGTCACGGGCACATAGAGCTTGGGCGGCGACTGGGCCGGGTCCGCCGGGGCGTATTCGATCACGAGACATTCCTGCCCCGAAGCCGCGTTTGGGCCCGTTCCCTCTGTCGGCTTGGTGCCCAAGCCGGCGGGCAAAACCTGTAATCCGACATACCGGCCAATGCCGTGCTGCAAGTGAACCACATAGTCGCCCTCCTCCAACTCGGTGAAGTCAATGTCCAGCGCGGAGCGGGCCGCCAGCGCATGGGGCGATTTGAGCCGGCGGGGCCGCGGCACCTTGTAGCGCCCAAAAATCTCGGCATCGGTGACGACGACCAGCCGGGCTTCGTCGCACAGGAAGCCGCGGGCAAGAGCGCCTAAATGGGTCCACAGTCCACAGTCCACAGTCCACAGTCCCGGCGTATCGCGTCCTTTCGGACTTCGGACTTCGGACTTCGGACTTTCCAATCCGTATTCCCCCCATATCTCGGCAAAGCGCTGCCGTTCGCCGTCGTTATTACAGAACACATGCACCGCGTAGCCCTGGCGGAGCCAGCGATGCAGTTGGGCAAAGAACTCGCGCCGCTGGGCCTCGGCGACCTGCGGCTCCGGGGGCCGGTCGGCCAGTGGCCGGAAAGCTTCGAGACTTTCGAACTGCAAAGCGAGGAAAGCCGTGGGTTCCGCGGAGGAAACTCCGTCTTGAGCCTCTGAACCGCTCGACAACATCGAACATCCAACATCCAACATCGAACATCCAATGCCTGCTATTGGGGCAATCTCTGGTTGTTGGGCGTTGGATGTTGGATGCTGGATGTTCCCCGGGTTCACGGGCGCGGGCAACGGCACACCAAACCCCGGCTCAGCCTCGCTGACCTTAACCAAAGCCATACCGCGCGCCGCTGCCTGTGTCTGGAATTCGGCCCACGCGAAAAAGAATGGATCACCCGCGGGCACCTGCTGCGCGTATTCGTCCGCGCGCCCAGCCAGTTGCTCGGGCTCGCAAAGCAGGAAGATTGTGTTCGACGGCAAGTAATCCAGCAGTGTTCCCAGCTCGAAACTTTCGGATTTCGGATTTCGGATTTCGGATTTCGGATTTTCCCCGCCCGCCTCGCCCTGCTTCAGCAATCCCAGCTCGCCTGCGGGCGGGAGAGTGATCGCGGCAATTTCATCGCGTGACATCTGGGTCAGCGGATCGAAAGAGCGCAGAGATTCGATTTCGTCGCCGAAGAACTCCAGGCGCACGGGCCAGGGGCTGGTCAGCGGAAAGACATCCAGGATGCCGCCGCGCAGGGCGAGTTCGCCCTTTTGCGTCACCTGCGCTTCCGGCTCGTAGGCCTGCTGTTCGAGCCACTCGACCAGGTCCAGCGGGTCGAGGCGGTCACCACGGGTCACCACGCGGGTGCGGTCCCGCAAGGCGAGGCGCGGGAAGGTGCGCTGGAGCAGTGCGGCGACGCTGGTGACGACCAGGGGTGACTGGTAATCAGCGATCGGTAATCGGTAATCAGTAATCGGTAATCGGTGATCAGTGATTGGTAGTAGGCGATTGGCGATTGGCGATTGGCGATTGGTGAGCGGTGAGTGCTGGGCGGACAGCGCGACGAGCGTTTCCAACCGCTCGCTGATGACATCGGCATGAGGGAGCCGGGCGTCGCCAGGCAGGACTTCCCAAGCAGGGTAGAAAAGCGGTTGCGGGTTGCGCGTTGCGGGTTGCGGGACGGACGATGCGTCGAGGCTCATCGCTTGCCCCTGTGCCGACGCACCACCAGCTCCTGACTTCTGTCTCCCGTCTCCTATCTCCTGCCTTCGGACTTCGGACCTCGGACTTCGGACTTCGGACCTCACCGCGAGCCACGTGGTGAGGTCCTGGTGGGCAAGTTCCTGAGTCTTGAGTCCCTCGAGCACGAGCACGATGGCGCGCTGGGGATAAAGATGGTGCAACAGGGCGGCCAAAAACGGCTGCGCGGGGGCGCTGACGCCGGCACAGGACAACACTCCACCCTGCTCCAGACGCCGCGCCAGGAGTTGCACGGCGGGAGTTTGCGAAACTCGAGCAAACAACTCGCTTGCCGCTATGATTGCCAAATCCTGCGTCAAGCAGCACAAAGGTCGCAGCCCGCACGATGTGCGTCAAGGGGCCAGAACTACTCCTGTGATGTCGGCGCTCCAAGTGCCCGGGTTCAGGCACGCAAAGCGCTAACGAGACCAGTAGAGCTGACGCCGCCGGCCAGCGTCGAGTTGCGCTTTGACGATTTCACCCGCCAAGAAGCCCTCGAAGAGCGCGCCCAGAAACGGCGACTTCTCCAAGAAACCACTGGCCCGTGCGCCGCGGCGCGCGGTCAATGCGCGCGCGCACGTAGTTGAACACTTCCGGCACGTTCCGACTCTCATCCAGAATGATCGGCGGCTTCACGGCATCCAGGAACCCATGCGGCTCATGGCGAAAGCGACCGACGACGTCCGCGTCCTCGAGAAGGCAATCCGACGGCGGGCCACCCATAGTGCAAGCGTGGTGCAACGGTAGTGCTACGGGACCACTCCCATGGGCATCGCGATGCCCATGGGAGTGGTCCCGTAGCACTACCGTTGCACTACCGTTGCACTACCGTCGTACTGCCGTGGAGGCAAGGGAGGATGACCGACTTTACCGAAGGGTTGTTAGCCCTAAAAACATGGGCCGTTGCCCAGATTCTGGCGTAACCTCCTGTCCTGCTTGGACTTGCGGCCAGGAAGCAACGGCAGACGCCGGTGCAGGTTCGAAAAGACCTTTGGGGCAACCTGAGCCTCGGAAGCAAGCCGGCCTGCCCGGGGGCAGAGGGAGAGCCGAGAGGCGGGAAAGCCTTGCTTGGCATTGGCCAGGCCCGTGGGTCTGGCGGCTGTGCTTTTCCTGCGGCGGCTCGTCACCTCCCCGCAAAATGCGGTTCGAGGAACAAACTCTTCGGATGAATCAAACAACTACTTCTGTGTTCAAGCGGTTGTTGGGGCGCGGCGCTGGCGGAGCCGTGCCGGGTCACAACGACAATAGATAAGCGCAGAGGTTAGTGATCTCCTGACTTGTTAGGTTCGAGGTCTTGCCGTGCCGATCGTGCGGGTTACGACTGGTCAGCACTTCACGCACGGTTGCGGCTGAGCCGTCATGAAGATAGGGGGCGGTGCGCCAGAGTTCGACCAGGGCTGGCGTGTCGAATTTGACAGTTGGCCCGTCGAAGGCACGACGCGTGCCGACATCGTATTGGTGGAGGTCCGTGAAGAGCGGCGGGGGATGACATTCGGCGCAACCGGCGCGGGAAAACACCTTTTCACCGCGCCTTGCCGCCGCGGAAAGCTTGCCACGTACCAAGTGGGGACTGGGAACCGGCCTCAGCGACTTGAGGTAGGCGTCAATCGCTGCCCCGACCTCTTCGGGTTGCTGAGTGAACAGGATGTGTTTGATGCCGGCGCGGACCGCCGTCTCCGCCGTCTCGCGCACGCCTAACCACATCGCCGGCGGGGTCTGAAAAGCGAACAGCAGGCTCTTGGTGTTCTTGGGATTGCCGACGCCGTCGTTGAGCAGGTCCCAGTTCAGGCCGTCGGCGCGCGCACCACCCGGATGGCAACTGGCGCAGCTTTGCCAGCCCTGGTAGCAGATGCTCGCGTCGTGGAAGAAGAACTCACCCTTGCGGACCTCATTGATTTCGGATTTCGGATTTCGGATTTCGGATTTGTGCAGAGGGATAGATTCGGGTTTGGAGTTGGTGTTGCTGAGGTCAATGACGCTCAGCGTGTCCGAGAAATAGTTGGCCACATAAGCCGTATGGCCGGCGATGGTGACCGCGCGAGGGCCAAGATCGCCTGCGGGCAGTTTGACACGCCGGCGGGAACCCGCGAAGAATGGAACCGAATACCCCATCGGTTGGCTTTCTGCATAAGCCGAGCCTCGCGCCTTGAGGGAGTCGAAAGGCGCCGGCAACTGCAGCAGCTTCTTCAGCAGGGCCGCGAAGTCAATCAGACTCAGTTCGTGCGTGCCGGCGTGGGCGACGAGCAAAGTCGAGCCATCGGCAGACCAAGCCATCCCCCACGGATTCGCCGCCCCTCGGCCACGATCGTCCAGCAGGGTGGTGGCCAGAACCTCCATCCGGCCAAGATCAATCACTGTCAGGGCGTTGGCATTCATCCACAGGGAGCGCAGGTTGCCTGCGGCGGGCCGGTATTGCGCCAGGATATGGGTGACGGCAGCATACTTGCCATCCGGCGAAATGCGTATGTCCTTAAGCGCGCCGCTGCCGTCCGGCAGCAGGAATTCGGCGGTCACCTTGCCCTGGGCCAGGTCAATAGCGCTGACCACTGCCGCCACGTAAGCCGCGTTGGCCGCCTCGTTGTGTAAGTGGTTGGCCACCAGCAGGTGCTTTCCGTCCCGGGTCAGGGCCGCAGCCACCGGCTCGCGCCGCACAGGGATGCGCCCCACCTCTTTTCCTGCGGCCAGATCAATGACGCCGATGCAATCATTGAACCGGTTGCACACGTAGAGCATCTTGCCGTCCAGGCTGAGCGTGGGGGCCATGGCGGTGTGGCCGGTGGTGATTCTGGCGACGATGCGCGAGGTCAGAGCGGCAGCCGCTGGCGGAGGGGTTGGAGCGTTGGAGCGTTGAAGCGTTGAAGCGTTACAGCGGCCAGGCGAGGCGGCGGACGCGAACGCTTGCCCGAGGTCAATGACGCACACCGCGCTCTCGGGGGCGGCGCAGGTGACAAAGAGCCGGCGCTCTTCAGCAGACAGCACCAGGCCGGAAGGCGGCTCAGGCACTGGGATGGAACCCAGGACGACCCGGCTGGCAGTATCCAAACACACGATGCAGTTGGCCGTGGCACAGGCGATATACAGGGTCTTGCCATCTCCTGACGCGGCCAAGGCAGTCGGCGAGAGATAAGGGGCGCGCTGCGGAACGCATTGGAGAGAGACGGTCTGGGCTGTTGCAGCGAATTGCAGCGCTACCGCGACTATTGCCGAAGCAACGGCGGTGGAGCCATTATCATTGATTGACATGTATTCAGGTCTTCGCCGCGGCGTTCCGCTGCGTGCGTGCCGCGGTCAACACCTGCTGCGTCCGCTGGGAGCCAACGTCGTTTGCCCACTCACGGCGTTCCACCAACAAAACCCTCTGTCCAATGGTCTTTGTCCACCTCGTACGCCTCGATATGGAAACCTTCCCTACAATCGCGAAATCCGGGGGCTGAACTCAGCCGCTTAATCGCCACCCGTGCGCGGGCCTTTGAGGAGTAAACGCCAATGAATTTTATATCTTCATTGCCGGATTGTTGCTCATGCACATGCTGTAAAACATAGACTGTGTTCATATTTGCTGGGCTGTACGTGTTATTCGAAGGCCCTATCACAGTATTTCTTTAATTTGCTGAACTCGGAGCGAGACCCTCTCCTGCAATTCGGGAATGCGTGGCTTTACCGGCACATCAGGGCTCCTCGGTAAGAATACTCTCCATGAGAGGTCTTCTTCCAGCCTTCAGCCTCATTCTCCTGAGCCACTTCCGGGCTTCTGTGTGACCCTGCTTCGCTGCTGCGATAAACCACTTTGTGGCTTGAACGGTGTCCTTGCGGAGCCCCGCACCTGCTTCATAGGCGAGTCCCAGATTATACTGAGCCTTAATGTCCCCTTGGTCGGCTGCTTTTCGATACCAGCGGACAGCTTCAGCGAGATTCTTCGCCACGCCTCTACCGTAGAATAGACAAACCCCGAAATCTCTTTGCCCCTGGGCATCCCCCTGCAAAGCGCACTTGGACAACCACCTCGCGGCAGCCTTCGGACTCTTACGCACTCCCTCGCCTTTGCGAAATCCAAGCGCCAAATCGTACTGAGCCTCGGGATGGCCAGCTTCGGCCGCCTTCCGGTAGAACCGCATCGCCTCTTTAAGGTTCTTGCACACGCCCCAGCCACGATCAAAGGAAACGCCCAGGTAGAAATGTGCTCGAGTATGACCTCGCGCCGAAGCCCGCCGCCACCACTTCACCGCTTCCGCTCGGTTCCGCTGCGTCCTGTTTCGCGAGAATGCCAAGCGATAGCCCAAACGGAATTGCGCATCCCCATCTCCCTGAACGGCTCGGCGTTTTAGTGCGGCTGTGGTAATCACGTTACTTGGTGTTTCGGTGCTTGACCAGGATACGGAAACTTGGGCTTGCACGGGTCCGGTTCGGTTTGTTGAGGGAGACTGGGTCGCCTCCCGGGTTTCGGCGCGCGACGAAGATCGCCTTTCTCCCCGCCTTGGTCGCGAATCTTCCGTGCCTGACCCTCTTCGTGTTTGCCCTTGGTTGATGGCCTTGCATTTTTCGTGTGTTCACTGCTCTCGGCTCGGTCGCCACTTCCCTTGTTCAGGCGCCAGGTGTCTCCAGATTTGGGGCACTTGGACATCGGGGGAAATTCATCTTCCGCGAGACCCAGCGGATCAAGGAAGGTCAGGGGGCTGTTGAGTGCGAAGGTGTGCAGGTTGACGTTAACTCGGGGCCACGCGACCATGACCTCGTCGTCGGTCAGGTCGTCGCCATTGTTGTATGCGGTCCGTGGTTCTCTGGACGGCATGACATAGATGGGGCTTCCCAAGTCCGCCAGGGGGTCCCTATTTAGCCACCTCTGCGTTCCAGGGTCGTACCAGGCCGGGGCGTGCTCGGCGGACAGGAGAAGTGCAGAAAGCAGTTCGAGTAGCAGTGCAGGTTTAATTGAGGTCATGGCGTTGCGATTCGGTTTTGGTGTTAGTAGCCCCTGGCCGGCGGATTGCGACCCGGGCTTAGCCTGGACGGAGGCGCGGAATCCAGCGCCTCCGGCAGAAGGCCGGGACTCAAGGACGGTGGCCGGCGGGGTGCACTGGCTTGGAGGGAGGCCCGTGGCGCGCCCAGCGTATCTGCCAGAAGCAGGCCGTAGGCCCTGGAAGCCGGCGCCAGGCCGGCGGCGGCAAGGTATGCGGAGGCCGCTTCTTGGATTCGGCCGGCTTCTCTGAGGCAGTGGCCGCGCAAGGAGAGGAATACCGCCAACTCCTCCACCGGCGTGAGGGACCTGAGGTAGCCATCCATCTTGATATCGTGCTCGGTCACCGCGAAGGGCCAGTGCTTGAAATGCTCGTCGTCGTAGTGGTTCATTCCCTTGCCGGTGGCTTCGAGGTTGAAGCGCTCAGTGGCACTTTCCCATCTGAGGAACAGATGCGACTTGGTTGTTACCAGCTTGAGCGGATACCCCAGCCGCCGGCCCAGCGCCACGTAGAGCACCGGCATGGAACTGCACGTGCCCATTCGCTGGCGGCCGGACAAACCGTGCAGGAAGATGTCTCTTGAGTCCGCAAAGAACCGGTCGTCGCTCCGGCCCGCGGCGAGGCCGGCAATGCGCTCGGGGTTGTACCGGATTGAGAAATCCTCGTAGAGCACGACGGACATCATCAACATGCGGAAATAGCCCTCAGAGTTGTCGAACTCCGCCGGGTTAGCCTCATAGCGGTAGAGATGCCGATCGGTTTCGGACTTAATGTGACCGGCCCACCGGTCAAGGGTTGCCAGACACTCGTTGCAGTCCAGCCGCTCAGCCCCGGGTAAGCCCTGAGCGCAAAGGAGATTCATGAGGGCAATGTCGCATCGGGCGACTTGGCCGGTCCCCGCGCCCAGTAATTCGTCGAGGTTTGCCGGAGATTGTAAGGCGATGGCTCCAGCGGCGGGCGCTGGTCGAAGCCTCGGCGAACCTGGAATGTGACCCGAAAGCCCCCAACACACCGCAGCGACCGCTGCTGCGCCAAGTCCAACAAGGACCAGGACGCGATAACGCGTTGCAACTCTGGCCCAGGAATCCCCCCGATGGCTGCTTAAATCTGCTCTGCTTTGCTCACTCATACCAGTTACCTCCGCGCCAGAGATGCTGGGGGTGGCCGCGCCCCCCGAAGTTCCCGGAAGCATCGTGCCCATAGCCGAAGTCCTCGTGCGGGCGAGGTGTCTGGTGTAACTGACGAATCATTGGACTTAAGATAAGCGGTTCTGACCCCGCTCCACCGTTCCATAAATAGTCATTTCATAAAGTTCGGGAGTGCTTCACAAAAATGGGGCGGAGGCGGTATTCCATACTTCACG
>Ga0182019_10000649_pt1 | contig 17091 bp, 15 predicted proteins | sample 812E2MmetaG_FD_120483 | JGI IMG/M metagenome (GOLD analysis project Ga0182019, IMG submission 120483) | Permafrost microbial communities from Stordalen Mire, Sweden - 812E2M metaG | ecosystem: Environmental > Terrestrial > Soil > Wetlands > Permafrost | place: Sweden: Stordalen | collected...
CCACCGAGATTCCAACCGATGCCCCTCTAAAACCGGGGGCGCCTGCACAAAGCTTTGGATGGTCAAGATGCCCTCGACCTCACCGGCGATCCTCCGCGCAAGCCTCGGCACCACCGTGTTTCACCGACTGCCTTTCATGCTACCTGACCCTATCTATCGGCCCAAAAGTGTCGGGACTGTTAACACACCTATGTTTTGCTACAATGAATCGTCAACTCTTTCCAATTCATAATGTTCCTCGCTTTCACAAACGAACTCAAGTCACGTAGCGGCAATTAGTGTCGGAAAGATTTACATAAAAGCTCTCACTGCATAATAATCACACCTTTCTATAGATGTTGTAATTAGCTTTACTGCATATTGTTACAAAATATGACCAAATGGTGGCATAACACTTGCTGCAGATAGGTTGCGAATTCACCGCAACAGTAAACACCAGTCCGTATTACCAACGTTCCAAACAATATGAAAAAGCTCTTCATTGCCGCCTTCTTGGCGTTTTCTTTTGCAGCGTTTACAAGTGCCGCAAATGCCGCCGTGATCGATTTCAACAGCGCGTTGGATCAGTATTGGATTTCGACCTATACCGAAAGCGGCTTCCAATTCTCGCTCGCCATCGCCGACGGCATGGGAACACTGACGTCCGATGATATGCCCGGTTATTGGTATAGCAATGGTACCGGGCACCTGGAGACCTGGACTAATGTAGGCGACGATTCAGGCTTTGTTTTGACTGCGATTGGAGGAGGCAGTTTCAGCCTTGATTCGCTCGATTTCGGAAACGGTTATGTTGCCGGAAACGAGCCAACCTCAGGTCTCACCGTGACTGGTTCACTTACCGGTGGCGGGACCATCACGCAGAATTTCTCCTATTCAGGCCCCGGTTCCATTACGGCGTCTTTTGGAGACGGCTGGAATGCGTTGGATTCGGTGTTGGTGGATTCCCATGGCAGCGAAAACCGAACGTTTTTTGACAATGTCGTTGTCGACGCACATGAAAGCGACAGAGTTCCTGACGTCGCCAGCACGCTGGGCTTGGTGATGCTGTCATTCGCCGGCTTGGTCGCCTTCCGCCGTAGGAAGAGCTGAGCTCTCGCAACTATTCCGACTCTCCTTTGTGAGGGCCGCTTGGGCGGCCCTCTTTTTGTTTGCTAAACATATTACCGACCCAAGACCGCTGCGCTGCACAGAGTTTTAAGCAATCGGAGGCGGCGGAGCTCTCGCTTTCGCAACTTGGACTCGAAGACGGACATGTTCCGTCCACAAGGGCGAAACGCCAAGTTTGCGCCGCTGACACTCACTGGAGGAATCAAGGAGCGACGTCCGGTCGTTGGACTGAAAACGTCACCCGCTTGACCATCGAGAAACTGTGCTCTTGCCGCAAATGCCCGTAAACGCGCATCGCAAGTGCTCCGCCGTCCTTGTGACCTAGCCAACGGCTCACGGTTGGAATATCCACCCCGGATTCGATGCAGGTAGTGGCGAAGAAGTGCCGGAAATCGTGGTGCGTGAAATGCGGATAGCCAAGTCGGCGGCAAGCGGTGGCGAGGCACCTCTTGGCGCTGTCGATCTGGCTGATGGCGTCGGAAGGGGCCGGGCTGCGCTCATCACGCAAGCGCAGAAGCAAGGCGCGAAGGGCGTCGGTCATGGGGACCGTTCGGCATTCATAGTTCTTCGTCCCCCCAGCGCCACCCGTGACTGCCAGCGTGTTTTTCTCGAAATCAACGTCCGCCCATTTGAGAGCGTATGCCTCCGCGATGCGGCAACCGGAGTAGGCCAAGAGCTCTACAAGGTCCGCGCCGGGCTTTGCCTTCTCCTGGCTGTCCTGGCGGCCGTCGTTCTCCCTTATAGCGGCCACCAGTTTTCGGAACTGCTCGCGGGTCGGGAGCACCATGGGTTTCTGCACCACTTTGCGCCGTTTGATTTCCTTTGCGGGATTGGAGAGCATCAATCCGAGCCTGACGGAATAATCGAAGACGGCCCGCATGACATTGAGCTCATGCGCCATGGTCTGTGGCTGTACCTTTGCTGCCCGAGCGGTTATCCAGCGTTCGCAATGCTGAGCCTGGACATTGCGGATGGCGACACCGGCGAAGAAAGGGGCGAGGTTCTTAAGGCATGTCTCGCGACGGGTAATGCTGCTCGGCTTGAGAGAGTGCGAGGTTGCCGCCATCCACCGTTTGCCGATCTCGTCGAACGACAACCGGGCGTCGTCGGAGGTGGTCAGGTTGCCCACCTGGTCGCGGAGCTCGGAGAGTTTGCGGTCGGCAAGCTTGCGGTCCTTGGTCTTGAGCGACCGGCGAAATTGCTTGTCACCCCGTTTCAGCAAAGCGTAATAACCGCCCGTCTGTTCCAACCGATAGAGGTTTTCCGCCACCCGATGAAACACGATCTTTCGAGCATCTTTGGCCTGGTCCAAAGCCTTGGTTTCCATGCTCAAAAGCATACGGTGACAAAAACGGGTGACAACTCCAAAATCAGCGGAATAGTAATGCTACGTAACTCATTGCTATAGTTGGTATTCGCCAGGGTAGCTCAGTGGTAGAGCAGAGGACTCATAAGCCTTTGGCCGCGGGTTCGATCCCCGCCCCTGGCACCATCTTTCCTCAACGCACAACGCGAGCGTGCTTCAGTGCTCTGCCGGGTGCCGGGAAGCCTTGATTCCGCACGCGCCAACTCCTAACCCACGACTGAGCCATGCCAAACCCTCGCGGGAAACTCTACGGGGAATTCAATTCTCTGGTAAGTCTCGGCATCGGCAGCACGGACGGTCCGCAAGCGGGTTTTCAGGAATGTTCAGGCATCCATCTTGGCGCGGCCGGGGTCGATCCCCGCGGCAGCAAGGATGACAGCGCCGGGAAAATCAATCCGGTGCACAAGGCAGCGGATGTCACACTCAAGCGCGGGGTCATCAGCTCACCGCAATTCCAGCAGTGGCTCAATGACATCCGGAGCGGAAGCCCAGGCGCCCTCCGCACGGTCACGATCGAACTCCAGAATGAGGACCGCCCCGCCGCTGTGCGGCGGTGGAAGCTATCCCGGGCTCGGATCACCAGGCACGTGAGCGGTCCTCTGAACGCCACAGGCAATGACATCGCGATCGAGGAACTTACGTTGAGCTGCGAACGGCTGGAGCTCGAATAACGGGTGTTTCCGCCGCGAACCATGACAGCCCTCAAAGAGGCGGTGATCAGGGCAGTGAGCTGGTTTCCGGTCACGGAGGCCGGCGTGGTTGTCTTCCTGATCGTCATGTTTGCCATTTCCTGGCGGCTCACGGGGCGGATCTTCCGGGAAAAGGACAAGACGACCAAGGTGTTCCGGGCGTTGGTTTCGGTGCTCGTTTTTTTCGCGCTCGGCCTGTTTCGGGATTCGTTCGCCTACTTCATCCGCCACGGGCCGCTGGAACTGTTCAGGAACAAGGCCGAATCGGCCGCGCGCATCCAGAAAAACATGCAGCTTTGGGTGGCGCCCGAGACGTATGACACTTTTTGGAATTCACCCACAGCTGATCCGGGGAAGCTCGAGAGCATGCCACCAGACGAACGCCGGCGCCTCGATGCGGCCCGGATCACTCCGTTCATCATGACGGAGTCGGCTCTGCGTGGACTTGTCTGGATGGCGGTGGAGCACCGGCATCCCTCGTCTCTTGGCCATCATGCCTTCCCGCACTCGGAGAGGGGAACGAAAGATCTAAACAAACTGACGGTTGAGCAGACGCAGGCGATGTTCGACTACATCGTCCTGGCCGATCCACGCAGCGAGCTTGACGCGCGTCCGTACCTCAAGGACGCGCTCGCCTATAGTGCCGAAGAAGCCCTGGCACCCGACCAGGCTCTTGCCGCCGCCGACGACGCTGGTGGCAAAGGAGCGACACCCCGGAGCGAGCATTCTGCCAAGGCTGGAGCGGCCTCCTATCCGTTCATCCAGGCGAGTCGGACAACTCCGAACGGCCGCGTTTTCGTGATCCGCATCTCGGCAACCGAGACCCGCGTAATTCGGGCCGACTCGGAAGCCGAGGCCCTGAAGCAGATCCATGCAATCAGGCCATGACCATCCTTCGAGGGGACCTCAAACCGGTCAATGAACCGTCCCGCCGCAGCGTCTGTCACTTGATGGGACTTAAGCCGCCCCAGGGGGCCAACTGGTTCAGGGCAGGGACAATCGCCCGCCGAAGCTTGAGAAAATCCAGCTCGCCGGTCTGGCGGTAAAGCACCGTGCCGTCCGCTCCAAGTACCAGCGTGTGCGGCAGGGCGCCGGTCCATTCGGGATCGAGCGCTGCCATAAGCTGATATTTGTCAGTCTGGCCGAAAATAAGGTTACGCGTCGAGGCGTGATGTTTCTGGAGGAAACTCAGGACCCTGTCCTTTTCGTCGGGAAACTGGGCCGCCACCGTGACGAGCTCGAAGTCCCGGTTGCGATAGATGAGGTTGGTTTCAATCAGCTGGTCGAATTCCGAGACGCACGGGCCGCACCACGTCGCCCAGACATTCACCACGCGGATCTTGCCGGATTTGTTGGCACGCAGTTCCCGCAGCGCCGCGGCATCCGCGGCTTCGAGCGCCACCGGCTCCCCGGCTACCTGCGCCCGCCAGCGGCGGTTTGACTCAATCTTGTCCGCCCATTTGATCGAGCAGCCAAACGCCATCGTCGAGGTTACCGGTGGCTCCCGGCCGGCGAGCAGCGCGTCGAGGGCATTGCGCGTGTCGCGATTCCTAACGAGATCCTCGCGCTCCGAGTCGTCGATGCGCCCCTGAAACCGCAGCTTGCGGGCGGCGTCAAAGATGAACACATGCGGGGTGGCGACCGGCCCGTAATGCCGGGCGGTGGTTTCAGCGGGGCCATCGTCAAGGAACGGATAGTTGAAGCCGCGGTCGGCGGCGCGGATCTTCATCGACTCGAAGGTGTCGTCGAGGTCGGTGTAGCCCTGCTCGTCGAGCCGGACGGCGTCGGGGTTGTTCGGGTTGATGGCGACAAAGGCCACGCTGCGCGGACGGTAATCGACGACCAGTTGCTTGAGGCGCCCCTGGTAAGCCTGAGCCGTGGGGCAATGGACCGAGGTGAAGACGACTACGAGGATCTTCGCATCGGCAAAGTCCCGGAGTGAATAGGATTTTCCATCGACGCCCGGGAGGTTGAAGTCGGGTGCGGGCGAGCCCAAGGGCAGCGTAGGATGTTCCATGGCTTCCACGGCAAGGGCCGCCGCGGCAAGTGCCAGGAAGCTGGGGAACAGCAAGTTCATTTGCATGGGCGGATCCAATCACAACAGGCGCCCGCGGAGCAACGATTTTGACTCACCGCTGCGCCCGCCTGCGAAAACGTTTGGTGCGAAAGTCGGCGGAACTTGTCAACTAATAGTTGACAACCGGCCGCGCCGCGTGTGGCGCAAAAACGGTTTCAGTGGGCGATATCCTTGCGGCCGGACCTTCCCGGCTTGCGCAGCAACACCAGCGTAAGCCGCGGACTGACCACCCGACTCCCCGCGGCCGAATATCCGAGCCGGCGATAAAGGCGCAGGTTGCGCTCGCTGCGCTCGCCGGTGAACAGCTCATAGGTCGCCGCTTCCGGGTAGGCCCTCTCGATCGCTGCCATCAGCGCCGTGCCGAGCCCTTTGCACCGGTGGTCGGGATGCACCACGAGCCGTCCGATTTCGCACACCTCCTGCTCGCACCGGGCCCGCACGGAGCCAACCAGCCGCCCATCCGTCCAGGCGCCCAACACGGTCTGGGCGAGAAAGTCCGCAAGCAGGCCGTCCAGCGTTTGGGTCAAGGGGGCGATGTCAGGCTCGCCATAGAGTTCGGCCTCCTCGCGGAAACAGGTCCGCTGCAACGCCAGCAACTCAACGGCACAGTCCGGCGTGGCGCGAATAATCCGGGGCTCTGGCGCGGTCGGGCTCATGCGCCGGAGTCACCGGCGCTCCGCCGGCGTCGAAACAGCAGGCCGCTCCAGGCGGTATCCACCGCGCAGACCTTGTAGTCGACGAGTCCCGCCGCTAGACAGGCGCCGCGGATGTCATTTTGCGAAAGATCGGCGGCCAGCGACCCGGTCTTCTTCGGCGAAACGACCCACACGGGCATCCGTCCGGCGAGTTGGACGGCGCGAGCCAGGCCGCGATCGAACTCGCACCGGTTGCGGACAAACCAAAGCGCGAGTCCTGTGACCGGAGTAACTTCCTTCTCGAGGACCGCACCAGCGGGAAGAGCGCCGAGGGTCGCGGCGAAATCCCCCGGTGCGCCAAGCAGGGCCACGGGCAGACCGGCCTTGACGCCCAGTTTTCTTGGCAAAGGAGTGCCGGAGTATCCGGCCATGGCGCCGGCCGGCCCGGCAGGCACGGCTGGCACGACGACGTGCAGACCGGCCACGATCCGGGCGAGCGCGCTCGAGGCTTCATCCCAGGAGGAGAATGTTGCGTCGGGCAATTTCGCCCGTACCGCGGCGACCTTGTCCGACGCACCGCCGACAAATACAAGGGGAACGGAGCGGGTCGCCTTCTGGCCGCGCAGGGCCAGGGCGACATCGCGCCCCTGCGATGGGAGGCGGTCGAGCGAAATCACGATGACCGCTGGGGACCGCCGGCGAAGCTCCCGCGAGAGTACCGGCCACGGTGGCAGGCTGGCTTCGACCGCGTAGCCCGGGTGCTGCAGCCGCTGGGCGCGCTCCTGCGCCTCAGCCGCATGCCAGTGAATAAGTCTGACCAACGGCTTCATGCTCTACCGGCAAGAGACGGCCAAAGGAGCGCAACGTGAGCAGGGTTTGGAGGGTGAGGACGCCTTTCCACTCGAGCTCTGCCTGCGGCCAGTGCTCGGGGAATAGTCCGCCCCAGTTCCAGTTTGGCGTCCAGGCGCCGTCGGCACCCTGCCGGCCGATTTCATAATCCAAGTTGGCCCCGATCACCTCCTCCAGCCGGGAAGTCAGCAAGGAGTCGGCCCGCGGCGCCAGCAGGAGTGGTTTCACCCCGTATTGCGCCCAGGCCTGCGGATCGCGCGCCACGATCGCCGGGCCAGCCCGGCGCACCCGCCGGGCTGCCCGATTGCGCAGGGTGGCGGGAACCGCGGGAGTCTCGGCCAGGCGGATGATGCAGATCAGATCGTGCATTTCCGGATAAGCCGGCAGGGCGGCGACGAGCTCCTCGGCGCGGGCGGTAAGTTCGGAAAGAAAACCCGCGTCAGTCACTTCGCGATAGCGCCAGAGATGGGCAACAAATTCCACCCCGGGATTGGCAGTGAATCCCGGTTTGTCAGGTGCCGACCAGGTCCACCACGGCGCGTGCGGCCAGTCGTTGACAAGGGGAGGCACGGCGGGCCAGCGCCCGAGGGTATGGTCGAACGCGGCCTGGGTCCAGCGCACGGCGGCCAGCACCATCGGATCGCGGGCGGAGACCCCGGCCTCGCGGAGATACTGGAAGCCCATTGCGGTGGCGATGGCAGACGACGCGGGCAGCCGGAAATCCGGCTCGAGGGCGCGACCGAAGCCGCCGTCGGCATTCTGGAAAGTGGCGAGCTCGTTGCGAAACTCGGCGGCCGGCGCGTTTTCAAAATGAAAACGATACCGGGCGCGCTCGAGAGGCCGGGCCTGCGTGAGCAGGAATTTCTGTGCTTGGGAGAAACCAGCAGGGGTGAACATCATGGAGGAGGGGAGGGAAAATCGCAGGGTTGGCCAGCGCCGATGTTAGTGAGTACGACCGGCAAGGTCGATATTGTTTTCTGGGTCCGGCGGCTGCAAAATCGGCTGGCGCCTGGCCTCGGGCTGCGGAATCCTCCTCCCGTGAGCTATGATCTTGTGGTCCTTGCGGCAGGCATGGGCAGCCGTTTCGGCGGCTTGAAGCAGGTCGCCCCGGTCGGCCCGGGCGGCGAACTCATCATCGAATACTCCGCCTACGATGCGCGCCGGGCGGGTTTTGGCCGCGTGGTGTTCGTGCTCCGGCGGGACATTGAAAAGGATTTTCGCGCGGCCATTGGCAGCCGGCTGGAGGGGAAGATGGAGGTGGCCTATGTGCTTCAGGAACTCGGTGACCTGCCGCCACCGTATGCGGCGGCGCCGGGCCGCAGGAAGCCGTGGGGGACCGGGCAGGCGGTGCTGGCGGCGGAACCGGTCGTGCGTGGACCGTTTGCAGTCATCAATGCCGATGATTTCTACGGCGCCGCGGCCTACGGCGAACTGGCCAACCATTTCCGCTGGGCGGACGGGGACGCCGGCCCAGGGCGACCCGCGTATGCCCTGGTGGGCTACCCGCTGAGGCAGACACTCTCCGAGCACGGGGCGGTCAATCGCGGTGTGTGCGCGGTCGATGCGGCCGGCCGGCTGACCGGCATCGATGAGGTGCTGAAAATCGAGCGCACTACGGCCGGCCGGGCTCGGCATCCCCTGGCGTGGGGAGGATGGGGCGAGCTCAGCGGCGACGAGATCGTTTCGATGACCTGCTTCGGCTTTGAACCGGCTTTCTTCGGCCAGTTGCGCGGGCTCTTCGGCGATTTTCTGGCGAAGTACGGCCGGAGTGAAACCGCGGAGTTTTACCTGCCCGTGGCTGTCGGGGCGCTCCTCCAGGCGGGTTACGCCGAGATGCGCCTGCTCAAGAGCGAGGATGCCTGGTTTGGCGTGACCTACCGCGAGGATCTCCCGGCGGCATGCGCCGCCATCCGGCGGCTGGTTGACCAAGGGGTGTATCCGGAGCGGATTTAGGACGGCCGTCTCCCGTCCGACCGACCTTCAGATCGAGTCGACGAAGATCAACACACCCGTGGCGTTGTCGAGGCCGCCGCGGTCGCTGGCCAGCGCGATGATCTTCTTGAGTCCGTCCTCCGGGCTGGCGGCGTTCGCGAGAAAAACCGACAATTCGTTCTCCTGCATGAACCGCGTGACCCCATCGGTGCAGAGCAGAATGCGGTCGCCGGCCCGCAGCTGGCGGATAATGACGTCGACCTCCGGACCATTGGGCTGGCCGACACAGCGGGTCAGCGCATTCCGCGTGCGGGGATTCAGGAACACGGCGGCGCCGTGTCCATGGCGCGCCCGCATCTCGTTTTCCACAGTGTGGTCCACCGTGAGCTTTTGAAGCGCGCCGTCGCGCATCAGGAAACAGCTGGAGTCGCCCACATGCGCGAGATGGAGGCGCTGACCGGTCAGTCGCACCACGATGAGCGTCGTTCCAATGCCGAACGTGGCATCAATGACCTTGCCCAAGGCGAACACCCGCTCGTTGATCGTCTGGACGAGCGCTTGGAAATCCCAGTCGCCATCGGCCGGCAGGGTGCTGGCCAGGGCGGACAGCTGCGTGACGGTTTCCTGGGCCGCCTGGGCACCACCGGCGAGCCCGCCAATGCCATCCGCCACAGCGTAGAGCCGTGTCTTGTCATCGCAGAGGTAGCGATCCTCGTTTTCTTCGCGGACCTTGCCGATGTCCGTCAGAGCGGCGGTACGAATAAGCATGGGTGGTGGAACCGGAAAACTAGCGGAGCCGGTCTCAAACGAAAGGCTTAAATCGCAATTCGCGGTTTTCCTTGGTGATTCGCTGGTAATCGCGCTTTGGCAGACATTCGAGGAACAGGCGGCCGTAGGCCTTGGCCAACACGCGCGAGTCGAGGATGGTCACCAGCCCACGGTCGGTCTGGGTGCGAATTAGGCGGCCGATGCCCTGCCGGAACTTCACGAGCGCATCGGGCAGCGTGAGCTCGTTGAAGGGATTGCCGTCATGCTCGCGGATCCATTCCGCCCGGGCCTCGGCGACGGGGTGGGTGGGAACGTCAAACGGCAGCCGGGTAATCACGACTTGGGAGAGCGCGTCTCCGGGCACGTCGACCCCGGTCCAGAAACTGTCGGTTCCGAAAAGGATGGCGTTGCCCGTCGTGCGCATGCGGCGGGCGAGTTCGGTGCGTGAAGCTTCGGCGCCTTGGAGGAAAAACGGCCGGTGATGCCGTGCGTAGACCGGTTCCAGCGTCTCGGCGCAGCAGCGCAGGTCGTGGTAACTCGTGAAGAGCACCAGCGAGCCGCCCTTCACGCGCAGCGTGCAGAATTCAAGGTAGTCAGTCAGGACATCGAGGGCGAGGCGGGCATCGGCGGGCGAGGGGAGCGGCACATCGGCCGCCACGTAGATCCGCAGGTGGCGCTCATAATCAAAGGGTGATGCGACCACCACCGCGCGCGCATCCTCGGCGCCGACGCGCCGCTGGAACGGCTCGATCTGGCCACCCATCGCGAGGGTCGCGCTGGTAAAGAGGACGGAAGTCTGCCGTTGCAGCAGCTGTTCCCGAATGTATGGCGCGACGTCGATCGGGGCCGTGCGCAGGGAGACGATCTGCCCCTTGCGGCCGGACCGTTCCAGCCAGTGCACGTGATCCTCGGCGCTGAGGCCGAGAAACTGCTTCAGGCCCGTGCGGTACGTATTCAACCGGCCGCGCTGCTCCAGCAGTTCGTCGCGGTCGCGCCCCTCGTCAAGTCGGTCCGCCAGCATGGCCACCGCCTTGCCCAGCGCGAGCAGCGGGCCGTCCATCCACGGCTCGGCAAAGCCCTCCTCGCGCAGCCGGACGAGGGGTTGCTTGGCGAGCAGGCTTTCGCGGAGAAATCCGAAGAATTGCTCCGCTGCGTCCAGCGCGTCCTCGACCAGCTGTTTCTCGCGCGCCCCGCCGAGCCGGTGAAGCAGGCCGCGCTTCTTCGCCGGATTCCAGAGATATTTTAGCAGGCGGTCGGCGCCGTAGCTGCTCAGCCGCAGTCCAAAATGCTCGGTGGCGACCTCGGGAACGGTCTGCGCCTCGTCGAGCACCACGAAATCGTCGGGAAAGAGGACGCCCCGAGTGCCGCCCTTCTCGGAGGCGCCGCCGGCGCTGACATGGGCGAAGAGCAGGCTGTGGTTGACAATGATGACCTGGGCGTGGCGCAGCCGGGCGCGGGCCCGTTGGTAGAAACAGTGTTCACTGCCGCAGTTCTTGTGGCTGCAGGCGGAGGAGTCGGCGTTGACTGCGTCCCAGACTTCCGGTGAAGGAGCCGGCTGCAGCTCATGGCGCAGACCTTCGCGGGAGCCCGTCGCCCAGGCGGCAATGCGTTGGAGTTCCTCCTGTTCGCCGGGCGGAAACAACTCCTGACGGCCCTGCAGCGCGTGGGCGAGGCGCGTCGTGCAAAGATAGTTGGCTTTGCCGACGAGGACGGCGGATTTGAACTTCGCGTAGGGACGAAGCACGGCGACGGAGTCAAAGAGCCGCCGGCAGAGCAGAAGGTCTTTGGTCTCGATCTGTTCCTGCAGGGAGATGGTGTGCGTCGAGACAATCATCTGCCGCGACTGGTCCATTGCGTGGATGATTCCGGGCACGAGGTAGGCGAGGCTCTTGCCTACGCCGGTGCCCGCCTCGAACAGCAGCACCTCGTCGCCGGTCATCGCCGCGGCCACCGCCCGGGCCATCTGTTCCTGCTGGGGACGATGTTCCAACCGCAGCAAGTTCTGCAGCCAGCCATCCTCCGCGAAAGCCTGCGCCACCAGGGCCGGGGCCTGGCTGGCGGGTGGCGGCGGGGTGCCGGGTTCGTCGCGGAGTCCGATCATAATTGAGATTGAGACCGACCAGCAATGAATTGTGGCCGCCGCAGTGCAATTGGATTTGCGCTTTGAAAGCGGAGGGAAAATCTCAGAGTCCGCGCATGACTGACCGAGCACAGCCCGTCGCCTGGATTGAGGATCTGGTGAGCTTTCTGCATGCGCAACCTGGGGTCACCGCGGTGCGCGTCGACCCGGCGGGGAAACGGCTCGCGGTGGCCACGCTCGGCGAAATTGACTTGGGGGCACTTGAATCGCGGCTGGCTGGGGCGATCGCCGCCGTCGAGGCCCGGCTCGATGCGGGCGGGAGGCGCGGCGGGTCCGGGGTGCCGAGCGGATTCGTGTTGCGCCAGGTCGGCGGGGCGACGGAAGTCGCCCGGGAGACCTGCGCCACGGCGCCGACTTTCTGGCGGTGGATTGAATTCGCCTGGCCCGAACCGCTGCCGGCCGAAGGGCCCCAGGAATTTGATTCGGAATGGAAGTTGCTCGCGGCGCTGGCCGGTGCCTGCGGGGTGCTAGGTTTGACCGCCTTCATTGGCGGACATTTCTGGAACGAAGCGACCGGGCTGACGCGCGCCCTATATGTTCTTGCTTTGGTCGCCGGCGGGTGGGACGCGACCAAGGATACGTGGGAGAAGGTGCGCCAGGGGAAGCTCGACATCCACTTTCTGATGCTGGCCGTGGCCGCGGGTGCGGTGGCGATCGGGGCGTGGGGCGAGGCCACGCTGCTGCTGTTCCTGTTTTCGTCCTCCGGCGCGATGGAGGAGTTCGCGCTCGATCGCACGCATCGCGAAGTGAGCGCGCTGCTGAAGGCCTCGCCCAAGAAGGCCACCGTCGTGCAGTCCGACGGCAGCGAGCGCCTGGTCCCGATCGAGGAGGTTGGCATCGGCAGCCGCGTGCTCGTGAAACCAGGCGAGATGTTTCCCGCGGATGGGGATGTCGTCAAGGGCCGGACGGCCAGCGATGAGTCGACGCTCACGGGCGAGGCTCAACCGGTGGAGAAAAGCCCCGGTGAGCCGGTGTTCAGCGGCACCCTGAATTTGTGGGGCGTGGTGGAGGTCGTCGTGCGACGACTGCCCTCTGAGAGCACGCTGCAGAAGATCATCCGGCTGATCCAGACCGCCCAAAAGCTCAAGGCGCCGAGCGAGCGGTTCACGGACAAGTTCGGCGCGAAATACACCTTGTTCGCGCTCGGTCTGACGGCGGCGATGTTTTTCGTCTGGTGGCTGGGATTCCGGCTCCCGCCGTTCACGAACACGGCGGAGCATACCTCGGCTTTTTATCGGGCGATGACGCTGCTGGTCGTGGCCAGCCCCTGTGCGCTGGTCCTGTCGATCCCTTCGGCCGTCCTTGCCGCCATCGCCTGGGGCGCGCGCAACGGCATCCTGTTTCGGGGCGGCGCGGCAATCGAGAAACTGGCGGAGGTCGATTTGGTCGCGCTGGACAAGACCGGCACGCTGACGACCGGCGAGCTGAGCGTCGTGGGTTCTGAAAGTTTCCCGCCCGGTCGGGAACAGGAGGTCATCGAGCTGGCGTTTGCGCTGGAGAGGAATTCGCAGCACCCGATCGCCCGCGCCATCACCTACTACGGCAAGAAGCACGGGGTGCGCGAAACTCCGGTGGAGGAATTCGAGTCGATCACTGGCCAAGGTCTGCGCGGACGGCAGGGCGGAGCGTCGGTCCTGCTCGGGCGCCGCGAGCTGCTCGAGGAGGGACCGCTGGCCGGGTGGGCGAAGAAGCTGCCGCCGGCTTCCGCGGAACTGGCCGAGGTGTGGGTGGTGGCCAAAGACCTCATCGGCCGCGTGCTGCTACGGGATGAAATCCGCACGCAATCGCGCGACGTGCTGGCCCGGCTGCGCGTCGGCGGCATCAAGACGGTTATGCTCACCGGCGACCGGAGCCACGCCGCCGAAGCGGTGGCGCGCGAGATCGGAATTGACGAGGTCAAAGCTGGGCTCACGCCTGAGGACAAAGTGGCGGCCATCCAGGCTTTTCGGGAACAAGGCTACAAGGTCGCCATGGTGGGCGACGGCGTGAACGATGCGCCGAGCCTCGCTGCGGCCCACGTTTCGGTGGCGATGGGAGCCCGCGGCAGTGATGCGGCGCTCGAGCAAAGCGAGGTCATCCTGATGAACGACCGCATCGACCATTTTCTCTCGGCTCTGCGGCTTAGCCGCCGGGCGCGAAAGATCATCCGACAAAACCTCGCCGTTTCGCTCGGCGTGGTTGTGATCATGGTGCTGGCGGCGGGTTTGGGCGTCGTGCCGCTGACGGTCGGCGTCTTCGCCCACGAGGGCAGCACGGTGGTGGTCTGCCTGAACAGCCTCCGGCTGCTGTTGGGGCGCAATACGTAGGGTCGATTCGACCTTGGTTGTCGCTGTCCCGCCCGCCCGCGCCGCTAATCCGAAATCCAAACTTGGTCGCCGATCCGCACCTCCTCGAACAACTCCACCAGGTCGAGATTGCGCATAAGCACGCAGCCAGCGCTCTGCGGCGAGCCGAGGCGGTCCTCATGGTTCGTGCCGTGGATGTAGATATAACGATCGTGAGAATCGATCTCGCCGCCCTGATTCACGCCCGGTTCGAGGCCGTGCAACCACAAGATACGGGAGGTGATGAGGTTCTCACGATTTTCTTCGTCGCTGAATTCGCCAAAATTGCGGGCGGTTGGCATGCGTGATCGGAAGACCACCCCGGGTGGCTGATCCTGGCCGATCTTCTCGGCGATCGCGTGCAGCCCAAGTGGCGTGCCCAGAGAGCCTTTCATGTTTGACGGCGGCCGGAGCGAGGTGGAGATGACAAAGGCCCGGACCAGCTTGCCAGCGCGGAAGAACTGCATGCTCTGCGTGGCGAGGCGCACCGCGAGAATCTGGTTTGCGGGCTTGATTCCCAGCGCCGCGCACTTTTGCATGACCTGTTTGACCGGAGAATTCACCGTGAGTATTCAACCATATCGAGTCGGCATCGTCGGCGCCACAGGCGCAGTCGGTCAAGAGCTGTTTCGGCTGCTCTTGGAGCGAAATTTCCCCATGGCCGAGTTGAGGCTGTTCGCCTCGGCGCGGTCGGCGGGCAAGATCATTGAGCGGGCTGGCACGAAATTCACGGTAGCGGAGGCCCGACCGGAGATTTTCGATGGACTCGACGTGGCCTTTTTCAGTGCGGGCGGATTCGTGACCCGCGCCCTCGCGCCCGCCGCCGTCAAGGCCGGCTGCCTGGTGCTCGACAAAAGTTCGGCGTTTCGCATGGACCCCGAGGTGCCGCTGGTCGTGCCCGAAATCAACGCGCAGGCCCTCCGGCAGCACAAGGGAATCATCGCGAGCCCCAACTGCTCGACCGCGGTCACGCTCATGGGTCTCTATCCGCTGCACCGCGCGTTCGGGCTCAAGCGCTACTTTGCCGCCACCTACCAGTCGGTGTCCGGCACCGGGGCCGAGGCGGTGCGCGAACTCGACGCGCAGACGCGCGCCTGGGCTCGCGGGGAGCCGCTCGTGCGCAAGGTTTATCCGTACCAGATCGCATTCAATGTGATCCCGCAGGTCGATTCGTTCGGGGCTGATGGCTACACCGGCGAGGAAAGCAAGATGATGGCCGAGAGCCGGAAGATTCTCGGGCTGCCGGCGCTGCGCGTCTCGGCGACCTGCGTGCGCGTGCCGGTCGTGCGCGCTCACTCCGTGGCGGTCAACGCCGAATTCGAGAGGCCCGTTAATCTGGCCGCCGCGCGGGCGGCGATCGCGGCGTTTCCCGGTGCCGAGCTGCTCGACGAGCCGGCGCAGAGCAAGTACCCGACGCCGCTGGCCTACAGCGAAAACGTGAAATGCGGTGTGGGGCGGCTGCGCCTCGACACCGCCCTCGACAACGGCCTGGCGTTCTGGGTGAGCGGCGACAACCTGTGGAAGGGCGCCGCGCTCAACTCCATCCAGATCGCCGAGCTAATGATTCGCGAAGGTCTGCTTTAGCCCAAGGCGGCGGCTGGGTGGTGATGGTGGTCATTGGGGACGCGACGCCACCGTCGCGTCGGCCTGGTGCTCTTCGGCGACGGGGCGTCGCCGCTCCATGTTCTCGCGGCCGGTTTCGGGACAAGTCCGCGCTTCCGCTCCATGTCCAATAATTCCTTGTTCCACGGTATCGCGCCTGCTTATCTCCACCCCCGGCCCGGACGGCTAGCTCAGTGGTTAGAGCATCTCGCTTACACCGAGGAGGTCGGGGGTTCGAGTCCCTCGCCGTCCACCAGCCTTCGCGCGGAACGGGCCGGAGTGCGATGACACGCTGATGTGCCTTGTCATCGGGCGCATTCGAACCAAGTTATCCCCGCGGGCACCGTCGTTCGGCCCGGAATCAAAGGAGGAAAAATGGACTATGTAAATCTTGGCAAGACCGGCCTAAAAGTCTCGCGCCTCGGCCTCGGCTGTATGACCTATGGCGCGCCGGCCACCGATGCACACAAGGCGGGGCGCCATGCGTGGAGCCTCAACGAGGAAGACAGCCAGCCTTTCCTGCGCCAGGCGCTTGATCTGGGGATCAACTTCTTCGATACCGCCAACGTCTACTCAAGCGGAGCCAGCGAGGAAGTGCTCGGGCGTTTCCTAAAGCGCAACATCCGCCGCGAGTCCGTGGTTGTCGCCACCAAGGTTCACGGCGTCATGCGCGATGAGCCAAATGGCCGGGGTCTGTCCCGCAAAGCCATCTTTCACGAGCTCGACGAGAGCCTCCGCCGGCTGGGGATGGACTACGTGGATCTCTACCAGATCCACCGCTGGGACTACGAAACCCCGATCGAAGAGACAATGGAGGCGCTGCATGAAGTGGTGAAATCGGGCAAGGTGCGCTACATCGGCGCCTCCTCCATGTACGCATGGCAGTTCGCCAAGGCGCTTTTCCTCGCGGATCGCCACCACTGGACACGGTTCGTCTCAATGCAGAACCACTACAATCTGCTTTATCGCGAAGAAGAGCGCGAGATGATGGCGTTCTGCCGGTCCGAAGGCATTGGCGTGATTCCCTGGAGTCCGCTCGCCCGCGGCCGCCTGACCCGTCCCTGGAAGAGCGAAAGCACCAAGCGCTCCGAGACCGACCAGTTCGGCAACGGCATGTACTCACGAACCGAAGCGAGCGATCGCAAGGTCGTCGACCGGCTGGGACAGGTCGCCGAGAAGCGCGGCCTTCCCCGCGCCCAGGTCGCGCTTGCGTGGATGCTCGGAAAACCGTTCATCACCTCGCCGATTGTTGGGGCCACCAAACCGCACCATCTCCAGGACGCGGTCGCCGCGCTTTCCGTGCGCCTCACGACAGAGGAGATCGCCTCACTCGAGGAGCTCTACGAGCCGCATCCGGTCCTCGGCTTCAGCTGAAGGCTGGAAAGGGATTGTCCCCATCGATCTTCGGCGGTTGGCTTCCGGAGATTGCCAGACTTCAAGGTCATGCTTTTTCCGCCGAGACGACGTAGCTGGGTTGATTCAATTAGATCGGGTATGGCTTTGAGGCAATCGAGCCAGATGGTCGGGCGGGTTATCCCTAATCCGCCGGCCCACCGGGGTCGGCAAGCTGGCGCGTTAGGGACAACACGCCCCTCCTTACCA
>Ga0182019_10000652_pt1 | contig 17075 bp, 14 predicted proteins | sample 812E2MmetaG_FD_120483 | JGI IMG/M metagenome (GOLD analysis project Ga0182019, IMG submission 120483) | Permafrost microbial communities from Stordalen Mire, Sweden - 812E2M metaG | ecosystem: Environmental > Terrestrial > Soil > Wetlands > Permafrost | place: Sweden: Stordalen | collected...
GAACCCCGAACCCCGAACCCTGAACTCACCATCCTCGGTGCACGCGAAAACAACCTGAAGAACCTCTGTGTCAGGATCCCCCACCACCGGCTCTCGGTCGTCACCGGGGTCTCCGGTTCGGGCAAGTCGACGCTGGCGTTTGACATCGTGTTTGCCGAGGGCCAGCGCCGCTTCATGGAAGCGATGTCCCCCTACGCGCGGCAGTTCGTCGAACAGCTCCCGCGGCCGGCGATCGACCGCCTGACCGGCATACCCCCCACTGTCGCCATCGAACAACGGGTCACGCGCGGCTCGCGCAAGTCGACCGTGGCGACGATCACCGAGGTGGCCCAATACCTCCGCCTGCTCTATGCGCGCCTCGGCGTGCAGCACCATCCCGAGACCGACCGCCCCGTCACCCCGCTTTCCCGCGGACAGCTTCGCCTGCTGCTGCACGAGGTCCTGGCCACACCCCCGGCCCGGCGCGCCCGGCACCTTTACCTCTGCGCGCCGCTCGTCCGCGGTCGCAAGGGCCACCATCAGCCGATCGCCACCTGGATCGCGCGGCAGGGTTACGAGCTCATGCGCGCCGACGGCCGCCTCGTCTGCGCGGCCGATTTTCAAAAGCTCGACCGCTACAAGGAGCACGACATCGAGGTCGTCGTCGCCGATCTGAAGCGCGGCATTGCCGCGCCGCTTCACGCTGCCAACTTGAAGCTTCAGGCTGCTGAAGCGCTCAGCCGGGCGCTTAGCCTGGGAAAGGGCGCGTGTTTTCTGCTGTCGTCCGACGACCAGATCCTGTCCTGGTTTTCCACCACGCGCACCGATATCGAGACGGGCGAGTCCTTTCCCGAACTCGATCCGAAGCACTTCTCCTTCAATTCACCCAAGGGGTGGTGCCCGGCCTGTCGCGGCCACGGCCGGATCTACGACTGGATGCTGGAGCCACGCGAGGATGACGAACTGCCACCCGAAATCGCCGACCTGGCCCGCAGGAGCGAATCCGGAACCGAGGGCACGTCCGGCCGCCTTTGTCCGTCCTGCCACGGCGAGCGTCTCAGCCGCCTCGCCCGCGCGGTCAAACTGCACTTTCGGACCGGGCCGCCGCTGTCGCTGCCGGCGCTCCTGCGGCTGGCGCCCGCGGCACTGCTGGCCCGTCTGCGCCGGCTCGCCCTCGACGCGCGCGGCCGCGCCATCACCCAGGATATTGTCCCGCAGATTGAAGAGCGCCTGAAGTTTCTTGACCACGTCGGCCTGGGTTATCTTTCGCTCGAGCGCCCCACCGAGACCCTCTCCGGCGGCGAGGCCCAGCGGATCCGCCTCGCCGCGCAACTCGGCTCCAACCTGTCCGGCGTGCTTTACGTGCTGGATGAGCCCTCCATCGGCCTGCATGCGCGCGATAACGAACGGCTCATCGGGACGCTGGAATCGCTCCGCGACAAGGGCAACACGCTGCTCGTGGTGGAGCATGACGAGCTCATGATGGAGCGAGCGGACCACATCATCGACCTCGGTCCCGGGGCCGGCACCCATGGCGGCGAGCTCATTGCCAGCGGGACGCCGGCCGAGCTCAAACGCAACCGGCAGTCGCTGACCGGTCTCTATCTCGATCACGGTCTGCTCCATCCGCTGCGCGGCGCGTACCGGGAAGTGCCGCCGTCGGGCGGATCAAGCTCAAGTCGCTCCCGGCGCCCGGAAAACACCGCGCCCCACCCGGGCTGGCTCACCCTCACGGCCGCCCGATATCGCAACCTGCGGGAAGTCGACCTACGGCTTCCCCTGGGGAGGCTCATCATGGTCTGCGGTCCGTCGGGCGCAGGCAAGTCGACGCTCTTCGGCGATCTGCTCCATCCCGCGGTCGCCTGCGCAATCAAGCATCGGCGGGACCGACTCACCGGCCGCGAGTTTGCGCGGCTGACGGGCTTCGCGGCGGATTCGGCGGAGTCGGGACCGCCCGCCGCCATCGCATTGGCGGGACGCCGTCCGGTCTTTGCCGACCTCAGGGGCGCCCGGGCGTTCAAGAACGTGATCGAGGTCGATCAGGCGCCGATCGGCAAGACGCCCCGCTCCACACCCGCGACCTACCTCGGCATCTTCGACCTCATTCGACACTTCTTCGCCTCACTGCCCGAGGCGAAAATCCGCGGCTACACCGCCTCGCGCTTTTCGTTCAACACCGCGGGCGGCCGGTGCGGGACCTGCCAGGGCGCCGGCCGCATCCGGCTCGAAATGGCCTTTATGCCTGACACCTATCTGCCGTGTGAGAACTGCGGCGGCCTGCGCTACGGCCCGGAACTCGCCGACATCACCTGGAAAGGCAAAACGATCGGCCAGGTGCTGCAACTCACGTTCGAGGAGGCGGCCGCGTTTTTCGATTTCCACGCCAAACTTAGCGAAGTGTGCCGGCTGATGGGCGCGTGCGGACTCGGCTACCTCACGCTCGGCCAGAGCAGCCCCACCCTCTCGGGCGGCGAAGCGCAGCGGCTCAAACTGGTGAGCGAACTCGCCCGGGGATTGCAGACGTTCAACGAGCGCTCGCATGGCGTCCAGCCGCGCAATCTTTATCTGCTTGAAGAGCCCACGATCGGCCTCCACCTCAGCGACTGCGAAAAACTCATCCGCGTCCTGCACGGCCTCGTCGACCAGGGCCACACCGTCGTCGTGATCGAGCACCACCTTGATCTGCTGGCGGAGGCCGACTACTTGGTGGAGCTCGGCCCCGGGGGCGGACCCGCCGGCGGGGAGATTCTCTACCAAGGGAAGCTCGCCGGCCTGCTCCAGGTCCAGCGCAGCCCCACCGCGCCCTATCTGCAGGCCAAGCTGAAAAGGTAGGCTGGTCTCAGTCCTTCCGATACCCCAGCACCACGGAGGTCACCAGCGCGGCGAACAGCAGGGTTGGGACGATGACCCACGCGGGATGAACCGGAATCTGCCAGTGGGCCAACGCCCACGGCACCGCGAGGCATTTTGCGATGATCACCACCCAGCCGATAATCAGAAACAGCCGGACCCGGCGGGGAACGCCGGTCGGACGGGCAAGGGACGCCTGCATGGTATCACAATAGCACAACCGGCCGGCCACCGCTCCGCATCGCGTGAAAATGCCTGCGCAATTTTTGCGTCCTCCCGCGCAGATATTGCCCGGCCACCCAGTCGCAGCCGGCGCAATGTCCTCGCCCCGGCGCGGCGCGAGCCGCTCTGGTCAGCCGGGGGTCTGCCGCACCGCCACGTCGTGGAGCCGGGCCGCCTCCTGCACGACCTTGATCAGCTCCCCAAGCGAGATCGGCTTCAGCAAATAGCGGAAAAGGGCGGCTTCGTTCACGCTGCGCAGGAGCATCTCCGGCTTCATATAGGCCGTCACGAGCACGCGCTGCATCTCTGGGTATTCTTCCCGCGTCCGCACGAGAAAGCTCATGCCGTTGCCGCCGGGCATCAAGTGATCCGACACGACCACCTTGAACTTCCGCTTGCGAAGGATGGCTTCCGCCTCCTGAACCGAGGTGGCCGCGACCACGTCGAAATGGGGCTCAAGCGCCGCCGCATAGACGGCCAGCAACGGCTTTTCGTCGTCAATGATCAGCACGGCGTCCTTGCCCGCGTCGGCGATGTCTCCGGGAGCGCTTTCAGGAGCGTTGGTCATGCAATAATCGTGGCCCGGGACTTGGGGTTGGCAAATCCAATTAATTGGGTCCCCTTGCGTGTCCCCGGGATCCGCCCCATGTCGATTGGGTTTGCCTACCCCAGGGCTCTGCCCTTCTATTCCGCCTACGCTTCGAAGCATGGAAGAACCAAACCTGCACGCTGCCATCCGCGAGGGGACGCTCTTTCAGATTCCGGTGGGCCAGCTCACGGTTGAGAATCTCACCGCGCCCAACGCCGCCGGCAATACTCCGCTGCACACCGCGGCGCGCTACGGGCGCCTCCGGGCGCTCCCGGCCTCCGTCCTGACCGCGGAACACCTGCTGCGCCGGAACAAATCGGGCTACACGCCCCTGCACCATGCCGCCGAGGCCGGCCATCTGGATCAGGTTCCGCCAGCGCTGCTGACGAGCGAGATCCTCTTCACCCGCAGCAACAGCGGCTACAGCATCTTTCATGTGGCGGCGGCCCACGGTCATCTCGAGCAGCTTCCGGCCGAGCTGCTGGCTGGCGACGTAATCACGCACAAGACCGAGCTGGGCAACACCTTGCTGCACGAAGCGGCCGAGAACGGCACCCTGGGGCAGGTGCCGCCGGCGCTCTTGACCGCTGAACTGCTCGCCGAGCGCAACATCAGTGGGGAGACGGTTTTTCACGTCGCCGCCCTCAACGGCCACCTCAATCAGATCCCAGCCCAGTTCCTTGTCGCGGAGAATCTTCTCCGGCCGACCTCCGCGGGGGATACGGTGCTGCACGCGGCCGCCATTTCCGGCAATCTCGGGCAAATTCCCCCCGGGCTCCTGGTTCACGATAACCTGGTTCTGGCGAGCAGATCGGGCTATACGCCGATCCATGCCGCCGCCGAGACCGGCCAGCTCAACCAGATTCCCCAGGCCCAGCTCACGGCCGATCTCCTGTTGACCCGCAACGATCACGGAGACACCGCGGCGCACGCCGCCGCCTTTTTCGGCCACCTCGATCAGATTCCGGCGGCCCTGCTTACCGCCGATTTGTTGAGCGCACGGAATTACGACGGCATCACGCCCATCCGAACCGCCGAACGCAGCGGCCACATCCTCCAGATTCCGGAAGCGTTGCGGCCCAAGCCGCCTGGTCCCTTCCGGCGCCTGCTGCAACGAATCGCGGACACGCGGACACCGTGGGGATAGGAACCTGCCGGATTTCAGGGACTTGGGTTTTCGCCCAAGTGATTGCGTCATTCTGCCTTCCAGGCCCCCGGTCGGAAAAACGCAAGTCGACCGCATGCCGGCCATTAGCTTGGCTGCGCACTGGTGGCACGGCGGGTTTTGCCTTCCCCTAGCCCCGCCGACCTCCTATTGCGTTGGATCTTACGCCCTTTCCCATGAATACTACCATCACTGCCATCACCGCCCGCGAAATCCTCGACTCCCGGGGCAATCCCACGGTCGAAGTCGACGTCCGCCTCGCCTCTGGTCAGCTCGGCCGCGCCGCCGTGCCTTCCGGCGCCTCCACCGGCGAGCACGAGGCCCTCGAACTGCGCGACGGCGACAAGAAGCGTTATTTCGGCAAAGGCGTGCTTAACGCCGTCGCCAACGTGAAAGCGGTCATCGCGCCCGCCCTGACCGGCATGGACGCTCTCGATCAGCTCGGCGTGGATCGCGCAATGATCGCGCTTGATGGCACGCCCACGAAATCCAAGCTCGGCGCCAACGCCATCCTTGGAGTCTCCCTCGCCACCGCCCACGCCGCGGCGGCGGCACTCGGCCAGCCGCTCTACAAATACCTCGGCGGGCCCAATGCCAAGGTGTTGCCGGTGCCGATGATGAACATCATGAACGGCGGCGCGCACTCGGACGCCCCTATCGACTTCCAAGAGTTCATGATCATGCCCTTCGGTGCGGGCAGTTTCCGCGACGGCCTGCGCATGGGCGCCGAGGTCTTCCACTCCCTCAAGAAGGTGCTCAAGGAGAAGGGCCTTTCAACTGCCGTCGGCGACGAAGGCGGCTTTGCGCCCAAGCTCGCGTCGACCGAGGCCGCGCTCGACGTCATCGCTCTCGCCGTGAAGAATGCCGGCTACAAGCTCGGCAAGGACATCGCCCTCGCCCTCGACTCCGCCGCCTCCGAATTCTACGACGCCGCGGCGAAGAAGTACGTTTTCAAGAAGTCCGACGGCCGCAAGCTCTCGGGCGATGAAATGGTCGAGTTCTACCGGCAGCTCGTAGCCAAGTATCCGATCATCTCCATCGAAGACGGCTGCGCCGAGAACGACTGGGAGACCTGGAAGAAACTCACCGACGCGCTCGGGGACAAGATTCAGCTCGTCGGTGACGACGTGTTCGTCACCAACGTCGAATTCCTCTCCCGGGGCATCAAGCAGGGCGTGGCCAACTCGATTCTCGTCAAGGTCAACCAGATCGGGTCGCTCACCGAAACGTTCGACGCCGTCGAGATGGCCAAGGAGGCCGGCTACACCGCCGTGATCTCCCACCGCTCGGGCGAAACCGAGGATGCGACGATCGCCGACATCGCCGTGGCGACCAACGCCGGCCAGATCAAGACCGGGTCGCTCTGCCGCACCGATCGCGTGTGCAAATACAACCAGCTCCTCCGCATTGAGGAGGAACTCGGCAAGAGCGCCGTCTACGGCGGCAAGCTGTAACCTTTCCATTCGCAGCCCGTCGGACTTCAAGTCCTCCGGGCTGTGAGTCTGGCGAGACGCAAGTCCGACAGACTCCAAGGGCGTGACGTCAGATTGGCTGTCATCGCGAGGCGCGCCGTGGCGATCCAGTTGGATTGCTTCTTCGTCCCGCTCGGCGGGACCCCTCGCTATGACAGTCTGAAGACACGGCTTAGGCCGTGGAGCGCCGCTTTCGCCTTTGCATGTTCCGAAGAAAGGACAAGATGCCGCCTGACGCCGGCGCCGCGCCCGCTTGCCGGAACCGGTTTTCGCCCGGACCCACGGCTCCATCAAATTCAAAATCCCATGGAACTCATCTCCGCCTCGCTCTGCGATTTTGCCGCCGACTATCAGGGGAAGCTTTGTGTTCTTGGCGCCTTCGATACCATTGGCGCCAAGCAGTATCCAGCCGTTCATCCCCAGTGCTCGATCGCCCTGCGACTCCTGTTGCGCGAGGAGGACCGGGGACCGCATCGTCTGCAGGTTTTCTTCATCAATCCCGACGGCCACTACCTCATCCCGGCCGGCCAGAGCCCCAACATCGATTTTGACGTCCCGCCCCTTCCGCCCGAGTCGTTCTTCCTGTCCCGGAACTTCGTTCTGCATTTTCAAGGACTGCCTCTCCCCCAGCCCGGACAGTATGAGATCCGGATTCTGATCGACGACCGGGCCATCAGCACCCTGCCGCTGCAATTCGTCCAGGTTAAGGAAGTCAGCTGACTGCCGGAAACTGCGCCGCGCCGCAGCATTTCTTGAACTTCTTGCCGCTCCCGCACGGGCAGGGATCGTTCCGGCCCACTTTCGGCGTCTCGCGGCGGACGGTCTGGCCCTTCGGTTGCACGGAACCGGAATAGACCCACTTGCCCTCTTCGCGCCCGAACAAACCAGTCTCCACATGCTCGTATTCCTTGCCCGCGGACCGAAAGCGCGCGCAGAACTCGACCACGCCCTCGGTGTCGTCGGGTCCGCCTTTCTCGGTGCGCAATATCGCGAGCCCCAGCCATTCGGAGCCCTCGGCCCACTGCTTAGCGTCGCCGAGCGAGAAATCCTTGCGTTGCTCGGCGCTGAGCGACCGCTCGAGGTGGTCATACGCCCGCTTCACGTGGGCCGTGTAGCGTGAGCGCATCAGCGCTTCCGCCGACGCGGCGGGCGCGCCGGCGATAATGGGACCGCAGCACAATTCGTAAGCGGAACCGGAACCACAGGGACAGTCAGGCATGAAGGGCTTGTTCTCGTCTGCCCCGAGGCTCCGTGGCAAGAGCGAAACGCCGGCGCCACAATTCACTTCGCCGGCAACCGCAGGTTGCGCGCGTGGAATGCCAGCGCGTCGCGAATGTGCAGGTCCCAGTAATCCCAGTCATGGTCGCCCGGGAACTCGCGGTAAACATGCGGCACGTTGCGCGCCAGCAGCTGCCGATGAAATTCCCGATTGGGCTCGAGGAGGGAATCCTTGGTGCCGCAGTCAATCAGGATGCGGGGCAGACGCCGGTGGTGGCGGCGGGCGCGTTGGATCAGCGTGAGGAGGTCGTGTTTTGTGCCCGTGAGCCGTCGGCCGAAGATCCGCCGAAGCTCGGGATAGAACGCGGACGGGTGTCTTCGGAAAATCGGGTCCTTCCGGGCCCGGCGCGGGCTCAGGTTGAGGTTCAGCTGCATGAGCGCGCCCGAGTGGCTGTGGACCGAGCAGAACCGTTCCGGGTAGCCGAGCGCGAGACGCAACGCGCCATAGCCGCCCATGGAGAGTCCGCCAACTGCCCGGGCGCCGCGCACCGGTTTCGCCGGAAAATTGCGCTCCACGAACTCCAGGAGTTCCTCGCCGAAATGCCGGGCAAACGCCGGCCCGTCGTCGTGGTCCGTATAGAAGCCCCGGTAGCCGTCGGGCATGACCACGATCAGCGGCAGGTCGCGCACATACACCTCGATCCGCGAACGCCGGAGCCAGGCGGTCGAATCGTCGCTGAGGCCGTGCAGCAGGTAGAGCGTCGCATACGGCGGCCGCCCGACTGACGGCAGCAGCACCTGTGTCGTGGTCTGCTTGGCCAGGACATCGCTTCGCCAGTGAACTTGGGCCCAGGGCATGTGAGAAATCCAGCCGCTCTCCCGGTCACTTCTCGCCTGGCAGCTCAGGCGCCGCGGCGCCCGCGCGCAGCTGGCTGTGTTTCCTTCCGTAGAAGAAATAGATGACGAATCCCGCCAGCAGCCAGATGAAGAGCCGCCACCAGTTTTCCTTCGGAAGCGAGCACATCAGGAGCAGCGAGCTGCCCATGCCCAGGATCGGCAACAGCGGAACCCAGCGAACTCGGAACGGCCGCTCGGCGTCAGGGTGGGTCCGGCGGAGAACCAGGACGGCGGCACAGACCACGAAAAAGGCCAGGAGGGTGCCAATGTTGACCAGTTCAGCCAGCACGCGCAACGGCAGGAGCCCCGCCAGGGTGGCGACAAAGCAACCCATGAGAATCTGGGAAATCCAAGGAGTCCGGAACCGGGGATGAACCGCGCCGAAGATGCGCGGCGAAACCAGTCCGTCGCGGGCCATGGCCAGCATCACCCGCGGCTGGCTGAGCATGAGCACGAGGAGGACGGACGTGATTCCCACCACGGCCCCGATCGCGATGATAAAATGGGCCCAGTGAAGGCCCTTCTGCTGGAAAGCGGCGGCGACCGGCGCGTCGATGTTAATCTGGTCGTACGGGATCATGCCGGTGAGCACGGCGGCCACCGCGATGTACAAGACCGTGCAGAGGAGCAGCGAGGCCAGGATTCCGATCGGAACGTCCCGCCGGGGGTTTTTGGCTTCCTCCGCGTGGGTGGAAACCGAATCGAATCCGATGTACGCAAAGAAAATGATCGCGGATCCCGCCAGCATGCCGAGCGGCTCTCCGCCCGCGCCGGTCCGTCCAAGGAGGGTTTTGCCGAACAGGCTGAATCCGGTGTAGCCGAAGGGCGCGAAGGGATGCCAGTTCGCCGGGTCCACGTAGAAGGCGCCCACGGCAATCACAAACAGAACGACCGCCAGCTTCACGATGACCATCGCGGTGTTGAAACTGGCGCTTTCCTTGATGCCGCGCACCAGAACCATGGTGAGCGTGGCGGTGACCAGAATCGCCGGCAGATCAAGGACCGCCCCCGTCGAGACGAACCGGCCCAGGCCCGGATCATAATCGAAAGGCGTCTTGGACAAAGCCAGCGGTAGCTTGGGCAGAAAGGTGCCGAGGAACTCCTGGAAATACTGGGACCAGCCATGGGCCACGGCGGAGGAGGCAATGGTGTATTCCAGCAGCAGATCCCATCCGATGATCCAGGCCGCCAGCTCGCCGAGGGTGGCGTAGGCATACGTGTAGGCGGACCCGGCCACGGGAACCATCGAGGCAAACTCGGCATAACACAGCGCGGCAAACACGCAGGCCACGCCCGCCACCACGAACGACAGCATGATGGCCGGCCCGGCCTTGTCGTGGGCGGCCTGCCCGGTGACGACGAAAATGCCCGCCCCGATGACGCAGCCGATGCCCAGGCTGGTCAGCTGAATCGGACCCAGCGCCCGGCGCAGGCGGTTCTCGCCCTCAAGCTCCCGATGCAGTTGCGCGATGCTCTTTCGGACAAAAAGTTGTTTCATGCAGGGATCCGTGGACCGGCCCGCCACCGACCGTGCCGGTCGGCCCAACAACAACCGAAGATCGCCACAAGTAAAGCAATTGACGCCGGCCGCCGGAACCGGTCGGTCAGTCCACCCCCAGGATGTAACCGCGCAGGTATTCGCTCTCCGGCATCGTGACGAGCACCGGATGGTCGGGGGGCTGGTGGCAGAATTCCCGCACCTGGACCCGGCGCTTCGCGTCGGTGGCGGCCTCCGCCAGCATGGCCCGAAATTCCGCGTCCTGCACATGGTGGGAACAGCTGTAGGTAGCGAGCACCCCCCCGGGCGAGAGCCGCTGCAGGGCCCGGAGGTTGATCTCCTTGTAGCCACGCATGGCGCCCGCCAGCGCGCTCTTGGACCGTGCGAACGGCGGCGGATCCAGGATGATCAGATCCCAGGTCTCGTCGCGGCGGTCGGTGAAATAGTCGAACACATTCGCCACGATGAACTCGGCGCGCAGGTTGTTGCGCCCGGCGTTGCGCCGCGCCTGCGCAATGCTCTCCTCGGCGCTGTCGACCCCCCGCACCTCGGTGGCGCCGCTCCGGGCACCGTGCAGGGCGAACGGTCCCTGGTTGCAGAACGCATCGAGCACGCGCACCCCCTCCGGCCGCTCCCGGACCAGGCGGGCCACGTGCCCGGCCACCACCGAGTGTTGCCGCCGCTGGTCCAGGTAAAACCCGGTCTTCTGTCCGTCCTGCAGATCGAGCCAGTACTCGATTCCATCGATGCGCACCCAGCGTGGTTCCCACGGCCGGCCGGAGCGGGTTCTCACCTCCAAGGGCAGTCCTTCCAGCCGCCGGATGGTGGCGTCGTTGCGGATGATGATCTCCGCCGGTTTCACCAATTCGTCCAGCAGAGCAGCGAGGATCCCGAGCCGCTTCTCCATCGCCAGCGTCTGCGTCTGCATCACCAGGGTGTCGCCAAACTGGTCCACCACCACGCCCGGCAGGTCATCCGCCTCCGACCACACCAGACGCCGGGCAATGGCCTCCCCCGGCCGCGGATCCGGATCGGCCAGCCGGTTGCGGCGTTCGATCGCCACCTGCAGCGTCCGGCGGAGAAAAGCCTCGTCGAGTGCGACGTGTTCCCGGCTCAACCGCCGCCAGACAATCTGCGACCGGCTGTTGTAAATGCCGGTGCCAAGCAGACGCCCGCGCGGATCGCGGCACTCCACGGCTTCGCCGTCCAGCTCCTCCGAAAGCAACTCGGTTACCTCGTTGGCGAAGACCCATGGATGCCCGCGCAAAGCACGCGCCGTGGCGTTAGGTTTGAGTCTCAGCAATGCCGGCATCCGGCGAATCATCGCCGGTTTCCGCCCGCAGAGAAGTCAAAAAGTCCTCCGCCCACCGGGTTTTCGGCCAAAAGGGAAACCCGCGCCATCCTGAAGCGCCCGGTGCGACCAACCACCCGCGGCGGCGCTTCGCTCCAATCCTCCTTCCAGCCAAACCGTCAACAAGCGCCGAATGGCAGCTCTAGATCAGGCGTCCGCGCGGGATTTGCCCCGGCCACCGCCTCCGTGCGACCAACCCCGGAATCCTGCGGGACGGGCTCCGCGACCAGATCCAGGCGGGGCTCCTCCCCGGCCGGCGTCGCGACCCCATGAAAGCCCCGCCCGTCCTCATAGCCCTCCGGGGCGCGTCTCGCCACGGACAGCACCGCCAGCCCGCCGGCCACCGGCAGGGCGAGGAAGAGGACGATCAGCAGGAGGATCATGGGAGTCTTGGGTGGCCCGCATCTTCGGCCGATTGCGCATATCCTGCTACGCATTTTTTGTCGAGGCATCCGCATCTTCTGTCCAATCCCGCCGCCGCCGCGGCGGTCGGGCAACGGGCCGGCGCCAAAATAAAGCTTCCCCTCCGCGTCGTTGCGCTGTTGCGTCGACGGTTTTCCATGTCTGCCGCCCAGGAAACCGCCCGCCGCCGCACCTTCGCCATCATCTCGCATCCCGATGCGGGCAAGACGACGCTCACGGAAAAGTTCCTCCTCTACGGCAACGCGGTGCACCTCGCCGGAGCGGTCAAGGATCGCAAGAACCAGCGCGCGACCCGCTCGGACTGGATGGAGCTGGAGCGCCAGCGGGGCATCTCCATCTCCTCGACCGTTCTCCAGTTCGAATACGCCGGCCTGGCCGTCAACCTCCTCGACACGCCCGGCCACAAGGATTTCTCCGAGGACACCTACCGCGTGCTGACCGCGGTCGACGCGGCGGTGATGGTGATCGACGCGGCCAAGGGCATCGAAACGCAGACGCGCAAGCTCTTCGAGGTCTGCCGCCTCCGGGGCGTGCCCATCTTCACCTTCATGAACAAATGCGACCGGCCCACGCTCAATCCCATCGTCCTCCTCGACGAGCTGGAGAACGTGCTCGGCCTGCAGGCCTGCGCGGTCACCTGGCCGCTGGGCAACGGGCCGGCGTTCCGAGGGGTTTTCGACCGGCGCCACCGCGAAGTGCATTTGTTCGAGCGCGTCCCCGGCGGGGCCTATCGCGCGCCCGAGCAGGTGGCCGGCTTTGCCGATCCCGTGGTGCGCCAGAAACTCGACGAGCCCACGCACCACGAGGTCGCCGAGCAGCTCGCCATGCTGGAAGGGGCCGGGCATGCCTTTGATCTCGCGGCCGTGCAGGCCGGCCGGCAGACGCCCGTGTACTTCGGCAGCGCCGTCAACAACTTTGGAGTGGAGCTTCTACTCAACGGTTTCCTGCGCGATGCCGTGCCGCCGCAGCCGCGGCGCAGCGCCGCCGGCAGCGGCGGCAAGTTCCAAGTTCCAGGTTCCAAGTTCCCGGGAAGCGCGGACAAGGAAGAGACTCCTGCGCCGGCCGGCCTGTCGATCTTGTCTCCAGTCTCCGTCGTCGAACACCCGCTGGTGCCGGTCGACCACGAGAAATTCTCCGGCTTCATTTTCAAGATCCAGGCCAACATGGATCCGAAGCACCGCGACCGCATCGCGTTTGTCCGCGTCTGCTCCGGCCACTTTGAGCGCGACATGACGGTGATCCACCAGCAGTCCGGCCGGCGCGTGCGGCTCTCCTCCTCCCACAAGCTCTTCGGGCAGGAACGCGAGACGGTCGACGAAGCCTGGCCCGGGGACATCATCGGCCTGGTCGGCTACGACCTGTTCGGCATCGGGGACACGCTCACCGAAGATCCGGGAATCGTCTACGACGAGATCCCCCGGTTTCCCCCCGAGGTGTTCACGTTCATCAGCAACCCGATTCCCGCCAACGCCAAGAAATACCGCGCCGGCCTCGAGCAGTTGCTGCAGGAGCACATCGTGCAATCGTTCAACCTGCGGCACGGACCTTCCGGGGTAACGCTGCTTGCGGCGGTCGGTCCGCTGCAATTTGAGGTGGTGCAATACCGCCTGCAGGCGGAATACGGCGCCGAGTCGCGCCTCGAAGCCGCCCCGTGGCAGTTTCTGCGGTGGCTCGAACCCCATCCGGCGCTGGAGCGCCCGGCCAGCCTCGTCACGGCCAGCGGGGTGGCCTGGGGCAGGGACACCGATGACCGGCCGATCATCCTGTTCCCCAATGACTGGACGATGCGCTATTTCGTCGAGAAAAACCCCGAGCTGAAGCTGCACGCCCTGCCGCCAGCGGAATAAGGTGGGCGATTCCCGGTTGATCTCGGTGCGGCGCGCAACGATTCCGCTGGAGGGCCGGGCCCTCCACCTCTTTATGCAGAATCAGCCGCGACGGGACGCTCGCCGGCTAACCGGAGACGATTGACAGCCCGGCGGGTTCGCGGCACACGGACTGATTTCATTTTCGCATGTCCACCTCCTCCCTCCGCCTCCTCCTGTTGTGTTGCTGCGTGCTCTCCGGCGCCGTCCGGGCCGCGACCGATGCGTCCGCGCGGAAGCCGGCCCGCAGCACCACCAAAACTGCCACGACTGCCCTCAATCCTGAGGCCTTTCGCAGCGCCATCGTGATCGACGCCGCGACTGGCAAGGTCCTCGTCGAGGCCGCGGCCGATGTGCAGAATCCGCCCGCGAGCGTGACCAAGCTGATGACGTTTGCCGTCATCCAGGACAAGCTGCAGCGCGGGGAACTCACGCTGCAGACCCCCGTCACCATCGCGGCGGAAGCCGCGAAGATGGGCGGATCCGAAGCCTGGCTCGTGCACAACGAGAAAGTCTCGGTGGAGGAGTTGCTCTATCTGCTCATGGTGCAGTCAGCCAATGACGCCGCCGTGGCCCTCGCCATCCACACGACGGGTTCGAAGGAGGCGTTTGTGGAACTCATGAACGCCAAGGCCCGCGAGCTTGGCATGACGCACACCGAGTTTCACTCTCCCCACGGATTGCCACCCGGCAAGGGCCAGGAGGCCGACCTCTCGACCGCCCGCGATATCGCCCTGCTGTGCCGCCAGCTCATCGCCAAGACGGACATCCTGCGGTACACCTCCACGCAGACCCACGAGTTCCACCACGCCAACGGCGTGGTCAACAATTTCATCAATCACAACCATCTCCTCGGCCTGGTGCCAGGCTGCGACGGATTCAAGACCGGCTGGTACGCGAAAGCGGGGTATTCCCTCGCCACGACGGTTCAGCGCAATGGCCGCCGGATCATCGCCGTGGTGCTGGGCAGTCCCGAGCGCAAGGGCCGCGACACACTGACCACCCAGTTGGTGGAGCGTGGTTTTGCCGCGCTCCCGCCGGTCGTTCCCCCGCCCGCCTTGGCCGGCACCACGGCCGGCACGCTTCCGGCCTCGCTGCCGGTCCAGGTCGCCGTACCCACCCCGGTTCCGCCCAGCCCGCCGCCGTCCGCCGCCCCGACCCAGACTGGTGACACCGCCTCGCCCCTCAAGCTCGTGCCCCTCAATCCGGACGAGCGCAACCAGCTCATCGGCGCGCCTGCCGAGCCCGATGCGACCGTGCACGTGGCGATTCCTGCCGCCAAGAAATGACTTCGGGGCGCCTCCCGGGATTCGCCGGGGCAGCCGGATCAGTGCTCCAGCACGATGACGAGAGCGCCCAACAGACTGAAGAGACCGCCGAGAAGTCCCGCCTCGTAGCGTTCAAATCGCTGGACCTTGAAGCGTTCCATGCCGAGCAGTGTCAACCAGGTGAACAGAGTCATTCCGGCCAACGCCCCGACGGCCAGGATGGCGCTCAGCAATCCGAACCCGCGCCACCCGAAGCGGACGCTGGAAAGATAGATCGGCAGAAACCCTTCGCACGGCGACAGGGTCAGCATCATGAAAAGCCCGCCGATGGCCGTCCAGTCGCTGGCCCGGTCGGAGACGATGGGGCTGTCCTTCAGTTCCTCGTCCCAATGGGTATGATCCGGCGCGTGCCCGCAGGCTTCGCTGGCGGCGTGATGGCCGCCCGGCGGGTGATGATGGCAGATGCCCTTGCCGCGCCATTGCCGCCAGAAATAGTACAGACCCATTCCTCCGAGGAAAACGCCGATCACCCACGGGAACAGCCGGCCCACCCGCTCGTCGAGCTGGAATCCGAACCAGGCGATGGCAGCCCCGAGCAGCGTCGTCAGACCAACGTGGCCCAGCCCGGCGCCGAGTGTCACCGCGATGGTTTTTGGCCGGCTCCAGCCCCGGACCCTCGAGACCAGCACGAATGGCAACCAGTGCGTGGGGATCGCCGCATGGAAAAAAGCCACGGTAAACCCGGTGGCGGCAATGGTGGCGAGGACAGCGGAATTCATGCGGAGGTTCTGGGCGCCGGTGGCGGACGCCCCGAGGCGAACGGGCACGTTGAACGACCCCATACATAACTCCAACCATTTTTGCAGCCCATGATTGGACGCCCTGGCCCCGCCGTGTCGGCCGGCAACTGGCGGAATAAGATTTGAACCGGCCGGATCCCTGCTCACTACTCACTATGCGATGCTCGCTACTCTGCCGGCGGTTCTGCCGCCCTCCGATTGATTCTCCCATGACCTCCCGGGAACGCTTTCTCGCCGCCTGCGCCTGCCGCCCGCTCGAGCGGCCGCCGATCTGGATCATGCGCCAGGCCGGCCGCTACCTGCCGGAATACCGCGAGCTCAAGGCCCGGCATTCCTTCGCCCACCTCGTGCGCACTCCCGCGCTGGCGGCCGAGGTCACCCTCCAGCCACTGCGCCGGTTTGCCCTCGATGCCGCCATCTTGTTTTCCGACATCCTTGTCGTGCCCGAGGCCATGGGCCAGGGCTACCGGTTCAGGGACGAGGGCGGCATCGCCATGGAATACCGTCTCGAGAACCGGGCCCAGCTCGACCGGCTGTCCACCGAGGATCTCCGGGAGAAACTCGCCTACGTCGGGAAGGCGCTCCGCCTCCTCCGCCGTCAGCTCGGGACCAAGCACGCCCTGCTCGGCTTTGGCGGCTCCCCGTGGACGCTGGCCTGCTACATGATCGAGGGAGGCGGTTCCGAGGATTTCTCCCGCCTCCGGCAGCTATTTGTCGCCGACCGCGGATTCTTCGACACCCTGCTCGAGAAACTCACCATCGCGCTGATTGAGTATTTCAAGCTGCAGATCGAGTCCGGCGCCGACGCCATCCAGATCTTTGACTCGTGGGGCGGGTTGATTGCCGGCCCGGACTACGAGCCGGCTTCGCTGCAATGGATTCGCCGCATCATTGCCGCCCTGCCGGCGGATTTTCCGGTGATTCTGTACGCCAAAGGGACTTCGCGGCATCTGGCCGCGCAGGCCGCCAGTGGCGCGCGCGTTCTCAGCGTCGACGGGACCGTCGACCTGGCCGCGGTTCACGACGCCTTGCGGCAGGATCCGGCGCTGCGCGCCCAGAATATCCAGGTGGCCCTGCAAGGCAACCTGGACCCGGCGCTGCTCAGCACGACGCCCGCGGCGGTCCGTGATGAGACCCAGCGCCTGCTCGAGTCGATGCGCGACCGTCCCGGACATATCTTCAACCTGGGCCATGGCATCCAACCCGACGCCAGCCCCGAATGTGTGGCGGCGCTGGTCAGCACCGTGACCGGATGGAAGAACTGATTGCCCGACACCGGACTGGAAATCCACGGCCTCCTCTAGTAGACCAATATCTGCCCTCCCGCCTTCTCCTCGATCATGCCCACTGACTCCTCAGCCACCAAGAAGCGGATTGCCGTCGTCGGTGGCGGCATCACCGGCCTCACCGCCGCCTGGCGGCTGCACGCCCAGGGGCACGCCGTCACCGTGTTCGAGCAGTCCGACCGTCTCGGCGGC
>Ga0182019_10000654_pt1 | contig 17057 bp, 13 predicted proteins | sample 812E2MmetaG_FD_120483 | JGI IMG/M metagenome (GOLD analysis project Ga0182019, IMG submission 120483) | Permafrost microbial communities from Stordalen Mire, Sweden - 812E2M metaG | ecosystem: Environmental > Terrestrial > Soil > Wetlands > Permafrost | place: Sweden: Stordalen | collected...
CGGAGCGCGCGCCCTGAGCGCGCACGGCGTCCTGGTCAAGCGCCTCCCGGCCATCCAGAACCTCGGCAGCGTGACCGTCCTCTGCACCGACAAGACCGGCACCCTGACCCAGGGCAAGCTGGAGCTGGTCAAGGCCGTGGGCATCGACGACGACGACGCAAGTGAAGCTTCGCGCGCCCTCGAGCTCGCCTACCTCAACAGCCATTTCGAGTCGAGCTTCCAGAACCCGCTCGACACCGCGGTCCTGGCGTCCGCCCCCAAGCCGGCCGATCTGGCTACTTATCGCAAGCTCGCCGAGCTGCCCTACGACTTCAACCGCCGCATGCTGAGCGTGGTCGTCCAGCGCGGCGACGAGCCGCCGCTGCTCGTGACGAAGGGCGCGCCCGAGGCAGTCATGGCAGCCTCGGCAAGCGTTCGGACGGATGACACGGCGCGGGCGATCCACCCCGCCGAACACGAGCGTCTGGCGAAGCTGGTCGACGGTTCGTCTGCGGACGGCTTCCGTCTGGTCGCGGTCGCTTCCAGAGTGCTGAACCCGGACGAATTGAAAAGCATGCCGGTTTCGACCGCTTCGGCCGCCAAACGGGCCCCGACCGCCGAGCCGGCTTCGACCGCCAAGCCTTCTTCGACCGCCAAGCCGACCGCAGTCGACCTGTCGGACGCTTCACGTCTGGAGAAAGACCTGACTTTCGAGGGCGTGATCCTGTTCAGCGATCCGCCCAAGCCGGATGTCGGCAAGGCGATCGCCTCCCTGGCGAGCCAGGGGATTGCCCTCAAGATCATCACCGGCGACAACGACCTGGTGGCCCGCCACGTGGCGGGTCTCGTCGGGTTGAAGGTCGACGGCGTTCTGACCGGCGATCAGATGCGCAGGCTGACGCATCCGGCTCTGGTTGCCCGGGCGCAGCGGACCACGATCTTCGCCCGTGTCGACCCCGACCAGAAACTCCAGGTGATCCGCGCCCTGCGCGAGTCGGGCAGCGTCGTCGGCTACATGGGCGACGGCATTAACGACGCCCCGGCGCTCCACGTCGCCGACGTCGGCATCAGCGTCGACAACGCCACAGACGTGGCGCGATCGGCCGCCGACATCATCCTCCTCGAACCGAGCCTTGCGGCGATTTCCCAGGGCGTGACCGAGGGCCGCCGCACGTTCGCCAACACGCTCAAATACATCCGGATGGGGACGAGCTCCAACTTCGGCAACATGCTGAGCATGGCCGGAGCCGCGCTCGTGCTGCCCTATCTGCCCATGCTTCCGAGCCAGATTCTGCTCAACAACCTCATCTACGACGCGTCGCAGACGGCACTTCCCTCGGACAACGTCGATGCCGACGCCCAGGCCGAGCCGGCCCGCTGGGACGTGCACGCAATCGAGCGGTTCATGGTCGTCTTCGGGCCGATCTCTTCGGTCTTCGACTACATCACCTTCGCCGCGCTGCTTCTCATGCTCGGCACCAACATCAAGAACCAGGGTGCATTCCAGGCAGGCTGGTTCGTCGAATCGCTCTTCACCCAGATCCTGGTCGTCCTCGTGATCCGCACTCGCATGACGCCGTTCTGGAGGAGCCGGCCCAGCAAGCAGCTCGGGGCGGCGATCGTCGCCGCGCTGGCGGTGGCGGTGATCATCGCGCTGAGCCCGCTCGGGTCTGCACTGCTGTCATTCGGCGCGCTGCCGTGGCAGTTCTGGCCGTTGCTGGTTGTGCTCGTGGTCGCCTATCTGAGCCTCATCGAGGTGGCGAAGGTCATCTTCGACCGGCGTGAGGCGCGAAGGCCCGATGCGATCGCCCGGACCACGGCTTTCGCGGCACTCGCTACTGCCGCCAAATCGAAATGACGCGGACTCGGTGACGAGCCCGGGCTCAGGAACCAGGAAGACCGGAGGCAGAACATGGCGGACTTGAAGATCGAGTCGGCGAAGACGGCCCTCGTAGTCATCGACCTCCAGCGCGGCATAGTCGCCACGCCGACGGCGCCGCACCCTGCCGCAGAGGTCATCGGGCGGGCGGGCCGGCTGGCCGCGGCTCTCCGCGCCGCGGGCGGCACCGTTGTCTTCGTGCACGTGACGCCGTCCCCAGACGGCAAGGATGGCCTGCGGCCGATCACGGACGCGACGCCATTCGCCGGTGGGTCCATGCCGCCCGATTGGGCCGAGCTCGTCCCCGAACTCGGCATTGCGGCATCCGACATCGTCATCACCAAGCGCCAGTGGGGCGCTTTCTACGGCACGGAGCTGGACCTGCAGCTGCGTCGCCGGGGCGTGGACACCATCGTCCTGTGCGGCATCTCCACGAGCATCGGCGTCGAGAGCACGGCCCGCGACGCCTTTGAGCGCAGCTACAACCAGATATTCGTGGAAGACGCCATGGCGGCACGCGACCCGGAGGAACACCGCCACACTGTGGAGACGCTGTTTCCGCGGCTCGGGCGGGTTCGCTCGACTGCGGAAGTGCTCGCCGCGATCGGATAGTCCGCGCCCCCTTCTTACGTCGCGCTTACATCGCGGGCGTGCCCGAAAGAGTCGCGGCCGTCCATGATTGGTCGAGACCACTCCGAGTGGCGTAACGGAGGATGCGTGCTGAGACGGAATCGCGCCCGAGCCATCGGGTTCGCGGCGGCCGTGCTGCTTGTCTGCGTGGCCGTGATCTCGTGCGGCAGGCACCAGTCACCCAGCTCCGGTTCCAGCTACTCGCCCACGGCGACCTCGAGTGCGGAGACGTCCGGCGCTTCTTTCGGCGAGTTCGACACTTCGGCGCCCGATTCGAGCGGTTCCGACCCCGCCTCGGCGTCCGATTCGAGCGGCCCCGACGGGCCGCCCACGCCGGATCCGGTCGCGAGCGAGCTCGACCAGATCAACCAGCTGATCAACGACATCAACAACTCAATCTCGGACTCGTCCTCCCAGGGCGGCGAGTAGGCCGTCAGGTCGAAGGAACCTCATGAACCCCCGCCTTCGAAACGTCGTCGCTGCCGTCGGTGCCGCCGCACTGGTGGTCGTCTCCTCTTCGAGCACCGGAGCAGTGACTACCGCCCCGGTTTCCGGCGGGCCGGCGGGCCAGGGCGTGTGCGCGACTCAAGCCAAGGCGGCCCGGCCGCGCGTTTCGGTCGCGGCCCTGCGGGCCTTTGCCGACTGCGAGATCGGGCGGCGCCAGAAGACGCTGGCCGGCCTGGTCTCGGCCGTGAACGGGTCGAAGGCGCTGACAGCGTCCGACCGGGCGGCGCTTGCGGCCGAACTCGGAGCCGAGTCCTCCGGGCTGGCAAGCCTGCGAGCGAAGATCGACGGCCAGACTTCGATCCCGGCGCTCAGGCTCGAGGTCGTCCAGATCGCCTCCTCGTATCGCCTCTACCTTCTCGTCGCGCCGCAGGTCCACCTAGTCGACGCCGCCGATGGCGTGCTGGCGCTGCGGCCGTCCCTTACGCAGACGGCGACGGTCCTGGCAGCGCGAATCGCGACGGCTCAGGCCAACGGCGCGGCCGTGGCGACCGCCCAGGCGGGCCTCGACTCCATGAATAGCGAGATTTCGGCGGCCATGGCGCTCGCGTCGCCGCTCCCCGGCAGGCTCCTGTCGCTGACGGCGGCCACGTGGAACGCCGGCGCTGCCGCCCCGGTCCTGAAGTCGGCGCGCACGGCGCTGGCGTCCGCGAGAGACCATCTCCGGGCGGCCGTCAGGTTCGGTCGAGCGGCAATCGTCGCCCTGCCGTAGCCCCCGGAACGGCTTCTGTCGCCGCGGCAGTCTCGCTGAACCGCCGGTTCGACTGGCAGGACGCCTCCGTCCGCGCTCACGACCGGCTCCGCCGGGCTCCCATACTCCAAACCCGCGGAGGAGTAAGCGCAGCGCTTCGACCGCTGCGTCCCGGAGGTTTGCGATGGCTTACGCCACGTCCCACCCACCCAGCCCGTTCCAGCCGCGTCGCGCGCTCTCAAGCACGGGCTCGCGCAGGATGGACTCACGGCTCGAGGGCCTGACCAGGTTCGCCGCCGTGGGCCTCGTTGCGATCGCGGTGTGGGGCTGTGGAAACACCACCCCGACCCCGTCGCCATCCCCCGAGTCGACGGTCCTCGCTGCGACGGCCACGCCCGAGGCCACCGACAGCGCCTCGCCCAGTGCCACCGATATGCCGCTTCCGTCCGATACACCTTTCAACCCGACTCCGGGCGACACCAGCTCGCTGCCTCAGCCGCCGCCTCCCGCCAGGCGAGTGACCGTGAGCATCGTCACGGCCGGCGACATCGCCTGCGACCCTGCCCAGAACGTCGGCACCCCTCAGGACTGCGATCAGGCCGCGACGGCTGCGCTAATCGGCAAGCTGCACCCGACGGCCGTTCTGCCGCTCGGCGATCTCCAGTACGAGAAGGGCAGTCCGGCCGCGTTCGCCGCCGTCTTCGGGGCAACGTGGGGCAAGTACCGCTCGATCATGTATCCCGCGGTCGGCAACCATGAATATCTGACCAGCGGGGGAGCGGGTTACTTCCGCTACTTCGGAGGGCTCTCGTCCTACTACAGCTACAACCTGGGCGACTGGCACATGATCAGTCTGAACTCGGAGTGTTCACACGCGGGTGGCTGCCAGGCCGGTTCGGCGCAGGAGAGGTGGCTGCGGGCCGACCTCGCGGCGCACAACACGCCGTGCACCCTTGTCTACTGGCACGAACCGCGCTTCTCGTCGGGCGAGCACGGCAACGCGACGCAGATGACGACCATCTGGTCGGATCTGGTCGCGGCTCACGTCGACGTAGTGCTTTCCGGCCACAACCACGACTATGAGCGTTTCGCGCCGCTCGGCGCAACGGGTCTGCCCAATCCCGCGGGCGTGACGGAGTTCGTCGTAGGAACCGGCGGCAAGAACCACTACGCGTTCGTGCACGCGCCGCTCGCCGGCGAAGTGGTCCGGAACCAGACCGCATTCGGCGTCATGAGGATGCTCCTCGGGCCGTCTGGTTTCAGCTGGCGCTTCTATGCCGCCCCCGGCTACGCGTTCAACGACTCGGGGTCGGCGGCCTGCCACTGATCTGAGCGGCCATGCGGGGCGAGTCGCCCCGCTGGGCGCGACGCCGGCGACGCCGGCGTCAGCTGCTCTTGGGTGCCCGACCCGTTCGCTTCCGAGCGCGATACCAGGCCAGGTACTCCAGCAACTCGTCCCGTTCGTCGTCGGTCAGGTCGGCGAAGAGGGCCGCGCCGATTGAGTCTCCGCCACCGGCCTTCGATTCTCCGGCAACGCGGTAGCCGTTGAGGCGCATTAACTCGGTATAGGGCACAGCAAGCGCCTCGCTCAGCTGATGCAGGACGTGCGGCGAGGGGCGCTTGACAGCGTCGTTCTCGAGCTTGCTCAGGTATGCCGGCGAGATGCTGGAGGCTCGGGCCGCGTCCACGGCCGACAAACCGCGCACCTCGCGCGCCTGCTTGAGTACTGCCCCAAATGTTGGTGCCATCTGCTCCGTCCTACAGTTGACATATACCCCCTACAGTGGACCATACCACCAAAGCGACGACCGGATCAGATCCGGCAGGCGGCCTTCAATCCGTCGGACCGCCACCCCAGTCACAATGCTCGAAACGGCGGTGTGGCTTTCATCTTGGAGGCGGCAAGTTGGGCGATCGGCTGACCTTTCTCGGCCATTCGACCGTCCTCGTCGACCTCGACGGCGTACGGGTCATCACGGATCCGTTGTTCGGCCACATGGCCGCGGGGGCGGTCCGGCGCCAGATGCCGGCCGTGTCCGCCGACAATCTAGAGGGACTTGCGGCAGTCTTCATCAGCCACGGTCACTGGGACCATCTTGATCTAGCCTCCCTCAGGGCACTCCCCGGCAATCCGGCGGTCATCGTGCCGGTGGGTCTCGGGCGGATTGTCGCAAAGGTCGCCAGGGGGCCCGTCCACGAGTTGCGGGCAGGCGATCGAATGCAAGTCGGTGGGCTGACCCTGGAGGCGGTTCACGCCGAGCACGGCCGCCGCCGATCGCTCTTCACCATTGCAGACGGTTCCCTGGGAATCCTGCTCGCCGGGTCGACCGGTGTCTATTTCGCCGGCGATACCGATCTGTTCCCGGCGATGGGGCAGCTGGCCGGGCGCGTCGACGTGGCGCTCCTGCCGATCGGCGGCTGGGGCCCGAGTCTGGGTCGCGGCCATCTGGATCCGGTTCGGGCGGCCGAAGCCGCGGCTCGGATCGGCCCCGCGATCGCCGTGCCCATCCACTGGGGAACTCTCTACCCGCTCGGCCTGCGGCGGCTGGCCGGCGGCCGTTTCGGGCGGCCGAGCGAAGCCTTCCGTCGGGCGGTCGCGGCGCGAGCACCCGGAATCGACGTGCGGATTCTGCAGCCTGGTCAATCGATGGCGTTGAATCGGCCGGCCGGGCGATGAAATCCGCGGCCGGCAAGGGTTTCGCTCCCGCCGCGCGTGGCCTCCTGGCGCCGTACCGTCTCCAGGCTCGGCTCATGTGGGAGTGGCGGCCGACCCGTCTCGCGATCGTCCGCCGCGCGATCCTGGCCTACCTGATGGCGTGTCTGGCGCTGGCCATCGCGGATGCGGTGGTCCCGGGACTGAGCATCGACAGCTTCGCGGTGCTGCTGCTGGCCGCACTGCTGCTGCTGGCCCTCGACAGCTTCTGCGCGGTCGTCTTCCACTGGCTTCTCGTGGCCTGGCCGATCTTCGTGGCCCAGACCCTCGGCCTCGCGGTCCAGTTCGCGGCCATCCTCGTCCTGGGTCGGACGCTGCCCGGGGTCCGAGCCGACGACACGGCGGCATTCTGGGGAACCGTCTTGCTGACGATCCTCAACAGCCTGTTTGCCGAACTGGTTGCGGTGAGCGACGACGATTCCTACTACAGCGTCCTCGTCCGGCGGCTTGTCGCGCGCAACTTCCGCCGCCCGGCCGAACCAAAGCCCGGGCTGCTGGTCGTGCAGATCGATGGGTTGAGCCTCCCCATCCTCAAGCACGCCATCGGCGCCGGGCGGGTTCCGGTGCTCGGCCGGCTGGTACGCGACGGTGACGCCACGCTCCATTCCTGGATGGCGATGCTGCCGCCGACAACGCCGGCAAGTCAGGCGGGCATCCTGCACGGCCGAAACGACGGCATCGCCGGGTTCCGCTGGTATGAGAAGGCAGGCGCCAGATTGATGGTGGCCAACCACCCGGAAGATGCCGCCGAGATCGTCTGTCGCGTCAGCGATGGCGCCGGCTTCCTGGCAGACAATGGAGCCAGCATCGGCAACCTGGTCACCGGCGACGCATCCCGCAGCTACCTGACCATGGCCACTATCACCTCGGGCAACGCGGCCGACGGCGATCGGCGCCTGCGCGGCTTCTTCGTCACGACCGTCAACTACATCCGCCTGCTGGTGCTTATGGCCGGCGAGATCGCCAAGGAGCTGTATCAGGCCGAGCGCCAGCGCGGCCGTTCGGTCGAACCACGCATGCGCCGCGACATGCATTTCGCGGTCGAACGGGCGGCCACAAACATCGCCTTGCGCACGGTCTCCACGGCCCTGGTCATCGAGGAGATGTACGGCGGCGCGCCGGCGATCTACGTCGACTACACCGGATACGACGCGATCGCCCACCATTGCGGCCCGGAACGCGTCGAAGCAATCGACGCACTCGAAGGCATCGATCGGGCCATCGGGTCGCTGTTGAAGGCCGCCCGGTACACGAGTCGGCCATATCGGCTGGTCGTGCTCTCCGATCACGGCCAGTGCCTGGGCGCCACTTTCCAGCAGTGCTACGGACAGCCGCTGGAGGCAGTGATCGCGGGCCTGCTGCCTCGGGCGACGACGGTGGTGGGGACCACGGACTCGGTCGAATCGGCCGGCATCGGCCGGCGCATCGCGGCCGAGATCGGCCGGGGTCCGGGCCTATCGTCGCTCGTGTTGCGCCTTCTGCCCCGAGCGCTCAGGGGCTATGGCGGCGGAACGCGGAGCGGCGGCCGCGGAGCGGGGAGCGGCGGCGGCGGAGCGGGGAGCGGCGGCGCCGAGTCGCCTCCGGATGTCGTGGTGGCCTCGTCGGGCAATCTGGCCCATGTCTACTTCATGAGCCAGGCCGATCGCATGACCGACAAGGCGATCGAGAAGCGTTATCCGGGCGTGATCGAGGCGCTGGCCAATCACCCGGGCATCGGCGCGCTCGTGGTCAGGTCCGCGGCCGGCCATACGGTGGTCCTCGGGCCGCGCGGACGACTCGACCTGGCCGCGCGTACGGCCGACGGCAGCAACGTCCTGGCCGACTACGGTCCCGGAGCGGCCGAGAACCTGCGGCACCTGGCCGGCTTCGATACCGCCGGCGACCTGATTCTGCTCGGAGCCGTGGACCGTATCTCCGGAGAGGTAACCGGTTTCGAGGAATTGATCGGCTCGCACGGCGGCCTCGGCGGATGGCAGACGCAGCCGTTCATCCTGTGCCCGTCGACTTTGACGCTGGCGGAGGATCCGCCGGTGGGAGCGCCGGCAATCTATCGGCAACTCACGGCGTGGAGGGCTCAGCTGCAGGGGAAACTCGCCGCACCGGACAGACCCTCCCCGAGCAAGCCCAGCGCAGCCGTAGCGGCGGCCCAGGCCGGGGCGCGCCCGTCGCCAGCCAGCACTTCGGCGCGCGTCTTGCCGTCGCCACGCTCCCGCCTCATGCTCCTCGCCGGCGGCTTCGTCGCTCTCTTCGCGTGCCTCCTGGCGCTCGGCGCAATCGCCGAGGATGTCCACGACCGGGAGGCGAATGCGCTCGATACAATCGCGACGCCCCTCCTCCACAGCCTGTCGAGCCCGGCGCTCGACGCCGTCATGCAAGCCTTCACCGATCTGGGCTCCACCCTCGTCGTCGCCCCATTGTTCGCACTCTCGTTCGCGCTGCTCATCTGGCGGCGCCACAGGCGCGAGGCGCTTTTCCTGGCGGCGTCGGTCGCCGGCAGCGTTGCGCTCAACCAATCCCTCAAGCTCATATTCCAGCGCCCCAGACCACAGCTGGCATGGGCTCAGGTCCAGCCGGAATACAGCTTTCCCAGCGGCCACGCGATGAACTCCATCGTCTTCTACGTTGCGCTCGCCCTGATCCTCCTGGTGCTGTGGAGGCGTCGAGCCGGTCTCGTATCGGTCGGTTTGGCGATCGTCCTGGCGCTCTTGATCGGGACCAGCCGGATCTACCTCGGCTATCACTACTTAACCGACGTGGTCGGCGGGTTGCTCGCCGGCGCCGCGTGGCTGCTCATCGTTTTGGGCGCCTTCGACGGTGGGCTCTGGTTGCGCGGCCGTCGCGCCGGAGCGTCGGGACCGTGACGACCGCCGTTGTCGTCGGCCGGCGGCGCAAGGGCGGCGACATCGGAGCTGTTGTGCGACAGGTCCGAGCGATTCTGGAAGGCGCAGGCTGGGAGGTCGACAGCGCCGTCGTCGACCGCAAGTCCGAATTGCGCAAGCACGCCAGACGGGCGGTGAAGCACGGCTGCGACGTCGTGGTGGCGGTCGGTGGCGACGGCGCGGTCAACCAGGTCGCAACCGTCCTGACCGAAACGCCGGTCGCCCTCGGCATCATCCCGACCGGGACCGGCAACCTGCTTGCGGGCAATCTGGGGATACCGCGCCGCTCCGATCGGGCCGCGACGACGATTCTTTCCGGGACGCGGCGCCGCATCGACGTGGGCCAGGCCACCGTCGACGGGAAGTCGTACCGCTTCACCGTGGCCTGTGGAGTCGGCTTCGACGCCGATGTCATGGACGCGACGAAACGGCAATCGAAGCGACGTTGGGGCAAGCTCGCTTACTTCGTCGGCGCCATCGCGGCGAGCGGTCGGATCCGGAACGTCGCACATGAGATCGTCATCGATGGTGTCGCGACCCAGACGGACGCGGCTCAGGTGATGGTCGCCAACTTCGGCCGGATGATGGCGGGCCTGTCACCGCGCCGGCCGGTCCTGCCCGACGACGGTCTTCTCGAGGTCATCGTGGTGCGTGCGTCGGGACCCGTGACGGCCCTTCCGGCGGCCTGGGAAGCGCTCCGCCAAAAGGACCTCGGCGACTCCTCGGGTGGCCGCGTGTTCCGGGCCCAGGCTAGCAAGGTCCGGATCGACACCGCTCACCCGATCCTGGTCGAGATCGACGGTGACGTCGTGGGCCGGACTCCTGTCGAGATATCCATCCGGCCGGCGGCCCTTACGGTGATCGTGCCGGCAACCTGATCCGCTGGTCCGGCTCGCGTTCAGTCGATGCCTGCGGCCCAGGCCTCAACCGAGGTGGTCACCGGCGCCCCGCTCGACGCGGACTCGTCGATCGCAAGCGACACGAGGTGGTCCTGGCAGCCGTCCGCCAGCGGATACGGCGGCGGGCCGTCGCCGCGGCACCAGGCGGCCATCCCCATGAGCATGGTGCTGATCGCGATCTCTTCGTCGTTGAAGCGCAGGCCCGGGAACGGGTTGCGGTAGAGGATTGTGTCGCCCAGGCTGATGTGGTCGGTGTCGAACGCGTCCAGATCGAGGTCGTAGCCGGTCTGACGTCGCACCAGCGGCGACCGAACGATCGTGCGGGGTCCCGTGAGCCGAACGACTTCGTCGTCGACGATCTCTCCGGCGGAGCCACGGATCACGATCCGGCGCGATCGCAGCTGGTTGTGCCACTGGTTGTCGGTGAAGTCGTAGAGCCCCATGCCGCCCTCGAAATCGATCGTCGCGATCGTCGTCGTCGCATCCTTCGGCTGGTCGTCGTCGGTCCATGCGTCGCGAACGAGCGGGTTCATCAGCGGAGCGACGAACGTCCGTGCGCTCACCGTCGCGCGCTCGAATCGGCTCCCGAGGAAGGCCCGCATCAGACCTACTGCGTGATACCCGTGCGTCGAGGAGACCTGGACGGAGGTGATCTTGCCGATCGCGCCGCTGCGGGCGAGCGCGAGGCGCGACGCGTGGCTGGGCATGAGCGGGTACTGCTCGGCGACCTGGACGAGGCCGCTCGCGCCAACCGACTGCCAGAGACGCCGCAGTCCTTCGAGGTCGGGCGCGGGCGGCGTCTCGCACAGGATCGGCACCTCGAGGGCGATGGCCGCCTGTGTTACGACCGGCGTCACGGCCCACGGCACCGCACTCACGATGAACGCGGGGCGTCGACTTGCGACGAGGTCCTCGATGGAGACGTACGCGGGCAAGTCCCAGCGAGTCGCGGCTTGTTCGCCCGCGCCCGGAGTGTGCCCGACGATGCCGACAGCCTCGAGCTCGGTTGGAAGCAGGCGCGCCAGTCTCAGGTAGAACTGCGCTCGCCAACCGGTGCCGACGACGCCGAATCGAGCTGGCGTCGCAGTCATGGCTTGGCCCTGTCTCTACGTCGCTTCATGCGCCGGAGGCTATCAGGCGCCGTTCCGAATCACCAGACGCGCGTGCGCATTGGCCGATGGCTAATGGCCGGCTCGCCGCCCCCGCGATCGTGAGCCACGAGCAGCTGCTCGATCTAGCGCCTCAGTTCGCTGCTCAGCTGGGAGTCGAGGTTCGCCAAGACTGACCCGCATCGGCCGCCGCCGGCCGGCGAGACTGAGCGACCGCGCCCAACAATCTAACCGGGTTTTGGGCCGTCGAATTCCGTCTTGACTCGCGGAGCCAGCCGGATAGACTGTGTCCGCCGGTAATGTTACCGGCAATGATTACGCTCCGGCATCGCAGGCAGCGCGCGCCGCGGTTCCGGGGGCTCGCAGGGTTGCTCAAAGGCGCCCGCACGACCTGACCGTCCAACGTGCGGGATGGAGGGCACTCCCTTCAACAGCGAAAGGCGGCAGCACACTTCGAACGATTCGATGAGAGGGCTTACTGATCTGAGCGACCGCCGGCGTTGGTCGTCGGAGGGGCGATTGCAGATCAGTCGACAATCGAGGGCAAGCTCTACAGAGCCGAGGTTCGGATCGTCGTCAGTCTGACTTCAGTGGTCTTCCTTGCAACATCGCAGCCGAGCCGCGCCAGTTCTATGCTCGCGAGCCCGGCTCCCAACCGTCACGTAGAGGAGCGTATGGGATAGGACTGAGACCCGGGGTTGACGTAAGTCACGACCAACTCAGCTGGCCAAAATTGGGAGATGGAGTAGATGAAACGAGCCCTAGTTCTATTCGTCGCCATAGTCGTCGCGGCCTGTTCCGGCTCGACTACGACGTCGGCGCCGACAGCCACGCCGCAGGCGCCGGCGGCTACACCCGCCTCAAATTCGACTTCCGCTGCTGTCGAGTCCGCTGCGGCGGCCGCCGCCAGCGCCGGCATCGAGTCAGCCCAGGTCACCGACACTACCGATGCGATCACGGTCTGGATCGACCAGCCTCGCCAGCCCGTCGTTGACGGCTTCAAGGCGAAGTACCCGAAGTACGCGAGCCTGATCAACTCGACCATTGTCGACCGCGAGACGTTGCCGGCCAAGAACCTGCTCTTCAACAACACCGGCTCCGGCTGGCCTGACGTCGTCTTCGCCGAGCCGCGACTCGTGTCCCGCGTCTCGGATGCGGCGCACTCGTTCCCGCTCGACCTCACCAGTCTGGTTCCGGCCGACATGCTCAAGCAGTACGCGGCCGAGGACAACTGCATTTTCAACGGCAAGGTCTATTGCCTCCGCAACGACCTCGCCCAGATGGTGACGTACTACAACGCACCGCTTTTCACTCAATTTGGCTACAAGGTTCCCACGACGTTCGAGGAGATGCAGGCCCTCAGCGACTCGGTCGCCAAGGACCACCCCGGCTACTACCTCGGCACACTTGGTGACGGCTGGACCTGGCTCTCGTACTTCGAGGCGAGCGGCTGCCCGTATGCCAGCGTCAAGGACGTCGGAACCCTTACGATCAACGTCGCCGATCCAACCTGCACCCGAGCCGCGCAGCTGATCGATCACATGGTCGCCAACAAGACCCTCTGGAACACTGACTACTTCACGGCCAGCTGGGTGCAGATCGCCAACAAGAACAAGCTCCTGATGCTCATTGCGCCCATTTGGGCCGCTCTCGGCACCTTCAAGGGCACGTACTACACCGATAAGACGACCCCCAATCAGACCAGCCACGTGCTTGGCGTCGCAGCCCCGCTCAAGTGGGCCGCCGATGCCAAGGCGCAGACCGCGGCCATGGGCGGCGCGGCGTGGACCATTTCCCAGCACACCAAGAACCAGGGCCTCGCGCTGCTCTTTGCCGAGTATGCGACCCAGGACCCGGATCTCTGGAAGGGCTCCTCTAACTTCCCGTCCTTCACGCCGCTCCAGCCGTTGTTCAACGCGACGGTCAAGGATGACGCGATCTTCGCGAGCGACCCGACGGCCGCCTTCGCGCTGGCCGCTACGGAGATCTCGCCCGTAGGCGACACCTGGCCGCGGTTTGACCTGATCGCTCCGCTCAACACCGTCGTCAAGGACATGTACAGCAAGAAGCAGACGATGGTTGCGACGCTGTCCGAGGTCACTACGGTTCTCACTCCACTCGCGGAGGCGCAGGGTTACAACGTCGTAGGCCAGTAGGACTGGCTCCTCAGGCAACTAGGCGTCTTCTCGACCCAAGCATCTGAATTCGGGGAAGGCGGCCACATGAGGTCGCCTTCCCCGTCTCCGTCAGCAAAGGACCTTCCATTGGCCGCGTCTGCTGCTCCTACCGCCTTGCCGTTGGCTAGACGCTCCCGGCTCTCGCGCCTGGGGACCGGTTGGCGGCGTCATCGGATGTCCTACCTGCTCGCCCTGCCCTACATCATCTTCATGGCGATCTTCGGCATCGGGCCGGCGCTCTACGCCCTCCTGATGAGCTTCTCGAAGTTCAGCATGGGGGTGCCGCAATACTGGGCAGCCGGGCTTGACAACTACAAGCTCGCCTTCGGCGATGCTCGGTTCTTCCAGGTATTCGGAAACCTCCTTGAGTTTCTGATCGTCTCGGTGCCACTAGGCATCGGGTTTGTGGTTCTGCTGGCCCTACTGCTGGATATGCGACCCGGACGGTTCTCGTCCGCGTTGCGTCTGCTGTACTTCATTCCTGGAGCGGTAACAGGGCCTGCGCTGGTCCTTCTGGTGATCTGCATCCTTGACCCGACCATCAGCCCGTTCGGTCCGCTCTTCAAGGCCATCGGCGCAACGAACTTCGACGCTCTGGTCTTCCCGGGAAGCCTGCCTTTCCTGTTCACGATAATGGGCTTCTTCTCCGGAGCCGGAATGTGGATCGCCATCCAGCATGGCGGTCTTCAAGGAATTTCCACCGAAGTGATCGAGGCGGCCGAACTCGACGGCTGCAATGCCTGGCAGAAGGCTCTCTACATCAAGCTGCCATTGATGCGCCCGTACATCGTTTACCAGACGATCCTGATTTTCGCTCTGAATGTGCAGCTCTTCGTCGAGCCGCAGCTGTTGACTTCCACCTGGGTACAGGCCAACGTGCCACCCCAGTGGGCCCCAAATCAGCTCGCCTACTCGTACGCGTTTGACGTCGGCAACTTCGGCGCCGCAGCGGCCCTTTCACTTCTGATGGTCGCCATCGGCCTCGTGGGCGCGGTTGTCCTGATCCGGTGGTCCGGCTTCTTCAAGCTCGAGGGATAATGATGACCCGCCAGACAGCGACTAACCAAAGGGCCCCGGGCAGACTGTCACTAAAACGATACGTGGGAGACCTGGGGATCATCGGGTATGTGATCCGCCTGGCAATCCTGCTGATCTTCGCGATCTACTTCGTCGTCCCGCTGGTGTGGTTGCTGTTCGCGACCACGCGAGACCCAACCAGCCTGTACAGCAGTTGGTTCCCGCTCACTTTCGGATCTATCGATCGACTGGTAGCGTCATGGACGAACGTCATCGCCTACCAGAACGGCGAGATGCTCCTATGGTTGGGTAACTCCATCCGATACGCCGGGCTATCGCTGCTCGGCAGCCTCGCGATCTGCATTCCGGCAGGCTACATTCTGGCAATCGGCCGTTTCCCGGGCCGCAGGGTGCTCCTCTGGCTCACGCTGATCACGATGTTGCTGCCGGTGTCGGCGATGGTGCTGCCGCTGTTCCTCGAGCTGAACCTGGCCCATCTCATCAACACGCAGTGGGCGGTCATTCTGCCTGCGATGTTCTTTCCGTTTGGCGTGTATCTCAGCTACGTGTACTACGGCGCCAGCCTCCCCAGGGAACTCGTCGACGCCGCCCGCGTGGACGGCTGCTCGGAACTTCGGGTCTTCTGGAACCTCGCGCTCCCGTTGGCCAGGCCTCTCCTCGGACTCCTGGCGTTCATCAGCTTCAACGCCAACTGGAACAACTTCTTCGGTCCCTACGTCATGCTGAACGATGACAAGCTCTACAACTTGCCAGTTGGTCTGAACTCGGTCGTGGCAGCGACGTCGGCGCTCCGTCCAGGCTTCAATCCCACGCCTGGAGCAACGTCCTTCGTACAGGCCGATGCCGCCATGGCCGCCTTGTTCACGATCGTCCCGGTTGTGATCGTCTTCATCTTCTCTATGCGATACGTGACGAGCGGCGCGTTCACAGGCGGAGTCAAGGGTTGATATTCATTACGGTCGGTGTCGTCGGTAGCCGGTGTCTATGGTGTAGCTATCCGGCACGCCCACAATGAGTTCTGAGCTACTGACAGCCGATCTGGCCTTCGTCGGGCATATGTGCCTCGACGAGGTGACGCCCTTTGGAGGCTTACCTCGCGTGGCGGCGGGCAGTGCCGTGCTGTGCGGAGCGCTTGCAGCAGCGCGCATCGGCGCGAAAGTTGCCGTGGTGACGAAGATTGCACGCAGAGACGCGGCAATTCTCGAGCCGATGCGGGAGATTGGGATCGCGGTTGACGTGATTCCGGCGGATGTCACAACCTACATGAAGGTCGTGCACCCTACCGCAGATGTGGACGATCGCGAAATGTATCAACTGGCGAACGCCGGTCCATTTGCAACCTCAGACATACCCGAGCTGGCGGTGAAGCAACTTCATCTGGCCGGCATCACCGACCAGGAATTCACACTGGAGTTGGTTCGCAGCTTGAAAGTTCGGGACTGTCTTCTATCGGCCGACATGCAAAGCTTTGTACGCCAGGTCGATCCTGTCACGCGCAGAGTCTTTTTCGGTGACGTGGCCTACAAGGCCGAGATTGCATCACTTCTGGATATGGTAAAGCTCGATGTAGTGGAAGCCAGGGTCCTGACTGGTACTGATGACCTCGAGCGGGCGGCCATCGCGTTCGAAGAGTGGGGCTGCCCGGAAACTCTCATAACCAGGGCGGACGGCGTGTTGGCCCGTGTCAACGGTATGACATATTGGGAGCCGTTCTCCAACCTAAGCGTAGTCGGCCGGACGGGGCGTGGAGATACAACATTTGCCGCATACATGGCCCGCCGGCTCGATCATGATCCCGACGAATCGCTCAAATTTGCGGCTGCGCTCGTTTCCCTCAAGATGGAGAAGACAGGGCCCTTTGACGGAACCCTGACCGACGTCCTTGAACGGATGAACGCCGCCGCCGCCTTCTAGCCGGTCCCAAAGCGCCGTCACCGCCAGGGGCCAGAGTCCTCGACCGCCACAACTCTGCCGGAGCCCGATCATGCACATGCCGAAGACCCCCATCAATTACTTCAGCGGCGACCCCTGGACGATAGTCGAGGAGGGCTTCGATCCTGCCTACCAGCGAGTCTCCGAGTCGATATTCTCCGTGGCTAACGAATTCATGGGCGTGCGTGGCTACTTCGAGGAGGGCTATAGCGGGGACCATTTGCTGGGAAGTTACTTCAATCATCTTTACGAGATGATGGACATTCATCATGACCAGGTCTTCAAGGGCTTCGTGACGCAGGGCGCGGCGATGATCAACGCCGTGGACTGGCTGTACACGCGACTGTGGGTTGACGGCGAGCAGCTTGATCTGGCCAAGTGCTTCTACTCCGACTTCACGCGCAAGCTCGACATGCATCGGGGCGTGCTCGAACGGGAATTCGTGTGGCAGACGGCCACAGGCAAGCACCTGAAGCTGACCTTCGTGCGCTTCACGGACATGCAGTCGACCCGTCTCGGCTGCCAGCGAATCGTTCTGGAACCGCTCGACTTCTCGGGCGCGATCGAAATGCGCGTCGGCCTTGATTTCAACACGCATTACGAGATCGGCGCCGGGTGGGATCAATC
>Ga0182019_10000655_pt1 | contig 17056 bp, 14 predicted proteins | sample 812E2MmetaG_FD_120483 | JGI IMG/M metagenome (GOLD analysis project Ga0182019, IMG submission 120483) | Permafrost microbial communities from Stordalen Mire, Sweden - 812E2M metaG | ecosystem: Environmental > Terrestrial > Soil > Wetlands > Permafrost | place: Sweden: Stordalen | collected...
ATGGGCTGCACGCGCTACTCCTCCCCCTCGGGTTACTACGACGCGGGCAACTTCTCCTGTGCCGCGGACCTCGCGATGCTCGCCCACGCCGATCTCGCCCAGCCACGTATCGCGCGGGTCGTGCACACCTACTCCGCCGCGCTTCCCTTCCCGATCAAGGGCGGCAAGCTCTACCTCTACAACAACAACCCCCTGCTGATCTACCACTATCCAGGCACGACCGGCCTGAAGACCGGCTGGACGCTCGCCGCCGGACGCTGCCTGGTCGCCACCGCCGAACGCGGAGGGGTGCGCCTCGGAGTCGTGCTGCTGAACTCCCCCAACCCCGCCACTCAGGCCCGCCAGCTGCTCGACCGCGGTTTCCAGGACGTCTACCACCTGCCGCGCGTGGCCGAGCCGGAAATTCCTGCAGGCGCCTAAGTCCGCCACGCGGACGCTTCAGCCCGACGCTTCGACGCGCTCGCCCGCCTTGGGGTACCGTTCCCTTACAAGGATTGACTGGCTAGTCAGCCAAAGGAGAGAACGTGGATCTTGACGACACACCAGAGCAGGCCGCATATCGCGCCCAGGTGCGCAGCTGGCTTGAGGAGCACAAGGCAGAAGCCCCCGTTCTGCAAGGGCCCGGCGCCCTCGAGGACGAGGCCGAGATACTCGCCGCCCGCCGCGCATGGCAGGGCAAGCTCGCCGAGGGAGGCCTCGCCGGCGTCACCTGGCCCAAGGAGTACGGCGGTCAGGGCCTGGGCCCGATCGAGCAGGTCCTCTGCAACCAGGAGATCGCTCGCGCCAAAGTCCCCAGCATCCTCGACGCGATCGGCGTCGGCATGCTCGGGCCGACGATCATCGCCCACGGCAGCGAGGAGCAGAAGACGCGCTATCTCGGCGCGATGCTCCACGGCGATGAGGTCTGGTGCCAGCTCTTCTCAGAGCCTGCCGCCGGATCGGACCTGGCCGCGGTGCAGACGCGCGCTCGCCAGGAGGATGACGGCAGCTGGCGCTTGAGCGGGCAGAAGGTGTGGACGACCAACGCGCAGTTCGCCTCCTACGGCCTCTTGCTCGCGCGCACCGACGCCGACGTACCCAAGCACAAGGGCCTGACCATGTTCGTCGTGCCGATGGACGCCGAGGGCGTCACGATCCGTGGTCTGCGCCAGATCTCCGGTGAGGCCGAGTTCAACGAGGTCTTCTTCGACGACGTCGCGCTCGACGCGGATGCGGTCGTGGGCGGAGTCGGAAATGGCTGGGGCACAGGCCTCACCACGCTGATGTTCGAGCGCGTCACGATCGGCCTCGGCGGCGAGGGCATGGGCTACAACTCGACCCGCTTCGCCGGCGCGATCGCCGCTGATGAGCACGCCCGCCGCGACCCGGAGGTCCGCCACCAGCTCGGCGAGATCGCCAGCGAGCTGCTCGCCGTGCGCTTCACCGGCTACAGGACCCTGACCGCGCTGCAGAAAGGCCAGATCCCGGGCCCAGAGGCGGGCCTCGCGAAGGTCACGATAGTCAGCGGGGCGATCAAGGCCGGTGATTTGATCGCGGACGTCCTCGGACCCGACACGCTGCTCGAGGACAGCGAGTGGTCCTACATGATCTCCTTCCTCCCCGGCCTGAAGTCCGCGGGCGGCACCGAGGAGATCCTCAGAAACACGATCGGCGAGCGCGTGCTCGGCCTGCCCCCCGAGCCACGGCTCGACAAGGGCATCCCGTTCTCAGAGCTGCGCTCCAAGGAAAAGGCGGCGGCATGAACCTCGCACTCTCAGACGAGCAGGTATTTCTGCGCGAGGCCGCCCGCGGCGCGCTCTCGCGGTTCAAGACGCTCGAAGGCGCCCGCGAGGCGCTCGACGGCAACTCGGGTGCACTGCCCGATCTCTGGCCGACCGCCAAGGAGGCCGGCTGGACGGGGATGCTGATCAGCGAGGAGCACGGCGGCGCGGGCCTTGACGCCTTCGACGCAATGCTCGTGCTCGGCGAGTGCGGTCGCGTGCTGGCGGGGATCGGCCTGCTCGGGCATCTGCCCGCGACGGCGATCCTCAATGACGCATCCGGCGGAGCGCCGATGCTGGCGGAGCTTGCAAGCGGTGAGCGCCGTGCGGCCTATCTACCGGTGAGCCCGCCCGATGACCTCAGCGACAGCTGGAACGTCGACCCCGCATCGGGGCTCGCACGCCCGCTCGCGCCGATCGCCACGGCGAGCGGCGAGGGGCAGGCCACGGTCAGCGGCGAGCTGGCCTTCGTGCCGGATGCTCCCGAGGCCGACCTGCTTGTCGGTGTGGCGCTGCTCGACGGGAAGCCCGTCGGCGTGGCGATCGAGTCCGGTGCTGCTGGCGTCGCGGTCGAGGCGCTCACGCGTTATGACTCGACCCGCTCGCTCGGGCACGTATCGCTGAAGGAGGCCCCCGCCACCGTGCTCGATACGCCCGTGGAAGCGCTCGCGGGTGCCTGGTATCTGGCGCAGGCGCTGATCGCCGCCGAGTCCCTTGGCAGCGTGGAGACGGCACTCGACGTGTCGGTCGCCTACGCCAAGGAGCGCTTTACCTTCGGTCGCGCCATCGGCTCCTACCAGGCCGTCAAGCACAGCCTGACCGAGGTGCTGCGCCAGCTCGAGAACGGGCGCTCGCTGCTCTACTACGCGGGCTGGGCGCGCAGCGGCGGACCGCACGAGTTCCCGCTCGCAGCCAGCGCCGCGCGCTCCGTTGCCGGGCGTGCGCTCGACACGGCTGCGCGCACGATGATCTCCGTGCACGGCGGCATCGGCGCAACCTGGGAGCACGACGCACCGCTCTACTTCCGCCGTGCGCAGCTCTCGCGGCGCCTGCTAGGCGGCACCGCCAAGGCGACCGACCGGGTCGCCGGCGAGCTGATCGTGCAGGCTGACGCGGCCTAGCGCGTCGGCCGCAAGCTCCGACCACCTGCCCGCGAAGCTCTGCAGGCAGGTGGTCGGTTTGACTAGCTGACGCTGTCTTCGACCCTGTTCGATTCGAAGAATGCCTCGAACGGGCCCGTTGCGATCGTGGCTTCACGAGGGCAACCTTCCTGCTTGCTTTTCAGCACGCCCGAGAATGAGACCGTGAGCGGTTCACCGATCGTCGCGACCGTATGCATTCTCGACGCGAAGAAGTAGCAGCCGTTGAATTCGAGCTGAAACCGCCTCCGTTCGCCCCGAGTGGCAACGAGGAGTGCCGTTCCATTCGCATGCAGCTTGAGCGTTCCGACAAGTAGCGGCCCAGCAACAGTCGCTCCAGCACACGCCCTGACTTCGTTGAAACCGCCTTCCTCGTTGAACTGAACTTCGTCCACGCGCTGACCGTTGGCAACTACCCAGCCCCCAAGGAGCGCGTCGTTGGCCGCGGGGCACGTGGCAGAGAATCCCGCTTCGGGCACCGCGATGCTCACTGCACTGGCACTTCGCAGTTCGAAGGGATCGCTCTCTGGAGGGCCCAATGAGAGAGGTGCACCATTTGCATACATTGTGAGCACTTTCGGGGTGGCCGACGCCGTCGTGGCGGCTAGAAGAAACGCGGATGCTGCGCCGAGAATGACCAGCAAGACTTTGGGGCTCGACATTCTGACCTCCGAGGTTGTGGCCGCAGGTGCGCACCCTGGATGGCACCTGGATTATGAGATCGGGATATCGTAATGATTCCATAGATTGGGCTAGCGCCCAACCCTCGCCCGGCAGGCGATGGGCCCTTGCTATCTACGTACCGCCGCCCGCGCCTCCATACCCGCCGGCGGCCCGAGCAGCGTCGCGAGGACGGGAGCGCCGTAGGCGCCGTGCACCGCTTCGGCGAGTCCCGGCTCGGTCGCGCAGTTGACGCAGAAGCCGTGTTGGGACCAGCCGATCGCCCGCGCGAGAACTTGATCGGCGTAGGTCACGCCAGTGGCGTCGTGGCCGTAGTAGTCGTAGGCCGCGATCCAGGCTGAGTCGTCGAGCGCATAGCCTGCGCCATCGGCGGAGAGCAGGTGTGCGGCGGCCATGATCGAGTCGAAGTCGTCGTAAATCGAGGGGTGCGCCTTCGTCATGTGGTCGTAGCTGACGGGGCGCTTCCCGTAGATATATGAGTTGCTCACCCGCTGCCAGGTGGAGACCGGGCCGTTGGTGACGTTGAACTGCATCGGCCCCGCGCAGCAGTGCGCGAAGTTGAGCCCGCGGTAGGTGCTCGGCGCTGTCGAGAAGGCCGTCTCCTGCATGTGAATCGAGGCCAGCAGCAGCCAGTTGACACCGAAGGTGCCCTGGGCCGCCGCATAGATCGGGTAGAAGCCTTCCATCCAGCGCCGAGCGATGTGGCTCTGCGTGGCCGAGGCAAAGCGTCTGGCGTCGACGCGCTGCTGGGCCGTTGTGGGCTGCTGGAGGCTACGCCCTCGGGGCTGTGAGTGAACGCCCACGCCGGGCGTGCCGAGGAGCGCGGGCGCTGGGGTCGGCGTTGCCTGCAGGACGGCGGGCGGGGAGCGCAGCGCGGTGCTCTGCCCGACGATCCCGCTGAGCGCCGCCACCAGGGCGCCCAGTCCGAGCAGGCCGATCGTGCACGCGAGCAGCCACGCACGCCGTTCGGAGGCAGGCGCCGGCGGCGCGGCAAAGCCCACGGCGGCGCTCCCCGTGACGTCTGCTGCCTCCCTCGAAGCTTGCTCTGCACGATCCATCGGCCGATACAACGGTACCCATGCAGGCCCCCAAGCGAAGCGATCACCTGCGCAGCGGGTTTGGTCAACCGATGCGCGGACGCCCTATTACCCTGGTAGCAATCGCCTTTGCGCTGTTCTTCTCCCTCACGGCGAGCGTCACGGCCGCGCTCGCGGCGCCCAGCTCAGCGCTGCCGTCTCTGACGAGCACCCAACAGCGCTACCTGGGGCTCGCCCAGGCCGGGGTCGCAGCCGCCGAGCGGCGCTGGCACGACGCGCGGCGTGACTGGTATGACGCGCGCCTGAACGACCACGACCGCTATCCGCTGGCGACGATCTGGGACATCGTGCCACTCTTTGAGTCCCTCGACGCGATCGCGATCGCCCAGCCAAGCGCTGCCAACAGAAGTGCCCTCGCGCGCTTCGCCGCCGGCGCCGAGCGCTACCTCAACCACGGACTGCGCCCACTCCCGGGCTACTCCCCCTACCCGGGCGACCGCACCGCGGGCACCGAGACCTGGTTCGATGACAACGGCTGGTGGGGGCTCGCATTCATGAACGCCTACCGTGCGACCGGCACACGCCGCTATCTCAAGGACGCCGAACGGGCGCTGCGCTACATCGCCCGCGCCGGCTGGGATCCACGAGCCGGGGGCATCTGGTGGAACACCCACCACCCCTACAAGGCCGGCGAGGCGCTCGCCTCGGGAACGCTTCTGGCGGTGCTTCTCTACGAACAGACCCACTCCGCCTTCGCGCTCGCCCAAGCACGCAGGTTCCTGAGCTGGGCGGACTCCAGCGGCTTCAGCCCAGCCGACCGTCTCTACGCCGCGAGCAACATCAGCCCCACGCCGATCGACTACATCGAGGGGCCGCTGATCTACGCCCAGGCTGCCCTCTGTCGCGCGAGCTCCACGCAGGCCCTGTGCGATCGCGCCGAGCAGCTCAAGAGCACCGCGCTGAGCCGCTTTGGCTACCTACTCGACTTCTCACCGCAGTACGACGCGATCTATTTGCAGTGGATGCTCGCGCTCTACGCCCTCGACGGCGACCGCAGCCTCTACACACTCGCGGCCGACAACGCTCGCAACGCGCAAAGCCGTGCTCTCGACCCCGAAGGTCTCTACCTGCGCTCCTGGAACGGCGAGACGCTGCCGAGGAGCTACGCGCGCCCCGGGATGCTGCAGACCCAGGCGGCCACGACCAGCCTCTTTGCCTGGCTCGCGGTATACCCGCCGCCCTCGCCCTGAGCGTCCAGCCGCTCAGACCCCGAGCGCGCGGCGGGCTATACGGTCGAAGACGTGGTCGGGTAGCAGCCGCCGCGCGATCAGCATCGCTCTCGCGTCGCGCCCCACGACATAGCGGGCGCGCATCCGCGAGCTCGTCAGGGCGCGTTCGATCGTCTCGGCCACCTGCTCGGCGGGCACGCCGCGACGTCCGGTGTCCTGCATCACCTTGTCCATCGCAGCCGGGACCTTCCCGTATTGCGCCTGCAGCTCCGGCGGGATCGAGATGCGGTCGGCCTCGACGCGACTCTTGTCCCAGATCGGCGTGGCCACCGAGCCGGGCTCGATCAGCGCGACCTGCACGCCGGAGGTACGCAACTCGACGCGCAGCGCATCGCCGAAGGCCTCGATCGCATGCTTGGAGGCTGCGTAGGGAGCGGTGAAGGCCATCGCCACGCGACCTCCGATCGAGGAGATGAAGACGATCCGCCCGCCGGCCCTCCGCAGCGCGGGAAGCATCGCCTGTGTGACCGCCACCTGCGCGAACACGTTGACCTCAAACTGGCGACGCAGATCCTCGGGAGAGACCAGCTCGAGCGGACCGCCGATCCCGATGCCCGCGTTGTTGACGAGCGCGTCGAGACCGGACGCAGGCAGCTGCGCCACCGCCGCGGCGATCTGCACACCGTCGGTCACGTCGAGTGTCAGCGCCGTGAGGCTTCCGGGCGGAGCCTCCGCAACGAGCGACTCCGCCGCCTCGCGGTCACGCACTCCGGCGAGCACCGTCCAGCCCTTGCCGGCGAGCCGCAAAGCCGTCGCGCGCCCGATGCCCGTCGAGGCGCCGGTGATCAATACGGATGGCACGCTCGCGACGTTACCTGACGGAGCCGTGGGAGGAGTCTCACAGGCCGGTTAGCGGCCCCTTAGGATGCCCGAGGATGCTAAGCCGCGTGCAGATGCCATCGCTCGCCGGCGACGGATCCTTCCTCGCGCGCACCGCAGCCGTGCTGGCCGTTGTGATCGCACTCGCCGGCTGCGGCTCGGCGACGAAGCGAGCGAGTGCCGAAGGACCGCCGAAAAGCTGTCAGGCGACCGTGCTCGACACGCTCGGGCGGGTGCTCATGCGCATCTACCGTCAGGGCATCTTCAGCGAACGCACCGCATCGGCCCACCACATGATCGAGGCTTCGCTGCCCCTGCGCCGGGCACTCGAAACAGACAGCCCGACGGCCGCTCGAGCCGCCGCGCAAGAACTGATCGCCACCGGGCACATGACGAACCTGCGGATTACGCGCGGGACACACAGGTTGGTCGAGCTCGGCGGCCCGGCACTGACGCCATTTGGCGGCACGATCAAGGACGCCCAGGGCAAGACACTCGGCACCTACCTCACAAGCGTCTGGTCAGACACCGGCTTCATCGCTGAGGGCAACGGCGTCGCCGAGGGGCTCGTCGCGCTGCGCTCCGGCTCGACCCAGATCGCCGGTGCGCTTGCGCTCCCGCCGGGCCCGCTCGGCAGCGAAGGCACGGTGACGATCAACGGCGTGCCCTACCAGTACGCCTCCTTCCCCGGCGCGGCCTATCCGAGCGGGAGGATCAGCGTCTTCTTGCTGCGCTCGGTCAGCTCGACAAGCGCTCTTTGTGGATCGAGCGGTCTCGAGACGACCGCCAACACCCTGGGACGGATCGCCAACCTGATCTATACCGCCGAGGGCGGCCGGCGCACGCTGACGCAGATCCGACGCGTGCAGCGTGACCAGCCTTTGCTGCAAGCTGTGGCGCGTCGCGATCCGCTCGCCGCGAGGACGGCAGTGGAAGCGCTGCTGCACAAACATCTCGTGCGCCTGCGCGTGCTCGCCTCCGACGGGAGCCTGCTCGTCGATGACGGTGGCCCCTATGTGCTCGCCCCGGTCAACGCCCCGCTGCGTCTCGGCGGGCACAAGATCGGCTCGATCGTGCTTTCGATCCAGGACGATGAGGGCTACAAGCGCCTGCTTGGCCGGCTCGTGGGGCTGAAGGTGCTGATGTACATGGGCGACGCTGCCCACCAGAAACTCGTCAAGAACAGCCTCGGGCCGAACCCCGGCGACGTCCCGGCCAGCGGCGATTACAGCTATCGCGGCAGTGACTTCCGCGTCTTCACGGTCCACGCCGAGGCATTCCCCTCGGGACCGCTGACGATCCGCGTGCTGATCCCGATCCCCTACCGCTGAAGCGGCTCAGGCAGGCGCAAGCGCCTGGCGCTTCTCAGCCAGCACAGCCAGGAGCTCGTCGAATGAGGCGGCGAATTTTTCGACCCCCTCGCGCTCCAGCGTGTCGGTCAGATCCTCGTAGTCGACGCCGGCCTTCCGCAGTTCATCGAGCAGCTCGCGTGCCTCCTGCATGCCACTGCGCAGCCGCGGCTCGGGGCTGCCGTGGTCCTGGTAGGCCTTGATCGTCTCCTCCGGCATCGTGTCGACCGTGTCCGCGCCGATCAGCTCCTCGACATACATCGTGTCCTTGTAGGCAGGGTTCTTCGTCGAGGTCGAGGCCCACAGCACGCGTTGCGGCGTGGCGCCCTTGCCAGCCAGGTACTCCCAGCGCGGACCCGCGAAGGCCTCCAGGTAGTGGTCGTAGGCGAGGCGTGCATTGGCCACCGCGAGGCAGCCCTTGAGCGCGTCGTGCCCGCCGATCTCATCCAGGCGTTGGTCGCCCTCGGTGTCGATACGCGAGACGAAGAAGCTTGCCACCGAGGCGACAGTGCTCGGGTTCCCGCCCTCCGCGACAAGGCGCTCGAGACCACGGATGTAGGACTCGGCGACCTCGGCGTAGCGGCCCAGCGAGAAGATCAGCGTGACGTTGATCGAGCGACCCTTGGCGATCACATCCTCGATCGCCGCGAGCCCAGGCTTGGTCGCCGGGATCTTCACCATCAGGTTCGGACGGTCAACCGCTTTGTGGATGCGCATCGCCTCGCGATAGGTCTCAAGCGTGTCGTAGGCCAGGCGCGGATCGACCTCGAGCGAGACGTAGCCGTCGCGCCCCTGCCCCCCGTCCCAGACGGGGCGAAACAGATCGCAGGCCTCGGCGATGTCCTGCTGCGCGAGCGCCCAGAAGGTCTGCTCGAGGTCACTGCCCGCAGCGGCGAGCTCGTGGATCTGCTCGTCGTAGGCCTCGCCCGAGCCCATCGCCTTCTGAAAGATCGTCGGGTTCGAGGTCGCGCCCACGACCGCGTCCTCGTCGATCAGCTCCTGCAGATGCCCGCCACGGATCGACTCGCGCGAGAGGAAGTCGACCCAGACGCTCTGCCCGAGCGCTGAGAGGCGTTGCAGGGGCGAGGTTGTCTCGGCGGCCATATGGGGCTCCTTAGGACGTGGTTGGCTGGAGCAGCGCTCGCGCGCGGGTGAGGACGTTCTCTGTGGTGAAGCCGAGCTTCTCGAGCACGGTCGTACCTGGCGCGGAGGCGCCGAAACGGTCGAGGCCGAGCACGTCGCCGTCGCTACCGACCCAGCGCCACCAGCTCTGGCTCGCCCCCGGCTCAACCGCAAGGCGCGCGCGCACGGCGCTCGGGAGGACCTGCTCGCGGTACTCAGGCGACTGCGCTTCGAAGAGCTCCATGCACGGCATCGAGACCACGCGCACCTCGGTGCCCTCAGCGGCGAGCGTACGCGCGGCTGAGAGCGTCATGTCGACCTCGGCGCCCGTGGCGATCAGGATCAACGTCGGCGCACCGCTCCCGGACTCCCAGAGGACATAGCCGCCGCGCTCGAGGCCCTCCGCGCTCGCCACCTCGGAGCGATCGAGCACGGGGATGTTCTGGCGCGAGAGCAGCAGCGCGACCGGGCCGTCCTCGCGTTCGAGCGCGACACGCCAGGCGGCGCTCGTCTCGTTCGCGTCGCCGGGTCGGATCACCCACAGCTCGGGGATCGCGCGCAACGTCGCGAAGTGCTCGACCGGCTGGTGGGTTGGGCCGTCCTCGCCAAGCGCGACCGAGTCGTGCGTCCACACCCACACGACCGGCAGGCCCATCAGTGCCGAGAGCCGCACCGCGCCGCGCATGTAGTCCGAGAAGATCAGGAAGGTCGAGCCGTAGGGCTTGACGATCCCGCCGTGGGCGGCCGCGCCATTGACAAGCGCGCCCATCGCGTGCTCGCGAATCCCGAAGGGCACGTTGCGTCCCGCGTGCACGCGCGAGAACTCGCCGCCGCCCTCGAAGAGCGTCTTGGTCGACTCGACCAGGTCGGCCGCGCCGCCGATCATCGTCGGCGCATACTCGCCGAAGGCCGCCATCACCTTCTGCCCGGCTGAGCGCGTGGCGATCGTCTCACCAGCCGTGAAGGTGGGCAGCGCCTCGCGCCAGCCCTCGCGCAGCTTGCCTGCCATCGCGCGATCCCAATCCTCTGCCATCTTCGGGAACGCATCGCGCCACTGCTCGAAGCGCTCCTGCCAACGCGCCTGGTGCGCGGCGCCGCGCTCCTGCAGCGACATGTGCTCGTAGACGCGCGCGTCTACCTGGAAGCGCTGCTCGGGGTCGAAGCCCATCACGCGCTTGGTCGCCTTGACCTCCTCTTCTCCGAGCGGCGCCCCGTGCGACTTGGCGGTGTCGATCGCGTTGGGGGCGGGGTAGGCGATGTGGGAGCGGATCGCGATGAACGAGGGCCGCTCGGTTTCATCGCGCGCCGCGGCGATCGCCGTCTCGAGCGCCTCCACATCCTCGGAGTCCGACACACGCTGCACGTGCCAGCCATCGGCTTCGAAGCGCGCCGTGTGGTTCTCGCCGTCGAAGGAGATCGAGGTCGTGCCGTCGATCGTGATGCGGTTGTCGTCGTAACAGACGATCAGCTTGCCGAGCGCGAAGTGCCCAGCGATCGACGCTGCTTCCTGGCTGATCCCCTCCATCATGTCGCCGTCGGAGCAGATCGCGTAGACGTGGTGGTCGACCAGCTCGCGCCCGGGTCGGTTGAAGCGATCGCCGAGAAAGCGCTCGGCGATCGCCATGCCGACCGCGTTGGCCACGCCCTGCCCGAGCGGCCCGGTGGTCACCTCGATGCCGGGCGTGTGCCCGCGCTCGGGGTGACCCGGGCAGCGCGAGCCCCACTGGCGGAACTGCCTGAGGTCCTCGAGCTCGAGCTCATAGCCGCAGAGGTGCAGAAGCGAGTACTGCAAAACGCAGGCGTGGCCGGAGCTGAGCACGAAGCGGTCGCGGTCGGGCCACTCGGTGTCGTTCGGGTTGACGCGCAGGAAGCGCTGAAACAAGACATAGGCGAGCGGCGCGAGCGCCATCGCGGTGCCGGGGTGACCGGCGTTGGCCTGCTGCACGGCATCCATCGAGAGGCCGCGGATCGTGTCGATCGAAAGCCGTCTGAGCTCGGCCTCCTCGGACGCAAGCGCAGCGGCGTCGGGTCCGCTCGATTCGCGGGAGGCGGCCATGCCCTCGATCCTACCGAGAGGTGCCGCTAGCATCGCGGGATCGTGTCCGAGCAGTTCTGCGACGTCGGCCGGGGGATCACCCTCTGCTACGAGACCATCGGCGACCCGTCACACCCGACGGCGCTGCTGGTGATGGGCCTCGGCACCCAGATGGTCGCCTGGCAGGAGGACTTCTGCGCACAGCTCGCCACGCACGATCTCCACGTGGTGCGCTTCGACAACCGCGACATCGGGCGCTCCACGCACCTCAGCGGCCGCCCGCCGACGGTGGCCCAGCTACTGGTGCGCTCCAAGCGCGCGGCCGTCTACACGCTCGCCGACATGGCCGATGACGCCTCAGAGCTGCTGAAGCGCCTGGAGCTCGCGCCCGCGCACGTGATCGGAGCCTCGATGGGCGGCATGATCGCCCAGACGCTCGCAGCGCGCCACCCCGAGCAGGTGCGCTCCCTCGTCTCGATCATGTCCAACACCGGCAACCGCTTCAGCGGCCAGCCCTCACCGCGTGTCTATCCCGCGCTGCTACGCCGCGCCCCGCGCGAGCGCGCCGCCTTCATCGCGCACATGGAGGCTGTCTTTGCGGCGATCGGCTCACGCGACCTGCCACGTGATCGCGAGGACATCCGCACGCTGGCGGGGCTCAGCTACGACCGCGATCACGACCCCGGCGGCCCTCCGCGCCAGCTCGCCGCAATCATCGCCTCCGGCGATCGCACGGCCGAGCTGCGCGGCATCGATACGCCCACGCTTGTGATCCACGGCAGCGCCGACCCGCTCGTTGCGCCATCAGGTGGACGCGCGACCGCGCGCGCGATCCCCGGCGCGCGCCTGATGAGCATCGAGAAGATGGGCCACGACCTGCCGCGCGTGCTCTGGCCGCAGCTGATCGAGGCGATCGCAGCGCACGTACACCGCGCCGACGAAGCACTTCAGAACGATCCATCCCCGCAGGCCCCTCCGGCTTCGATCCCGGGCCTGCGGGGATAGATTCCCCTCGTCTCGATCCCCCTCGAGCTTTACGGGCGCCGGCTGCAGGCGCGCAGGCCGGCCAGCGAGTGGTTGCGTGCGCTTGAGCAAAGGCACGGCTGCGGCTGGACGCGGACCAGCCAGTGGAGGTCATGACGGCAGTGCGAGCGGCGATACGGCCAACGGCCGTGCATACCGCGCAGCATCCGCTGCTCGTGGCATACGAACACCCTCATCTCCATTGGACCTCCATCCTTTCCCTTGCGCCCACCGCGTCCTAGTCAGATGCTTGGAGGCGATTGCTCTCTTCGGACATATAAATCACGTTTTACGCAGATTGTCAACTTAACCCGATTGGATGACATGCCTCAGGAAAGGCCCGAAAACTGGCCCCAAACACTCAAAGGACTGCTTGACAAGCCTTAAAACCCCAACGCTGCAGGGCGAAATAGAGCGCGCGAGTTCGATGCGCGAGCCAGAGGTCAAGACGAGGGGGGCACCTGCGGTCGAACGTGAAACTCTCGACCTTCGAGAAAAAGTGCGCCCGGCGGGAATCGAACCCGCGGCCTGCGGCTTGAAAGACCGCTGCTCTTTGGCTCCCCGAAGAGAACCGTTGACCACTGAGCTACGGGCGCGCGATATGAGCGTCAGGCGACTGGCGCTCTGACGCGCAGCCTATTCTAAGCACGCCTCGATCGCGAGCGCGCCGCGCATCCCCAGAACTTCAACCCGGCTCACCACGCGCACGCGTCTCCCACTCGCTCAGCGCACTCAGCGACTCCCGCTCAGGCGCTCGGCGCCGGCAGACCGAACACGCGCCGCGTGTTCTCGTGCAGGTAGAGCTCGCGCGTCTCCTCGTCGAGGCCGAGCTGATCGAGCTCCTCGAGGGCGCGGGCCGGAAAGATCATCGGGTAGTTGCTCCCGAACAGCACCTTGCGCCGCCCGCCGCGCGAGCGCATGTAGGTCAGGAGCTCTACGGGCAGGCGCTTGCTCGTGTAGGCCGAGGTATCGATGTAGACGTGCTCGTGCTTGCGCGCCACCGCGATCATCTCCTCGGTCCACGGGTAGCCGACATGTCCGCCCACGATCACGAGCTCGGGGAAGTCCAGCGCGATCTGGTCGATGTATGGGATCGGGCGCCCGGGCTCAGACGGACGTAGCGGACCGGCGTGTCCCACCTGGGTGCAGAAGGGCACGCCGAGCTCGACGCAAGCGGCGTACAGCGGATAGAAGCGCCGGTCGGTGGGCGGCGCTTCCCACAGCCAGGGCAGCATCCGCAGCCCGACCATGCCGAGCTCCCGCACGCAGCGGTGCAGCTCGCGCACGCCCTCCATCGGCCTGTCCAGCGCGACCGCTGCCAGGCCGGCGAAGCGATCCGGGTGCGCTTGCACCCAGGCTGCGACCTCGTCGTTTGAGATCAGCGCGCCCTCACGCGGTGCGTGCCAGGCGGTGAGCAGCCCGAAGTCCACGCCGGCCGCATCCATCGCCGCGACACTCGCCCCGATCGGGATCTCCCCGTCTCCCAACTCCAGCTCGGAACCGGTCCAGCGCCGCAGCGAGGCGAACATGTCGTTCTCCAAGAAGCGCCGTGTCGGGTGCTGCATCCAAGCGTCGAGGATCATCTCCCGCAAGCCTATGGGGCGCGCTGCAGGATCGCGCCACGCGGAAGCCTGCGCCGGGGGATGCCGATGCCGTCGCAGAGCCGGATGCACGGCTCATACACAGGGCGGAAGCCGAGGAGCTCGGAGATCGTGACGATCCGATAGCCGCGCCTGCGCAGCGCCGCGATGATCCCCGGATAGGCCGCGAGCGTCTGCCCGCGCGGGCCGCCACCGTCGTGGGAGATGACGATCGAGCCGGGACGTACCTGGGCGAGCACGCGCTGCTCGATCGCGGCGCTGCCCGGCTGCGCCCAGTCGCGCGGGTCAACGTTCCACAGCACCGTCGCCATGCCGAGCGAGCGTGCGCTCTGCACGACCGCGTTGTCATAGGCGCCATAGGGAGGCCGAAACACGCAGGGCGTATAGCCGCTGATGGCGCGGATCGCACTGAGCGTGCTCAGGAGCTGTGAGCGGATGTCCCGCGTCAGCGTGAGGTTGGGATGGCTCCAGGTGTGGTCGCCGAGCACATCCCCGTCGCGCAGCTCGCGCAACAGCGTCGTCCTGAAGGTCGAGCTGATCTGGCGGCCGATCAGGAAGAAGGTGGCGTTCGCGTGGTTGCGCTCGAGCATCGTGAGGAACTGGGGCGTGTCCGCGGCGGGACCGTCGTCGAAGCCGAATGCGACCTCGCGCCGGGCGGGACCGCCGCGATAGGCGCCGCCGTGGCTGCGACAGCCGACGATGCGGTACATGGTTTCCGCGGGGTTCCCGCGTGTCCCGACCGCAGCGCGCAACCCCTGCGCAGCCGGGCGAGACGGGGACCTGGGCCGCTGGGGAGTCCCGACGGCGAGCAGTGGCAGCACCGCCGCGAGCATCCCCAGGACCGAGCCCGCCAGCGGTGGCCGCCGGAGACGACGCCACACGCTTTGCAAGCGAGAGGAAGGGCACACTGCATCCCACGATACACCCGTGAAAAACCCGCTTGCAGAGGCTGATGGCAGGTGTAACCTTTGGGTAACCAGAGCGTCAGGGGGAAGCGCAAGGATGACGCCGTGGGAGGGATATTCGTCACATCGGGGGTGACGGTGGGGGCTGGTGGAGGAGGGGCAGCGCGCGTGCACGGAGTGCGTCACGAGCAGGGCTTCACAGCAGCGCGTCTGCGCGGGCTGACTCTGCTCGTGCTCGCCCTGCTCGCGACCGCGCTGCTGAGCACCTTCGCGGCGCCCGCCGCCCAGGCGGTCATCGCGCGTCTCGCAGACGGGCGCACGCTCAGCTTCGAGGCCGTGCCCGGACCGCGCACCGCCAACCCTTTCGACCAGCTCTTTACGAACCTCGACTACAACGGCGGCCCCGTGATGAGCTCGAACACGAACTACGCCGTCTACTGGAGTCCGCCCGGCGCGCCAGCCTTCCCGGCGGATTACGAGGGCGGGATCGACCGCTACCTCGAAGATCTCGCCCACGACAGCGGCGGACACGAGAACGTCGACTCGGTCTCGGCGCAGTACAACGACACGAGCTCCTTCGCCGCCTACGACTCGCATTTCGGCGGAGCGCTGCTCGACAGCGACCCCTATCCGGTCAACGGCTGCGCGGAAGGGGCTATCTGTCTCAGCGATTCGCAGATCCGCGCTGAGCTCAGCGCCTACCTCAGCGCCCACGGCCTGACCGCGGACCTCACGCACGAGTACTTCCTGCTCACGCCGCCGGGCGTGGCGAGCTGTTTTGAAGGCAGCTGCTCCGCGGGCACGCCCCACCCCGGCTTCTGCGCCTACCACGCAAGCCTCGCGCTCCCCGCGGGCGAGCTGATCTACGCAAACGTCCCCTACCTCGCCGGCACCATCTGCGACGACGGCAACCACCCCAATGGCACGAGCGCCGACGCGAGCATCTCGAGCCTCAGCCATGAGCACAACGAGTCGCTCACCGATCCCGAGCCGAACACCGCCTGGACGGACTGGGCGACCGGGGAAACGACCGGCTTCGAGGGCGCCGACAAGTGCCGCGTGTTCGAAGCCGCACGCGAATTCGGCACGCCGCTCGGGACCGCCCCCAACGGCGCCTCCTACAACCAGCTGATCAACGGGCACGAGTACTGGACCCAGCAGGAGTGGAGCAACCAGGACCACAGCTGCATGCAGCGCTTCACCCTCAGCGGGGCGCAGCCGCTCGCGAGCTTTACGAGCGAGTACACGAGCGGCTCACTGCTCACTCTGGATGCGAGCGCCTCGAGCGCACCCGGCGGAGTGAGCGCCTACGAGTGGCAGTTCAACGACGGGTCCGCGCCCGTGGAGAGCACGAGCCCGACGACCTCACACGTGTTCCCCTCCCAGGGCGTCTACGACGTCGCGCTGACCGTCTTCGCGGCCGACGGCACAAGCGCCGGCGCCGCCCGCAACGTGCTCGTCGGGCCGGCGACGCTGCCAAGCATTACCAAGATCGCGCCGCGCAAAGGGCCGGCGAGCGGGGGCACGAGCGTGACGATCACGGGCTCCCATCTGGGCGAAGCCACAGCCGTGCGCTTCGGAGCGCTGCCCGCCGCCTCCTTCAAAGCGAGCTCGCCGAACAAGCTCAGCGCAGTCGCGCCCGCGGGTACGGCGGGCAAGCTCGACATCACGGTCACAACACCGCAAGGCACGAGCGCAACCGTCTGGGCGGACCACTTCAAACTCGGGCCACCGACCGTCACGAAGGTCAAACCCGGCAGTGGGCCGCTCGCGGGCGGGACGCTTATCTACATCACCGGCAGCGGCTTTGCGCTCGGCGCGGGCGCCACACACTTCAAGTTCGCCCGCGCGCGAGGCAGCGAAGTCGACTGCACCTCGAGCACAGCCTGCACCGTGCGCTCTCCCAAGGGCGCCGGCGCCGGCAGCGTCGATGTGGTGCCCTCCGTCGCCGGCTCCACCGGCAAGGCGAGCCCGCCGGGCGATCGATTCATCTACAACTAAGCAAGCTCGCAAACGGCGCTCGAGGCGTAGGGTGCGCACATGGCCAGCTATATCGCGGCGATCGATCAAGGCACGACCAGCACGCGTCTGATCCTGTTCGATGCCGACGGTCAGATCGCAGCCGTAGATCAGCGCGAGCACGAGCAGATCCACCCGCAGGCGGGCTGGGTCGAGCACGATGCCGCCGAAATCTGGCGGCGCACGCGTGAGGTGATCGGCGGCGCGCTCGCGAGCTCCGGAGCCGAGGCCGGTGAGATCGCCGCGATCGGGATCACGAACCAGCGCGAGACGACCG
>Ga0182019_10000656_pt1 | contig 17050 bp, 19 predicted proteins | sample 812E2MmetaG_FD_120483 | JGI IMG/M metagenome (GOLD analysis project Ga0182019, IMG submission 120483) | Permafrost microbial communities from Stordalen Mire, Sweden - 812E2M metaG | ecosystem: Environmental > Terrestrial > Soil > Wetlands > Permafrost | place: Sweden: Stordalen | collected...
ACCAGGGTCTCGGGCACGTAGCGGCCGCCGAAGTCGCGGTTGAGCCCCCAGCGACCGGCGTCGTCCGGGTCGAGGAGCGCCTCGGGAACCGGCGTGGGCCGAACCCGGACGTGCGGGCGGTCGAAGCGCGCGGCGCGGGCCCGCTTGATGAAGAGCGCCACTCGCAGCGGATCCTTGCGGGGCCGCGAACCCGGGGCCCGCGGCGCACGCGACCGGCGGGCGGAGGTGTTCTCGTCCACTCCGGAGCTGACGTCGACGCCGATTGCCGGAACTGCCAGGACGGCGGCTTCGACGTTGGCCGGCTCCAGACCGCCGGCCAGGATCACGGGCACCTCGCGGGCCACCGCCGCCGCCACTTCTCGATCGACGAGCAGGCCGGTGCCACCGGCGAACGGGCCTCCGGCGGCATCGAGAATGAGACGTTGGGTGCCGGCGGCGAGGTATGCCCTGCCTGCCTCGATCGCCTTTGCGGCGGCCGAGCCGGCGTTCGCAGGGTCGGCCGCCGCGCCTCCGGCAGTGGCGGCCGCGTGAGCGGCAACCGACGGGAGATGCAACACCTTCCAGACGGGCCGGCCGACGGAGGCAATCGCGTCGACGGGCTCGTTGCCGGTGAGGTGGATCGCGTCGGGGTCGATGGCCGCGATGGCGGCGCGCAGCTCCGCCGGAGTGGCGTCGGCGGTGACGGCCACGATGCGGGGCCGCTTGCCGGCGGGCGAGGCGCCACGCACCAGCGCAGCCAGCCACGAGGCTTCGGCCGGGGTCAGGCATCGGGGCGTGCCGGGGACGAAGTTGAAGCCGATGGCATCGGCGCCGGAACGGATCGCGGCGAGCACTCCGTCGGAATCGGTCACGCCGCAGATCTTGACCAGCGGCAGCCGCGCTTCCGCTGCCACGTCGTGTGGCACGGAACCCGCGGCCACGTAGGCACGGGCCGCCGCGGCCGGCTCGGCCGAGCGCATCAGCGCCTCCCCGACGAGGGCGGCGTCAAGCCCGACCGCCCGCCAGCCGACCAGCGTTCGAGGCTCGCTCACGCCCGACTCGCCGACCACCAGCCGGTCCTTCGGCACAAGCGGTCGCAGTCGCAAGCAGTGCTCGGGGTCGACCGTGAGGGTGCGGAGGTTGCGGTTGTTCAGGCCGATGAGGCGAGCGTCGGTGGCGAGGGCGGCCTCGAGCTCGCGCTCGTCGTGGACCTCGACCAGCGGCTCGAGGCCGAGCTCGCGGGCAAGACCGGCGAACCGGGCCAGCTTGCGGGCCGGGAGGATGCAGGCCAGCAGCAGGACGATGTCGGCTCCCGCGGAGCGCAGGACGGGGAGCTGGCGCTCGTCGACGACGAACTCTTTGGCGAGGATCGGGAGCGTGACTGCCGCCCGAACGGCGCGCACGTCCGCCACGGAGCCGCCGAACCAGTGGGGTTCGCACAGGACCGAGATGGCGCTCGCTCCGCCGGCCTCGTAGGCGAGAGCGAGGGCGATCGGATCGGCGTCGGCGGCGATGGCGCCGGCCGAGGGCGAGCGACGCTTGACCTCGGCGATGAGATGCAAGCCGGGCGCGGCAAGCCGCTCGGCAATGGGCCTTGGGGCGCCGCCCGGAGCGGCGGAGCAGGCCGCCGCTCCGTCGGCAAGAGAGCGATAGCTCTGCCCATCGAGCTCGGCGCGGACGTCGGAGAGGCGCCGGGCGGCGATGTCGGCCACGACCCCGGCGCGGCCCGAGGCGGCTGAGCGCGTGGGGTGCGTGGCGTTCGTGGCACGGCCAGGGCCGACCGCCGCGGCGGGGTCGTGGCGCGATCGCGCCGAGCGCGGCTTGCCGGCGGCGATCGTCATGCCGGCGACCCAGCCAGGCTCTTCGCAGCCGCGTCGTTGGCCGCCTTCGCGGCGCGCAGCCGCCCCAGCAGCCGAGCGGCCGCGCCGCTGTCGATCGCCTCGGCCGCCATCGCGATTCCGTCTCGCAGGTCCGCGGCTCGCCCCGCGGCCAGGAAGGCGGCCGAGGCGTTGAGCAGGACCACGTCACGGCAAGGGCCGCTCGCCCCGCCCAGGACCGACTCGACGGTCTTGGCGTTCTCCGTCGGAGTGCCGCCTACCAGCGCCGAGGTCGGAGCCGCCGTGAGACCCAGCTCCGCGGCCACGACCTCGTGCCGCGTGACGCCGCCGGGGCTGACGTCGTAGAGGACGCCCGACCCGTCGAGCGGCAGCTCGTCCAGGCCGGCCCCATGGACGACCAGAGCCCGCTCGGCGCCGAGCAGATGCAGCACGTCGGCGATGCGCGGTGCGGCGGCAGGATCGCCAACCCCCACCACCTGCCGCCGCGCGCCGGCGGGGTTCGTGAGCGGCCCGAGCAGGTTGAACGCCGTCCGCACTCCGATCTCGCGGCGAGTGGGGCCGGCGTGTTTCATCGCGGGGTGAAATCCCGGGGCGAACAGGAACGCGAACCCGTCTTCGCGCAGGGCGACGGCGGCCTCCTCGGCCCCGAGATCCGTCCGGATCCCAAGCGCCTCCAGAACATCGGCCGAGCCCGACTTCGAGGTGATCGCCCGGTTGCCGTGCTTGGCGACCGGCACCCCCGCCGAGGCCACTACCAGCGCCGCGGCCGTGGAGATGTTGAAGGTGTTGCTGCCGTCGCCGCCGGTGCCGCAGGTGTCGACGGCGCCTTCCGGCGCCTCCACTCGCAGGGCGCGGTCGCGCATCGCGGACGCGAAGCCGGCCAGCTCCTCGACCGTCTCGCCGCGCATCCGCAGCGCGACCAGCAGCGCCGCCAGCTGGGACGGCGTCGCCTCGCCGTCCATAACCGATCCCATGGCCACTCGCGCCTCGTCCAACGACAGGCGCTTGCCATCTACGACGGCCGCCAGGGCCGCTCTCACGACTTCGCTCATCGAACGATCTCCACGCGGCCCGCGACGGCCGCCTCTGTCGCTTTGGCTGTCCGTGTCGGTGCCCCGACCGAGGCCGGCTCGGCCGGCCTCGGCTGCCCTGCCGCTCCGCGCTCCGCGGCGGCGGCGCCCGAAGGTTGAGCCGCGCCGTGGTCGCCGCCGAGCCCGGTCAGGGCAAACGAGCCGCTGACCTGGTCCAGCAGCGCGGCCTCGCCTTCGCCGGCAAGGCGCAGGAAGTTGGCCAGGAGGTGCGGCCCCTCCGGGGTCAGGACCGACTCCGGGTGGAACTGCACGCCCTCGACCGGGGCGTTGAGATGGCGAATGCCCATGACCACATAGTCCTCCTCGGTCCGGGCCGTGACGATCACGTCGGGCGGGAGCGTCTCCGGGGCAACGCTGAGGGAGTGGTAGCGCGCGGCCATGAACGGGCTGGGCATTCCGGCGAGCAACCCCTTGCCGTCGTGGCGGACGCTGGACGCCTCGCCGTGGACGAGCGTCGGGGCGCGGCGGATCGTAGCCCCGAGTGCGGCGCCCATCGACTGCATGCCGAGGCAGACGCCCAGCAGCGGGATCTTCCGCTCGATTGCCACGCGAATGGCATCCATCGATACGCCGGCCGAATCCGGGTCGCCGGGGCCGGGCGAGATGACGATGCCGCGCAGTTCGGCCGTCGGGTCGTCGGCGATGGCTTCGAGGCCGGCGCGGTCGATGGCGTCGTTGCGCAGCACGCGAACGTTCGCCCCGGCCGCCTCGAGAGCCTGGACGAGGTTGAAGGTGAACGAGTCGTAGTTGTCGATCATGAGGATCATCGGGAGGTCTCCTGTCGCTCTGGCACGGAGCTGGCGCCTGCCGGGGCTGTGGCCACGGGCTGGCGGGCGGCCTGGCCACGGAACGTTGTCGCGCCACTCCCCGCCTTGCCGGCGGCCTCGCTCGCCGCCTCGGCCACCGCCATCTCTAGAGCACCTCGGATCGCCCCGGCCTTGTGCTCGGTCTCCTCGAACTCACGCTCCGGGACCGACCGGGCGACGATCCCGGCGCCGACGTGGATGTGGATCAGGTCGTCCTTGAGGATCGCGGAACGGATCGTGATGGCGGTGTCGAGGTTGCCGTCGTAGCCGAGATAGCCCACGGCGCCCCCGTACAACCCGCGCCGCTCCTTCTCCGCCTCGGCGATGAGCTGCATCGCCCGAACCTTGGGTGCGCCCGAGAGCGTGCCGGCCGGGAAGATGCTGCGCAGCGCGTCGAGGGCGTCGCAGCCGGGCTTGAGCCGCGCTTCCACGTGACTCACGAGATGGAGGACGTGGCTGTAGCGCTCCACTTCCATGTACTTGGTCACGGCCACGCTGCCCGGTCGGGCCACCCGGCCGAGGTCGTTGCGTCCCAGATCGACGAGCATCACGTGCTCGGCCCGCTCCTTGGGGTCGCGCTCCAGCGCGTAGGCGAGCTCGGCGTCCTCCGCCGGGGTGGCACCGCGCGGCCGTGTCCCGGCGATCGGGTGCGTGGTCATGCGGTCGCCCTCGACCCGAACCAGCAGCTCCGGGCTCGCACCCACTACTGAGAACTCCGGCATCCGCACGAAGAACAGGTATGGGCTCGGGTTGATGCGGCGCAGCGCGCGGTACAGCGCCACGGCGTCGAGCGGCTCGCCGGCGATGACCGGACGCTCGAAGGTCTGGCGCCGCGCCACGACTATCTGGATCGCCTCGCCGGCGGCAATCGCCTCCTTGGCCGACCGAACGGCGGCTTCGTATTCGCCGCGCTCGAGGCTGACTTCGATCTGCCGAAGACCGGCGGCGCCGTTCCCGACCGGGGCGAACGCGCCGCCTGGGGCCCCGCGGCCCTCGTCCGAGCCGGCACCGTCGTCGGGCCCGGCAGAGGCCGTCCTTTGGGCGGCGTCAGCCGCACCGTCGTTCGTCTCGACTCGGCTGCGCCGGGTGAGGCTTGCCAGCTCGAGCTTCGTCGGCCGGGCGGTGCGCTCGAGGGCGTCGAAGATGGCGCGTTCGGCGATCGCATAGCGGCCCTCCAGGTCCGGGGCTTCGGTGTGGAGCGACGCGACGGCGGAGAGCGTGTGCGTCAGGTGGTCGAAGACAAGGACCAGATCCGCCTCCTGGAAGGCGGCCATCGGGGTGCCGATCGGATCGCGGGCCGGCAGGGGGACGGTCGGCTCGAACGTGGAGACGGCGTCGTAGGCAAGGGCACCGACTGCCCCGCCCGGGAACCGCGGGATGCCCTCGCCAGGGAGGATCCGCCTCTTGGGCACGAACTGCCGCAGCGCCGTCAGAGGATCGGGTGCCGGCAGCGTCTCGGTCGGAAGGTCGGGCGAGAAATCGATCACGCCCACCGGCCGGGACTGGATCGTGGCCAGGCCGTCGCGCACCGTGAGGAGCCGTCGCGGGCCCACGCCCATGAACGAGTAGCGGCCCAGCCGCTCACCACCCTCGACGGACTCGAGAAGGAAAGCCGGGCCCCCATCGTCGAACCGCATGAAGGCACCGATCGGGGTTTCGAGGTCCGCGTTCCGAGTGGCCGTCAGCAGGATCGTGTCGGCCGAGCCGGACAACCGCCGTACCTCGCGCAGACTGAGCGGATCGGTGAGTGCCATCGGTATCGCCTTTCGAGATTGGTGCGCCGCGCCTGCCATCCCGCCGACCCGGTGTCGGACGGGAATCAAAACGACCTTTCGTTCAGGGACGAAAGGTCGATCCTTCCGCGGTGCCACCCACATTCGGCGATGCCGCTCTCTTGGCCGACGGGCCGGGCTCTCGCGCTCGGTGCTGTGCGCGACTCCCGCCGATCGGTGCTGCCCTGTATCGCTGGCGCTCTGCGCCGGAGCCTACTGGCGAGCCCTGGAAGCTCACGGTTTGGTCCGGTGGCTCACGGGGCCATTCGCTCCTGTCGCCGCCCCAGCTTTCACCAACCGCTGGGTCTCTGTGCCGGCAACCGGGAGGTACTCGTCCCGATCATCGCCCATATTCCCGATGTGGCGCGGAGTCTACGGGCAGAGGCGCGTCGGTGTCAACCGAGGCCGCCCGGCAGCGGGCGCAGACGACCTGGACACGCGGCCCATCCGGCCCAGCCGCCGCGGCTACCAGTATTCCTCGGTGTGGAGCGTGCCGATGTCGTGGCCTTTGTCGCGGACGAAGCCGCGCGCCTCCGCCCAGCCGATAACGGTCTCGATCATTCCCGGGTTGCCGCACAGGAAGATGTCGAAGTTCTCGGGCGTCAGCGGCAGGCCGGTCTCATCCTCGATCGCGCTCGAGGCGATGACGTTCTGGAGATAGCCGCTCCGGCCTCGCCAGGTGACGTCTTCGGCCGGTCGCGTGATCACCGGGACGTAGTGGAAGTTGCGGCAATGGCGGGCCAGGCCGGTCAGCTCCGTGCGGTAGCCGAGGTCCCACGAAAAGCGCGCTCCGTGGACCACCACGAACTGGCGCGGGCCGTTGCAGACGAGCTCGCTGCGCAGCATCGACATGTAGGGCGCCAGACCGGTGCCGGTGCCGATCATCAGCACCTGCTTGCCCGGCGCGACCTTGTCGAGCGTGAAGACGCCGACCGCCTTGGGCCCGACGTACACGCGATCGCGGACCTTGAGGCTGAAGAGCCGCGGGGTCAGCTCGCCGCTCATCACGAGGGTCAGGTAGAACTCGACGTACTCGTCGGCGCGGCTTTCCGACGCGATCGAATAGGCGCGACGGATCATTCGATCGGGGTCGACGACGGCGCCGGAGATGGCGGCAGCCTGGGCATCGACGGCGGCCTGGCTCTCGGCCGTACCCGCGACGGCGGCCGCGGCTCCGACACCCGGCGAGTCGAGGCGCGGCGATTCGAGGCGCGCCCCCGCGACGACGCTCGGCTCCGATTCGCCCTCCGCCTCATCGACACGCGGCGCCGAGGCCTTGACGCCCAGAACGACGTACTGGCCGGCCTTGAACTCGAACGGCAGCTTGTCCGGGACGACCCGCAATATGATCAGGCCGGGTGCCACCTCCACCCGACCCGACACCGTTGCGTTGTACTCAGCCGCCATGCTGACCTCCGATGTGCCAGGTCGGTCGGGATGCTTGTGCCTTCCCGTGGAGAGAAGGATACGGGGCCGGAGAGGCGGTGTCAGGAGATCGAGATTTCGGCGGGACAGGAATCGCGTTCGAGCAGATTGAGCGGCGGCGGCGCAGGAACTCCACGCCGTCGCGGCCGGGTCGTTCGCCCGGGTCGCGGTCAGCCCGGCGTCGGGAGTCCGGCCAGTCGAGCGGCCGGTCCATTCGGTTGCATGACGCCCTTGAGACTCGCCCACGGAATCGAGACGGAGGGCATCCCGACCGCGGCCGTGCCCACCTGGAACTCGGCGAAGACGACCTTGAGACCGGCCGGCGTAAGAGCCCAGTCGTCGAAGTTATCGGCCACCGCGCCCGCTCCGGCGGCAACGAGGGTGGCGTCATAGCGCTTGCCCAGCGACTTGCGCAGCTGCTCCTGGGATTGTTGGGAGATGATCGCCACGGCCGCCTGCGTGTCGAGGAAGATCTGGCCGAAGTCGAGGCGCTGGCCGCTGTCCAGCGCGTAATTCACGGTCTCGATGTTGATGGACGGATGGCCCGGTGCCGTGTCGTCGACCCACTTCAGCGTGAAGCTCACCAGGTCCCACGACACCATGTCGACCGTGAACGTGCCGGTCAGGTTGTTGGTCTTGCCGGGCAGCTGCTGCTGGACCGCGGGACCCTCTTCGAACGTCGCGATCCGCGTCGTGACCTCGTCTACGATGTCCTGGTTCACGACGCCCGCCAGCGGCGTGCTCCCGGTCCGGAGCTGCGGGTAGCGCCAGACCACGAACCAGATTCGGTGGGGATCGCGGTCACCCTTGTAGATCGTGAGGACGACAGGGGGCGTGGAGGGGAGCGGGACGGTCGGCACCGGAGTGTCGGTCTCGGTCGCAAGGGCAGGTCCGGACGGCGCGGTCGTGCTAGCCGTGGGCTTGACTACGGGCAGGGAGGGGGGCTCAAACGTCGCGCCGGCCTGCGTGTTCCCAAGGATCGTCATGGCGGTGGTCACGGCGACGAGAGCCACGAGCGCCAGAGCCGCAATCGGGAACAGGCCCTTGATTCGTCCTAGAAAGTGACTCGGCTCCATGGCACGAGTATGTACCGACGGGCGCAATCTCCGCTTGTCGGCGGCCCTGGCGGCGCCCTCCGGGCCTCCTCCCGGCCCGGCCGCGCATAAGCGGGAGCGCCATGTATCGCCTCCTGAGTGCCTGGGCGCACGGCCTCCAGTGGCCGCTGGCGACCGCGATCCTCGTGCCGATTGAGGACGGTCCGATGGTGCCTGGCGGGGGGATCGGCCGGTTTAGCGCGAACGACGAGATGACCGCCGTCTACACGTCCGTCGCCGTAAGGCTCGCGAATGCCGCGCTTCACGAGCTGATGGCCTATCGCGGGCTGACGCTCTAGGCGCACAGGCCCCGACGGTGTCCGGCATAGGCCGCGGCGGCCCCGGCTACCCAATGCAGGGCACAATGAACTTTCGTTGCTCGCTCGCAGTCTGGATAGGCCGCAATGGAGAGCTGCACTTTGTCCATTCCGGAGGCGCATGTGAGCCAAGGGTCGCTCGGCCCGCTCGATGAGGCCGACGCCGCGTTGTTGCGCGTCGAGTTTGTCCGACTCGCCTCCCGTCATCTCGACGGCGCATACAAGCTGGCCGGATACATGCTCGGCGACGCTGGCGAGGCGGAAGACGCGCTGCAAGAGGTGCTCATTCGCGCCTGGCGGGCATGGCCCAAGCTGCGTAGCCCCGACAGCATCGGGCCCTGGCTCGACCGGATCGTGGCCAACGTCTGCAAGACCCGCATCCGGAGACGCAAAGGGGTAAGCACTCTCGCCTTCGACGATGGCTTGCAGGTAGCCGCAGTCGATCCCTTTCGGGCCACTCTCGCCCGTGACACCGTGGGCAGAGCGCTAGACCGGCTGTCGGCGGAACAACGCGTCGTCGTGGTGCTCCGGTACTGGCGCGACATGCCGCTCGAACAGATCGCGACCAGGCTGGATATCCCGCTCGGGACGGTGAAGTCGAGGCTCCATTACGCCCTCAAGCTGCTCGGGCAGGAGATCGACCGATGAGATTGCTCGGACGCCACGGAAGGTCGGCGCAGCGTCCCACGCTTGACGCTCGATTGCACGAGATCTTCGACGACAAACGCACGCCGGGCGCACCGGACACGCTGTACAACTACGTGAGGGAGATATCAATGAGCACGCCGACCGAAGGACCCGCCTGGTATCGGCGGACTTGGAACGGACTCGGCAGGGGGGCCCGTTCGGCGGCGCTGCTGGCTGCAGTCGTTGCGATCGTGGCCGTGGGGCTTGGGGTCGCCGTGGTCCTTCCACGCGGTACCGGCATCGGCGCCGGCCCGACGGCGCAGCCAAGTCCGATTGCAGTTCCAAGCGCGCCGCCCGGGTGGAGATACGAAGAGGCATTCGGATCGCCCGGCGCGGATGGCCTCTCGGTCGCTGCCAACCTGCCGCAACCTGCTCCCAAGATTGCAATCCATGTCATATGCAGCGGGCCTGACGAAGTCATCGTCCTGGTCAGCACAGCTGCGGAAATCAGCCCGCTTGGGAGCCAGCCACTGCAAGCTGCGGAGTTCTCGTGCCCGGGAGAGGGCCGTGTTGAATTGACGGCGACCAGCGGGGCCTTCCAGTCCGTCTCCGCGGTCGCGGTCCGCAACCCATTGAGCATCGTCGACACGAACTTCACAGTCAGCATCGAGGTTCCGGACGCAACGCCAACCGCATCGCCATCGCCCTAGCCTCGCGATCCGTGGCGGCGGGCTGCCACATGGCATATCGGGCCAGACCGGCGCATCACGGGCTGATTCACCGGCCCGGCCGGAAATGGGCCCCCTGCTCAGTTGCGGCGAGTTCAGCGATTGCCGACGCGGGAACGAGGCGACGACGACCAACCTTAACCGACCGGAGGCGGCCGGCGCCGATCGCGGCGTAGATGCTCGTCCTGCCGACTCCTGCGAGGGCGGCTGCCCGATCGATCGAGAGCAGTTGCTCGGGTCCGGCGTCGTGGCTATCGGCCTCGGCACGGACCGCGGCCAGGATCGCAGCGGCCAGGGCGTCGGTGGCGGCTCGGATGGCGGCTTCGTGATCGGCGGTCATGACCGGGCGGCTTCGAGCTTCTCGCCATCGCGCGGAAACAGCTTGTCGAGCATCTCGCGGCGGGCCAAGCCGTCGATGATCAGTACGGCCGTGCGCGTTCGTGACAATTGCGACAACTCCGGTCACAGACTCCAGAGAGACCGAATCGGCCGGACTTGCGCCCGACCGATCACCGCGGCGACTCGCATTCCGGGCTTTGAGCCGGTTGCCGATCCTGACCATACGGAAGACCAGCTGGGAGCGTCAACGCGTTTTGCGTACCTCTTTGCGTACCATCGGTTATCCCTGCGCGGGGAGCTTTCGTCAAGAAGTGTGGAAACTCCCTTCCGCACGAGTCGGGCAAGGAGCACGCAGCGCCATGGTCCGCGAGGTTGGTGGGATGGTCCGCCGCCTCGGTGGGCTGTCGCCGCGCAGACACACATGGCCCGGGCAGATGGCCTACCTTGGCGACATGACGCCATCCATTGAGACAAGCCGTCCGGTGGCCAGCCTGGGCTCCGTGGTCGCGCTGGCCGCTGCGATCGGAGCAGTGGGCGGGCTGGTCGCGGCCATCCCGCTAGAGCGAACCGACCCCCGCGACCTGTGGGCGGTAGCCGCTGTTGTCCTGTTCGTGACGTGCCTCAGCTCGCTCGCGGCAAGCGCGGCCGCGTGGATCGTGTGCCTGGCGATGAACCGCTGGCGCCCGAGGCGGGTTGTTGGAGTACTCGCCCTTGCTGCCATGACCTATGTCTGCGCCGTCCTGATCCTTCCGGCTCTCCTGGCGGCCGTGAACGTGCCGAACGTGCTCAACGGTGGCGCGCTGCCATGCATTCAGTCCGGAGGCGGCTGTGAGGCAGGGCATCACGGTCTCGACGCCATCGCAGGCCTCGTCGTAACGACCCTGGAAACGTACGGACTATGCGTTTATGCCGTGGTCGGCCTTCCGATGGCCACGGCAACCTTGCTCATCCCGGCGAGCATCTGGGACATAGTTGCCAGGCGTCGCGGCTGGCTCCGGCCTGTCGAGCCTACTCCGACCCGCCGATCGAACACCAGGTAGGCAGGACTAGGCGGGCGTCAGGTCGAGGCGCTTCTTGTGCTTGGTGACCGCTTCGGCATCGTTGATGATGGTGAGGATTGCCAACTTCGAACGCGTTGCGGCTAGGCGGGCGGGTCGGCGGTCCACCTGAGGATGTCACCCGGCTGGCAATCGAGCACCCGGCAGATCGAGTCCAGGGTTGTGAACCGGATGGCTCGGGCGCGCCCGTTCTTCAGAACGGCGACGTTCGCCGGGGTGATGCCGACGGCGTTGGCAAAGTCGCCAACGGACATCTTGCGTCGGGCGAGCATGACGTCGAGCTCGACGATCACGGCCATCAGATCACCTCGTCGAGCTCGGTGCGGTCGGCGACAGCCGACTCGAGCAGGCCTCGCATGACGACCATGAGGAGCACGAACGCCAGCCCGCCGGCGACGCAGGCGGCCAGGTAGTAGAACGTTGGTCCGCCGCCGCCGGGGACGAAGTCGAGCATGTGGATCAGGACGCCTGCGGTCAGAACCGTGGCGACCGCCGCGCAGGCCGTGATGACGTCGACCCAGCGCAGCGCGCGGCGGGTGAAGATGACCCCGCCGTTGACCATGGACAGCAGCCGCCAGACGGCGAGCAGCGCCACCTGACCGCATCCGATGAAGAGGATGGCGGCCACCGAGTATGGGACGACGAGGTAGGCGACTTCGGGGAAGATCCTCCCTTCGTCGGACGCGAACACGGGCAGGAGTACCTGTACGAGCACGGTTCCGAGCAGGAGGACGACAAGAGCGACGCGGAGAAGCCGACTTGCGAGCATGGCCATCTATCGAGTCTCGATGGCTTTCGCTCGGCTGTCAATAGATCATCGGCATCCGGCGGCTTCATAACCAACAGGTTTCACATACCCGGTGGCGCAGTTGTGGCTCGCCGCAATCCCCGCCCCCCGAAAGGCTCAAACCGTACGGCTGTAATCGTCGGCGGCACGCGGCACAAGCGCAAGGTGCCGACCGGGCCGGCGTCCGTATACTGACCGGGACGCTGGGTCATGGTCTCAGGCAACTCACCTGACCGCAACCCCGCGCCGCCACATCGGGTTACGATCAAGACCGCCCACCTGGGGGCCCCACATGCCGTACTACTTCTTCTTCGGCCTTCTCGGTCTGGTCATCGGCGGCCTGCTGACCTGGTTCTTCCTGGCCGATCATCCATTCGAGTCGATCGAAACCCCGGGCGGCCCGGTCGACTCGGTCGAGGCGTCGCTCCTCGCCAGGGATATGGCAGCCGATGGCATACCGATCGACGAGGCCACGATCGCCAGGCTTCTCGATCTGCACGGCGCCTATGTGGACGGCCGGATCCGCGAGGCTGAGGTATCTGCCGAAGCGGCCCGACGCAATTCCGAGAGCGCGCAGGCGATCCGGGACGCCGCCGACAGGAAGGTTACCTAGCAGCCGCGACGGCCAGAACGCGTCGGATGGCGGTCGTTGCCGGAGCTAAGCCGCTGTCCCGACGTGCAGCGCCACTACGCCCAGGCCAAGTCGTTTGAACGATACGTCCTTCAGGCCCACGCGCCGCATCGTGGCCGCGATCTCCTCGGCCGGAGGGAACCCGTCCAGCGAGTGGGGCAGGTATGAGTAAGCGGCGCGGCGTCTGAGTGTCGCCCCCATCACCGGCGCCGTGACGCGAAAGACGGCCGTGTAGACGCGACCCATGAACCGCGGACGCGGCACCGACAGCTCCAGGCACACAACCCGTCCTCCACTCCTGACCACTCTGGCCATCTCCCGGAACCCCGCCTCAAAGCTGGCGAGATTGCGCATTCCGAAGGCGATCGTCGCGGCGTCGAACGACCCATCGGCGAAAGGCAGGTCCAGGGCGTTGCCGAGCCGGAACTCGACCCAGGGCAACTCCCCGAAGACTCGACGGGCTTCGTCCAGCATCGCCTGCGACAGGTCAACCCCTACCGCGAGGCCGTCCGATCCGACCGCCCTCGCCAGCGCCCCCGTGAGCTTGCCCGTACCGCAGGCCACGTCCAATGCCGTTCCGCCCGGCGAGAGCCGGGCGGCTCTGACTGCGGCGCGCCGCCACCGGCCATCGAAGCCGGCCGTCATGAGCGTGTTCATCCGGTCGTAGACCGGCGCGATGGAGTCGAACATCGTCGTGACCCGGGGCTCGGGTACGTCGTTGCCTTTGCGGCTGGCGCTAGTCGCGGGATCGGCGCCGCCTGAGCCTTGAGCCTGCGGCTGGGTGTCGGTCACGATCCCGATGAGTTCGGCACCGGCTCCGGCTCGCGCGCCAGGTGGAGCGGCCGCCGTTCGAACGCGCTCGAGAAGACGACCTGTGTTTCGGTCGTGAAAACGTGCGGGACCTGCTGGATCGCGTGCAGGACGCTCTCGAGGTGTCGCGTATCCGTCGCCCTGACCTTCAGCAGGTAGTCGGCCTCACCGGCGAGATGGTGGCACTCCTCGATCTCGTCGATGTCCACGAAATCGCCAGTCATATCGGTGGCAATCGTCCCGGGAACCTGCTTGATGAAGATGAACGCCAGCACGCTGTAGCCGAGAAGCGTTGGATCCACCAGAGCCGAGTAGCCATGGATGACGCCGCGAGCCTCTAGCTTCTTGACTCGCTCGTGGGCCGACGGTCCGCTCATGCCCACGGCAAGCCCAACCTCGGCATAGGACTCGCGCCCGTCCCGCTGGAGAAGCTCGATGATCCGAGCGTCCGTCGCGTCGATCCGTTCGAAAGCGCCCATTTCTCCTGTGCCCCCGGATCGTTTGTCTTGGACGCCCCGACGCGCCACGCGTGCAGCCTAGCCCATTCCCCCGGAATCGACACCGGAACGAGCCCGACCGTCCGGCGGGCAAGCTACCCGCGGGAGCCACAGACAGCGCAGCGGCACCCCCGCCGGTCGACTACCGGCTGTAGCCGCGGCCCTTGGCCTTGCGGCCGAGAGATCCGGCGGGCAGATGTGCCTCCAGACACGTGACGCCCTTTGGGCCGACTGCGGCATCGTGCTGGATGTTGGCCGGCAGATCGAGGCCCTCGCCAGGGGTCAGCATGAAGCCGACGCCGTATTCGACGAGGCCAAACGTGATCGAGCCCTCGACTGCGACCACCACCTTGTCAAAGTCGTGGGCACGCCCCTCGAATCGCTCCCCGGGCAGGTTCGACCAGGCCGATGCCTGGAGACCTTCCGCGCTCAGGCGCGCCCCGAGGCTGGCTCGATCGACTGGACTCATTTCGGCTCCACTCCCTGATTTCCAGCACGCCTGTGCCGGACGCCCTCGCCGTGGGCCCGCGGATGGGCGCCAGGCGGTCGTGGCCTGCCCGGTCCGGGCATCGTCGCCTGCACCCGCTCGAGGATCACCCGGTCCGAAACCGGTGGCAAATCGTGGGCCGCTTCCTGCCACGCCGCATCCGCGGCCTCATCGCGGGGGTCGGGCCCGGTGGCCACGACCGCGAACACGGCAACGCCTACACAGGACCCGATCAGAACCGAGACCTCGCGGGTAGCGTGAAGCGTTATCAGCAGGAAGAGCCCGAGCGGAACTCCGACGAGGATCGCCGCGATGAGTCCTCGTACTCGCTGCAAAGCCTCTCCTTCAAGTCTGCTCGCCGTCCGTTACGGGAGCGCAGGGGGCGTCATCGTACCGCTACACTCCGGGCACGCGCAGCGGTCGGCGCTCGCTCGTTCGCACAGATGCAATCCGCGGAGAGTCTGCCGACCGTCAGAACGGGCCGTCTGCCTCAACGTTCGCCGAGTCCAGAGCCATGAAACCCCTCCGACACATCTCCGCGGCCGAAGTATCGGCAGCCATGCCGCCAATCCGGGAGCGACTGGCGCTGGCTGAGCGGACGATGCGAGCCCTCGGCCGTGACGCCGACCTGCCGCCGAAGATTGGGGTTCATCCGCGACAGCCTGGATCGCTGGCTCACGCCATGCCGGCGCTGCTGCGGGGCGAAGCGGCGGACGGTTCGGAGGACCTGATCGGCGCCAAGTGGATCACCGGATTCCCGGCCAATCCGGCCATGGGTTTGCCGGCCTACCACGCCGTAATCCTGCTGAGCGATCCGGTAACGGGTGAGCCGCTGGCTGTCATGGATGGGGCGGCGATCACGGCCGCGCGAACCGCAGCGATCAGCGGCACGGTAATCCGCCACTTCCTGCCGGAGATCACGAGACAGGACAGGCGTCCGATGCGAGTGGCCGTGCTGGGGGCAGGGGCGCAAGCTCGTAGCCACCTACCGGTGATCGGCTACGTCCTGCCCGGCACCCAGGTGCGGCTCACCGACATCGACGCGACACGCGCGTCGGCGCTTGCGGGCGAGGCCTCCGGGACCGAGGGAATCGGTTCGGCCAGGGCGGTCTCGAGCGTGCGGGAGGCGGTCGAGTCGGCGGACGTCGTCATATCGACGATCTCCTTCGGCCCGAACCGTCAGGCGCTCGATCCGGCCTGGCTCGGCCGCGGAGTCTTGTTCGTCGCCGTCGACTACGACATGCAGGCCCCGGCCGCCCTGGCTCGCGAGGCGTTCTTCGTCGTCGACGAGCGCGACCAGTTCCTGGCCACCCGAGCGGGCCCCGTGTTCACCGGCTACCCCGATCCGGACGCCACGATCGGCGAGTTGCTCCTGAGCGGCCCATCGCCCGAGCCCGATACATCACCGAGCGGAGCTGGCCGCATCCTCGTAACTCACCTGGGCGTCGGTCTCGCGGACGTTGTCTTCGCTTCGGCCATACTGGCCCGTGCCGAGCAACTCGGCCTGGGGCGGCCCCTGCCTCGTTAGCGGTTGACCTCGAGCGGGCCGGCCGGTATCTCGATCAGGAGTCGCTCGCCCTCGATCGCCACCGGGTAGACCGCGAGCGGCAGCTCGGCCGGCGGGTCGATGACCTCGCCATCGAGGAGCGAGAAGCGCGACAGATGGAGCGTGCACAGGATCGAGTCGCCTGTGAGCACGCCGCGATCGAGCTCGAAGTACTCGTGCGAGCAGATGCCCTGAGTGGCGTGGAAGATGCCGTCGAGGTTCACCACAAGGACCGTTTCGTCCTCCACCTCGCAGAGCTTCATCGTGCCGGGCGGAACGTCATCCGCCGCGCAGAGGTCGACCCGACGGGAACTGCCTGCCGGCCCCGTCATCGCACGCCTAAGCCACCGCGGCGGCTGCTGGGTGAGAAACGCTCCGGGCGTCCCACTTCGCTTCGAGCAGGCCGCGCAGCAGCTCCCGGGCGGATTCGAGCGGCACGCGGGCAACGACCGGCTCGAGGTAGCCCAGAACGATGGCCCTGCGGGCCTCCTCGGGATCGAGGCCGCGGCTCTCCAGGTAGAAGAGCTGCGTCTCGTCGATCGGGCCCACGGAGCTGGCGTGGGCGACGCGCCGGCAGTCGGGCTGATCGATCTCCAGGCTCGGGATCGCCACGGACCGCGCCTGCTTCGAAAGCAGCATGCTGAACTCACCGAGGTAGCTGTCAGTGCCTCGAGCCGACCTGTCGATCGTGGCGAGGCCCTTCATGTAGGCCCGCGAACGGTCGGCCAGAGCGCCCTTCGAGAGCAGGTTGCCGGTCGTGTCGCGACCGACGTGGCGCGTGTACGAAGTCAGGTCGAAGAGCTGGTCGGCGGAACCGAAGACGATCTCCGCCTGCTCGACCGTCGAACCGTCGCCGTCGAGCCGGTTGTCGATGCGACTGCGGACGACGCGGCAGCCCAGCTGGGCCAGCGCCCAGCGAACCGTGGCTCCTCGCCCGAGCACCGCCGAGCGATGCTGGAAGGCGATCTGTCGCAGCGAAAGGTTCTGCAGGCCGGCGAACGATAGGCTGGAGCCCGCGCCGACGACGGCCTCGGTCGTGCCGGCGAAGAAGGCCTGGGCCTCTGAGGCGTCAGACCGCTCGGCGCTACCCGACGCAACCTGTTCCTCGACGACCGAGACCTCAGCGTCCTCGCCCAGGGAGATGACCGTTCGGGAGAAGAGAGCCTTTCCGGGCGCCCCTACCTTCCAGCGCAGGACGACCGGCCGCTCCAGACGAAC
>Ga0182019_10000658_pt1 | contig 16963 bp, 17 predicted proteins | sample 812E2MmetaG_FD_120483 | JGI IMG/M metagenome (GOLD analysis project Ga0182019, IMG submission 120483) | Permafrost microbial communities from Stordalen Mire, Sweden - 812E2M metaG | ecosystem: Environmental > Terrestrial > Soil > Wetlands > Permafrost | place: Sweden: Stordalen | collected...
CCCGCCGCGAACCCAGACGCTGTGCAGTGAAAGGACTTTGGCGTAGCTCGCCTAGAGTCCGGGCGACACTCATGGTGGGAACCCCCGAAGGAAAATGCCTTGTGCGGATTATACCGCCGCGTCGGTTGCTGTTTTGTCAGATGAGCCGCGCGGCAGAAAAGATACTTTGTTGTGGAATGAGCCCTGCAGACTTTAGCATTGAATCGCGCGTTGCGATTCCAATATCGCCGGAATGGAGACACATATGTTCGACGAGATCATGCTGACCAAAATCGTGGACGGACGCACCGACCTCGTCTTTGAGTATCTCGCACAGGGCCATGCGGCCAATTCAACAGATGCGAATGGCGTCTCGTTGATCAAATGGTGCACATACTATGGCGATGTCAGCGCCATTAAGTATTTATTAGTAAAGGGCGAACCGACTGCCGCGCTGACAGGAGAGCTGAACGCTGCAGCTTTCCACGGGCACTGGCGGCTATGTCAGTTTCTGATCGAGCTTGGTCAAGAGGTGAACGAGACCCTGGCGGATACCAGAGAAACGCCGTTGCATGCTGCGTTATGCAAAAACAGCAGCCCCGCTCACGACCGCGTCGTCAAAATTCTGCTGGCAGGTGGGGCGAATCCCAATGCTGTGACCAAGCCAGGCATTGAAACCGGCGCTTTTATGCGTGATTGCCGAACGCGGGGCGAAACTCCGCTTCATCGCGCCGCGGCGTTTGGGAGTGCAGAGAGCATTCAGCTTCTGCTTGATGCAGGAGCGATCAAAGACGCGAAGGATATCAACGGAGATTCACCGCTGGCATGGGCGAGTTGGCATCTCCGCCCCGATGCTATTTTGAGGAAGGTCTGCTACGGCAGCTTCTTTATCAGAGACGACCGCGCAACCATGGAAAATTACTTGCTCGGGGAGCCACATGTCTGATCCCGACGCTAGTCTTCACGCGGCGACGATGCTAGTTCCAGCGCGCTTTCGCCGCCCGCCGCAGACCGGGCAGAATCGCCTCAAGATAGCCGATTACCGCCCCCAGGCGTTTTGCTTCCGACAGCGTCGAGAGCAAGCTCTGCTTGAAGTCGAGGTCGAGCGGAAGCGATCCTGCGAGCAGGAAGGAAAGATTGCCGGCCTGCTCGTCGGGTCCGGAGAGCTCTGCTCCGGCTAGTTTTGCGATCTCGGCGTGCAACTGCACGGCCTGCGTCACCATCTCGGGTGGGGGCTTCTCGGGCTCGTCTTCAACCACCGAAATCTCGGCCTGCAAGAACTCTCGATCTTCATTGACCTGGATCACCTCAAAGCGCTCGACCCCGCGCGTCAGGATGTCCATGCGCCCATCATCGTATTTCTTGGTGACGGACATGATTTCAGCCGTGCATCCGATGTCGGCGACTCCATCGGACGACGCCCGGACCACGCCGAATGGTTTGTTCTGTTCCAGGCACTCCGCGATCATCTCCTTGTACCGCGGCTCGAAGATGTGCAGCGGCAGCGGAACGCCGGGCAACAACACCAGTTCGAGCGGGAAGATGGGCAACAACGAACTCACGACGCCTCCAGTCAAACGATTTTACGCCATTAAGAAAGTTCTCAGAGAACCGGGAAATGAGAACTTGTTATGAATTGACTTGCCGACCCGCCACGCGATACAAGGGTCGCCATGGAGATGGACGGAAAAGTCGTGGTGGTGACCGGCGCTTCCATGGGAATTGGGGAAGCGATCGCCAAAGTTTTTGCCGACGCGGGGGCCAGCGTAGTCTTGCTGTCGCGCGATGCCAGTCGCGCCGAAGCTGCTCGCCACCGCGTCGGGCATACTGACCGCACGCTCGCCCTGGCCTGTGATGTGCGCAATCGCGAAGAGATCGACCGCGCGCTTGCACTGACGCTGCACCATTTCGATCGCGTCGATGTTTGGGTAAATAACGCCGGAGTCGGCATCCGTGACTCGGTGGCCGATATGGAAACGTCCGCATTGCGCGAATTGTTTGAGACCAATTTTTTTGCCACCATCGCCTGCATGCAGGCGGTGGTGCCAGCCATGCGCGAAGAAGGCGGCGGGAGCATCATCAACATTTCGAGCGTTGCCGGACACATTCCGGTGCCGTTCATGGCTTTATATTCCGCCAGCAAGTTCGCCGTGAATGCGATCGGTAAAGGCGCTCGGCTGGAGTTGGAACGCGACCGCATCAACGTGGTTACCGTTTGTCCTGGCTATGTGAGCACCGAATTCGGCGCACACGTGGTGGCCAACCGGCAGGGCAACATCCGCCCGCAATCCGTCCGCGGCATCGCGGCGGAGCGAGTGGCGCAAGCGGCCTATCGCGGCTATCGCAAGGGCAAACGCGAGGTCGTCGTACCCTGGACTATGATTCCCGTCATCAAGCTTTATCAACTATTTCCGGGATGGGTCGAGTGGGGAATGGCGAAGGCCATCCGGAATTCGTCCGAAGGTAAAGAAAAGTAAATCCTGCAAACCTTCCGACGACTGACGCATCCAATAAAACAGGCAGAACTGCAGTCTTCCACCCCCTCCAAGGGCCGTTTGCACGGCGGCTTTGGGGGTGGGGGGCTGCCGTTAATTTTTTTGCGCTCCCTTTTCGTTAGAATAAGGTTCATGAGATTCCAGTCCCGACCTGCGCGGTTGACGTTCCCCTTGCTTCTTTCTCTGGCCGCATTGTTTAGCGCGCTGTTGCCTGTCATCATGCTGCCCCAGGCGGCGCGCGCGCAGGAAGGCGCTCTCGACAAGTCCGAGCCCAAGGGGATCACGGTCGAGGAAGTCATCAAGCGCTTCGCCAGCAAAGAGAAAGAGTTCAAGGAGGCGCGCGACCAGTACACCTTCCGCCAGGACGTCAAGGTGATGACGCTCGACGGCGACACCCCGGACGGCAACTACCAGCAAGTGTTCGACGTGACCTTCGACGACAAGGGACGCAAGATCAAGAACGTGGTGTTTGCGCCGCAGCCCACCTTGCAGCGCATCCAGATGACCGAAGAAGATATTGACGACATCGAGAACCGCCTCCCGTTCGTGCTGACCTCGGACGAAATCGGCGAGTACGACATCCTGTACGTAGGTCAGCAAAAGCAAGACGAGCTCAACACCTACGTTTTCGACGTGGCCCCCAAGCAGATCGTCGGCAAGAAGCGCTATTTCCAGGGTCGAATCTGGGTGGACAACCACGACTTTCAGATCGTCGAAACTTATGGCAAGACCGTCCCCGACATCCGAAAGAAACACGGCAAGGAGGAGAACCTGTTCCCCAAGTTCACCACCTGGCGCGAACAGATTGACGGCCAATACTGGTTCCCCACCTACACGCGCGCCGAGGACACGCTGAAGTTCTCCCTGGGCGACATCAAGATCCGCGAGATCATCAAGTACACGAACTACCGACGCTTCGGATCAAAGAGCAAGATCACCTACGAAGGCAAGGAAGTGGAGAAGGGCGCGGAGCAGAAGAAACCGGACGAGCAGAAGCCACCCGATCCACCGAAGCCGCAGTAGGTCCAGGTTTCGAGGTTTCAGAGTTTGTAGGTTTCAGTGTGAACCTTCATCCGTTTGGGCCGCTGTTAAACTGGCAGGCATGGAACCTCGACACTCGGTGAGCTTACGAATCGCTGCTCTGGCTCTGATCATTACATTCTTTCCGTCCCTCTTGGCGTGCGGACAAGAGACTGCCGCTTTCAAATCCAACGAAGTGCATCCCGACGGGAGCATCACATTTCGCTACAAAGATGCTGCCGCCAGTAAGGTTTTGCTCCACCTCGACGGTGCAGGCGAACCGCTGGCCCTCAAGAAAGACAACGCCGGAGTGTGGAGCACGGTCACCCCTCCTTTACCGCCCGAGATTTACGGATATTCGTTTGAAGCCGATGGGCAGCCGAGGCTCGATCCGAAGAATCCGGTGGTTAAGCCGAACCTGATCTGGCTCGGGAATTCGGTGACGGTGCCGGGCAAGACTCCGCAGCTATGGGAGGCGCGCAACGTACCTCACGGAATCGTGCATCACCACTTTTATGCCTCCAAAGTCGTGAGCGGCCTGGTCGATGGACAGAGTGAATACTACGTCTACACGCCTCCGAGCTACGATCCGAAAAGGGCCGAACCTTATCCGGTTCTGTATCTGCTGCACGGATGGAGTGACCTCGCGAATGGCTGGACCGAAGTCGGACAGGCGAATTTCATTCTCGATAACCTGCTTGCCGAGGACAAAGCGAAGCCGATGCTGGTGGTGATGCCGCTTGGCTATGGCGACATGAGGTTTGTAACCAGCGGGGATGCGGTGTGGGACGATGACGCAGTGATCGACCACAATGTGGCCCTTTTCAGCCAGGCGCTCCTGACCGAAGTATTGCCACAGGTGGAGTCCTCGTATCGCGCCTCGAAGGACCGGAATGACCGGGCGATTACCGGACTCTCCATGGGAGGACTGGAGAGTCTGACGATTGGGCTGACTCACCCTGACCAATTTGCCTGGGTTGGAGGATTCAGCTCAGCCGTAGGACACCGTGAGAAAGAAGGGCTCGCGGCGCTGAATGGAAAGACGGCCGGTCTGCACCTGCTCTGGATTGCTTGCGGGACGGATGAGGGCCTCGTCGAGCCAAACCGCAAATTCATCGCATGGCTCAAAACCAAAGATGTTCCGGTAACTTCCATCGAAACCCCCGGTATGCACACGTGGATGGTGTGGCGCGATAATCTAGCGCACTTCGCACCGTTGATTTTCCAGGGAAAGTAACCAGGACCAGGTTTGGCGAAACAACAAATCTGAAACTTTGAAACGTCAGTAGAACAAATACTTTCTCCATTTATCATCCGAGTGCCCCATCAAGCGCATGATGTGGCGGCTGGTGTGGAGATTGAAGGAGCGAGGTTCGCGCGAAGGTCTCATGTTGACTTCGTGAGGGAGTTGGTTACCTTTGCGGCGGTTGCAGGGATGGCAGCAGGCGACGAGGTTCTCCCATGTGGAGAGGCCGCCGCGCGAGCGCGGAATCACGTGGTCCAGCGTAAGCTCGCCGGATGGAAGCGTGGTGCTGCAATACTGGCAGGTGTTGCGGTCGCGCAGCAGAATGTTTTTTCGCGACAGCGCCCGCGACTGATGCGGAATGCGGCGATACTCCAGCAACCGGATCACCGAGGGTACGCGCATAGCAACGCGGGCGGCGTGAAGGAAGTGCCCGTTTTCTTCTTCCGTCATGGCGACGCCCTTGAGCACCAGCACGATCGCCCGGCGCGCGGCACAAACGTTGATCGGCTCGTAGGAAGCGTTCAACACCAGCACGGGCTGATGCAGCGCGTGGCCATCGCTTTCGGAGTGCATGCCGGAGGCCAGCATCGACGCTGGAAGGTGCGACCGAATGCTGCCAGCGAAATTGTGCAATCGCAACGACATGATTTCTAGCCGTGAGCCGCCATGCCCACGTGAGCTTCACTCCCTCCCTCCGACAGACCCTCTGGCAAATCGATCCCATCGTAGATTTTCAACTTCAATGTCCGCGCCACGGTCGCCACCCAGACCCGCGCTGCTCCCGCGCGTATAAGAACCCGCGCGCACTCCGAGGCCGTGGTGCCCGTGGTAAGCACATCGTCGATGAGTAAGATGTCGCGCTTCACGATCCTCGTTGGATCGCTCACAGCAAAAGCGCCCCGCACGTTCTCGCACCGCTGATGACTGGTCAGGCCAATCTGGCTATCGGTCTCGCGCCGGCGGACGAGAACTCCCGTGCACAGCTCAAACCTCTTGGGACGCACCAGTTTCCTTAGAGCGCCGCGCGCAATCATCTCCGCCTGGTTGAATCCACGCTGCGTCTGCTTGCGCTTATGCAGCGGGACTGGAACCACCGCGATCCTTCCGACGGGCATCACCTGCTCGAGGTTCGCAATCGCCTCCGCCAGCATTCGCCCAAGGACCACCGCCGCCGGACGAACCTGCTGGAACTTGAGCACATGGATCAGGTCGCGCAATCCACCGTCATAGCTGCCAAAGGCAACCACCCGCTCGTACGGAGGATCCACGCGCTGACAGAGCAGGCAGCGCACGTCGCCGCCATCCGCCTCGGGGCGATCCGCTCCCCCATGAAGCACGTCTTCGCGAGCAGTGTAACCAGGCAGGTGCATCGCTGCTCCGCAAACGGCGCAGTACGATCCTTTCAGCGGACGAAGCGCAACTAAACAGGATTCACAAACAGGCAGGCGGGAAACTCGAAGCAGCGGGGAACCACAGATACGGCAATCGGCGGGGAAAAAAGTGAAGAATAAAGTCGCAGCCGCTCGCTCGGCAAAGCCAGCGAACCCACGATGCGCCAAACCTCGGTCAGCCAAACCTTGGTTAGTCAAATCTCGGTTCACCGCTTGGCCCTGGGCAGCCCGTATTCGAAACCCAGTACTGCTGAAGACGGCCTCCCGCACCCGGCGAGCCAACGCCCTTCGCCGGTCTACCCTTCGTCAGTATAGCTGCGGTGCACGCCCTATGCAACGCGGCTATCGGACGCGGAACCCGCTGGCGGTTCACCGTGTGATTCATGACGCTCCGGTTGAACGCGTTCGGGCACCGGAATCGTGCGCAAGACGTAGCTACGTCGAAGGCAACGCTCACACCGAACTGTTTGCAGCAACAAGAGCGGCAGCACGTGCCTCTCAAAGAAGCCGCGAGGGCGGGAGCGAAATGCTTCGCGTGCGCCACATTCCCGGCAACGGTATTCATCAAAAAATCGCTCCAAAGAGGCAAGGGGATTCACAAAATGTCTCCTGGATAGAACCATCCTAACCCTGATTAAGATGCAAAGTTGCCGACAAAAGACGATATTTTGGCAGGTTAGACGACTTTCCGGCAGGGTGCCGGAGGACTCGGGACCGTGTCACCGGGTCGCTTTAGAGACTCCGCTGTCGGGGGCGGGGCTTGGCCCAGCGCAGTAGACGCAGCAAGCCGCGCTTGTATGGACAAGCACCTGGCCCAACCGGGCCGGGCACCGAATTTCCTCCACTTGCTGAATGACGGCTGCACTTGTAAAGCTGCCTTTCGGCATGTTAAGGTGCGCCGTCTCTGCTAATGTGAATCGGCAATGAAAATTTCTAGTACGATGAGGTCCTCATGAGTACTCCTGCGGCGAATACGGAAGCCCCCCGCAAGCATCGCCCTTATGTTCCTGAATCCATGGAAATGAAGGAGTTTACCTTCCGGGCCGTACTGATTGGCCTGTTCCTGACCGCCCTCCTGGGCTCTGCGAACGCGTACCTTGGTCTGAAGGCGGGCATGACGATTGCAGCAACCTATCCCGCTGCCGTTATCTCTATGGCACTGCTGCGGTTGATGAAGGGTTCGCTGCTGGAAGAGAACATCGCGCGAACCGTGGGCTCGATCGGCGAGTCGGTAGCGGCAGGGGCCATATTCACCATCCCAGCCTTTGTGATGGCTGGGATTTGGCCGGGACTCACCAAGGACGAGTATTGGAAATCGGTAGCACTTATGATGATCGGGGGCACACTCGGCATCCTGTTCGTAACCCTCCTGCGCCGGGTAATGGTCGAGGATCCCGATCTGCCATTTCCAGAATCCGTGGCCGCCTCCGAGATTCACAAAGCCGGACAACAGGGCGCGAAAGCTGCCAAGATTCTCTTTGCCAACATGGGTTTCGGCGCCTTTATGTATCTGCTGGGAGCCGTTAGTGTTTTCAATGCCAGCAACACCTTTCCGGTGAAGATCAGTGCCTTGGGAAAGAAGTTACTGCTCCGCACCAGCACGAATCCAAATGTAGCCACGACGATCACCGGCGGCGCCACCCTAATGACTGCGCCGGACGTTAGCCCTGCTTATCTCGGCGTGGGATACATCATTGGCCCCAGACTCGCCGCCTTGAACTTTGCCGGAGGCGTGCTGGCATGGGGCTTGTTGGTTCCACTCCTAACCTTCACCATTGGCCCGTACATCCAGGCATCGATGCCGGAAGGACAAACCATCGCTTGGCCTCTGCTGGCCCAAGCCATCTACTTTTCGATCGTGCGGCCAATCGCGGTTGGCGGGATGCTGGTGGGCGCGTCCTACACGCTTTTCAAGATGCGCAAACAGCTGGCTCTGGGCATGGGCCGCGCCGTCTCCGATCTGAAAAAGTCGGCGGCCGTGCATGCCGCTACCAACCGCACCGAGCGTGACCTCCCCGCCAAAGCTGTCTTCGCCGGCATCGCCGTCGTGTTCATCGCCATGATCGTGCTGTATCACTTCTTTATCAGCGGCGCGGGGACGCTCTCCGCTTCCAAGATTCTCTCCGGTTCATTGGTCGCTGCCGGCGTCATGATCATTGTTGGATTCTTCTTCGCTGCGGTCTCGGGCAATCTTGTTGGAATGATCGGCTCGTCGAACAATCCAGTATCAGGACTCACCCTCTGCACGCTGGTGATCGCGGCGCTGCTGATGGTGGCTCTGGGAGTTTCGGGCACCGGCGGAGTCGCGGCCGTGCTTGGAGTGGCAGCCGTGGTTTGCGTCTCGTCGGCGGTCGCTGGTGAAATGCTGCAGGATTTAAAAGTCGGGCACATTCTCGGTGGCACGCCGTCCAAGATGCAGATTGGAGATCTTTTCGGCATCGTCGTGGCCTCGCTCGTTCTTTTCTTTCCGATCGCGATCCTAGATCGGGCGTACCACTTCGGCAGTCCTGCCCTCCCCGCCCCGCAGGCGGGATTAATGGCCATGCTCTCCAAAGGAATCGTGGGCGGCGACATGGCCTGGCCGCTGGTGATCGTCGGCATCCTGCTGGGGCTGGCGATGATCATGATCGAAGTAAAGAGCGTGATGCTCTTCGCGGTCGGCATGTATCTGCCGTTAGGGACAACTTTTGCCATTTTTATCGGCGGCGTGATTCGCTGGATCACCGACAAGTTGCGCGATCGTCGCGGCTATAACGATGCGCAGAAGGCGCGCGTGGAAAACTCCGGCGTCCTGACGGCGTCAGGGCTAATTGCGGGCGAAGCGCTCTGCGGCCTTGCTATCGCGGGCCTCGTGGGTTCGGGTCACAACGTAACGCTGGTCAATTGGAACCCAGACAGCTTCATGCCGATGCTTTTGGCGTTCGTCGCACTCATCATCCTGGCGATTATCATGGTCCTCGTTCCGCTGGCAAATGCCGGCAGGCCGGAGGATCCGGCGCCACCGACAGCGATTATGTGAGGTCGTGTGAGCTTGCTTGTGTGGGGACGGGCGCCCCGCCCGTCCAGCCGGGCGCAGCTCGGCCCAACCCCGTTCAGGTAAGCGATACCGGAATGTCGATTGCAGAAAACATCGCCCAGGTGCGGGAGCGGATTGCCGCGGCAGCGCAGCGCGTCGCCCGCAATCCAGATGAAATCACACTGATGGGCGTGAGCAAGACTTTTCCCGTCGAACGCATCCGCGAGGCCTACGCCGCCGGCCTGCGCGTTTTTGGAGAGAACCGGGTGCAGGAATTCGCGGGGAAGGCGGATGCTTTGCGCGACCTGCCTGGCACCAAATGGCACCTGATCGGACATCTGCAAACCAATAAAGCTGCGAAGGCGGCAGAATTATTTGACGCAGTGGATTCCGTTGACTCCGTGCGCATGGCGGAGAAGCTGAATGCGATAGCGGAAGGCGCGGGCAAAATATTATCCGTTCTGATTGAGATCAACGTCGGCGGCGAGCAGGCAAAGAGCGGAATCGCGCCAGCCTCTGACGAACTGGAAGAGATTCTGCCCGGCGCGCCACGCTGGGGAAATCTGGAAATTCAAGGCCTGATGGCCGTCCCGCCGTACACAGAAGATCCCGAGGGCTCGCGACCCTATTTCCGCCAACTCCGTCAGATCCGCGACAGCATCGGTGCCCGTAAACTACCAAACATCGGCATGGCAGTCCTCTCCATCGGCATGTCGCATGATTTCGAAGTCGCGATCGAAGAGGGGGCAACGTGCGTGCGCGTGGGGACGGCGATTTTCGGACAAAGAACAAAACCTTGAACCACGGAGGGCACAGACGTGCACGGGGGAAATCCAAACAATATGGGTTCCCCTGTGCACCTCTGTGTACCCTGTGGTAAAGCACACAGATGGCAACGATAAACAATTCGCCCACCGGCGCCACCTTCGCCGTCAAAGTCCACCCGCGCGCCAAGAAGAACACCATCACGGGCGAAGTAGGCGACGCGCTGAAGCTTTCCCTGACCGCCCCTCCCGCAGACGGCAAAGCCAACGACGCCTGCATCGAATTTTTCGCAAAACTTTTGAACCTGCCGCGTTCCTCCGTTACTATTGCAGCCGGCCAGACCAGCCGGAATAAAGTGATTCGTGTGGACGGATTGTCGGCAGAGGAAGTCCGAAGGCGGCTGACACACTGACCCTTGAAATACACTCGCGAAAGCAGGGCACGCAGGGCCACGAGAAGAGGTTTTTGCCATGCTACAGGCGCACGATTCCGCCATGGTGCTGGCGGACAAGCTCCGGCAGATCAAACTGCTGCATACGGCGATCTGGGCCGTCATGGCGGCATCGATCCTCGCCCTGCCGTGGCTCGCTTGGCTCGGGAGGTTTCGTTGGGCTTTCGGACTGACGCTGTTGATCACTGGCGAATGCCTGGTCCTGGCCGTCAACGGCGGACGCTGTCCTCTTACTGACATTGCGGCCCGCTACGCGGACGACCGCGCCTGCAATTTTGATATCTACCTTCCGTTGTGGCTGGCGTGCTACAACAAGCTTATTTTCGGTTTCTTGTTCGTTGCCGGGGAAGTTATTGTTCTGTGGCGGTGGGCCAGGAGGCCCGGACTTTGACCCTTTCTGAACGCTTCGACGAAATCCGCACTGGCTTCGAACGGCCCTTCTGGGTTGCAAACATCAGCGAACTTTTTGAGCGGCTTTCCTACTATGCCGCTTTCGCTTCGCTGGCCCGCTATCTGCATGAGACGCTCAACTTCGGAGTCGAGCGCGCCAGCAGCCTCACCGGGCTGTTCGGGGGCCTGGTGTGGTTCCTCGCTGCGTTCGGCGGAACGCTCGCCGACCGTCTGGGCTTTCGGCGGTCTCTATCGCTCGCTTACCTGATCCTGAGTTGCTCGTATTTTTTGATTGGATCGATCGCCTCTCCCTGGTTCGCTCCCGTGCGCGGCGCGGTGCCGCTGGTCCTGCTGGTCACTTTCCTCCTCATGCTGCCGGCGCTCGGGGTCGCATTGGTGAAGCCCTGCGTAGTCGGCACCACAGCGCGAGCTTCGAAGGAGAGTGTCCGCTCTATCGGCTACTCCATCTACTACACGCTGGTGAATATTGGCGGCGCCGCTGGACCCTATGTTGCTTCCTACGTACACCGGCACATGAGCGTCGAGAATGTATTCCGCGTCGCTGCGCTCAGCGTCTTTGCGATGTTCTTTGGGGTCCTGCTGTTTTTCAAAGAGCCGCGTCGTGCGGATGAGCCGTCGGTCAGCTTGCTTCAGGCCGCGAAGAACTTCGGGACCGTGCTCTCCAACCCGCGCTTCATGCTGTTTCTCCTGATTTTTTCCGGATACTGGATTGTTTACTGGCAGGAATTCATCATCCTGCCGTTGTACATTCACGATTACATCAATCCCAAGACCGACACCGAACTGATTCTGGTGACTGGACCGCTGACCGTCATCGCGTTGCAAATGGTGGTCAGTCTGCTCTCCCAGAAGATGCCCGCGTTTCGCGCCATCACGTTGGGCACGCTGATTTCGGGCCTGGCGTGGATCATCCTCATCGTGCATCCGACAGTCCCGATGGCGATTCTTACGTTGTTCGCGGTTTCTCTCGGCGAGATTACGCAATCTCCGCGTTATTACGAATATGTTTCCCGCCTTGCGCCTCCGGGACAGCAGGGCACCTACATGGGCTTCGCTTTCCTCCCCATTGGAATTGGTTCGCTGATCGCCGGCAAGTTTGGAGGCATGCTCATTCACCACTTTGGTGAAGTGACGCATCAGCCAGAGCGTATATGGTGGGCAGTATCCGGCGTCGGCGTGGCGACGGCGGCGTTGCTTTGGATTTATGACAAAACATTGCGAACGGGCGGCACAGCTCCGGTAAAGTAGGCCGCTCCCGGTCACAGATCACAGTGACGCTAGATCACAGCATTCTCTCGAAAGTCCTTTTATCATGAGCACCTCTCCGCGAACTCGCCGGCGGGAAATCCCGTCACTACAAGAGGTGAACATGTCCACGCGCGAAATCACTCCCGCCTACATCGCGGACCACATCCGGCGCGTGCTGAAGGATGGCGGGTCGGCGCCGCACTCGGAAGAAGTGCAACACTTTTTCAAGGAAGAAGTACAATCGCGCGGATGGTACACAGCCGAACTAAGGAAATTTGCGGTGCGCTTCCGGCGCAGCATCGCCCGCGAACGGGGAATGGATTTCCTGGTGCAGGTCGCAAACCAACTCTTCTCCGGCCGGATTCTCGAAGAGAAAGTGATGGCTGTCTTCCTGCTTGAAAAACAAACCAAGAATTTTGGCGACAACGAATTTCAGCTCTTCGCTTCATGGCTCGACCGCGTAACCAGCTGGGCCGATCACGATGCGCTGGCACATTATCTGCTGGCGCCAATGGTGGCCGCCGACCCTGCCCGCTGCCGCGAGGTTTTCCTCTGGACGGAGTCACCGAATCGCTGGCGGCGGCGCGCGGCGTGCGTGGCACTGATCCGGGGAGCGCGCGAGCAGCGGTTCTTTGAGCAGATAGTGCGGCTCTCGAATCAATTGCTGGATGACGATGACGACATGGTGCAGAAGGGATTGGGCTGGCTACTGCGCGAGACGGCCAAGGCCGATCCGGGGCGCACCGTGCCGCACCTGATGAAGATCCGAAAGAACGCGTCGCGACTTGTACTGCGCACGGCGTGTGAGACGCTCGCCGCGCCGACTCGAAAGAGAGTGTTGATGCAGTCGATGCGTGAGCTCTAACTTGCGCGCACCCTAACTCTTGCTCAACGCCTTTGTAACCTCCGCGTCGCCAGTTCTTTCCTGAAACCAGTTGGGATAAACCATGCCCGGCCTGGTGAGTTCATCAAGCTCGTTCAATTCGGCGGCCGACAGCTTTACCTCCAAGGCTCCGAGATTGTCGTCGAACTGGCGGACGGTGCTCGCCCCCAGCAGAATCACGCTGACGTAGTCCTTGGAGAGCAGCCAGGCCAGCGCCAACTGAGCGACCGTAGCTTTGTGGTCAGCGGCTATGACGCGCATGCGCTCGATCAGGTCGTAGCCTTTTTCTTTGTCGGACGGCAGGAAGCTGAAGTCTGCCAGCCGTCCCTTCCCGCCGGTTGGATCCTGGCGCGTGTATCGTCCGCTGAGGAAGCCACCCGCCAGCGGACTCCAGACGACGATTCCGATGCCTGCATCCTGGCAAAACGGAACTATCTCTTGCTCCAGATCGCGGCCCAACAGCGAGTAGTACATCTGGGCAGCAATCAGCGGCGCATAGCCCATGCGCTGCTGAATGCCCAACAACTTGGCGGACTGCCACGCATTGAAATTGGAATATCCGACGTATCGCACCAGACCGCGCTGCACCAGGTTATCGAGTGCGCGCGCCGTCTCTTCAAGGGGAGCGTGGGGATCGAGCCGATGAATCGAGAGCAGGTCGATGTAGTCGGTTTGAAGCCGCCGAAGACTCGCTTCAGTCGCGGCCACAACATGCTGGAACGACCCACCGGTGTGCAGCAGACCGGGGCCCGTCCGGAAGCCTACTTTGGTGGAGATGACGATGTCTTTGCGCCGCGGCCCGAGCGCCTGCGCTAGCATTGTTTCAGCTTGCCCTTCCGTGTACGCGTCGGCCGTGTCGAAAATGTTGACCCCGGCGTCCAGCGCCCGCCCAACCAGATTGTCGGCTTCCGCCTGCGGAGTTTTCCACGTCTGTGCCATCGGGTGGCTGGAACCAGTGCCATCCCCAAAAGTCATCACTCCATATGCCATCCGCGACACAACCAAACCGGAGTTGCCAAGGCGGGTGTATTGCATAAACGGTCTCCTTCATTCAAAAGGCGCCGAGGCTCAGTGCCCTTCCTCTTCCAGATATTTCTCAACTTCCAGCGCGGCCATGCAACCGGAACCTGCGGCCGTGATGGCTTGGCGGTAGCGGCGGTCCTGCACGTCGCCGCACGCGAACACGCCCGGCACTCGTGTGAAGACGTTCTTCTGCGTGACCAGGTATCCATCCGCATCGGTTTCGAGCTGCCCTTCAAACATCCTGGCGTTCGGAATGTGGCCGATGCCGAGAAACATTGCACTCGCCGGGAAATCCCAGCTTTCGCCGCTCTTCAGATTGCGCAAACGCAGGGCGGTGACTTCCTTCTTGCTGACATCGAGAACATCGTCCACTACGGTATCGGTGAGAAACGCGATCTTGGGATTGGAGCGCGCGCGATCGAGCATGATTTTCGATGCGCGAAACTGTTCTCGCCGATGAATGAGCGTCACTTTGCTCGCGAAGCGCGTCAGAAATGTCGCTTCTTCCATGGCCGAGTCGCCGCCGCCGATCACGGCGATTTCTTTTCCGGAAAAAAAGAAACCATCGCAAGTGGCACACGAAGAAACACCGTGGCCAATCAGCGCGTGTTCGTTCGGCAGGCCGAGCCAGCGTGCCGATGCTCCGCTGGCGATGATAAGAGTGCGGGTCTGAATGGTCTCTTGGCCGATACTTAACTCGAAAGGACGTTTTCCCAAATCGGTTTTGACCAGGTGGCCCATGCGATAGTCGGCGCCGAAGCGTTCGGCCTGCTTGCGCATGTTCTCGATCAGTTCGGGTCCCTGGATGCCTTCCGGAAAACCGGGAAAGTTTTCCACCAACGTCGTCATCGATAATTGTCCGCCCGGTTCATGGCCTTCCATCACCAGCGGCTTCAAGTTAGCGCGGGCACTGTAGAGAGCGGCGGTGTGACCCGCGCATCCGGAGCCCACGATCACAACATTGCGTATGTCCATAGTGGCAAGACAGTCTCAGTAGATAGATTCTGAAAAACAGAATTCGCTTCAGCCTGCTGGTGCCGCGCCGAGCTCGGAGGGGCGGGCGAGACGCCCGTCCCTGCACTGGCTACTACGGGCTTTTCTTGCTGCCAACGCCCGCCTTGGTCGAAGTTCTGATCGACCTTCCCACGCCCAGGCGAGCCAACTCCTGGGGTATCAGTTTGCTTGCGTCGAGAGCGTCGCGATACCGCTCCATAATCGAAGACGCAGCATGGAAGATCGGTTCGTATACGCTCTGATCTGTTGCTGGGTTCCCTTCTGCTCCCGCGCACCTCGCCAGCACTACCGACGCCTTTCCAAAGCGCTCCAGCTTGACGCGCGAAACCGGCGTATTGGAAGACAGCATCGCGGTCGCGGATGCAACCGTGGAAGCACTGTCCTCGATCGAAACCTGCATCAGATCTTTGGGGTCGCGCACGCGCAGCACGAGCGTCTCCACCATATTCTTCGCATCCACGCTGAACGAGTATTGGACATTGCTGAACAGGGTGGCGTCGGGGAACTCGCGCCGCACACGAACCCAGTCGGCCGCCGAGACCGCGCCAGGAGGCAAGGGTTGCATGCCCGGGATCGGCGTGCTCTGGTCGAGTGTGGAATGGCCGCGAGCTACTTCGTAATCCTTGCTGAACACCGGCTTGCCCGGTGCCTTGGCCAGCGCCGACGATAGTTCCTTCTGTTCTTCGGCCGAAGGTGAGCACACGTTGAGAACGTTCACTTTTACGGGTGGCTGCTGGGCAAAAGCCATCGCGGCCAGGGCGATGGCCAACGTCGTGATCAGAATTTTGTGAGGGAACACGGCGAAATTGTAACAGGATCGCGTGGCGAAATTCTGCTCTCCAGTTGCAGCGCCGGAAGACGCTATCCGAACAGAAAATTTCCGGCATGCCTGAAGGCGTGCCCTGATACAAATCCGACTTGCCGCCCCCCAGTTAGTCGGCGGCCCCGGAGTCGGGCTCGATGGCGCCATGCCGGCGCAGCAACTGCGGCAGATTCTGCGAAAACGCCGAGCGCGGCAACACCATGTCACAACCCACTTCATGCGCTTTCTGCTTCAGGTCCCCCTGCACGTGCGAGAGAAATCCGATGATTGACGTCCCCTTCTTCAGCTTGCTTTTCAGTTTCGGGATGAGCGTCAAAGGCTTGGCATTCGCATTGTTCAAGTCGAAGATGATCAGGGAAGGATTCCCTTCGCCGTTGCTCTTCATACGGTCAGCGAGTTCCTTCTCGTTCTTCACGAACTCGACCTTCACGTTCATCTTGCGGCCCGTGTCCTGAATCTTGCTCAGGAAAAACAGGTCCTCGACAAACGCGAAGACGCGCGAAGCCGCGTCCTCTCGTGGAGCGGGTAGAGGCTCAGGATCGACCACCGGATAGGACGCGGAAAAGCCGGGGCGTCGCGGTCGGTTGTTGCCGTTGCCGTTGTCGCCGCCCTGATTGGCGCGGTAGCTGTGGTCCATGGGAGCGGTGAAAATGCCCTGATGCTCCTGGCGGTCGCGGCCCATCGGGCCACCCGCGCCTCGTCTTGGCGGACGCCGTCCACGGCGCCGTTTGTGTTTCCCTCCGCCTGCGGAGGAATGTCCGGGTCCTGCATTCATATTTTTGTTAATCCCTGGCCTGGATCACAGGCCTGATTGTTTCGTCTTCCCTTGCGGTCGGCACGTTAAACGTGTGGTGTAACGCGTGACACAATGTCATTGCCCACGGTCACTGCACACCGGCTACCGGCAGACCAAACCCCACATCGGCTGGATGCTATTCGAAAACGCTGTTTAAACTATCGATGTTCAAACCATCTTGGCGCCTGGAGTTTTGTTTGGCGCGAACGGCCAGCCTGGAAGCATGGCCATTGGGAACATCTTGATTTTACTCATGAAACCGCCGCCAGCGCAAGGGGGGGCCCTTAGTTTTCCACACCTAGCGTTACCAAAGTGGGCCAGCGCCGCGAGCGCGTGCCTGTCGCTGGCAGGTGGAGAGCCGGCCTCCCCACCCCCGCCGGGACCCTTCGACTTCGCTCAGGG
>Ga0182019_10000659_pt1 | contig 16950 bp, 12 predicted proteins | sample 812E2MmetaG_FD_120483 | JGI IMG/M metagenome (GOLD analysis project Ga0182019, IMG submission 120483) | Permafrost microbial communities from Stordalen Mire, Sweden - 812E2M metaG | ecosystem: Environmental > Terrestrial > Soil > Wetlands > Permafrost | place: Sweden: Stordalen | collected...
CCCAGATTAACTGCTCGCGTTCCCTGGTAATGTCGTGGAGTTTTGCATAGCAACCTCCCGCAAGATTAAATACCCCATCAGGCCCCCATGCGTGGCCGTCGTCGCCAATGAGCAGGCAATCGGGATCGGCGGAGAGCGCTGTTTTCCCTGTACCCGAAAGACCCAGGAAGAGGGTGACCTTACCATCCTTCTTTGTTATGTTCGCACCGCAGTGCATGGTGAGTATGCCTTCAAGGGGGAGCAGCGTGTTCATTGCCGTAAAGAACGCTTTCCATTCACAGCCGCCATAGGTGCGGTTTGCGATCAAAATAACTTGCTCATCCAGGTCAATGGCGATGACACCGTCGCTATGTGTGGAATCCCGATCAGGATCGGTAATAAATGATGGAACGCTCAGTAATGTCCAGGGCTTTTTACTCCCGTCGTGCTGCTCTCCTTTGATAAAAAAGCTGCGTCCAAAAAGTTGATGCCATGCGTATTTCGTCGCAAGACGGATCGGCTGACGGTATTGGCTATCTTTCCCGATATAGAGATCATCAGAGAAAAATAGCGGCTCGGCAAGGTTGTCGATGTGATCCATAACCCGTTCCATGAGCGAGAGAAAGGCTGCTCGGGGCATTTCTTTGTTGACTGAGTTCCAGTTGATCTGTGGAGAATAGCTCCCTTCGACGATGTATCGGTCAGCAGGCGAGCGTCCTGTGCGATTGGTATCGACGCATAACGCGCCATTCGATGCCAAACGTGCGTTGATGGGCGCTTTGCATTCCCGCTTTATTGAGTGCTCAATAAGTTCGATGTCACAGTTGGGTCTTCTAAAGCGGCCCTGGTTACGAATGGTTTCTGTCAGCGTGAACGATTTATTTTTGACCTCATTTTGTTCCGGCATGGTTGCCTCCTGCGCTATTCGCGCTGTTGTTTTGAAAGTGTTGCGGTAAAAAAATATAGCGTGAATCCTGTTTACTGTTTTATTTTTAAGCGGTTATTAAGGTATTTACCCTGGTTTTGTGATGCTTCTGGTTGACAATGCCTACCTGTTTATGCATTCTATACTCCAAATTGTCAACAAATATAATGAAATTCTTAAATATTACTACAGCTTTTTTATAAAGACTATGATTACAATTGCCCCGGAAAATAGTAAAAAACACGCCCTACAGACAACCGAACTGGTTTTAAAAGCGAGTGTAGCCCAGCGGGTTTTTGAAACGTTTCCGCAGCAGACTATTGATAATATAGTGCGAGACATCGGCAAATATGTCTACGACAACGCCGAGCTGCTTTCGCAAATGGCGATTGAAGATACAGGCATAGGTGATCTCCAGGATAAAATCCAAAAATGTAGAAGCAAATCAGCCGTCATCTGGAACAATCTTAAGGGCAAGAAAAGCCGGGGCATCATCGGTGAAGACAGTGAGAAAGGATTGGTTTTTGTAGCCAAGCCTATGGGCGTAATCGGCGCCATTACCCCGGTCACTAATCCTGTGGTGACGCCCATGTGCAATGCCATGTTTGCGCTCAAATGCGGTAATGCAGTTATTATCGCCCCTCATCCTAAAGGTCAGCGTTGCGCCGAGTATTTGGGCGGGGCTTTTATGGACATAGTACAAAAGCATGGTGGCCCGGAAAATTTGGTGCAGGTCGTCAAAAACGGCTCAGTCGAAACAACCCAAGCCTTGATGCAGGCGGTTGATGTCATCGTCGCCACGGGCGGCGGCGCTATGGTGAAGTCGGCTTATTCCAGCGGCAAACCGGCTTTTGGCGTGGGCCCCGGCAATGTTCCGGTGATTATTGACCGGGACGTTGATCTTGACGCCGTCGCCGCCAAAATCGTGACCGGTGCATCATTTGACAACAGCCTCATTTGCTCGCATGAGCAGTGCGTTCTGGCGCCCGAAGAGAGCTATGACGAAGCGGTAGCCGCCTTCATCAATACCGGCAAAGTCTGGTACAGCGCCGACGAGGCGGTGGTCGAAGCGTTCCGCAACACGGTATTTCACGACGGTAAATTGAACCCAGCCGTCATCGGCCTTGCAGCATGGAAGGTTGCCGCAGCGGCCGGTATCGGCATTCCTGAAACGACTCGGCTTATTCTGCTTAAAGCTAAAGGCGCGGGCGCTGCCGACATCCTCTGCAAAGAAAAGCTCTGCCCCGTCGTTTCCATGCTGCCTTACGGCTCGTTCGAGGAAGCTCTGGCAATGGCGCAGGCCAATTTGGAAGCGGAGGGCAAAGGCCATAGCGCCGTCATCCATTCCAACAATGAAGACCATATTCAGGCCGCTGGATTGGCGCTTACCGTCAGTCGTCTGGTTGTCAATCAGCCGTCATCCACCAGCGCCGGCGGTTCTTTTCTCAATGGTTTTTCGCCCACCACCACCCTCGGCTGCGGTTCCTGGGGCGGGAACAGCATTTCAGAAAACCTCAATTACACGCATCTCATGAATGTTTCTGAAATCGGCAAAGTGATTGAAAACAAACGTGCGCCTGCGTCCCCGGCTGAAATTTGGGACTCATGATGAAACAATTTCAAATCAGGCCTGTCATTCAATGCTTCGCCTCTTTTGCGGAATTCGCCGAACAGACGGGCTTTACCCCGGAAGACTGTATTTTTACGGTGCGCCACCTGCATGAGCAGTGGTTAAAACCGATAAAGATACAAAGTTCCGTCCTGTTATTTGAAGACTACGGCAGCGGCGAACCTACCGATGAAATGATCGACCGCATTCTCGCTGATTTTCGCAAGCTAAAGTGCAAACGGGTAATTGCTGTAGGTGGCGGTTCTGTTCTCGACATAGCCAAATTCCTGGCGCTTAAGCCAACGACGGACACCGCTTTGGATTGGTTTGAAAGCAAGGCACAACTGATCAAAGACAAAGAACTTATTTTAGTGCCAACTACCTGCGGTACCGGCAGCGAGATGACCTGTATCTCGATTGCGGGCATTTTGTCCAAGGGTACCAAAAAAGGGCTTGCGGCGGAACCTTTGTTTGCGGACAAGGCGGCGTTGATCCCGGAACTGCTTTACGGCTTACCCAAGCCGGTCATGGTCACCAGCTCGCTTGATGCTCTGGCGCATGCCATGGAATCTTTCGTAGCGCCAAGGGCTCATGCCTATTCCGAGCTATTTAGCATGGAAGCCATACGGCTCATATTAAAATCGTATAAAACCCTATTGGCAAACGACAGTGATTTCGTAGTCCGGGACGTCGCCGAAGATCTTTTGATGGCCAGCAATTACGCTGGAATAGCTTTCGGCAATGTCGGCGTGGGCGCTGTGCATGCCCTTGCTTACCCTCTGGGCGAAAAATATCATGTATTTCATGGCGAAGCGTGCGCCCGGTTCTTTGGCGCTGTTTTTCAAGTCTATTGCAGCAAAAAACCTGCGGGCAAAATGCAAGTCTTAACGCGGCAGCTCATGCAAGTCCTGGATTGTTCCGAGGATCAAGACCCTTGGGTATCGATGGCTGATTTGCTCAACCAGCTACTCCCCGCCAAGCCCTTGCGTGAATACGGTATGACTGAAACCGATATTGAATCTTTCGCCGATAGCGTAATTCTCGAACAACAACGCCTGTTAGTGAACAATTACGTGGAGTTAAGTCGCGATGAGATTCGCGATATTTTTAAAACGCTCTGGTGATGGGCAGCGGGCGACAATGATCCTAAAAAAATAAGATAGGATGATCATGAATACTATTCGAAATACTAAAGTCTATATATTGAATCTAGGTAAACTAGAATGTGATGAAAACTGGATGGTGGCTATGTCTACGGTAGCAACAAAAGACAACAAAAATGTTGCTACGCATTGGGTTGAAATACCGGTTTACGCTGTTCTTATCGATCATCCTGAAGGCAAAATTCTCTTTGATTTAGGCTGCCACCCCCAAGCCAGTGAAGGACATTGGTGTCCAGAATTAGTTAACATCTTCCCTTTTACCTTTGCAGAACATCAACGCTTGGAAAATCAGTTAAAGCTGGTAAATATCCGGCCTGAAGATATTACCACCGTCATTTTGTCCCACATGCACTTGGATCATATCGGCAATATTGACTTGTTTAAACATGCCGAGGTGTATGTTTCCCGTAAAGAGTTTGAATATGCGAAAACCCTTGTACACTCAAATCAGGATCCTAAAAGTCATGGCGCATACATAAAGAGTGAAGTTGTAGCGCCGGTTAAATGCTATCATTTGCTTAATGAGGATACCGAAATCTTTCCGGGCATTGAATTTATTGCACTGCCTGGGCACACAGCAGGTTCAGCAGGCCTAATTGTTCACTTGGAAAAGGAGGGCGTACTTATATTTCCAATGGATGCTATCTATAACAAAACAGTCTATGGCCCGCCTGCAAGAGCTTCCGGTCTTGTTTATGACAGCATTGCTTTTTTCAAGTCAATTGAGCGGGTCAGAAGTTTGGCAAAGAAATACCAGGCTCAAGTGATGTTTTCCCATGACATGGCGGTATTTGAAAACATGAAAAAAGCGCCGGATTATTATTGTTAATGCAATAACATCACATCGTTTCCACGCCGGAGCGTGGGAACTATACAATTCCGTAAACCAACAAGGCACTCCTATGGCAAGAACCCGACGTATCCATTTGATCAACCCAAAGGCCGATACTTTTGCTACCCGGCCGTTATTCTTCGGCAAGGCACTATATTCGCCGGTCGCAGGACTCCTCGCGGTGGCAGGACTGATTCCGGAAGACGAGTACGAAATCATTTTGACCGACGAGAACATTGAACCCATCGATTTTGACCTGAATGTTGATATGGTAGGCATTTCTGCCATGACATCCTATGTGAACAGGGGTTACGAAATCGCCGATGCCTTCCGGGCTCGCGGTATTCCCGTAATCATGGGCGGCGTGCATGTTAGTTACCTGCCTCAGGAGGCACTGAAACATGCCGATGCTGTCGTGGTCGGAGAAGCCGAGTTAGTCATGGACAAGGTTTTGGAGGATCTACTCCACGGTAATTTGCATGGTATCTACAAGGCCGAAAATCTACACTCCATGATCAACATGCCCTTACCTCGGCAAGGGTTACTAAAAAGCAACCGCTATATAAACAAAGGCTTTGTCCAAACCTCCCGCGGTTGCCATCACGGTTGCACCTTTTGCGCAGAACCCACAATGTATGGTCTGCGCTTTCGCTACCGCCCTATCGAAGACATCATAGCCGAGATTGAACATATAGAAGAACGGGTAATTTTGATTAACGACTCTGACTTTTTCGGGACGCCGAAACGCGCGATGGAGGTCATGAAGGCCTTCAAGGGGCGAGGCCTGAAATGGCAGGCAGCTGTCAACAGCCGGGATGCACACGATGAGCGCCTGTTGGAATTGGCGGCGGAAAGTGGTTGTTTTATGCTATCCATAGGTTTTGAATCCATCTCCAAGCAAACTCTGCGCAGCGTCCATAAGTGCCAGAACAATCCCGACTCTTATTTTGAACTGGTTGAGAAGTTGCATCGACATGGCATCATGGCGCTGGGTTTGTTTATATTCGGCTTTGAAGGCGACGAGCCGTCTGTATTCGAGGAAACCTTAAAATTCAACATCGATGCCAAATTCGACATGTGCGGCTATTCACTGCTGACACCCTATCCAGGCACCATCAATTGGTTTGAGGCGATGCGGCGCAAACAAATCGTCTCCTTCGATTGGAATAAATACGATCAATCCCATATCGTTTTCAAACCGGCCGGGTTATCGGCGGAACAACTCTATCGCGGATACTTGGACACCTATGACGGATTTTATACGCTGCAGTCGATGCTGCGCCGCTTTCCTTGGGATGGCTCGCGCAATGGCGCGAACTGGGCTATTTACAATGCCTTTTTCCGTAAAGGGGGGGTCGTGACCCGCGACTTCGATCAGTTGGTCGCAAGGCCGACGCCAGAACCTGAATTTGCTGCTATGCCGCCATTAATTCCACAAAAAGCAGAGTGGCGAGATTTAGTGATGGGGACGAATGATCAGGAATCGCTTTGAAAGTAGGTATGGCCGCAGAACGCGTAAGATGCAGGGTGCAATAGGCGATAGCCGTATTGCACCGCATGGAAAGTATAAAACATTCAGCTGAATATGCTACGCCAAAAACATCACATAACATGCCTGTAAGGTAACGACCAGACCATCAAGCAAAGCGACCAGAGCGAAAGCCTTTTTTGTTGTGCGCATTGGAATCCATTGCGCAAGAAACGGCCCCAGGCGTCCGCCCCATAACACCCCCAGCATGGTGAATGCCGCCAGCTCCCAGGGAACGCCGCCGAAATAGCAGCCATGAATTAAAGCCAGCAGTATAGAGTTTATGGCTAGCAATACCACGCCTAAGCCAATGGCACGGTTGGCGTCAAGACCGTAGGCGATCATACAAAAAGCGGCGATAATTTCACCTTCGCCTATCGCAACCCAGCCGGTAATAAGGCCACCGACCAAAGAAACCAACATGACGGGGATCAGGGCTTTTGCAGGAAGCCCTGTGCGTACCCCTTTTCGATCCAGCGTGACCAATGTCAACAAACCGGCTATAAAGGCAACGGGGCCAAATAGACCTTTGACCAGCATGGGCTGCGGGTGGATCAGGAAGGTGGATATTGCCGCTCCGGCAATAAGCGCGGGCACCGTCCATTTCAACAGCGATAATGGCACGTCGCCACGACGCAGCCAACCGGATGCGCCGCTAGTCATACCGACAGCTTGGGTGACGAAGGCTAATTTTAAGGCGCTTATCGGATCAACTTTATAGGCGAACATCAGCACTGGGATAAAAACAATGCCGCCGCCGATAGCGGTCACGTTTCCGATAAAGGCGCCGAATACGCCAACGAGAATCAGCGGCCAATTGTCGGCGGCAAGTCTTAGCGGATCAGGAAATGCGAACCCGTAAACGACTAGCCAGAGCAGCGTAAATACAAAAAGCCAGGGCGTAAAATACGGAAAATTTGCCGATGAAGGGATGCCGGGATTAACCACTGGAATGGAATGATGCGAGGATTTCTTTATCATTATGCAGGTTTCAATGAGGCTAACAATCTATAGTCACTGCGGGGGCTTGGCAGCTGGCGGCGGACTGATGGTTTTAGGTGGTGCGGGCATTTCCGGCGGAGGCGGCGCATGCCATTCCTGCTGGGTGTTGAACATTAATTCGCCGGGTACGGGGACACGATGACCTTTGACATACATACATTGGATATAGCTGATGTCAAAGTTTTGTTGGCCCTCCTCTTTGGAATCGGGTTGCTCTGGTAATGCTTCGAGCTGGGCATGGGCCGATTGCCGACACGTCAAATCGTCATTATGGAAATTATTGAAATCCTTGCCGGTGCCGGGCAACACCAAAACACCGGGGCCACTGGGCAGGGTCGACGCGCAGGCGCTGAGCAGGGAAACAGAAAATAAAGTGATCAATAGCTTTAACATGAGTTGCAACTCCTAAGGGACAATTTTTTGCCAGTTAGCGGTACACTGCCTGACGTATGGATAGTAGCCGGCAGGGCTGGCGCAGTAATACCAATAGCTGGGTTCCTGGCCTGCGGGCTGCGGTTCGACTTTCTGCCACGCTACGGTACATTTCTTTATATAGGGATAATAACCTTCCGGTTTTGCACAATAGTCCCACTTGCCCGATACCGGCGGCTGAGCTTTGGCTGCTGTCCCTTGTTCTATATAAACAACGGGGGAGGGCGTCATGACCGCTGATGAATTATAGGGATAATTGGAATAGTAAGGGTAGGCATAGTAAGGCCAGTAATAGGGGAAGCCTATAAAACCTATCCCATAGCCACTGCCATAGTAACGGTATCCTCCGGCATAACCGCCGCCCCTGTGACCGCCGCCATATCCGCCTCCATATCCGGCGCCCCCGTGACCGCCGCCAGAGCCGCCTCCATAACCGCCGCCCCCGCGACCGCCGCCAAAGCCGCCTCCATATCCGCCGCCCCCGTGACCGCCGCCAAAGCCGCCTCCATATCCGCCACCCCCGTGACCGCCACCAAAGCCGCCGCCGTGACCACCGCCGCCGCGAGCTATGGCATTTCCGCCAGCCAACAACATAATAAGGATCATGAGTACAATTGACAATCTTCTAAACGTCATTATTTTTCCTATCAAAGAATCTTTTTAGCATCGCCGAATAGCCCATTTTAAGCGGCTAATTTAAACTATGACAATAACATCTCGGTTTCTCCGGTAAAATACCGATGCCCTAGCAATTTTTATACGCTGTTTTACCTTATTTAAATCCGATGAATACGCTGTTAATCGCCTGCTTTTTTGCTCTCAATCTCTTTTTGACACCTGGGGTTATGGCCGATGATGACGACAAGCCTGCCGCCGAGGTGCAACACGGCACCGGGCAAGTGCTTATCAGACTGGACACTGGGGCCCAAAAACTATCAGGCATCGCAACAGTAATGCTCAAGCCCGTAAGCCACCATGCCGAATTTACCGCTTACGGAAAAGCCGTCAACATACAGCCCTTGCTGGCCTTGCGTAACCGCTATTTGCTGGCGTTAACCGAGCGCAGCAGCGCCCAGGCAAGATTCAAGCAGTCCGGGCAGGCTATTGATAGACAGCAGGATTTATTTCGTAGCGGGGTTAGTTCAAAACGAAACTTACAGGAACAGCAAGCACAATGGCAATCCTATAAAGCCCAGGTCGACGCCACCGGTTACCAGGGTGCGGCGATTATTGATGAGGCCTTGCTGTTGTGGGGCAAAGAACTGACCGATTGGGCAATGTCCAGCGATGCGGCCAAATTGGGCGCTTTTTTATCGGGTCGGCAAAAGCTGCTGCAAATCACCTTGCCCGCCAATCAACACTTGCCGGACAACATTAAGACTATTTATATCGAGGCATCCGGCAACCGCAGTCTGGCCCATAAAGCCGAGCTGGTTTCAGTGGCTACACGTACGGAAACGGTGGCGCAAGGTGAAAGTTATTATTTCCAAACCGGCGACAAAAATATCATCACCGGCATGAACGTCACCGCGTGGATACCTGAGGCCAGCGAGCAAATGACTGGCGTTATTATCCCGAAATCCGCACTGATCTGGTATATGGATCAGGCGTTGGTCTATATTAAAACGGGGGAAGACACTTTCAGTCGCCGCACACTAGCCCACTATTCAGCGACAGCCGACGGTTATTTTATCCCTGACGCCCTCAACCCCGGCGAACAAGTCGTCACGCTAGGGGCACAAATGTTGCTGTCGGAAGAGTTGCGCGGGCAGATTCCTAAGGAAGATGATGATTAAGGGGCTTATTGAGCTGTCGAAATTGTGGTGGATTGCCTATGCCTATGGCGATTTATCATATGATTTAAGGTATAAAAATTGCACATTGCATTAATATAAAATACTTATTGTTTAAATAAAAAATTTAGATTAAACTAAATTTTTTATTTATCGAGTTATCCATAATTATGCCGCATAAACGACACCAAGATATTTTAACATCACGTCTTGAGGATGCATTTCTCCACGGATGTGCTCACATTACTTGGAATGAGCTCTATTGCTGGTACGACGTGCAAAAAATTGCTGCCAGAACCTATCGGGATTTAGAGGCTCGATGGCAAAAAATTACTGATGGAGAGAAAGGAAATTTGATGAAGATCGATGGAAGAGGCGGGATTTATATTTTCGGGAGTGATTCTGCTATGCCGATTAGTCCTGATACAAATGAAGATTAAGCAACGGAGCTGAAAATGAGAAGAGGTATCAAATTTGTGATTTCATGATCAGCAAGAAACATGAATAAAATTAGATTTCTTGCAGGCATGTTGCGAGGAGGGGTTTTAAATCCTAGTTGTGGATACAGAGGAGTGGCAGGCAAAACGGATGTGAGAATGCTAAAAGAGGTTAAGAGAACGGGGGCGATAAAATTATGGTTACCTGACAAAGCAACCAGAGACGAGGCCTACAGATTTTGTCAGTCCGTATTTAATCCCAGTGACCGTAACAAGATAGTAAAGGATATTCGTCGAGTTCGATGCAGATAGTCTTTTAAAACGCGATAAGATGCGCTAATCATAGGATGTGCTGAGGTACGAAGCGCATCATCCGCGTTACTCGATTGATGCGCCTCCTTGCGTCGGCACATCCTATGCAAATTATGCGCTATACTCAACGCGGTCTCCGTTGCGGATTTTGTTAAGCCATTTTTCACCACGAAGAGCACGAAGCTTTATATTTTTTCTTCGTGTCTTCGTGGTGTGATCAAATCCGATTACAACTTTTAGCAAGCTGCTCAACGTTTACTCATAATCCGCCAACGGCGGACAAGTACACACAAGATGTCGGTCACCATAGACATTATCAATACGCCCCACCGGCGGCCAGTATTTATCGTCATGCTGATTATTGTCGGGGAAAAAGGCTTGTTGCTTGGAGTAGGGCAATGTCCATTCTTCTAACAATAAGCGGTGGGTATGCGGCGCGTTATGCAGCACGTTGTTCTCGGCATCGGCTGTGCCGTTTTCTATGGCTTTGATTTCCTCGCGTATCGCGATCAAGGCATCGCAAAAACGGTCTATTTCGGCTTTATCTTCGCTTTCCGTAGGCTCTATCATCAAGGTGTCGGCAACGGGAAACGACACGGTGGGCGCATGAAAACCGTAATCGATCAAGCGCTTGGCTATATCTTCCACGGTGATTCCGCAGGTTTTTTTAAAGTCACGGCAATCGATAATACATTCATGCGCCACCCAGCCGTTTTTGCCGGTGTAAAGAATGGGGTAATACGGCGCCAGGCGTTTGGCGACATAATTGGCGTTTAAGATGGCGGTCAAGGTGGCGCGCTTTAAACCGGCCGCGCCCATCATGGCGATATACGCCCAGGATATAGTGTATAAACTGGCCGATCCCCACGGCGCGGCGGACACCGTGCCTATGGTGCCATGTATGCCCTTGGCTGGGTTGACGCCGTCGACCACCGGATGATCGGGCAAAAAGGGCGCAAGATGTTTGCCCACGCCTATCGGCCCTACGCCCGGCCCGCCGCCGCCATGCGGAATGCAGAAGGTTTTGTGCAGATTAAGATGGGCGACATCGGCGCCGATTTTGCCCGGACGGCTTAAGCCCACCAGCGCATTAAAGTTGGCGCCGTCCAGATAAACCTGTCCGCCATGTTGATGGATAAGCTCGCAAATCTCCCGAAAAGATTCTTCAAAAACGCCGTGCGTGGACGGATAGGTAATCATTAACGCCGCCAGTGTGTTTTGATGTTCCGCCAGTTTCACCCGCAAATCATCCAGACTGACATTGCCGTTTTCATCGCAGGCAACCACCACCACCTTAAGCCCCGCCAGCGTTGCACTGGCTGGATTGGTGCCGTGTGCGGAAGCGGGTATCAGGCAGATGTTGCGTTGCGTTTGGCCTGAAACTTCATGATATTTACGGATCACCAGTAAGCCGGTGTATTCGCCTTGGGAACCGGCGTTGGGTTGTAGCGAAAAGGCGTCGAAGCCGGTCAGGTCGCATAACATATCCTCCAGTTCGGCAAACATTTGCTGATAGCCGTGGGTCTGGTACAGCGGCGCGAACGGATGTAGGCCGTTGAATTCATAATAGGAAATGGTCTGCATTTCCGTGGCGGCATTGAGTTTCATGGTGCAGGAGCCCAACGGTATCATGGCGCGATCCAGCGCTATATCTTTTCTGGCCAGCCTGCGCATATAACGCATCATCTCGGTTTCCGAATGATAGCGCTCGAAGACGGGGTGTTGCAGGATGTCATCGTAGCGCAATAATGATGCCGGGATACATTCGGTCAGCTTGGCGTCCAACGTATTGATGTCGGGAATGCCGGAAGTTGCCGAGGCAAACACCTGCCAGACCTCGCGCAAATTTTTCCGGGTGGTGGTTTCATCCAGCGAGATGCCTAAATGGTCTACGTCGATGATGCGCAGATTGATAGCCGCTTCATCGGCGTGTGCAGCATAGCGTTTGGCCCGGTTCGGCACATGAATCACCAGGGTATCGAAATAGCAGTCACTGATGACGTCATGACCTAACTGCCTGATGCCCGCCGCCAGAATTTGCGTATAGCGATGGATGCGACCGGCAATCAGGCGCAGGCCTTTTGCGCCGTGATAAACCGCATAAAATCCGGCGATGACGGCCAGCAACACCTGCGATGTGCAGATATTGCTGGTGGCTTTATCCCGACGGATATGCTGTTCGCGCGTTTGCAAGGCCATGCGTAAGGCCCGCTGTCCGTGACTGTCTTTGGATACGCCGATGATGCGGCCGGGTACGGCCCGCTTATAATCATCCTTGGTGGCAAAAAACGCGGCATGCGGGCCGCCGTAACCCATGGATACGCCAAAACGCTGGGCACTGCCTACGACTATATCGACGCCGAAATCGGCAGGCGGTTTTAATAACACCAGACTCAACAAGTCCGCCGCGACGGTGACCAACGCGGATTTATCATGGGCGATGGCGGTGATTTGGCTGAGGTCTTTGATCTCGCCTTTGGAGCCGGGGTATTGCACGATCAGGGCGAAAAAGTCCTGCTGTTCCAGGTCATGAAAAGGATCGGCAACGATAACGTCATAGCCCAATGAATGGGCGCGGGTTTTGATGACTGCTATGGTTTGCGGGTGGCAATCCTGATCCACAAAAACGCAGTTGGCAGCACTTTTTGACAAACGCCGCGACATCGTCATGGCTTCTGCCGCCGCCGTCGCTTCATCCAGCAATGAGGCGTTTGCCAGTTCCATGCCGGTTAAATCGATAATCACCTGCTGAAAGTTTAACAATGCTTCCAGTCGACCCTGGCTGACTTCCGCCTGATAGGGCGTATAGGCCGTATACCAGCCGGGATTTTCCAGGACATTGCGCTTGATCACGGCGGGCATAACGGTATCGTAATAACCCATGCCTATCATTGAGGTAAACACTTTGTTACGGCCGCGCATTTTGCGCAGATGCTTGATAACGGCCCGTTCGCTCATGGTCTCTGTGAGTTTCAGCGGGTCGTGATTAAGTATGTTGGCGGGTATGGCCTGCTCTATGATGTCTTCCAGTTCATTGAGTCCCAGTGCAGCAAGCATTTCTGTGGTTTGCAAGGGATTAGGGCCGATGTGACGGTAGATAAAATTACCGCGCATTTCCAGTTGATCCAGGGTGGGGCGAGAGGTCGTCATAATAATTATTTATGGTAGCGGTGTGGAACAAACGGTAATTTGCTTACGGTAACGGCAATCTTTCGATCCCTAACCAGAGTGTACAAGGTGTTGCCTAGGCCGACCGAATCGCGATCCAGCAATGCCATCGCCACCGGTTTGCAAAGGCTGGGCGAAAAGCCGCCGCTGGTGACAATACCTACGACCTTATCTTCGTTGTTGATAATAACGGCGCCATCCCGTACCGGTATTTTGCTTTCGACCACCAGTCCCGCTCGGATTTTGTCTGAACCATGCTGTAATTGGCGTAGGATTTTGTCCGCTCCTGGAAACTTGCCCTGAGCGTAGTCGAAAGGCTTGTCCTGAGCAGAGTCGAAGGGCCTGTCCTGAGCCAAGTCCAAGGGAGTGCCCTGAGCGTAGCCAAAGGGTTTTTTAATTAACCATTGCAATGCCGCCTCTACCGGCGTGACGGCTTCATTCAGTTCATGTCCATAAAGGCAAAGACCCGCTTCCAGACGCAAGGTGTCCCGCGCTCCTAAGCCTACCGGCTCAACGTCGTCTTCAGCAAGCAATAGGCAGGCAAGTTGTTCGGCGTATTCATTAGCGACCGAAATTTCAAAGCCGTCTTCGCCGGTATAGCCGCTACGGCTGATGGCGCAGGACAGGTCGTCGATGGTTGTCTCGCAGGCATGCATACATGGAAGATCGGCGGCATCGGCGGAAAACCGGGCCATCACGGTTGCGGCGGTCGGGCCTTGTAACGCGAATAAGGCTTGGTCGGGCAGTTCTTTAAATTCACAGCGCCCGGATAAACGGCTTTTTAAATAGGCGAAATCCTTGTCTTTACAGGCGGCGTTAACGATAAGCATTAATCCCGATTCGATGCGGGTAATGATGATGTCGTCAATAATACCGCCCTCATCGTTGGTTAATAACGTATATTTTTGTGCGCCTGACTTTAACCCGATAATATCGCTGGGCGTCAATCGCTCAAGTTCAGCGGCAGCGTCGATACCCAAAATCAGGCACTGTCCCATGTGGGAAATATCGAAGAACCCCGCGCGGCTGCGGCAATGCAAATGTTCATGAATAATGCCTGAATGGTATTGCAACGGCATTTGGTAGCCGGCAAAACCCACCATTTTGGCACCCAATTTAAGATGAAGATTGTATAGCGGTGTTTGTTTTAACATGGCTTTATTGATTCTTTGCGTGTGAGCAAGTGGGTAGTGTAACGCCGAAAAAAACGTTAATCCAAGTTAGTCAGTCTTATAAATGGGCGTGGCCGCTATACGGTCATCGATCTGCTTTGATAGCGCTTGATAAACGGCGCTGTCAACGGACTGGTAGCGTTGTTTAAATTCAGCATCGTCCATGTGTTCGGGGAGATCGGAAGGATCGGGCATAAAGTCGCTGTAATCTTTTATCGCGGCCATGGCTTGTTGAATCTTGCGTGCATTTTCAGGCGATGACGTCGCCATCTCGCCAAAACGCGTGCCGGCTTTGTCGGCGGCCAAGTCAACAAAACTGAAACCGCTGCCGCCTTGGGCGTCGCTTAATTCTTTTTCCTCGCCTACCGCTTGAGAGACCTGATTGTTCATGGAGGCGGTAATGGCCGCAGAAGCGATGAAATGTTTGGCCAGATCGATTCTTTTGTATAAAAAAGCAGGGTAGCGTTTTTCGGTAGTCGGTTTTGAGATAGTGAAAAACAGCAGTTTTTTGCCCTCTTTTCTATTAACGTAATTATTAACCGTCATAATGGCCATTTTGTTTTCTTCGATAGCGTTTTCCAAGGAAGAGCGTTGATAGGCCAGTGCAAACAGCGGCTTTAATAAATCAGCCAGCGACAAACGCCATACCGGGTTATGCTGGGCGATGATTTCGGCCAGTTTTTGCTGGTAAATGTCGAGATTGGCATTGTCGCCGCCTTGGGCTAAAACATTTTGCGCCTGTATCAGGTTTTCCAGGCTGGAGTAATAACTAATGGTTACTTTTTGCTGGTCAATTGTAATGCTTTTGATGGGGCGGGTAGCCAGTATGAAATACTCATTCAATGAGGTATGTCGAATGATTTCATCAATCACAAAGGCGGCAAATTTTGCCGGCAGCAATAATTTACCGGCTTTAAATTTTTTCAGGCTGGGGAGTTTGCTGCCATCCTCATCGTTGCCGAATCTAAAACTGATGTTTAAATACTGCCCCAGGTTATTTTGAGGCAAGGTCATGGTGACAGTGAATCTGACGATGTTGTCTTTTAATTCTATTCTGACGGCGCTTTTGCGGTATCGGTTAAATAAATAATTGGCGGCAAGATTAATGTCGGGCAAGGTCAACTCAATCGTGCCGATTTCGTCAGGTTTAGTTTTAGAGCCTTCATAAAGAATTTTTTTGGCTCTGGCTATGTCGTCGCGGGTCAGCGTCCAGTCAGTCGTAATTTCGGGCGTGTCGCTGATGCCGAAAAAAATCAGCAGTACACATAAAACCGCCAGTGCGCTCAGCAATAGTGAAATAATGCGCAATAGGATTTTCATAAAGAGTCGATTAGGCAAATTCGAGCTTGAACCCGGCGGATTTAATATAATCGACCTCCAGAATTAGATCGGCATGGGTTAGCGGTGACTGGCTTAGCCAGGCATTGGGAAACTGCAAGCAAATTTTGGATTTTATGAGGGTTATTTTAAAGTCCGGCTTGTCATGTTCCTGGCGATTGCGGTGCAGCAATACCGCCAACCGCAAAACCAGAGTCAGGTACGGCGCATCGGTATTCCAGGGTGAGGGCAACTCGTTGAAAAGAGCCTGCGAAAATTTGCGCCGATGTGAGCGGATGATGGATGCCAACACGATTTGATCCTGATTGGAAAATCCCGCCAAATCGCCGTTTTCAATAATATAGGCGCTGTGTTTATGGTATTGGCTATGGGCTATATCCATGCCGATTTCGTGTAAATCAGCCGCCCAGTTTAAAAATTGCGTACAGTTTTCGTCATTAGCCCAGCTGTAATCATCGCTTAATTGACTCAGTATGACATTAATGGTTTGTTTAATACAGGCTGCATGTTTTTTATCGGTACGGAAACGTTCGGCTGCCGATAGTACCGTTTCTGAGCGCATATCGTGATTATAGAGTCGTCCTAATAAATCCTGTATCAGGCCTTCCCGTAAAGCGCCGTCGGAAACGGTCATTTGCTCAATCCCTAAGCTTTTGAAAGTGGCATAAATGATGGCCACGCCGCCTGCAAATACCGGCAAACGTTCGGGATCAAGATCCGGCAGGTTAAGCTCGCTAATATGATTGCATAGCTTGAGATGAGTGACCAGTTTTTCCAGCCCCGGACTGGTGATGCCGTTATTGCTCCAGCCGGTGGCTTGCAACACTTTGGCAATTGAACGCAAACTGCCGGATGCGCCGATGGCCTCATCCCAATTTTTACGCTGGAATTTCCTTTGGAAGGGTTCCAGTTTCTGTTCGGCAAATAAGGTGGCCCGGTTAAATGCATTTTCGGATAAGCGGCCATCCGGAAAAAAGAGATTACTGACCGAGACGCAGCCCATGTGCAGGCTTTCCTTTTCTTTAGGCGTCTCGCCAGCGCCTATGATGTATTCGGTGCTGCCGCCGCCTATATCCATCACCAGGCGCAAGTCGGCATTGCTGCTTAAGCTGTAGGCCACGCCCAGGTAGATCAATCTGGCTTCTTCTATGCCGGAAATAATATGGATGGGATGGCCCAGGGCGTGTTCGGCTTTAGTCAAAAACTGCCCGGCATTGGTCGCAGTACGCAGGGTATTGGTGCCAACTATGCGCACACTGC
>Ga0182019_10000660_pt1 | contig 16920 bp, 12 predicted proteins | sample 812E2MmetaG_FD_120483 | JGI IMG/M metagenome (GOLD analysis project Ga0182019, IMG submission 120483) | Permafrost microbial communities from Stordalen Mire, Sweden - 812E2M metaG | ecosystem: Environmental > Terrestrial > Soil > Wetlands > Permafrost | place: Sweden: Stordalen | collected...
ACCGAAGCCGATGCCCACGGAGAGCAGGGGATGTTCCCGAACGAAATCGAGGGCGCCCTCCAACAGGATCTTGGAGTTAGTCTCGCGCGCGTCGGACAAGATAACCCACCAGGAATCCCGCGGCTGCGCCGATCAGGATGGCCTTGCCGGGATTGTTTTTGATATAGTCCTTCACGTTGTCCATGGTCTTCTTCCAGTCACGCCCTTCCAGGCGCTCCTTGAATTCCTCAAAAGCCTTGGCGCTGCTTTCCCCCGCGAGGGGCTCTTTTTCATCAAGCATGGGTGAACCTCCTTAATCAAATATTATAACAAAATTCAGCGTGCGGGAAGGCGGGAAGGTCAAAGGCCAGAAGGCCGGAACGCGGGAAACGCGATTTCCGAAGTTTCGCCTTCGGGCGGTCCTGTTTTTAAACGCTGATCAGCCGGACAGCCGGAACGCCGGAAAGATCGTCCAAAAGGCAACTTCCTTCATACATGCCCCCAAGTCCTGATCTTGAAAATGCCCTTGCTCCCTTTTTCGATAAAAAGCCTTTCACCAAACTGCTAAGCTCCCGCTGTTCTTCAAGGCGTCTGTCCAAACCACATCATTTGGAACAATCGGGCCGCAAAAGCGTATAAAAGGTCGTGCCCGCAAGAAAAATCCTGACCGCCATCGGGCTGATTCTTCCGGCCCTCCTCTGCGCGCAATCCTATGCCGTTCCCAAGGCGGCGGGGCCCATCGTCATTGACGGCCGCATTGACGAAGCCGCATGGGGCAAGGGCCTCGTCATTGACCGTTTTTATGAGATCGAACCGCGCGAAAACGCCGTGCCCACCGTCAAGACGACGGCCTATCTGACCTACGACCACGAAAATTTCTACATGGCCTTCAAGTGCCAGGACCCGCATCCCGGCCAGATCCGCGCCCGGTACGCCGACCGCGACAGCATCGGGCCCGACGATTTTGTGGGGATCATCCTGGACCCGTTCCACGACAAGCGCTTCGGAATGGAATTTTTCGTCAACCCGCTGGGCGTGCAGATGGATCTTTCCCGCCGCGAGCCGGGCAATGAGGACTCGGCCTGGGACGCCATCTGGACCTCCGCGGGCCGCATCACCAAGGATGGGTACGAGGTGGAGATCGCCATTCCCTTTAAGTCCCTGCGCTTCCCCGACGTCCCCGTCCAGGAATGGGGATTCATCCTGTTGCGGATCCTTCCGCGCAACTTCCGCATGCAGATCGCCTCCTCGCCGTATGACCGGGACAAGAACTGCCTGCTGTGCCAGGTGCCGGTCCTCACGGGCATGGAAGGCGTCCGGCCCGGGCGCAATATCGAGCTGGTGCCCACGCTGACGGCCATGCGCAATGAAAGCCGCGATGATCCGCCCCTTCCCCTGTCGAACCCCGATACGCATGTGGAGGGGGGGTTGAGCGGAACCTGGGGCGTGACGCCGAACCTGACGCTCAACGCCACGCTCAATCCCGATTTTTCCCAGGTGGAGGCCGACACGCAGCAGATCGCCGTCAACACCCGCTTCGCCCTTTTCTATCCCGAGAAGCGCCCCTTTTTCATGGAGGGGAGCGACTATTTCGCCACCCCTCTGCAGGCCGTCTATTCCCGCACCGTGGCCGATCCCTCCTGGGGCGCCAAATTCACGGGGAAGGAGGGCGGCGACGCCTTCGGAGTCTTCTTCTCCCGCGACACACAGGCCAACTTCCTCATCCCCTCCAACCAGGATTCCGAGATGTTCACGTGGGAGCATCCGGTGGAGGATGGTGTCTTCCGGTACCGCCGCGATGTGGGGAATGATTCCACCCTGGGGCTTCTCGCCACATCGCGCACCGGCGACGGCTATTTCAACCGCCTCTACGGCGGCGACGGGCGCCTGCGGCTGGGGCCCAACGATTTCGTCATTTTTCAAATGCTGCAGAGCCGGACGAAGGTTCCCGACGACCCGGCGGTGGCGGACGCCTTCGACGGAAGCACGCGCACCGGCGGGGCCTATTCCTTCGATTATCAGCATTCCACCCGGACATGGCAGTGGGAGGCCTCCTACAACGACCTGGGAAAGGATTTCCGGGCGGATATGGGATTCATTCCCCGCGTGGATACGCGCACGGGGTATCTATACGGCGGTTATACGCTGCGCAGCGACACAAGCCCCGTCTATTCCATGCTCATCCCCTCGGTCTGGTTCACCTGGACCCGCGACCACAACAACATCCCCACCGACTGGAAGGGGGCCTGGGACCTCACCCTCCAACTGGCGCGCCAGACCAACGGGGAATTCATCGCCTCCCGGACCATGGAGCGCTACCAGGGGACCGATTATTTTAAAAACGAACTCCATGCCCTGTTCAACAGCCGGTTCAACCGGACCATGACGGCGTATCTGGAGGTGCTTGTCGGGGACGCCGTTGATTACGCCAACAACCGCCTGGGGAACGGGAAAACCCTTTACGCGCAATATGACGTCCGCGTCTGGCGCCGCTTCTATGTGGACGTGGAGGGAAGCCTTCAGCGCCTGGATGTCCCCCAGGGGAGGGTGTTCGACGCCCGGCTGTATTATCTTAAGGCCCTTTATCACTTCAGTAACAGCCTTTTTTTTAGGGCCATCTTCCAGGTGATGAATATAACACGCGATCCGGTGTTGTATATTGATGCGGTCAACCGGCATGAACGGACGGTCTCCAGCCAGTATCTGATGACGTACAAGGTCAATCCCTTTACCCTCGTTTTTGTGGGCTATTCCGATGCGGGTCTGGAGGAGGACCATGTGGATCAGACGCGGATGAACCGCACCTATTTCATCAAGCTGTCGTACGCGCTGAGACCATAAATGCGGGAAGGCCGGAATGCCGGAAAGCGGGAAAGGGGGAAAGCCGGAAGGTGAAAGACACATCGGGAAGCCTTGAATCAGCCTGGCCGGCCTGAATGCTCTGATTCAGGTTGGGATGGTCTCCATATGGGGAGAGGTGGAATCCCGGTGCTCTTGATCGGGACGGGACACCGGACGCCCTCTCCCGCTTTGGATAGAAAAGCGCAGCGCGCGGCTAATCCTTCAAATAGGGTTGGGTGCGGAGATCCGGCGGAATGAACAGCAGGCTCGCCACGGAAAAAGATTCCCGATTTTGGGCGCCGGCCCCAATTCGGGATATCGGATGAGGCCGTATATCGATTCAGGTTCGAGCAGAACCGTGATCAGGTCGGCCGCCGGCTGGTCTGTCGGTATCATGAAATCTCCGTTTGAGACTTCGGACTCCGTGCTATCATAATCGGTCATGAAAGACGCCGGTTGGAAAAAGGATTTCACCACCGTATCCTCCATGGAGGTGCCGCCCCTGGCCTCGCCTGAAACGCTGGGGGGATTCGATTCCTCAAGGGACCTGGGATCGCCCGGATGCTACCCCTTCACGCGGGGACCCTATCCCAGCATGTACCGGGGGCGCCTCTGGACGATGCGCCAGTTCGCCGGATTCGGCACCGCAGACGACACCAACGCCCGGTTCAAGTACCTCCTGGCCCACGGACAGACGGGCCTTTCTGTCGCCTTCGACCTTCCCACGCTGTACGGCTACGATTCCGACTCCGAGTGGGCCCGCGGCGAGGTGGTGCGGTGCGGGGTGGCCGTGGACTCGCTCGCCGACATGGAGCGCCTCTTCGACGGCATTCCCCTGGAGGGGATTTCCACGTCCATGACCATCAACGCCACAGCCTCCATCCTTCTCGCCATGTACCTGGCGGTGGCGGAAAAGCAGGGCGCCGATTTTCGAAAACTCTCGGGCACGCTTCAGAACGACATCCTCAAGGAGTACATCGCGCAGAAGGAGTTCCTCTATCCTCCGCGTCCCTCCATGCGGCTGATCACCGACACCTTCGCCTTCTGCGCCGCGCAGGTTCCCAAGTGGAACTCCATCTCCATTTCCGGCTACCATATCCGCGAGGCGGGTTCCACCGCCCTTCAGGAACTGGCCTTCACCCTCCGCGACGGGATGGAGTACGTGGAGTACGGCCGACGCGCCGGCTTGGATGTTGACGCTTTCGCCCCGCGCCTCTCCTTCTTTTTTAACGCGCACAACGACTTTTTCGAGGAGATCGGGAAATACAGGGCCGCCCGGCGCATATGGGCAAAGGTGATGCGGGAGCGTTATGGCGCGAAGCGGGAGGAGTCCTGGCGCCTGCGGTTCCACACGCAGACGGCGGGCTGTTCGCTCACCGCCCAGCAGCCGTACAACAACATCGTGCGCACGGCGATCCAGGCCCTGGCCGGGGTTCTCGGCGGCACGCAGTCGCTGCACACCAACAGCATGGATGAAACCTACGCCCTTCCCACCGAGGAGGCCGTCACCATCGCCCTGCGCACCCAGCAGATCCTGGCCCACGAAAGCGGCGTGGTCAACACGATTGATCCCCTGGCGGGGAGCTATTTTGTGGAGTGGATGACGAATGAAATGGAGAAGGGCGCGTTCGATTATTTCGACCGCATTGACCGGTACGGCGGAATGGTGGAGGCCATCGAGGCGGGGTTCCCCCAGCGCGAAATCATGGATGCGGCTTACATCTATCAGAAGGCGTTGGACCGGAAGGATAAGATCGTGGTGGGTGTCAACGCCTTTGAGAAGGAGGAACAGACGCCGATCCCCCTCCTGATCCTCGATGAATCCATCACCCGCAAGCAGTTGGAGTGCCTGGGGAAGGTGAAGAAGGAACGCAGCGGCGACGCCGTGAAGCGGACATTGGACGCGCTCAAGCGCGGAACGGAGAAGGGCGGCAACACGATGCCGCTTCTGGTGGACTGCGTCAAGGCCTATGCCACGGTGGGAGAGATCGCCTCGGCGCTTCAGGACGTGTTCGGACCCTACCGCGAACCGGCGGCGTTTTGAAATAATGCCTGCCTTCCCGCATTCCCGCATCTATATCCAAGGAGGACGCCATGAGCCGCACCATTGACGAAGGACGCCCGTTAAGCGTGCTTACGGAAGAGGAACAGATGTTTTTCGATTCGGTCCGGGACTACGCCGCCGCCGAGCTGCGGCCGAAAGCCGCGGCCATGGACCGCGAGAACCATCTGGATAAGTCAATTCTTCCGGGACTTTTCGACATGGGCCTGATGGGCCTGGAGATCCCGGAGCAATACGGGGGTTCCGGTGGATCGTTCTTCATGAGCATCCTGGCCATTGAGGCCCTTTCCCAGGCCGATCCGGGCGTGGCGGTTTTGGTTGACGTCCAGAATACGCTGGTCAACAACGCCCTCCTGCGCTGGGGCAGCGAAGACCTCAAGGCCCGCGCCCTTCCCCGTCTGGCCAAGGACACGGTGGGGGCCTATGCCCTCTCGGAGGCCGTCTCGGGATCGGACGCCTTCGCGCTGAAGACAAAAGCGGAGGACAAGGGGGACCATTACCTCCTCAACGGGCAGAAGCTGTGGATCACCAACGCCGGTGAGGCGGGGCTTTTCATCGTGTTTGCCAGCATCGATTTTTCCAGGGGCTACAAGGGGATCACGGCGTTCATCGTGGAGCGGGGTTTCGAGGGCTTTTCCGTGGGGAAAAAGGAGGACAAGCTGGGCATCCGCGCCTCCTCGACATGCGAGCTGGTTTTGGAAAATTGCCGGGTTCCGAAGGCCAATGTGCTGGGCGAAGCCGGGAAGGGCTACAAGGTGGCCATCGAAACGCTGAATGAGGGCCGCATCGGCATCGGAGCGCAAATGCTGGGACTGGCGGAGGCGGCGCTGCAGTACGCCATGGATTATACGGCCCAGCGAAGGCAGTTCGGCCAGGCACTCAACGGTTTCCAGGCGGTGCAGTTTCAACTGGCCCGGTGTTACACGGACGTGGAAACCGCGCGCCTCTTTGTTTACAACGCGGCGCGTCTGAAACAGGCGGGGATGCCTTATCTTAAGGAAGCCGCGGCGGCCAAGCTTCTCGCCTCCGAGGCCGCCGAACGGGTCACCTCGCAGATCATCAACCTCTACGGCGGATACGGCTTCACCAAGGAGTACCCCGTGGAAAAGCTCTTCCGCGACGCCAAGATCGGACAGATTTACGAGGGGACAAGCAACATGCAGCTTCAAACCATCGCCAAGGCCCTGATCACGCCCTGAGGCGGCATAGCTGCGACAAAAGCGGGAAGGCGGGAACGCGGGAAGGCCGGATCTCCCAGAGTCCGCAGGCATTCCAATTCCGCCACTGCGGGGTCCGCTCCGGTCGGGGAAGGGGAAAAGGCTGTTGAAAACTTCCCTGTAATCAAGTAAACTAAGGGAGTCATGCCCATCCCCCAAGTGCGATCTGAAAAAGCCGGAGAAATCCTACGCCGCACGCGAGAAGCGCGCCAGATTCCCCTGGAAGAGATTGCCAAAAGGACCAAGATCAGCCTGCGATTCCTCAACGCCATCGAAAAAGGAGAGGACCGGATCCTTCCGGCCGATGTTTTCGTGCGGGGGTTTATGCGCTCCTACGCGCGTATCCTCGGCCTGGATCCCGAGGAAATCGTGGAACAGTACAAACAGGATCATGGGATTATGATGAACGGCGGGGAGGAGGATCACGCCCGGCCGCTTCCGTTGTTTTTTTTGTGGGTCTCGCTTGCGGTCATCGGCGTCTGTCTGATCGCGGCCCTGGTCTTTTTCTTCTGGCCCCGGTCCAGGACCCCGGGGGTGCCGATCATGCCTGAACCCGCCCCCAAGATGGAGGCGGCACCGTCTCCGCCGTCGGCCGCGGCATCCATCCCGGCCTCCGCCGCGCGCGCGATGGATTCCGTGGATCTGCTGTTCTCCAGGCATTGCTGGGCGCTCGTCAGGACGGACAATGTGAAAGCCTATGAAGGTTTCAAGGAGGCGGGGGACCAGTTAAAGTACCAGATCCGTGACGCGTTTTATCTCAAGGTCGGGGACGCCGGAGCCGTCCAGGTGACGCACAACGGGAAACCCTATCCGCGCCTCGGTGATGAGGGGCAGCCCGTGGAGTTGAACATCACCGCCTCGGCGGGGAATCCGTGAGCGAACAGGGCCGCGTCGAGATCCCCCTGGCCGACATCCTCGCCGGAAAAACCCCCCGTGAGATGCAGATCCTGGCCTCCAAGGGAATGCTCCCCTTTCTCCAGGAGCAGGTTCTTCCCCTCCTGACCGCCTTTCTGGGGAGCCCGGATGGAGAATTAAGATCCAATGCCATGCGGACGCTGAAGGAATATCCCGCCCCGTTGCTCCGCGGTTATATCGCCTCGGGCGCCGGTTCCGGCGAACTGGATGCGCTGGCGGATGTCCTCACCGATCCCGATCTCCTGGAAAGCCTGGCCCTCTCCAAATCCGCGAACGACGACACCCTTATCCGGCTTTCGCGGTGCGCCCATGAACGCCTGCAAGAGATTCTGGTGACCAATCAGGAGCGCATTCTGGCATGTCCCGCGATCCTGGAGGCCTTGGAATCCAATTCCGCCCTGACCTCCAATGCCCGGCGGCGGATCATCGAAATCCGGGAGGAATTCTTCGGCGGGAAGAAGCCCTTCACCCCCTCCATCACTCCGGAGGAGGCCGGCGACATGGGGATCACACCCCAGGAATACATGGATCTCTTTGACTCCTTCCATATTGAGAATCTCCCGGCAGACCAGCTTTTCTCCACCATCGAGATTCCGATGGAGGGGATCAGCGAAGTGCAGTTGACCCTCCTGCAGCGATATTTTCGGATGACGGTTCCGGAAAAGATCCAGCTGGCCCTCAAAGGCACTCAGGAAGCCCGCGGCCTCCTGATCACCGATAGCGCCAAGCTGGTGCGCGAGGCCGTGGTGGCGAGCCCCAAAATCACGGAGCCGGAGATCCTTCAAATCGCCTCCAACCGCGCCATGGATGAGGAGATTTTGCGTCATATCGGAACCAGCCGCCGATGGGCCCGCAAGTATGCCGTGATCAAGCATCTTGCCTTCAACCCCAAGACGCCCGTCGGCGTCACCCTGGGTCTTCTCAAGCGGCTGATGAAAAAGGATCTCAAGGAATTGGGGGCGGAAAAGAATGTTCCGGATCCCGTGCGCGAGGCCGCGCACCGCCTCTACCTTTTGCGGGTGCAGACCGGATGAATTTTCATCTGCGCGCCCACGGGCTCACCCACCGGGGTAACGTCCGGGAGAATAATGAGGATGCCTTCCTTTTCGATGCCGCGATGAACCTGGTGGTGGTCGCCGACGGCATGGGGGGGCACGCCGCGGGCGAAGTGGCGTCACAGATCGCCTGTGAGGCCATCCGGGATTTCATCGCCAAATCGGAGCACAACCGCAAGATCACGTGGCCGCTCATCTACCGCCGTGAATTCTCCCGAGAGTGGAACCGCCTCCTGGGCGGCCTTTCCCTGGCCAATGGACGCATTTTGAAATACGCCCGGGAACACCGCAAATACCTGGGGATGGGCACCACCGTCGTGGCGGCGCTTTTCAAGGAAGACAAAATCACTTACGCCCATGTGGGCGACAGCCGCTTGTACCGCCTGTCGGGCGGCGCGTTCTCCCAGCTCACCGAGGACCATTCCTGGGTGCGCGAGCAGATCCGGCTGGGGAATCTCACGGCCGAACAGGCGGCGCATCATCCCCTCAAAAATGTGGTCACCCGCGCCCTGGGGGGCGCCCCGCAGGTTTATGTGGATCTGGCCGAAAAACCCCTGGTCCATGGGGATCTTTTCCTCTTCTGCACGGACGGACTCACCGTGCCCCTGGACGATGATTGCATCAAGGAAATCCTTGAATCCCCCTTGGAAATCCCCGAGAAGGCCCACGAACTGCTCAACTTGGCCCTCGAAAACGGGGGGGCGGACAATATCACCTTTTTCCTGATTGAGGCCACCGCCGCATAGCCGCCGGCCGGGGCATGGAGGAACGGCCCCGCGCCCCTCCAACACTCCGGTCCCGGCTTCCGTACAGAATAATGATGTTCATAAAGAGGCATCCCCGCCGGTTTGAGAGGTGATCATGCGGACCATCGTGCTTTCCCTTGTTCTCTGTCTTCCTTTGGCCGTTGCGGCCTGGGATTTTCAGGGCGATGAAACCCGGAAACCGGAGCTTCAGCGGGCGGTGGACGTCCTGGAGACCTTCGGCTTTCCGGCTCCGGATGCCGTCCGCCTCGACGACAGCGCCCTGGCGCTGACGCTTCAGGGCCAGACCCTGGGGGCCCCCCTGAAAGACGGCAGCGTGGACCTGGCCTGGGCCCTTCTGGATCTCGAACTGGCCGTCGTGGATCGCGACGCCTTCCGCCCCTGGCGGGACGCCACCTCCGCGTTTTTGCGCAACCGGGCCCACAAGACCGACTGGATACCCTCCTCCCTTCAGCAGGGGATGTTGAAGGCGTGGATCACCGACCTGACGCGGGACCGGCCCGAGACCCTGGGATCGCTCTGGAGCGCGGTCCGCGGAAAGGGCTGGCGTGAATGGAAGACCTTCTTCCAATTCAACGCCGGGACCACCCCCGAGGACTCCTTCGCCGCCAGCGCCTTCAAGGCCCTTCCCGCCCTTCGTCCCCTGATTCCCCGCGCCGCGCCGGTAAACCTCAAGGAGGGGCAGATCACCTTCGCCCTTCCTCCCGCCGCGCCCCTTTCGGTTTCCCTGGTGGAGCTGGCCTTCCCGGCGGACCGCATGACGGGAACCGGTATCGCATGGGACGCCCCGCGCTTCCCCGTTCCCGCCGTCCTTCTGGCCTATTACGGGCCGCCGTTGGATACCTTCGAAGTCGTGGATCTGTCCCGAAAGCAAAACGAAATCCTTGTCCCCTTCAAGGGCCTTTCAGCCCTTTATATCGCGGGGTTCAGCCCCGATTTTGCGGCGGCGGGCGATTCCGTGACCCTGCACGCCGCGCCGGAGGAAAATTATCCGTTTGTGTTGAAGCAGGCCGCACTGCGGCAGGATGAGGAGGGGATCAGTGTCACATTCGACGCGGAAGCGCTGCGCCGCGTTGACGGCTTCGTCCTGATGAAGGGCATGGCCGGGGATTCCGCACGGCCCCAGACCGTGGGGATGGTGCCGGGACTCGGTTCGTCGGCGGATGCTTACTCTTTCACCATCATGGATGCCGCTTCGCCCGCGGAAGGGCAACGCCCCGTCTATTACCTTTACGCCCTCACCGAGGACGGCCTCCTGGCCCAGGCGGCGGAGCTGCCGCTGGCGGCCTCCCAGCCCGTGGTGGCCGGGACGGCCGCGGAACTCCAATAAAGTAAAAAGTAAGAATTAAAAATTATAAAGTAAAAAGTGGGAATTCCATCTTCCCTCGCTGGGAAAGTGGGATTTCCACCTCCCCCTTTGCAAAAGGGGGAAAGAGGGGGATTTCGGAAGTAGAAAGATAATATGCTGAACTGCTGCTGATCTGTCGCAGTGCGTTGAAGCCCCCACCGCAAAGCCCTCTTGCTCCCTTTTCCAAAGGGAGAAATGTACGAGGCGAATGGCCACGCCCCTGCCATCTCCTCGCCGGAAATCCATAAAAGCAAAAATTCAGGAATTATAAAAGCCGGAAAACCGGAGTGCATTACGGATTCTTGGCGATGAATTTTGGGCCGTCGCAGGGATGGTCGAGGCAGGAAGCCTCCACCCAGCCCACTTCGGGCGCGTTGTTGCCGTAGGGCGTGTGATAGGACCATACGCGCTGATCCTCCGCCACCCGCACCAGCCGCCATTCCACCCCCTGGGAATTTTTAAATTTTAAGAGCGTCGTCACGGAGGCTCCTGGGAGATAGGCGCGCAGGATGTTGCCGAAGGCCGCCGAGGCCATGTGCTCGCTTTCGCCGGGATCATAGGCGTCCAACCGTTTTGGGGAGGAGCGCAGCGTCAGCACGCCCGGACTTTTGCCGGTTTCCGCCGCGTGCACGGCATCCGGGGGAATTTCCAGCTCCTTCATGACGGGGATGAAATCCTTCCATGGCGATTGAACATCCGCCAGGACATACTTGTCAATGGGATCATCGCAGCACCCGGCCTGGATCGCGGTGAACAGGGGTTTGGTCCCGGCGTTGACGCGCAGCACCCGGTAGGGCAGGATCAATACCCGGTCCGGCTTCTCCGCCTTCGACCAGACCACCGTGCTCTCGCCTTCGTTGCACAGGGAACTGCCGGCGTAAACCAATTCCCGGTCCTTCCCCGGAAAAAGCGGCATGAGAAAGAAGGATTTCGGGTCCAGGCTTTCATTGAGCGCGCGGGCGATGAACGAGCAGTCGCTGGATTCCAGGTTTTCATGGTCTTTCACGGCGAGATATGCCGTTTTCAAGTGGTCGCGGTGTGCCGTCAGCCATTCTTTTGTGGGATGCGTTCCATCCTCCGGCCGCGTCCACGCCTCCGACTGCGGAAACAGCACGTCCGCGATCCGCCTCTGCGTGGTCCAGTCGTTATCCGCATGCAAAATGGGTGCTATGGCCATAAGAAGAGCGAAAAAAACCGCCTGCGAATTGCTTCCGGAAATAATCTTCATCTTGTCGGTCTCCCTGGGAATTTCATTCCATCCATGGTAACCGTAAGGAGAGCAAAAACAATCCCCATGGAAGAAAGGAAGAAGGAAGATTTTTTAAGCAAAAAAAAGAGCGGTGGATGCCTTTACATATGACCCAATTATGGACTAAATTTGGCCATCATGAGAAACGGATCATCGCAGGAACAGGAAGCCATGGCCCTTCTCAAAATCCTGGCGCTTGGAAACCGGCAGATCGAGGAGGGCAAGGTCCGCCCGGCCGGGGAGGTGATCAAGCGTCTGCGGCAGCGGCGGAGGGAACGCTGATTCCGCTGACGGTTTTGCCGACGGCCGCCGCGACATGCAGACCCTTTTGCAGCAGCGATTGATCGGCAGGGCGTAACAATCCAAGGCGCGTCCACTATCCTTGCATCGGAATGGGCATTACTTACCTGTCGGTTTTATTATTGCACAATCCCCCCCTGAATTGTCGCGGACCGCTGGGTGAAGGGTGGGTGTCCGCGGCGGGCCGGTGCCGCCCGGATGGGGCCATATGCAAAGAAGGCAAGCCCTGAGCACCGGAGTCCCGACATGTATAGACATGTCGGGATGGGATGCGAAGGGCGAAGTCGTGGCCAGCTTGACCCGACCCTGTCGGGCAAGCTGGGATGGTTTCCGTTTGGGGAAAGGGTGGAACCGGCCGGATTTACTCCGGCCGGCGGGAGAGGGATTACGCCCTCTCCCGCTATCAATTAGTCAGCCGCAGATGGTCCCGGATCTGACGGCACGCCAGAAGGACGGTGGTCTTCAGCACTATCGTGATGGCTGAGTGCCGAGGCGCGCGAGCGACAGCGGAGCGGATGTGGCCCCGACCAGAGCTGAAAGACACATTCGTCCCGTACATCCATCGGTCTTTCAGAAATGGAAGGGGACACAAACGCGGGACGCCGAAGGCGTTCGCGCGCACCGGCGGACTGATCCTCCGGTATAATGGTAAGTGATATGAAGACCATCGTGATCGTGGGGCGGCCCAACGTCGGGAAATCAACACTCTTCAATCGCTGGATCGGCAAGCGCAAGGCCCTCGTGCACAAGGAGCCCGGCATGACGCGCGATTTCATCAGCCACGCCATGCCCGGCTACGAGCTGGTGGACACCGGCGGCATTGATTTCGGCGCCGACGACGACATCACGGAGATGATCCGGCGCCAGGCCCTCTTCGCCCTGGAGGACGCCGACCTGGTGCTGTTCCTCGTGGACGCCAAGGACGGCATCATGCCGCTGGATTTGGAAATGGCCGCTTTCCTGCGCCGCTCCTCCAAGCCCGTTTTTCTGGTAGTCAACAAGATGGACGCCAAGATCGGGGAGCGGCAGATGCCGGAGTTTTATTCGATGGGCTTTTCCGACATCTATACCATCTCCGCCGAGCACGGAGACGGCGCCATTGATCTGCGGGAAAAGTGCGAAGCCTTCCTCCACGTTGATCCCATGATGGAGGACGAGGGCCGGCGCCTTCCCCGCGTGGCCATCGCGGGACGCCCCAACGTGGGAAAGTCGTCCCTGTTGAACGCCCTGCTGGGGGCCCCGCGCGTCTCCGTCTCCCCCATCGCGGGCACCACGCGCGACATCGTGGATGTGGAGGTCGTGCACGGGGATGACCACTTTGTTTTCGTGGACACGGCGGGGCTGCGCAAGGCCGGGAAGATCACCATGGGGCAGGAATCCCTCTCTGTGGTGAAGGCCAAGCACGCCATCCGCGCCTGCGACGTCTGCCTCTTCGTCCTGGACTCCACCCAGGAGATCGCCCATCAGGACAAGGAGATCGTGGGGGAGATCCAGAGCGAGTACAAGGGACTGATCCTGGTGGGGAACAAGGACGATCTCCTCACCCCCGCGCAAAAACTGGACTTCGAAAATGTGGTGCGCGACGCCTTCCCCTTCATCCCCTGGGCGCCGGTGGTGCGCGTCTCCGCCCTCACCCACTCCCGGGTGGAGAAGGTGTGGGCCGAGCTGGAGACGGTGATGGAGGCCTATCACATGCGCCTCCCGACGGGCCCCCTGAACCGCCTCTTCCAGGAAATGACCAAGCGCATCCCGCCGAAGGAACGCAAATTCTTCTTCATCACGCAGGCTTCCTCCAGCCCGCCCACCTTCATTCTGGTGGGAAATCGCGGCGGGCGCATGGCGCAGGATTACCAGCGGTATCTGGAAAACGGCATCCGGTCCACCTACGCGTTCAGGGGCGTCCCCTTGAAGATGATGGTGCGGAAGCGGTAGCCCATGCTGAACGTGTGCCTGGTCCAGTGCAATCCCGTCGTCGGTGATCTGGCCGGCAACGCGGCGCTCATCCTGGAGCGCGCGCGGCGGGCCTTCGCCGCCGGGGCGGAGCTGATCGTTTTCCCCGAACTGGTCCTCACGGGCTACCCGCCCGAGGATCTTCTTCTGAAAAAGCACTTTGTGGCGGAGCAGATGGACCATTTCCGCGCCCTGTGTCCGCGTCTTCCCTCCGCCACCGTTCTGATCGGCATGGCCTGGCCGGAGGACGACCGCCTCTACAACGCCGCGGCGGTGGTTTTCGCCGGGGAATGCATCGGCGTGTGCAAGAAGATCCAGCTTCCCAACTACGGCGTCTTCGATGAGAGGCGCTATTTCACGCCGGGGCGGGAAACCCTGGTGGTGCAGTTGGGCGGCGCCACCGTGGGGGTGCAGGTGTGCGAGGATCTGTGGGTGCCCGACGGCGTGGCCGAGACGCAGGTTTTGCAGGGCGACGCCGAGGTGATCGTCAACCTCTCCTCCTCGCCGTACCACTACGGCAAGCGGCAGGAGCGCCTCGACCTGCTCAAGGCCCGGGCCCGCGATACGATGAGCGCCGTGTGCTATTGCAATCTCGTGGGGGGGCAGGACGAGCTGGTTTTCGACGGGGAATCCCTTGTGGTCCTGCCGGACGGTTCCCTGGCCTCGGCGGGACGGAAATTCGAGGAGGACCTTGTGTTCGCCTCCCTCGACATTGAAGCCATCCAGGCCCTGCGCAGGAACAGCCCGAAGCACCGTGATGCCCGCGCGCGCTTCGTCCCCGATCTTCCGCTGGAACTTGTGAAGGCGGCGATTCCGAAGGCATCCGCCGGCATGGTCCCCGCGTCAACGCCTCCCGCTTCACTCAGCCTCGAAGAGGAGGTGTACCTCGCCCTCGTCCTCGGCCTTAAGGACTACGTCGGAAAGAACGGTTTTCACGGCGTCATCCTCGGGCTGTCCGGAGGCGTGGATTCGGCCCTCGTGGCGGCCATCGCCGTGGACGCCCTCGGCCCCGAGGCCGTCCACACCCTGTTCATGCCGTCGCGGTACACCGCGAGCGCCAGCCGCGAGGACGCCCTTTCGCTGGCGGACAATCTCGGCATCACCCTGAACGCCGTCCCCATCGAAGGCCCCTTTGAGGCCTTTCTGGATGACCTGGCGCCCCATTTTAAAAAACTCCCTCCGGATGTGACGGAAGAGAACCTCCAGGCGCGCGTGCGCGGGACGCTGTTGATGGCCTTTTCCAACAAATTCGGTTATCTGGTCCTCACCACGGGGAACAAAAGCGAAACAAGCGTGGGGTACTGCACCCTCTACGGCGACATGGCGGGCGGCTTCGCCGTCATCAAGGACGTGCCCAAGACGCTGGTGTATGCGTTGTGCCGCTGGCGCAACGCCAAGGCGGAAACGCCCCTCATCCCCGGGCGCATTCTCACCAAGGCCCCCACGGCGGAATTGAAGGCCGATCAAAAGGACCAGGATTCCCTTCCGCCCTATGAGATCCTGGACCCCATCATCCAGCTGTACGTGGAAGAGGACAGGTCCCTGCAGGAGATCATGGCGGAGGGATTCGAGGAGGCGGTGGTACGCAAGGTGATCCGCCTGGTGGATGCGGCGGAGTATAAACGGCGACAGGGCCCGCCGGGCATCAAGATCACCCCGAAAGCCTTCGGCCGCGACCGCCGCATGCCCATCACGGACCGGTTCCGGTTGGAGTAAGCCGTATCAAGTTTCGAGTTTAGAGTTGTGAGTTTCGAGTTAAGCAAATGCATGAAGCATGGGCCATAATTTCTCTGAACTGCCGTTTCCATTTACCATTTACCTTTTCCCCGAACTCCAATCAGCCTGCTTGCGCCTCCCCCGGCTTCGGGCTTCCGGCCTCAAGCTGCCAACTACTGGCTGCTGCCTGCGGACTACAGTCTTTTGGCTTCCTGATTCCAGCTTCGAGCTACGAGCCCTAAGCTTGGCCCCGACGGGGGTACGCGGTGCCCGTCAAGGATGTCAGCACAGCTCCATCATCCACGATGCCCTAAGCCTCTGGCCCTACGTATGTTCGAGATGTCGGCTTAGGATGTCGCCCCCGCTCCATCGCCCCCGCTCAACTCCCATCTGCCCGCTTTTTCCTCCCCCGGCTGCGGTCTTCGGTCTACGGACTACGGTCTGCGGGCTACGGTCTGCGGGCTACAGATTGAGCTCATTCCCCCCATCCTTCACCTCCACCTGTGTCGCGAAGATCTCCTTGCCGTTGGCGCGGATGGTGATGTCAGCGGGAGAGGCTGAATTCGGGAACGTGACGGTTTTGTCGCGCGCGGCGATGCGGCGGGCGACGCCGAGGGGCGTGGTGACGGTGACCTCGAACGACTCCGTCCCAGGCTCCAGGGAACGGATGGTCACGTCCAGCGTGTTCGGCGGATTCAGGACCAGCGTGCAGGCGCGGGTCTGGTTGCAGGACGCCAGCGCGGGGCCGTCGGCGAAGAGATAGCCTCCGGGACCGTCGGCATAAAGGTTCAGGATCTCCTGCGCATCCTCAAGTGTGCGTCTGCCTTCCGCATCGGTTGAAGACACGGCCATGCCCGGCTCCGTCCCATTTCCGCGGATCTGCATGACTGCAAAAGCGGTATTCGCGGCGGGTGCGCCTGACCGGTCGGCCAGGGAAATGGTGATGGATCCGGCATGATGCTGCGCCTCCGGTTCCGCGGTTCCGGCCTCCAATTCCACCGCGCTGAATGCATGGGGCTTTCCCGCCTCAAGGGTGACGGGATTGGAGGTATACGTTTTAAGGCCCTCGCCGTGAACGGACAACACGCAGGGGCCCTCCTCCAGTTCCGCCTTCAGGGTGATGATGATGCGTCCGTTGTCGGAATGGAATCCCACGGTCTTGTCGGAGGGGAGGGGTTGGCCATCCCTCAGGAACTGAATCTCGGGCGGCATCGTGAACGGGATGCCCGCGGGCCAGTGGATCTCCGCCCGGACGACCGCCGAGCCGGAAAGGGTGATCCCCTTGGGGGCCTTGTCCATCTCCACGTCCCTCAGTTCGATGGGAAGGAACCCGTCCCGGGTGAACGTGCAGAGACCCAGCCGCGCTTTTTGGCTGTAGAAGTGAAACAGGCCCTCGGCGTCGGTCGCGGCCGAAAGGCCGTCGCATTGGACGGCCGCTCCCGCCAGTTTGCGCCCGCCGCGGTCCACCACGCGCCCCTCCCAAACGCGCGGTTTTCCCGTTTCGAAATTCAAATGGACCGACTG
>Ga0182019_10000663_pt1 | contig 16892 bp, 13 predicted proteins | sample 812E2MmetaG_FD_120483 | JGI IMG/M metagenome (GOLD analysis project Ga0182019, IMG submission 120483) | Permafrost microbial communities from Stordalen Mire, Sweden - 812E2M metaG | ecosystem: Environmental > Terrestrial > Soil > Wetlands > Permafrost | place: Sweden: Stordalen | collected...
GCTGGCGCAGTAGGCATCGGCCATGTCACCCAGGCGGCTGCGCGCCTCGGGCCACTGGCGATGGGTGAGCATGAGCACGGCCGAGGCGTAGCGCAGATCAGGCATGCGGTCGTCGGGCAGATTGGCCACGTACCAGTCGAGCGCCGCCATGTATTTCTTGTACAGGTCGTGCATGGCCAGCGCCACCACCGGCGGCTTGGTGTTTTTCTCGTCGGGGATGGGCGGATCCTCGATGGTGTGGGCCGCCTTCATCTTGTCGATGATTTCTTCGTAGCCCTTGATGATTTGCAGGGCGGCGTCCTGCTGATACTTGTTGTCCAGGTTCGAATCGCGCACGACTATGTAGGCGGGAATCGATTCGGGCACCTTGCCGCCGTAGTAGAGCGCGTCGGCATAGAAGTAGCTGAACTCGTACGCGCGTTTCGAGGTCGGATAGGCGGTCAAGTACTTCTCGTACAGCTCCGAAGCTGTGCGGTAGGTCTGCAGGCACTCTTCTAGCTTGCGCGTGTCACTCTTGTCCTGCTGCCACTTGGACTTGCACGCCTGGGCCGCGGCATGCACCGTGGTCGCGGCGGAGAGCAGCGCGTCCTCGGCCAACTGCGCCGCCACCGCAAGCGCCTCCGGGTTGTCGTGGTTGGCCTTGTACCAATCGCTGCCCTTGCTGTAGGTCCGCCCCAAAACCTCGCGCTCCTTGGCCGCGGCGACCAAGTTGCGGCTGCGTTCCAGTGCCTTGATGATCTTCTCTTGCAGGGTGGGGGCCTCGGCGAAATACGGCCATTTCTGCAAGATGACCTTGTACACGGCGACGGCCTCGTCGTACTTGGTCATGTCGAAGTACATGTCGCCCAGGCGCTGAAACACCTCCTTCACATGCGTTTCATTCTCGCGCCCTCGGTAGAAGGCTTGCACTCGCTCCAGTCCGGTCTCCTTGTCGGGCAGGGTGTCGCCGTCCCAGTCCGGCTCCGAGAAGCTGATGCCCAGGTATTGAACAGCCTCGGGACGCAGGTCCGAGCCGAACTTGTCGCCCGCGGCCTTCTTGGCGTCGGCCCACTTGACCAAATTGTCGAACTCGCGGATGGCGTCGGGAAAGCGGTTGTCGCGGTAGTACGACCAAGCCAACTTGTAGATGGCCTTGTCGTAGTAGGCCGAGTCCTTGAAAGCCAGCACCCGGCTGTAGGCCGAAATAGCCAACCCCAACTCGCCCGCGTCGAAGTGCATTTCACCCACGCGAGTCCACGCCTCGGCCAGGAACTTGGAATCCTTCTTGATGGGGGTGCAGTCCTTGTAGACATCGACCACCGGGCCCCGGTTCATTCCGGTGGACTTGGCGGGCGGAAGCGGTGGATCGAGCGGTCGGTAGCGGTTGCTGCACACCAAAGCGAGCAGCGCCTGCTTGCCTTCCGCCTCTTGCCCCATCTCACCCAAGCAGAAGCCGAGTAGATAGTATGTGGCGTCGAGCAGCCGGTAGTTGGGGAACTCCACCAGCAGGCGGCGGTACAGGTTCACCGTGGCCGCATAGTCCGGCTTAGGCGAGGGCGTGGTCGGCGGATTGTCCGAATCGAGCGCCTTCTGGTAGGCCTCCTGGGCCACCAAGAAATCGTCCGCGGATTTCTCATAGTAGAGTTCCGCCAGGCGGAACATCACGTCGGGCGTCCACTTGCGGTCCGCGGGGTACCTGTGCAGGAAACCCTCCAGCACGAGGATGGCGTCAATGCGCCGCTGCTTCTCTTCCTTTTCATTTCCGGCAATCTGCGGCTCGTACTTGGCCCGGATGGCGTTGATCTTGTCGGCGTAGGTGCGTTTGATGATGCCGTTGGCGGCAGTCCGATAGCCTTTGACCTCGTCGGCGAAGCGGGTCATGTCCTGCGCCAGCTCGTCGAGGACTTTCGCATCGGGCAACCCCGCGGGTCGTGCTGCGGCGGAAGGCCTGCCCGCGGCCCAGGTGCCGCCGGAAAGCAGGACCAGCGCGAGCAAGGTCACGGCGCCCAGCAGGCGCTTCGCGTGAGGAGCCGGCGAGCTTTGCTCGCCGCGGACCATCGCGGGAGGGTTTGGGAACCCTTCCAGGGTTCCTATCTCAAGGCCGTGGGGAGCCGGCGAGCTTTGCTCGCCGCGGACCATCGCGGGAGGGCATGGGAACCCTCTCAGGGTTCCCATTTCAAACTCCCCTCTCACTTTTCCTCCTCGAGCAAGGAGTGGAAGTCATCCTCGACCGCCTTGAGCTCAAGCTTCTGCTGGTTGATCAGCTTGGAAACCGCACCGGTCCGCTCGTCCTTGAGCCCCCAGGCCACGTCGACCAGACCCACGTCGGACTGGACCACCAGGTCGTAGAAACGATCCGCTATCTTGCTCAGCATGGCGTAGGCCAAGCCGCCGCCCAGGCTCTGCGACTCGATGAGGATGCCGGTCAGCTTGGTCTTGGCAGCCTCCAACTCGCTCTTCTCGTCAGTGAGTTTGCGCTTGAGTTCGGTCAGACGCCCCTGCGCAGCTGCATCCACCCGGCTGTCGACCTCGGCCAGTCTCGCCTGCACGCCGTCGGCCCGGGCCAGGATGTTCGCGATGGCGTCGAACGATGCTTGATCGCTCGGGGAGAGCCGAATACGCACCCCCTGGAAGACATCGCGCTCGCGCTTCATCACCCCGATGAGCAGCGCGATGGCGTTGCGATCGCTGTCGCCAGTGGCCGCTGCGACCGTGGCCTCACGCGCCGCCTCGGCAATCTCGCTGCGCACACGCTCGTTCGCCTCGCGTAGCTCGGCGATCACTTGCCGGAGGCCGTCCACCGGCTGGGAAAGATCCTCGGGCCTGATCTTTTGGCTGGACCGGGACCGGATGAAGTACTGCTCGATGGCCACCAACTCGGCATCCATCCCCTGAATCTCCACGTTGAACTCCGAGGCACGCGCATCGAGCTGTTGCAGAGCGCCGCGGGCCTGCTTCTCCCTGCCCTTGAGCTTTTCCGCCGACTGCGGCAGATCCTTGAGCTCCGCCTCGAGCGCCGCGCGTTCCTTGCCCACCTGTTCGAGGCGCGCCTTTTCTTCGGGCATCAACTTGTCCCAAATCAGGGAACGCATCTGGCCCACGAACCGCTCGCGCATGCTCACCAGTTGATTCAACACCTCGCTTGAGCTGGTACGGGCCTGGGCCAGATCGGGAAAAATACCGACCTGGAGCTGCCCATTCACCGCCAGTTCCAGACGGTTCAGGGTGTCGCGCGATTCATTGATTCCGCGCTGCAGATCACCCACATCCTCGGTGAGCGCGAGCACGCGCGCCACGTCGGCCTCGGCCTTGACCCACTTGACTGCCTTCGGAGGTACGAAGACAGACATGTCGAACTTCTCCATGCCCTTTCCAATCAGGTTCTCGAAGTAGTGCGCGTCCGCCGCCGCTCTCGTCTGCGTCTCCTTGAGCTGCAGGTGAATGGGCCGGAACTCTTCGAGTGCCTGCAAGAAGGCGTCGTTGGCGAGAGCGAAGTTCGCCATGCGGACGTGCAGATTCCCCATGAGCAGGCGCAACTCCGGCGCCTGCGGGCTGTCCGGGTTCTGCAGCAGCATCAGGTCGAGCGCCCGGTAGGCACCCTTGTAGTCCTTGGCCTTGATCGCAGTCCACGCCAGCTCGTTCATCGCTTCTTCGAAGTACTTGGACTCGCGGGCAATGCTGGTGTATGCCTCGCGTGCGTTGTCGAATTCGCCCCGTTCGTAGAACAGGCGTCCCAGGGCCAAGCGGGCCAGATCCTGAGTCTCCTTGTCCGCGTCGGAGGTCGGCCGGCTGCGCACAATCGTATCGAACGCGGTGAGCCCCCCAGCCAGGTCGCCCTTCTTCACCCGGATAGTCGCCCCGAAATAGCGCGCCCGCAGATAGTAGGGATTGCTCGGTGGCAGAGACTCGAAAACCGCCAGGGCCTCGTCGAGACGATCGCGGAAGTAAGCGCACTTGCCGCGCACGTATGGAACGGAAGGCTGCAATGAAGCAAGCGGGACATTCTGCAGGCGCGCCAGATAGTCGTCCACCTCGTCCAGGTCGCCGGTACGCAGGGCGATCTCGATCAGCCGCCCGAGTGCGTTCTGTTCCTGGCTGGATCCCGTGCGCTTCTGGATGAATTGCCGGAAATAGTGCCGGGCCGAGTTCAGATCCTTGTCCTGAAAGAGAGACTCGCCGAGGAGAAAGAGGGCGTCGTCGTAGCTACGCGAATTGGGATACTTGTCGACCACGTCAAGCAGCAGCGTGGCGGCCTCGCGGTAGTTCTTCAGATTGAACAGCAACTCCGCATCCAGCACCCGTCGGTCGGCCAGGGTCAAATCCACCACCGGTGTGTCCTGGAATCCCGTCGACAGAACCCGCACCCGCTCTTCCAGGTCCACCAGCCGAGCATTCGCTTCCTCCACCTCGCCGGCCTGGGCGCGCGCTGCCACAAGACCGAGGGGCAAAAAGGCAGCCAGCAGAGCTAGATGCGGCCGGCGCGCCTTCACACGGGGTCGCGGCGATGCGCACTCGCCGAAGGCGACGCGAAGCCTGAGCCTGACAGGATGCCGCATCCGAGGGTTCTCCAGAAAGGTTGGCTCTATTTCTGGGCAGCCGAAGGACCGCCGGCTTCCGGGGCGATCAAGTTGACCCGGAACTCCACCGCAGGCTTGTCCTCCATGTTGGTCGCCATGCCGCCCTTCTCATAGCCCACCACCACAACCACGGTGGCCTTGTTGTCGGCGGCCACGAAGGTATGGCTGGAGCTGGCCTTGAACTTGTAGCCCTTGAGGTAACTGAACACGCCGAAGCCGTAGCCCTGGTAGACGAACTGCACGGTCAGGGTGTGGCTTCCCGGCTGAATGGCCCCGTTGTAGATGTCGAACTCGGTCATTTCCGACAGACGACCGGTATCGTCAGCCTTGTTGAAAATCTGGACGCCATCCAGAGCATAGACCGCCTTGATCAGGCGGAACGATGCACCCATCTCATTCTTGTGCTTGATCACACAGCGGGAGGCCCCGATGACTCCACCCAGAACCGTCTCCTTGAGCAGGTTGAGGCGCGCGCGGGTGCGGAAGACTTGCTCCTTGAGATCGTTGACGTTCCGCTCAAGGGCGCGCAGCCTGACCGTATAAGCCCCGCCATCGGCAGCAGCGCCGGCAGGCGGAGCATTTTCTGGCGGTGCCCCGGCTGGCGATGGCGCCATAGCCGGAGCCTCGCGTGGCGTCGCTGCGCTGGTGGGCTGGGCCCAGGCAGGCCGCACCCAGCAGATGGCAGCAGCGAACAGAAGCGCAAGAACCCCCCAAGTTCGTGGACTTGTCATTTCATAGCTCCTTATGAGCCTCTCGAATCTCGCAGTACGACACCCTTGCTCCCCGCGTTCGTCGCGGAGAGTATCCATGTATAGCAGGAGGCTTCAAGCCCCGTCAAAAGGTACATGTCATTCGCGGAGTTGTAGGGTGTGGACTATCCGGTCGGGGCCGCATCCTATCAGATAGTGGGGTCGCGTGTCAGATAGTGGGGGTCACACCCGTTGGCGCGTCGCGGCGTCAAGTCCTTGGTGGCAACCCCGTCGGCTCTTGCCTGTTCGAGAGCGCTCCACGCGGCGGCAAGCAGGCCGTCCATCCCCGCTCCCGTAGCAGCACTGACCCCCAGAAGGTGCAGGCCCCGGCGGGCGAACAGGCGCTGCAGGGCAGGGAACTTCTTGCGCGTCGCAGGGAGGTCCAGCTTGTTGAGCACCACCACCTCGGTGCGACCGGCCAGCGCGGGATCGTGCAAGGCCAGCTCGCGCCGAAGAATCTGGTAGTCGCGCAGCGGAGTGCGGCCGGGGATTGAGCTCAGCTCAAGCAGGTGAAGCAGGACGCGCGTGCGCTCCAGGTGGCGCAGAAACCGATGTCCGAGGCCGGCGCCGGCATGGGCGCCCTCGATCAATCCAGGCACGTCGGCGACCACGAACGACCGATCATCCGAGAGCCGGACCATGCCCAGGTGGGGGATCAGAGTAGTAAATGGGTAGTCTGCGACCTTGGGACGCGCGGCCGATATGCGCGCGATGAGGGAAGACTTCCCCACGTTGGGAAAACCCACCAAGCCCACGTCAGCGAGCAGCTTCAGCTCCAGCCGAATCACGCGCTCCTCGCCTACCTGCCCCGGCTCGGCCCGCCTGGGCGCGCGGTCAGTCGCGGTTGCAAAATGGATGTTGCCCCGCCCCCCCTTGCCACCTGCGGCCACCACGAAACGCTGGCCCTGCGTGCGCAAGTCAGCCAGAAGCTCGCCACTCGCATCGTCATATACCTCGGTTCCGGTGGGAACTCGCAGCAGCGTGTCTTGCCCTTTGCGACCGTACTTGTCCTTGCTGCCGCCGCGTTCGCCAGCTGGCGCCTGATAGTCGTGGCGATAGCGGAAATCGAGCAGGGTCGACAAGCCTTCGTCGGCCAGCAGGATCACACTCCCGCCGTCGCCTCCGTCGCCGCCCGCCGGGCCGCCCTTGGGAACGAACTTCTCGCGCCGAAACGCCACCGCGCCGTTGCCGCCATCACCGCCGCGCACGCTCACCCGTGCCTGGTCGACAAATGCGGTCACCGGAACCCTCCCGACTGCAACGCGGGCCGGACCTGCGACGGAAGGCCGCGGCTAGGCCGCCTCGATGCTGACCAGCTTGCGGTTGCCCGATTGGCTGTACTTTACCTTGCCGTTCTTGAGAGCGAACAGGGTGAAGTCGCTGCCTATGCCGACATTGCGGCCGGGGTGGAACACGGTCCCCACCTGGCGGACCAGGATGTTGCCCGCCAGCACGGCTTGCCCAGCATATCGCTTGATTCCGCGCCGCTGCGACTGCGAATCGCGGCCATTGCGGGAGCTGCCCTGCCCTTTCTTGTGTGCCATGGCTGCCTACTCCCCTGCCTTGATGGCCGTGATCTTGAGCGCGGTGAACGGCTGGCGGTGGCCAGCCTTGCGCCGATACGACTTGCGTCGCTTGTACTTGAAGATAACGATCTTCTTGCCCCGGCCCTGCTCCAGGACCTCGGCCTCGACCTTGATGCCGCTGACCTTGGGCTTGCCGACCTGCACGTTGCCGCCATCGTCAGCGAATAGAAGCGGCACGAAAGACAGCTTCTCCCCCGGAGAGGCAGATAGCTTCTCCACGCGTAGGGTTTCCCCCTCGGCTACCCGGTACTGTTTCCCTCCGGTTTGGATGACGGCGTACATGTTTCAAGCTCCCGAGCGAGGCGCGTAATCTAGAGGAGTTTCCCGGGCTGTCAAGGGCATGTGCGATTGATCTAGGGGGAAATCAATGCCCGCGGCCGGTGCGGATGCTGACCGACCGACCGTGGCCGGCCAGCCCTTCGACCTCTGCCAAGGCCACAATATCGGCTCCCTGTCGCGCAAGAGCGTCCGCATCATACTCAATTAAAGAGGTGCGCTTGCTGAAGTCGGCCACCCCGAGAGGCGACGCGTAGCGTGCACTGCCGCCCGTAGGCAAGACATGGCTTGGCCCGGCGAAGTAGTCGCCTACTGCCTCGCAGGCATGCTCGCCCACGAAGATTGCGCCCGCGGCGGTGACCTGGTCGGCCAGCGCTCCGGCGTTGGCCAGCGCGAGACCCACGTGTTCAGGTGCCAGGCGATTGATCAGGGCGATGGCCGCGGCTGCATCCTCGACCACGAAGGCCAAGCCTTGCTTGTCCACCGCCTGGCCCGCGATCTCTCTCCGCGGCAGTGTGGCCAACTGGCGGTTCACTTCCGCGGCCACAGCCTCGGCTACCGCGCGCCCCACGGCGACCAGGATGGGAACCGCCAGCACGTCATGCTCGGCTTGTGCAAGCAGATCCGCGGCCACCCAGGATGGCTTCGCGCTGGCATCGGCCGCGATCACCACCTCAGTAGGGCCCGCGATCATATCGATGCCTACCTCGCCGTAGACCAGGCGCTTGGCCGCGGTCACATAGGCGTTGCCGGGCCCGGCAATCTTGTCGACCCGCGGAACCGTCTCGGTGCCGTAGGCCAGGGCGGCTATCGCCTGCGCACCACCCACGAGAAAGACCCGATCCACGCCGGCCTCCACTGCTGCCGCCAGGGTCTCGGGCGACGGACCCGGGGTGGTCATGACGATGCTGCGCACGCCGGCCACCTTGGCCGGGATAGCAGTCATCAAGACGGTCGAGGCCAGGCAGGCGGTGCCGCCGGGGATGTAGAGCCCCACACAGTCAAGCGGGGTCACACGGCAGCGCAAGCGAACTCCGGGTTCGGTCAGTTCATACGCGCACGGCCGCTCGAGCTGGTGATAGGTCCGGATACGCTTGGCCGCATTGGCCAACGCTCGCCTGACCTGTGGGCTGGCTCGGCCGGCTTGTTCCAGCCAGTCAGTGCGTTGCAATTCGATGGCGCCCAGTTGGCGATGTTCGAACCGCTCGGTGAACTCGCGCAGGGCACTGTCGCCCTCGCGCCGTACCTTGGTCACGATCTCCGCAACGCGGGTCTCGATGTCCTTGGGCAGGGTGGTGCCCCGGGCAACGAGGCCTGACAGCCTCGTCTCGTAGTCGGGATCGTGCGGGCTCAGAATGCGCAGCATAGACTCAAGGCTAGCAGAGCAAGCGGGCAGCGAAGCCGCAAAAGCTCGGCTGCCCGGCGGCCGCGAATGAAGGCAACCTGTCTCACTACCCGGCAAAGTGGCGAGGCCCGACAGTGCGGGCCCACGCTTTTCGGCCAGCCTATTTGGCCTTGGCAGCGCGACGCTGGGCGCGGTACTTCTTGATCAGCGTCTTGGGCGTGTTCTTGTGCTTGGAGCAGACCATGCCAAACACCGGCGCAGCCAGACCCGTGCAACCAGGCACCGGGCAGAGCTGCTTGGGGCGACGCTTTGCCGGCGCGGATGCGGCGGCTGCCGGGACCAGGTAGCTTGCCGTCGCTGGACGGCCGCGGCGGCGGGGAACCGCGAGTGCAGAGCCTGCACCGAGTGCCGCGGATACCGCCGCCTGCACGCGACGGGTAGCTGCCGCTTCAACTGCGGCTACGATTTGCTTCACGAAATCGTCGACCAAGAACTGGATGTTGTTGTCCATTGTTTGTGTCTCGCTAAACAGATTGCGCGGGATAATGCCCGTTCAGCGGCAAAAGTAAAGCGCGTTTTCGCAATTTGAAATGTCTTGTTCCCCGAATTCGCTATTCCCTCCTTTGCAAGACACTTGACGCCAAATGACATGTTGACCATCATCTCGTCCCATGCTGAGGTCAGAGCCTGTCGTGCAAGGAGAATTCCTGTCGTTGTTGAGGACCGGCGACGTGCGCGCGCTGTTCGCACGCTACTCGGACATTCTCCTGGCCATCCTGGTGGCAGTAATTGTCGGGATGATGATCGTTCCACTGCCAACCTTCGTGCTGGATCTCTTTGTCACACTCAACATCGCCATCGCGGTTAGCCTTCTACTCATTGCGATCTACGTGAGCGAGGCGCTGCGCATCGCTACCTTCCCTTCGCTGCTACTGATTACCACCTTGTTTCGCCTGGCCATCGAGGTGTCGGCCACTCGTCTCATTCTACTGAAAGCCAATGCCGGGCAGGTCATTCACGCTTTCGGGAATTTCGTGGTGGCCGGCAACCTGGTGGTGGGCGTTGTGGTCTTTCTCATTCTGACCATGATCCAATTCATCGTCATTGCGAAGGGTTCTGAACGGGTCGCAGAAGTGGGGGCTCGTTTCACCCTGGACGCCATGCCCGGCAAACAGATGTCAATTGACGCCGAACTACGCGCGGGTCACATCGATCACGCGGAGTCACGTCGACGACGCGCCCAGCTCGCGCGCGAATCCCAGTTCTTTGGGTCAATGGACGGCGCCATGAAATTCGTCAAGGGCGACGCGATTGCGGGAATAGTCGTACTGCTAACCAATATTGTGGGTGGCCTGGTTGTTGGAACTCTTCAAAAGGGCATGGACTTTGCCATGGCGGCCAAGACCTACACCCTTCTCACCATCGGCACGGGACTGGTGGCGCAAATCCCCGCTTTGATCATTTCAACCGCATCTGGAATTATCGCTACGCGAGTTTCTTCGGAAGAGGAGGGCGGTCACCTGGGCAAAGACATCAGCCGGCAGATTCTCGACCAGCCCAAAGCGCTGGCCGTCGCAGCTGTGCTGTTGGGGCTCTTGGCCATTGTGCCAGGCTTGCCCACGGCGCCTTTTGCCCTGCTGGCTGCCCTGCTCGGCTTGCTCGCCTACCGAATCATGCGGTCGGACCGCTTGGCCGCCCAGAGGACCAGCGTCACAGGCATTGCAAATGCGGCCGCAGAATTGCGCGACGATGGCGCGGAAGTCTCGGCACCCCTATTACTGCCCATTGCGATCGATCTTTCTGGCATGCTGTCGCAATCGCTCTTACCCCCGGGGGGCCCGGATCGAATGCAGCGCGAACTCCTGCCGGCTGCCCGCGAGCGTTTCTTCTCCGAAACCGGCATTCCTCTGCCCGCAATTTCCGTGCGTCCCAACGCCACGGGCCTCGCCGCCGGAGCCTATGTGCTGCGCCTGCAGGAAGTGCCGCTGGCCCGGGGCGAAGTCATGCCGGGTGGCGGCCTCGCGCTCGACACAATTGATCACCTACGCGCGCTGGGCATCGCTGCCCAGCCGGCGACACATCCTGAGGGCCGTCCGGCCGCGTGGATTCCGGCGGGCGAGCTGGGTGCCGCGCGGCTACGGGGCGTGCCCAGCTTGGCGCCCGAAGAAGTGATTGTCCTCCACCTGCTGCAGGTTCTGCGCCGCTATGGCCACGAATTCGTCGGCATCCAGGAAACACAGTCCCTGCTCGACCAGCTCGCGCGTACGCTTCCCGCGCTAGTGCGCGAGGTGGTACCCAAAGTTGTCTCGCCGGTGCTACTGACCGAGATTCTGCGCCGGCTGGCGGCAGAGGGCATCTCTTTGCGCAGCTTGCGTGAAATCTTGGGCGCGCTGGCTGAGCGAGCGCCGGTCGATTCCGACCCAATCACGCTGACCGAACATGTACGCGCGGTTTTGCGACGGCAGATCACCTTCGCCCACGCGGACGGCTCCGGCGTCCTCGCGGTGTACTTTCTGGACCCGATGATCGAGGACACCGTGCGCGAGGCAATCCAGCGCACCGCCAGCGGCAGCACCCTGGCGCTTGAGCCAGAGCTTGCTTCCGACATTGTCAAAGCCGTGAGCCGCGCAGTCGCCGACATTGCGGCGCCGGTGATCGTCACTGCCGCCGACATTCGCTGCCACGTGCGCCGCCTGGTGGAGATCGAACATCGCGAGATCGCCGTGCTCTCGTATCAGGAGATTGAACCCGACGTGAAGCTACAGTCCCTCGGCCGGATCACAGTGGCGACGAGCTAGCTATCTATTCCACACAGAGGCACAGAGCACGCAGAGGTCGGACCAACCCTTCTATCCTTCTATCCTCATCCGGCTCTGTGTTCCTCCGCGCCCTCTGTGTGAAAAGGCTAGCTTCCGGCTATCCGAGCTAACCATCAACTGGCAGGTCTTTGTGGATGTAGTGGCGGCCGCCAGGGCCGTAGTCAGTGGTCGCTTGGCCGCGGCCGTAGAGCAACCAGCGATAGGTGAGCAGGCCGTCCACACCTACTGGACCACGCGCGTGCAGTTTCTCGGTGGAAATGCCGACCTCGGCGCCCAAACCGAAACGGTAGCCGTCGGAGAAGCGGTTGCTGGCATTGTGGAACACGCAGGCCGCATCCACCTCGGCCAAGAAGCGAGCCGCAACCGCCTGGTCCTGAGTCACAATCACGTCGGTGTGACGCGAGCCATGGCGGGCAATGTGGGCCAGTGCCTGGTCCAGGCCCGCTACTTGCCGAATCGAAAGAATGAGAGCGCCGTATTCCGCGTCCCAGTCTGCCCCGGTCGCAGCGTTCATTTGGGGGTGGCGCTTGCGGGTTTCCCTACAACCGCGTAGTTCCACGCCCTGGCCGGACAGCGCAGAGACGCAACTATCCAGCGCGGCGGTAGCCTCTGGATCCCACAGCAGCGTCTCGACGGCATTGCACGCGGCCGGGTAGCTGCACTTTGCGTCCACCACCAGACGCGCGGCCATGGCCGGATCCGCGGCCGCGTGCAGATACATGTGACAGATGCCGTCGGCATGGGCCATCACCGGGATGCGCGTGTGGCTGCGCACGTGGCGAATGAACGACGACGAGCCCCGCGCAATCATGAGTTCGACCAAATCGTCCATGCCCAAGAGCGCGTCCACTTCGGCCCGATCTTCCAGCAGCACCATCGCGAGGGTGTCGATGCCATGGGCGGAAAGCACCGAATGGGCCACGGCACAGAGCGCGCGGTTGCTGGCGCTGGCCTCGTGACCCCCTTTGAGCGCCACTGCGTTGCCGCTCTTCCAGGCCAGGCTGGCGATCTGAACAAGCGCATCGGGGCGCGCCTCGAAAACCACGCCCAACACCCCGAGCGGGCAGCTCACCCGCTTGAGAATGAGCCCGTGGTCGAGAGCCCGGTGGGTAAGGGTGCGGCCGACCAACTCGGGCATGTCCGCGAGTTGCCTGATGCCGTCGATGGTGGTGTCGAGCTTCTTGTCATCCAGGAGCAGCCGCTTGACCAGAGATGAGCCGAGGCGACCGGCGGCTTCCTCTTCGCGCGCACTGGCCATGTCCTGGGCGTTCGCTTCGAGCACGGCTTTGCGCGTCTCCGGTCGTGCAAGGGCCACGGCAAGATCGGCCAGCAGGTGGCTGCGCTCGGGTCCGGTCAACGCCGCCAGCCGCCGGGCTCCCGCGCGCGCCGCAATCAGGCTTTCTCGCAAGTCCATGACAGGAACCCAATACTACTTGGATTTGGCCTGGCCGCCAGCGCCGTTAGACCGCGCCCATCACCAGGTTGTCGCGGGTGATGAGCGCGTCGTAGCCGCGGTACCCGAGGACGGTGTCGATCTCGTCGCTGTGCCGGCCCGCCAGCTTGCGGCAGGCGTCAGCGTCGTAGTTGACCAAACCGCGGCCATGTACCCGACCGCTGCCGTCGCGGATCTCCACCAGCTCACCCTTGTCAAACCCGCCCTCCACCGCGACCACGCCGATAGGCAGCAGCGACGCCTTGCGCTCCAGCAGCGCGCGCAGCGCACCGTCGTTGACCACCAACGCACCTTGCTTTCGACCGGAGACCGCGATGTGCCGCCGGCGTGCGGGACGCCACTCCAGCGGCGGAATCAGCGTGCCCACGTCGTCGCCGGCCAGGATCTTGGCGAGCACATCCGGCGTGCCTCCACTGGCAATGATCACCGCGGTACCCTCGGCGGTGGCCAGGCGGGCCGCTTCCAACTTGCTGCCCATGCCGCCCGTGCCGCCGCCAGAAGCGCCAGTGGCACGAGCAATAGCTTGCTCATCGACGGAAGCCAGCTCGGCCACGCGCTGGGCGTTGGGATCGAGCGCCGGATTGGCGGTGTAAAGACCGTCGACGTTGCTCAGCATCACCAGCAAGTCCGCATCCAGCGACACGGCCACGTGCGCTGACAGGCCATCGTTGTCGCCGAAGACCGGCTGGTTGGTCTCTTCGCCCTCACGGCGCCGGTGCTCAACCAGCTCGCGCACGCTAACACTATCGTTCTCGTTGAGGACCGGAATGGTTCCGAGTTCAAGCAGCCGCATCAGGGTGGTGCGCAGGCAAAGCGCGCGGTCGCGGTCGGCCAGATCTTCGTGGGTGAGAAGGACCTGGGCTGCGACCACGCCTAGGCCGGCAAAGGCTTTGGTGTAGAGGCCCATTAGGTGGCCCTGCCCCACAGCCGCGCAGGCCTGGCGCAGGCCCAACGAGCGCGGCCTTTGCCGGAGGCCTAGCAAGCGCATTCCCATGCCCACAGCACCACTTGACACCAGCACCACGTCGCGGCCGGCCTGTCGCTGCCGCGCCAGACCCTCGACCAGATTCATCACGCGTGGGGTGGCAACGTTTCCGTCGTCCGCGATGACGACATGGGTGCCCAGCTTGACCACTAGACGGTGGGTTTCCGCGAGAGCGGTGCGGCCGCTGGACGGATTCTGGCTCATTGGGACGGTCTCACTTTACCTTGGCCTTGGTTCGTGTGGTAATGCGGCTGTGAGCATCCTGGAAGAAAACAAGATCCTGACCCTGATTGGCGCGGGCACCATGGGCGAGGCCATCCTGCGCGGGATTCTTCGCGCGGGCAAGCTGGGCCCTTCTCAAGTGTTTGCCTCCGACCTGCGTGCCGATGCGCTTGCTGACATGGCCAAGCGCCATGGCATCCGCACCACGACGGAAAACTTGGAAGCGGCTCGCTCCGGCACCGTGGCCCTGGTCTGCGTGAAGCCGCACCAGGTGGGCGCCGTGCTCAACACCGATGCGATGCGGGAGGCTTTGAGCGGCAAGGTGGTCATCAGTATCGCAGCCGGGGTGCGTTTGCAGCAGCTAGCCCACTGGCTCCCGGCCAGCGCCCTGATTCGCGCCATGCCCAATACCCCGGCCCTCATTGGCGAGGGCATGACCGCTCTTTCGCGTGGCAAAGGCACCAACGACGCGGCCATGGCCTTTGCCCTGGATCTCTTCGCGAGCGTGGGCCGCGCCACGGAAATCGACGAGACCCAGATGGACGTGGTGACAGCGCTTTCGGGCAGCGGCCCGGCTTTTGCCTTTTTGGTGCTGGAATCGTTGGCTGACGGCGCAGTCAAGATGGGTTTGCGCCGCGATCTCGCTGTCACCATGGCGGCTCAGATGCTGCAAGGCTCGGCACGTATGGTGCTTCAGACCGGCGCGCATCCGGCGGCACTGAAAGACCAAGTGACGACGCCAGGTGGCTGTACCATCGCGGGCCTTTCGAAGATGGAAGAGGGTGGCGTTCGCTACGCACTTGCCAGCGGCGTCGAGGAAGCTGCGCGCGTGGCGAGCAAGCTGGGGCAAGGCTAGCGTCGCTGGCAGTGCGGGCAGTAGAAGGTCGATCGTCCACCGTCGAGCAACCGGCGCACGGGCGTGCCACAGACGCGGCACGGCTCGCCCGCGCGACCATAGACCAGCAAGGCCGCCGCATTGTCGCCGCTGCGGCCCTCGGCGTCGACGAAGTCGCGCATCGTGGTGCCCCGATTAGCGAGGGCAATCCTGAGCGCAGCCCGTATTGAACGCAAGAGTGCGGCCGCGCGGGCCACGGCACGGCGAGCGGGCGTGCGGGGATGCAGGCGCGCACGAAACAGCGCTTCGCAGACGTAAATGTTGCCCAGACCAGCGATGCGTTTCTGGTCGAGCAGAAAGGACTTGAGCGGCGCGGCCGACGCCGCCAGCAAGGCGCGCAGCCGACCAAGATGCAGCCCGTCCAGAGCGTCCGGCCCCAAACCGGCCACCTCGGGCAAGGCATCGAGGTTCTTACTGGCCGCGACCCAGCCGAACCGGCGCGGATCCACGAAGCGCAGCTCGTCTCCGCCCGCCAGCGACCACACTACGTGGGTGTGGCGGGCGCGTGGCTCGCTGGCGGCCTGCAGGCGCAGCCGCCCGCTCATGCCTAAATGAATGAGAACGCCGGCCTGCCCTCGGTCGAGGTCGACGAGAATGTACTTGCCCTTGCGCCGCACCGCCGCGATCCGCGCGGATACCGAGAGCCTCGCCAGGGCGGCCCGATCGACCGGTCGGGCGAGGCGCAGACCCTTGCCACTAGTCCACACGGCAGCAATCGTAGAATTCAGCAAGCGCGGTCGCAGGGTGCGTACCACGGTCTCGACTTCGGGCAGTTCGGGCATTGCTAATCTCCTGTCCCCACATCGCTACGCAGCGGACTGAACGCGTCTGCCAAGCGTGCGAACTCCGCCACTGACAGGTCTTCGGCTCGTCGAGTTCCCTCGATTCCGGACAGGTTCAGCGCACGGGCAGCGGCCTCGGCGCCCGCCAATGGCTCCAGCGCCCGCCGCAGCATCTTCCGTCGCGCAGCAAACGCTTGCTTGACCACCTGGGCGAACTGCAACGGATCGCGCACCGGCGCCAGCGGGGTCAGCCGCGGCCGCAAGCGCAACACGGTCGAGGTGACCGCAGGACGCGGATGGAAAGCACCGGGACCGACGTGAAACAGGATCTCGCCCTCGGCCTGCTGCTGCACCATCACTGACAAGCGGCCGTACACCTTGCTGCCCGGTTTCGCCAACATGCGCTGGGCAAACTCCTTCTGCACCATGAGGATGGCACGACCGATCACCCGGCCACCTGCGGCGGCGTCGGTGATGGCAAAGAGAAGCGGTGACGTGATCTGATAGGGCAAGTTCCCCACCACCACCAGAGGGCGCCCTGCTGCGCGCGCTGCCGCGGCGAAATCAAAGTCCAGCGCATCCGCGCGCTCGACCCTCAGGCTAGGACTGGGTCCCAATTCCTGCTCGAGCAGCGCGGCCAGCTCTACATCATGCTCGATGGCGATAACTTGGTCGGCGTGCGCGACCAGCCCTCTGGTCAGCGCGCCCAACCCGGCTCCAATCTCGACCACTACCTCGTCGCTGCCCGCCGCCGCCGCCGCGACAATACGCTCCTGCACACGCGCATCGACTAGAAAGTTTTGCCCCCACGACTTCTTGGCGCGCAGCCCGTGGTGTTGCAGGATCTCCCGCGTCGATGGGGGACGCTCCGGTGGGCTGGGCCGAGCGTCCCTCACAGGGGCAGCCCCGGATCAACGCTGAGATCCAAGGGCGCCCGCTCGCCGCGCTCGAGCGCCCAGGTGCCAGCCTCCGCGATCATGGCTGCGTTGTCTGTGCACAATTTGGGTGTTGGCACGAAGAGCCGGAATCCGTCTTGCTCAGCAGCCGCGGCCAGCGCCGCCCGCAGCCCGCGATTGGCCGCAACGCCGCCGCAGACCAGCAACTCATGCAGAGACTCGCGCTTGAGAGCGCGCCGCGACTTGCGCACGAGCACGTCGACCACCGCAGCCTGGAAGCTGGCACAGAAGTCGGGCATCTGCTCTGGCCCCGGCAATCCGCGCTCCC
>Ga0182019_10000666_pt1 | contig 16851 bp, 17 predicted proteins | sample 812E2MmetaG_FD_120483 | JGI IMG/M metagenome (GOLD analysis project Ga0182019, IMG submission 120483) | Permafrost microbial communities from Stordalen Mire, Sweden - 812E2M metaG | ecosystem: Environmental > Terrestrial > Soil > Wetlands > Permafrost | place: Sweden: Stordalen | collected...
GGGAGAGGTATTCGGTTTCCTCGGTCCGAACGGCGCGGGCAAGACGACAACTCTTAAGCTCTTGATGGGACTGGTGTTCCCGACGGCGGGAACGGCGCGGCTTCTGGGGATGGAGATGGACGATCCGCGGGTAAAAGCGCAGATTGGATTTCTACCGGAACAACCCTACTTTTACGACCATCTGAGCGCTAGAGAACTGCTCAATTACTATGGGCAGCTTTCTGGAATGCCGGCAAAAGGACGCTCGGCGCGGGTGGAGAAGATGCTGGCGCGGGTGGGACTGAGCGATGCGGCGGGGATGCAGTTACGAAAATTCTCGAAGGGCATGTTGCAGCGGGTGGGGCTGGCGCAGGCCATCCTGCACGATCCGAAGCTGGTGTTTCTGGATGAACCTATGTCAGGACTGGACCCGATGGGGCGGCGCGAGGTTCGGGATCTGATTCAGCAACTACGGTCGGAGGGCAAGACGGTTTTCTTTTCGACGCATATTCTGTCGGACGCGGAGGCGCTTTGCGACCGGGTGGGGGTGATCCACCAGGGTGAGTTGCGCGGGGTGGGGGCGGTAGTGGAATTGACTTCGCAGAAGCAGGGCAAAATCGAGATTATTTTTTGCGCGCAAAAAGTGCCGGCGGGTTTGACCAGCCTCGGGGCGGAGGCGCGGGTCAGTGGCGACATGGTCAATGCGGTATTGGCGGAAGAACAGCAGGATGCGGCCTTGGAAGTGCTGCGCCGGGAGCGCCTCAAACTGATCTCGCTGGCGCCGGTGCGCAGTTCGCTGGAGGAATATTACATCCAGAGACTGCGGCCCACGGAAGACCGGGAAAAAGAAAGCCGGAAAGGAGCGGGCGTTTGAACTCGCGCGTCGGTTATATCGCCTTCAACACGTTTCGCGAAGCGGTGCGCGATCGGGTACTGTACAACTTGATCGCATTTGCGCTGCTGCTTTCGGGATCGGCGATTCTGGTAGGAGAAATCTCGATCGACATCGAGCGCCTGGTGGTGGTGAACCTGGGGCTGACGGCGGTCTCGCTGTTCGGCGTGGTAATCGCCATCTTCATCGGAATTGGCCTGGTCTCGAAAGAGATCGACAAACGCACGCTGTATACGGTGCTGTCGCGCCCGGTTCGCCGTTGGGAGTTTGTTGTGGGCAAGTTTTTTGGGCTCACGGGAACGCTGGTGGTGAACACATTGTTCATGGCGATCGGCGTATTTCTGGCGCTGCTCTACGTGGCGCACAGATTCGAGAAGATGGACGTATGGGTGCTGGCCGCGCTGTATTTCATCGTGTTGCAATTTCTGATCGTGTGCGCGCTGGCATTGTTTTTCTCGTCTTTTTCGACGCCCCTGATGTCGGCGGTCTTTACCTTCGCGCTGTTCGTAATCGGAAGTCTGGCGGAGGATCTGCGAGGCTTTGCCAGAATCACGCATGGGGCCGGAGGCTGGCTCGCGACCATCATCGCCTATCTGGTGCCAAATTTTTCGGCTTTGAACGTGATCAGCCAGGTGGCGCATGGGGACGGCGTGCCCGGACGCCTGATTCTGTACAACAGTGTGTACGCACTGCTGTATTCGGCGATGGCCATCTCGGGAGCGGTACTGATCTTCCAGCGCCGGAATCTGAAATGAGAATGAGTGCTACACGCCGCGTGAATCTGGTGGCGGTGGCCGTACTGTCGCTTTCCATGGCCGGCGCCTTGGCGGCGCTCCATGCCATCGACCATATGCGGCGTGGCTCAGTAGCGCAGGATGCGCTTTATCTGCGCTCCTCAAAAGTGCTGCGGCGGTTGAGCCTCGGCTACACTGGCCTGCTGGCCGACATTTACTGGACCCGCTCTGTGCAGTATTTCGGGGAACAGCATCAAAGCGGAACCGGCGATTTCCGCTTGCTGGCGCCGCTGCTCGAAGTCACGACGGAACTGGATCCGAGGCTCTTGCCAGCCTATCAGTTTGGCGCCAACTTTCTGGCTCCGAAACCGCCCAGTGGCGCGGGGTTGCCAGGGGCCGCGCTGTCGCTGATGAAGTACGGAGTCGAGCATAACCCCGACCAGTGGCGACTCTACTACAACTTGGGATTTCTGTACTACACCGAATTCAAGGACTACGCCAAAGCAGCGGAGGCATTTGCGCAGGGAGCGAAGCTTCCGGTGACCAACGAATTCATGCCCATTCTGGCGGCTCGGATGGCACAACACGCGGGCGAGTTCGATACGGCGCGCATGTTGTGGTTCACCACCTACCAGAGTACTAAAGAAGCACGAATTCGACAGAACGCAGTCGAACACTTGCTCGCGCTGCAAGTGGATGAAGACGTGACGCGACTAGAGAAGGTAGTAGAAAAATACCGTGAACAGAACGGACGATTGCCAACTAGTATGGGCGATCTGGAGCGCGCGGGGTTTATTCACGGGACGCCTGCCGATCCGAAGGGTCGGCCCTACAAGCTGATGCCGGATGGGCGCGTCGAAGTGCAGAATCCGCAGAGCATCTACTTCATCACCAAGGGTCTTCCGCCGGGCGCGTCGCCGCCGCAACCACCTCACCAAGACCAGACAGATAAGAAGTAAGCGATCTGCGCTTTTCGCTATTCTCCTTTAGCTAAAGGCCAAGAGCTAACAGCGGCGTCACAAGTTTGCTAGCATGCAGGCGTGTCTCCAACTCCCACCGCACAATTCTGGAGAGCGTTGCGCAACTGGTGGCGCGAGCAAGCCGCGGAGCGGGGCGCTGCGGGCACGACTTCCCTGCTCGTCCGGAATCTGTGGAACTTCGTGCGCGAGTCGACGCCCGAACGCCGGCGGCAGCGCTATGGCGACATGGAGTACGACTGGGAGAATCGCGTTAACACCACCAGCGGCACGGTGGGCTGGCGGACGCGTTTGCTGGGATTATTTTATTCCCCTTATCAGCCGACCGAGCCAGCTCTGTTTCGGGAGATGATGGCGAGCCTGCCCATCAGGTTCGATCAATTCACCTTCATCGATTTGGGTTCCGGCAAGGGACGGACACTGCTGATGGCGTCGGAGTATCCGTTTAAGAGGATTGTGGGAGTGGAGCTTCTGCCCGCACTGCACCAGATCGCGCAGGAAAATCTGGCGTGGTACAAGAGCGAATCGCAGAAGTGCTTTACGCTGGAAGCGGTCTGCGGCGACGCAACCGAGTTCGTCTTCCCGGACGAACCTCTGGTGCTCTATCTGTTCAATCCCGTGCTGGAGTCGGGATTGAGGCGAGTAATGGTCAACCTGGACAGGAGCCTGGGCGCTCATCCGCGGGCGGTGTACGTGCTGTATCACAATCCGCTGCTGGAGCGAGTATTGAGGGAAAGGGCGAGGTTGACGAAGATGGGCGGGACGCACCAGTACTCCATTTACGCCGGAAGGGAACGGCCGCTCAGAAATGGATCAAGCGCTTGGGCTCGTAGCTAAAGTCCACGAGTCCGTCGCGATAGTCGATCTTGACTTCTAGAAGGCGCAGCATCGAGAAACCCAATGTCCCCGAGATCTCTGTACCGGCATTGTCGCTTATAGAAGCAAGATCGAACGCCAGCATATCCTGGTTCTCCTGCCGCAGATGTCCGAATTGCAGGACGGCCTTCCTGGCGCTATAGACTCTGCTCACGGACCCACTAAGCCCCTTCAAAATCACATGGGAGTCCCTACCCACCTTGGTTACTTCGCGGGCCGCGTCTGAGGAGATCATGTTGTCGATCGCACCGGTGTCCAGCAAGAACAGCTTGGCGGGTGTGTCCCCCACCTTTGTCGGAACCAGTAAATCGTGACCGAAGCGGTAGACGGGCGTGTACGACTGCATCTCAGGAGCAATGTAGCGATCCTCGGGACCTGAATGCGCCAGTTTCTCCGGGTGAGCAGCGATATCATCGTCACGATTTTCGTCGTCTTCACTCTTTTCGCCGACATTTAGAGAGATTACCTGGCCGGTCTCATCGGAGCGTTTCGGCAAGCCCTGCAAACGGAGCTTTTCGGTGGGGAAGTCGATGTCCACGAGAAATTCTTCGAAGACGTCGGCCCCAATTAAACCGTGTTCTCCCACCACAGAGCGGCTCTCTATGACTTCTACGGGACAATTTCTGAACTCCAAGTCACCAACCCGAATGGAGCTGGCGAGGGCCACATACCCAGACTTGCTTCCCTGGTCTCCAATTCCACGAATGCGTGTTTCCGTGAGCTTTGTAACGCTAGCTCGCTCCGCCATTCCGCGGTTGATCAGAATGCCACTCGCACCCGTATCCAGCAGCAGGTTGCTTTTCTGTCCATTAACAGCAACGGAGAGCCCATAGCCTCGCAGGTGCTCGGGGTCAGTCAACATACGGACCAGCGGAGTTTCCGTAGAAGTAACTTTACCCATCAGAGCGCACATCATATCCGGACCGGCTCTCAGCTTGAGGTAGTCAAGTTGACGTTGAACTGAAGGACGCTCGGGATCATCGTTGCCCGCTGTGACTAAGTAGTTTTCCAGATTCTTGATGCGCTCCCGGCGGTTCAGCGTATTGATCCAATGCCTCTCGATGTCGGGATCTTTGGGGTCAAGTTCGTGCGCTTTTTGAATCAATGCCTTCGCCGACTTGTTCATCGAAAGAGCCCATCGCACGCGCGCCAGCCCAAGGTAGGCGCGAGCGGCGCGGTGCCCCGAGTTGATCACATTCACCCATTCCTTTTCCGCCTCCGAGATTTTTCCCTGGCGAAAGTAAACCTCACCAAGGGCGACATGGACAGGCCATGAGTCTGTGACCTGCAAGCCCTTGGTTACCGTCTCGTTGGCCTGGGTCACATCTTTCTTTTTCAGGTAGACACGCGTCAGACCGGCATAGGCGTCGGGCGACTTCGGCTTCTCCTGGAGGAGCTGCCGATATTTGTTGATCGCCGCGTCGAAATCCCCGTTGCGGGCGAGGACCCTGGCTTCACCGAGAGGATCGGGGGGTACATCGGAGGGTTGGGCGGACGGCGAGATTGCTGGACCCGGTGACAAAGGTGCCGCCGGTTGATGCTGCGCATCTGCGTCTTGTGTACTCGCGCTGGGTTTTGTCTCCTGCGAAGCCCCCGGCAAAGCATAGACCAAGAGTACGACAGCTCGCAAAAGAGCGACCGACAAAAGCCACCTGTGCACTCCAGCTCGGCGCATCATAGAACCTGAGAGTTTGCCATGCCCGCAAGTCTTACTCAAGCCCTAAGGAAACAGAACATTCATACCTGTTTAACCGCAGTCGATGACTCGCCGCAGTAGAATCAGGAGGGGGAACCCAACGTTTGACTAGGCGCCGCTCATTTTATCGATTACTGCCCGGTTGGCTAATGTTAGTGGCGATCGCCGTCCCCGTGCAAGGCGAGGATATCCATCAGCTCGCCCGGGCCGTGGATGCACACTACAACCACCTGCGCAGTCTGCAGTCGGACTTCACCGAAATCTACCGGGCCGACGGTGCGGAACGAGTGGAATCGGGCACCTTGTGGTTGAAAAAACCGCGCAAGATGCGGTGGGAATACCGTTCTCCAAAAGAGAAGCTGTTTGTCAGCGACGGCGACTTGGTGTGGTTCTACCTCCCGGCGGAACGGCAACTCAGAAAAACGTCACTCCGCAAGCTGGATGACCTGCGGTCGCCATTGGCATTCTTGCTCGGCAAGACCAAGCTGGAGAATGAATTACGGGGACTTTCAAAGGTTGTGGATCAATCCCCGCTGGGCCCAGGTAACATCCTGTTGCGAGGGGTTCCAACGGCGATGGCGCGGCAAACGAGTGAGGTCCAACTGGAGATCACGGCGTCGAACCAGATTGTCCGCATTGTGTTGGTAGAGGCGGAGGGAGGGACGACGGAGTTCCGCTTTGCGGACTGGAAAGAAAATCTGGAGTTGAGCAACACCCGGTTTCAGTTCACCCCTCCTCCGGGGGTGGAGACGGTGGAAGGAGAATTGGCGCCGTAGCTTTTCTGTAGAGACGCGGCATACCGCGTCTCCGCCCGCGGCAGAGACGGGGGCAATCCCCCTCTCAACAGCCGGGTTACTTGCGTACCACACACGTGTAGGGGTTGCGATAAGCGCTTTGGAGACAGAATGTTACACTTGGGTTGAGAGGTTCAAAACCGGAAGCTCGGAATCACTCGGAATCAGAAGATAGCGAATGGCACAATTCCTGGTCAAAGTCGCCGACGAACAGGGCCACCTGCGGCAGCAGGTGGAGAACGGGTTTTCCGAAGCCGAGGTCCACGACCGCTTCACGCAGCAGGGATACCTGGTGTACTGGGTCAAGCCCCGGACCATACTCAGCCCCGGCGGAGGGCAGCGTGGCAAACTGCGGCAGTCTACGTTTCTGATCTTCAATCAACAGTTTCTGACGCTGATTAAGGCCGGATTGCCGATCCTGACGGCTTTGGACCTTCTGATCAAGCGGCAGCGGGACAAGTCTCTGTTACAACTGCTGGAAAACGTACGCGAACGGGTAAGAGGTGGCGAGTTGTTGTCGGATTCGTTCGCTGCCCAACAGGTCTTTCCGAAGATGTACACGACCACGCTGATGGCCGGGGAGAAGAGCGGCAGCATGGAAGAGGTGCTCGGCCGCTACATCACCTATCAGCGGATGGTGCAGACGTTCCGGAAGAAACTTCTGGTCTCCCTGGTGTATCCGGCGCTTCTGGTTTCGGTGGTGACGGTGATGCTGATTTTTCTCATCACCTACGTGGTGCCAAAGTTTGCCGACCTGTTTAACAACCTGGGAGCGCAACTGCCCGCCATCACGGTGTTCATGTTGTCGGTCGGTTTGAACGCGCAAAAGTATGGATGGCTGGTGCTGCTGGGTGGGGCGGTGGCGTTTTTTCTCCTGTGGCGCTGGAAGCAGAGCGATCGCGGAGCCGAACGCATTGACCGGTTTCTTCTGTCGCTGCCGCTGATCGGGGAAATCCGCCTGAAGTACCAGGTGGCGAATTTTTCGCGCATTCTGGGAACCCTGCTGCAAGGCGGGCTGCCTTTGGTGCCGGCGATGGAAACGGCCGGCGAATCCATGAGCAGTCGGCAGATATTGAACGGGGTCACGGCGGCGGCGGAGCGGGTGAAAGAAGGCCAGACGCTGGCGCATAGCCTGGAAGCACAAAAGTTGTTTCCCGATCTTGCGGTGGAAATGCTGGAAGTCGGTGAATCGACGGGCGCGCTCCCGGCGATGCTGAGTTCGGTGGCGGAATTTTACGAAGAGGACGTGCAGACAGCTCTGAGCGCAGCCATGGCACTGATTGAACCAATGATCCTGATCGTCATGGCCGTGTTTGTCGGCGGGATATTAATCTCACTGTATATGCCGATTTTCACGTTGGGAGCGAACGTGCACTAAGGTGCCAGGATGCCGAACGAGTATTAGAAGAGGTTGTACACTGAAATGGCAATGGTGGATAAGAAATCAGCACTGATTAACGGTGGGAATGGCGGGAAGCTGGTGCCGGAACCGGCGGCGATCCCCGACGAACTGGAACGCGCGCGCGATATTGCGCGGCGCTACCGTTGCGAATTCATCGATCTCAGCGACTTCCAGCTGCACCATGATCTGTTCGAGAAGATCCCCGTCCACCTGATGTTCCGCTATAACTTCGTGCCCCTCGACGAAACGGCGGATGGGCGGTTGGCGATTGCGATTGCCGATCCCAGCCAGCTGATGATGATTGACGAGATCAGCCTGCTCCTCGGCAAGCGTATCGTCACCAAGGTTTCGACCCTCAAGCAAATCTCCGACATTCTCAAGAAGACCGAGCAGTCCAAGCGGGTGCTGGAAGACGCCAGCGAAGGGTTTACGCTCGACGTGATCCGCGAGGACGAAGCTGGGAACGACGAGACCATCTCCATCGACAAGTTGACGGCGACGGCGGGCAGCGACATGAGCCCGATCATCCGCCTGGTCGACACGACAATTTTCACGGCGTTGCAGCGGCGGGCGAGCGATATACACATCGAGACGCGTGACGACTCGGTGGTCATCAAGTTCCGTATTGACGGCGTGCTTACCAACGCCATGCCGCCCATCGGCAAAGAGCATCACTCGACTATCATTTCGCGCATCAAGGTGATGAGCGAGCTTGATATTTCCGAGCGCCGCGTGCCTCAGGACGGCCGCTTCCGCGTCAAATACAACGGGCGCGCCATCGACTTCCGCGTTTCGATCATGCCCTCCATCCACGGCGAAGACGCCGTGCTCCGCGTACTCGACAAGGAGTCGATGAGCGAGAAGTTCAAGAAGCTTACGCTCGAAGTAGTCGGGTTCGACGAAGACGATCTGCGCCGCTTTCGCCGTTACATCAAGGAACCCTACGGCATGGTGCTGGTCACCGGGCCGACGGGCAGCGGCAAAACCACGACGCTCTACGCCGCCGTCAACGAGATCAAGACCGACGAAGACAAGATCATCACCATTGAAGATCCGGTCGAATATCAACTGCGGGGCATCACTCAGATTCCGGTCAACGAGAAAAAGGGATTAACCTTCGCCCGCGGTCTGCGATCCATCCTGCGCCACGACCCGGACAAGATCATGGTGGGCGAGATTCGCGACAACGAAACGGCGCAGATCGCCATCCAGTCGGCTCTAACCGGCCACCTCGTGTTCACGACGGTCCACGCTAATAACGTGGTGGACGTACTCGGGCGCTTTCTGAACATGGGCGTCGAGCCTTACAACTTTGTGTCGGCGCTGAACTGCATTCTGGCGCAGCGACTGGTGCGGGTCATCTGCGATTCCTGCCGGACGGCTGTACATTATCCGAATGACGTGCTCGAGGCCAGCGGTCTGGACCCGCTACAGTGGTCGCAGGTTCCTTTGTATGAGGGGCAGGGCTGTATCGAGTGCGCGGGAACGGGATTCCGTGGCCGGACCGCGATTCATGAACTTCTGGATTTGACCGACCGCATCCGCGAGATGATTCTGGAGCGCAGGCCGACCTCGGAGATCCGGAAGGCTGCCCGCGAAGACGGCATGCGTTTCCTGCGCGAATCGGCGTTGGACAAAGTGCGCGGCGGATTCACCACACTGAAAGAGATCAACAAGGTCACCTTCATCGAGACCATGCGCTAAGGCTGGTTACCAGAGGCATGGCCGGCAGTGCACTGAGCGCACCCGCCGAGGTAACTGTTCTCGCCATGAAGGTACGGGATATCATCAAGTTGCAGCTATGACTTCCAGCTCCAAACACGTTCGCCGTCCCACTCTCGCCTGCGAAATCGCGGCCGACCGGGTTCTGGCGGGGCGCGCTGCCGATGCCGGGCGGATGGTGGAAATGGCATCCGCGCGCGAACTGGCGCCCGGGTCGGTGGTGCCCGATTTGATGGAAGCAAATCTGCGGGACGGCGCGGCCATAAGACACGCAATTGAAAGCGCGCTGGGCAGCGTCGGCGGGCGGTCCCGTGACGTGATCGCGATTCTGCCTGATACCTCGGTGCGCGTGGTGTTGCTGGATTTCGAAACGCTCCCCTCAAAGCGGGATGAGGCGGAAGCGGTGGTCCGCTTCCGGCTGAAGAAGTCGCTTCCTTTCGATCCCGCCGATGCCCGCATCTCGTATCACGCGCAGTCGACGGGTAAAGGTATGCGGGCGGTGGCGGCAGTGGTGCTGAACACGGTTCTTGCGGAATATGAGTCGGCGTTTCGCGATGCGGGCTACCACCCGGGTGTAGTGATGCCGTCGATGCTGGCAGCGCTGGGAGCGGCGGACGCGGAGCGTCCAACCTTGGTGGTCAAGGTAGACGCGCGCACCATCAGCATTGCGATTCTCGATCAGGAGCAACTGCTGCTGTTCCGGACGCTCGAAAATGTGCGGGGTGTGACCATCACCGGCGATCAACTGGCGGAGGAAGTCTATCCCTCCGTGGTGTTTTTCCAGGATACTTACAAGTTGAACATTGAGCGCGTGTATGTGGCGGGCCTGCCAGAAGCAGGCGGCGCGGCGTCGGCGCTGAAGAACCAGTCCGGTGCGCAAGTTGAGGAATTGATCGCGACGTCGCAGATCGGGTCCACCACCGGGACGGTTCCGCGCTGGCGTATGGCGGGGGTAGTGGGAGCACTGATTTCGTAAGTCGCTGCTAGCTCTTAGCTAAAGGCCAAAGGCTGGAAGTGAAGAGCGGTTTGGCTTTCTTTTTGATTTCATAAATATGCGTCTCGACATCAATCTCGCAACCCGGCCATATGAAGATGCCCGTGAATTCTGGGCCCGCTGGGGACTGGGAGTGGGCCTACTGGGCGTGTTGACGCTGGTCCTGCTGGGCTTGGCAGTGCGCGGCTGGATCAACGCTGGAAGAGATCGTCATAACATCGCGCACTTCCAGGAGCAGATCGCGGAACGTGACGCCGAACGGGCGCAGGCGCAGGCCTACCTCGACCTGGTCGCGAACCGCAGCACGCGAGACCAGTCGCAATTCGTGAATGGGCTGATTCAACGCAAAGCATTTTCGTGGACGCGAGTATTCGAAGATCTGGAGCGGGTGATTCCCTCGAACCTGCATGTGGTCTCGCTGCGGCCGGAGTTGAACGAGCAGAATCAGATGCAACTGGATATGAAGGTGGCGTGCGACACGCGCGCTGCCGCCGTGGAATTGGTCCATCGCATGGAGGGCTCCAGGCATTTCCAGGGAGCGCAACTGGTGCAGGAGGGGTCGGGGGAGACGGGATCGGGCGTCGCCGCTTCGGTGGTCGCGATTTATGTTCCCGATTCGACGGACAGGAGCGGAAACTAATGCCGGATTTGGCGAAATCGCGGCGCAAGCTGAAAATTGCGATTGGAGCGATGCTGGCTGCCGATGTGGTGGCGGTGGCCGTTCTGTTCTCGCCGCTGGTGGGTTCGGCGGATTCGCGGCAACTGCAATTAGGCATGCTGCGTGTGGAATTGACAAAGAAGACCCACCAAGTGGAACCGCTGCGTGGGATGGACAAGAAGATCGTACTGGCGAAGGATCAGATCAGCGGGTTTTACAAGGACCGCTTTGCCGCCAGTGATTCCGATCTCGCCAATGAACTGGGGAAAATTGCAACGCAGAATGGAATCCGGATCCAGCAGGCAAAATACAAGAAAGAAGATGCGGAAAGCTCCGGCATAACTCCGATGGAAATCGAGGGAAGTTTTTCCGGAGACTACCTGCAACTGGTGCGTTTCATCAATACGCTGGAACGGTCGAAGCTGTTTTTTGCGGTGGATAGCGTGGACCTGGCAGGCGAAAGCACAGGACCGGTGAAGCTGGAAATCACGATGCATAGTTATCTGCGGTCGGGTGCCTGAGTGAAACTTGGAATTGACAATCGGAAGCAACTCGTCACGCTCGGAGTGTTAGGTGGGATTGCACTGCTGATGCTGGGGTATGAGTTCTGGCCATCGTCATCGACACCTGTTCCGGCAACGGCGCAAACGGCTTCCACGCCCGCCGGAACCCGGCCTGGCGTGCGGCGCACGGCTTCCGGGAAAATAGTGCCTGTGGTTGAGCCGCGACTGGATCCTACGCTTGACCTGAACCTGCTCAGCCAAAGCGAGGAAATCAAGTACGCGGGCAATGGAAGAAACATCTTTGTTGCCGGGTCTGTACCCATCGAAAAGCCCAAGAGAAACGGCACGGACACACAGGCTGCCGGTCCTCAGGTGCCTCCGCCACCGCCTCCACCGCCACCAATCACGCTCAAGTTTTTTGGCTTTGCCAACCGGCCCGGGGAAACGAAGAAAGTCTTTCTGGCCCAGGGCGAAGACGTCTTTATCGCTGGGGAGGGCGACATCGTCGACCGGCGTTATCGCGTTTTGCATATCTCGCCGACAGCGGTGGATGTCGAAGATGTACTCAACAACAACCGGCAGAGCCTGCCATTAACTCAGGGATGAAGGACATAGTTGATTGGCAATTTGTAATTTGCAGTTGGAAGGCGAGTGAGCGATTATGCAGCGTCGGGGTTTGAGGTCGGCCAAATTGCAGATCACAAATCGCAAATCGAAAATGTCCCAGCGCGGCTACATGCTGATCACGCTGATGCTGGCCCTTGCCTTACTCACGATTGGGTTGCTCGCCGTGCTGCCCGAGATTGGTCAACAAGTCCGCCGCGACCGCGAAGAGGAGATGAGACATCGGGGCACGGCCTACATGCGTGCGATTCAACACTTCTACAAGAAGTTTGGACGCTATCCCATGCGCGTCGAGGAATTGGAAAATACCAACAACCTTCGTTTTCTTCGCAAGCGCTATAAGGATCCGATCAACCGTGACCCTGCGACCGGCAAAGAGAAGGACTTTAAACTCCTGCATCAGACCGACATCAGCTTAAACACAGGACCAGTATTGGGCCAAATACCTGGGCAGAGTCCGCTCGGGGGACCAGGCGGGCTTCCGGGACCGGGTGGACACCAGGGGCAAGGCGGACTTGGCAACGCGGGTGCGCTACTGGGTGCGCTTCAACAGCAACAGGCGGGCGCTGCTGGGGCACAGACGGTAGCAAATGGTGACTCCGGCAACCCGTCCGATGCGGAGGGCAATTCGAATGCAGCTGAATCGTCGCCGTCCAATTCCAGTGCAAGTTCCAGTTCCGGCTTCAACGGTCAGACATTCGGCGGAGGGCCAATCCTCGGGGTCGCCAGCACGAGCAAAGCGAAGACCATTCGCGTGTTCTACGAAAAGAACCATTACAATGACTGGCTCTTTATTTATGTGCCGCAGGGTGACCGCGGCGGACTGCTGACCGGACCGGTGAACCCGGGTATGCCCGCGGGCGGAAGTCTAGGCGGAATCGCTCCCGGAGTGGGTGGCGGTCTGCCCGGACAAGGGCAAGGGCTGAGTCCAAATATCGCCCAGCCTCAAAACGTTCCTGCGCAAACTCCACAAAACGCCGGGCAGCCCCCACCCGAACAGTAGATTTCACGTTCCCGGCAATATCCCCGCAAAACAAAAGCCCCGCATCGAAAGCGGGGCTTGTGAAACCAGAAATACTTAGACGTTGAACGAGGAACCGCAACCGCAGGTGCTCTTCACGTTCGGGTTTTCGAACTTGAACCCGGCGCCTTCCAGGGTCTCTACGTAATCGACGTGCGCTCCGCCCAGATACATCAGGGAAGTGGCGTCCACGTAAACCTTTAAACCGTCAAAGTCGAAAACCTTGTCCATCATGCCAGCGCCGTTCTCGAAGGCCATGGAGTATTGAAATCCCGAGCAACCGCCGCCCACCACGGACAGCCGCAAGCCCGACGGGACCGGCGTCTGCGAAGCCATGATCTCTTTGACCTTGGCGATCGCGCTGGGGGTCAGGACTGGTGCCGCGGTTTTGGGTTGAACTTCCGGTACGGTGGTGGTCGCCATCTGTTTATCTCCTTGTAATTGCCTATTATAACAAAGGTCGCAACCGGCTCGGCAAGGCTTTTCGGAGGCCAGTGCTTCTTCCCTTACCTGTCGTTTAGATGCTCCGAAAAGACAAGAAGTCGCGGCCCCACTTGCCAATGGGTCTATAATCATGCGCAGCAGGGGCCTGTGCCCGGAAGCCGGCGGATTGTAGGACAGTTTTCGCTGGGGCCTAAGGTGGCAACTTTGGGGATTGGCTCGATCTAAGATCTGAGGTGGCGTATGTCTCCTATGTTCGTGCTGCTCGTCGCGTGGGGTATTCTGACGGGGATCCTCATTGTCCTCCTCATTTATCGCAGCACTCTCACCATGCACGAGGACGATTCAATCTTCCTGCATGAAACCGAATCCCAGATGCATAAGGACCAGATGGAAGTTCTGGTTAAGATGAAGAAGATCACACCGATCGTCAAGGTGCTCGGCGCTTTGTCGGGAGTAATGATCCTGGTCATCGCGGGATTGTTCATTTATCAGGGGCTGAACGGCGCTACCACGCTGCAGTAACCGGGAAGCTCGCGGATTCAGGGGATCTTTGCCCACCCCGGCTCGGAGAAAACTCGCGAGAGCGGCGGCGGAGTATCGCGGCTCGCTGGCGAGCTTTTTTCCCATGAGGCAATATCCGCCACCCAACCATGAGCGCGCAACGCCCCATTGCGATTGTCGGAGGTGGCCCAGCGGGCGCTCTGGCAGGCGCGCTGCTGGCGGCGGGTGGTCGCGAAGTTCTTCTATTTGATGAGAAGCTTGCCTGGGAAAAGCCTTGCGGCGGCGGCCTCACGCACAAAGCTCTGCAGCAGTATCCGTTTCTGGCCGATGTTGGGTGCGAGGGCAATCCGGTCGAACACTGCGAGTTGATCAGTCCGTCGGGGCAGCGGGTACGCTTCCACATGCAGCATCCGGTCGCGATCTTTTCTCGCCTGACCTTGAACGGTTTGCTACTGGAACGAGCCCGTCACGCTGGTGTTGACGTGCGTCGGGAGCGCGTCACGCGAATCGCCCGAACCGGCGGAGACTGGCAACTGCTCACGCCCCAGCAGGAATACCAGGCGTCCTACCTGATGCTGGCGGCGGGCGCGCGCAATCCGTTCCGCACCCAGTTCTTCTCACCGATTTCGCCGAGCGATTTGATGGTCACCGCAGGCTACTTCATCCCCACCCGCAGTTCTCTGATGCAGATTCAGTTTCTGAAAGGAATCACCGGCTACATCTGGGTCTTCCCGCGCGCGGATCATGTTTCCGCCGGGATCGCGGGCAAGATGGGTGAAACCTCGACTGCTGAGTTGCGCTGCATACTGGAGAAGTGGCTCGGAGAGAATGGCTTCCGTTTGGAAGACGCCCGTTTTTATTCACACATTCTTCCGTCCTTTCGTGCTCAGACTTTCGAAACACTGGAAGCCTGTGGCGAAGGTTGGGCCATGATCGGCGACAGTGCGGGCCTGGTCGATCCGATTACCGGAGAGGGTCTCTACTACGCGCTTCGGTCCGCCGAGTTGTGCACCGGCGCGTTATTGGCCGGACGGCCTGAGCTCTACCAGCCTCGCTTGGAAGAAGAGGTGCTTGCCGAGTTGAAGCTGGCCGCACGCGTCTCGCAGCGCTTTTATGGCGGCCAGATTTTCGGCGACAGCGTTCTGGAGCGGATCGTGTCTCTAACCGCGCAGAGTGCGAGCTTCCGCGAGTTGATGAGCGATCTTTTTGCCGGGATTCAAGGCTACCACGATCTGCGTGCGCGGCTGTACCGGATTCTCCCTTCGGTGATGGCCCAGCGACTAGCTGGAACGCTGCGGCACCCATGGAGCGCGATGGACGGATCGGAGTTTGTCCCCGACCCGCTCGCGGAATAGCCGCCATCCGAATCGTAGAACGCGGCTTGCCGCATCTCTACTCCGGCTTTTGCCTCACGCAGCCTTCGCCTTCATCCCCGCGATGTCGGCGAGCAGCACTTTCTCGTGGCCCTCAGGATCCACCTTTTCGTACACTTTGCGGATCACGCCCTTGGGATCAACCACGAAACTAGTGCGCTCCCAGAACTTCATCCCTTTCCATTCTGCCTGGCCGATGCCGAGGGTCCTCATCAAATTGGCATCGGTGTCGGCAACCAGATCGATGGCAAAACCAAACTTCGTGTGAAAGTTCTTGTGCGACGTAACGTCGTCGGCACTCACGCCAATGACTTTGATCCCGGCAGCGTCAAAATCCGCTTTGGCCGAAGTAAACGACTTGCCCTGGGTGGTGCAGCCGGGTGTGTCGTCCTTTGGATAGAAGTAAACCACGAGCCAGTGTCCGGCAAAATCGGAGAGCTTGGTGATCTTGCCGTTCTGGTTGGGAAGAGAAAAACTCGGAAAAGGATTGCCAGCAGAAAGCATGGGGAGAGTCCTTTCTAAGGTTGTAACTGCAATTGTACAAGTGGGAGCAGCCCAGCGCGGATCCGATCGCCAGCCTCTCAGGCCTTCGCCTTTAGCTCTTGGCCTTTAGCCAAGTCTGTCTTCGGCCCAGCTAAGAGCCAAGAGCTAACCGCCAAGAGCTGCCCTCAGGCGGCCTGCATTGCTTTCTTCATGCGTTTCTTCATCTCTTCAGCGGACACATCTTCCTTGTGAGTGGCAACGCCCCAAAGATGTCCGAACGGGTCCCGGATGAAACCGGAGCGGTCGCCGTAGAACTGGTCCGCGACTGGCTTCAGGATCTGCGCGCCGTCGGCCACGGCACGCTCCACCGTGGAATCCACATCTTCGACGTAAAGCAGCATGCTCACCGGTGAATTGCCCAGCACCGACGGGCTCTGGTGCCCCATCTCCGGAAACTCGTCGGCCAACATGATATGCGAATCGCCAATCTTCAACTCAGCGTGCCCAATGCGGCCGCTGGGATCCGGCATGCGCATGACCTCGGTCGCCCCGAAAACCTTCTTGTAATAGTCGATGGCCTTCGCGGCATCTTTGATGACGAGGTAAGGCGTCACGGCGTTGTATCCCTTGGGAATGTGGTGGATTTTGTTCATAATTCTTCTCCTCTGAGGATGAGGTTGAGGGTTGAGGTTGAAGCGCGCAGGCGAGCCCCCACGGGATCGCCGCTTGCCTATGAGAACACAAGTTGGGTCACGACTCAAGGAGCAGGGGACTTTGCTGAACTGTTTACTCAAAAGGTATTAAGCCGCTGACCGGTGCGATGAAAAGCCTGATAAAAATGCGCGCTTGACGTCCTGCCTGATCAACTCCTCAAGCTCTGGCCGAAGGCGAAGCCGGCAAGCCACCTTCGATCGCAGGGGCTGAGGCTATAATGTTGCGACACGAATGGCCCTCACCTCTGGCTCGAAGCTCGGCCCTTACGAAATCCAGTCTCCGCTAGGCGCAGGAGGCATGGGAGAGGTTTACCGTGCTCTGGACGCCCGTCTGGATCGCACGCCGCTCGCTCGGGTTTTTCGCCGACACGAAGCTGAAGACGATTGATCTCAATAGCGGCTCACCGTTTGCGGTCTGCGACGTCGCGCTGGGCCGCGGGGGCACATGGGGGCCGGACGGAGTGA
>Ga0182019_10000667_pt1 | contig 16849 bp, 10 predicted proteins | sample 812E2MmetaG_FD_120483 | JGI IMG/M metagenome (GOLD analysis project Ga0182019, IMG submission 120483) | Permafrost microbial communities from Stordalen Mire, Sweden - 812E2M metaG | ecosystem: Environmental > Terrestrial > Soil > Wetlands > Permafrost | place: Sweden: Stordalen | collected...
GTGCTGGCGTGCGACCTCACCAAGGTAGGCAAGGGCGGCGGCACGCCCAGCGAGAATATCCGCGTGCATGAGGTGGCGCTGCGCGAGGCGCGCGCCTGGCTGACCGAGCGCGAGCGTCAAGGTACGCTGCTGGCCGCAAAAATCTTCGCGGGATTGTACTTCGCGCACGAGGCATGGGGCCCCGGGTAGTTACCTATTTCACACAGAGAACGCAGAGGGCACGGAGGCGGAGGAGAAAGGGGATATCCTTTCCGGTCCAAACCCTTCTTCTCATCCGATCTCTGCGTCCTCAGTGGCCTCTGTGCGAACCAGCTAGCTTTTCTTTCACCGACGGGCGCTGTCCCCGATCAATCACACCCCACGAGCGGAGGACCCGCCCGTGAGGCGACCGCAGGTCGCCCCTACGCGCGACGTGACTCTACTGATAGAGGAAGACGATCTCGATGCGGTTGTTGCGGTTGCGGTCTTTGCCGCCAGAAATCGGCTCGGCACCGCCTTGGCCGGTGGCCATGACCCGTTTGCTGTCCACGCCACGTGACATCAGCGCGGTCTGCACCGACTGCGCCCGGGCAAGGGTCAGCGGCAGAAGCGAACTCGGATTTCCGTGCGGGTCGGCAAAACCCACGATCTGCACTGGGTAGTTCTGGTACTCCTTCTTCTTCATCAAGGTCGCGACCGGGTCGAGCATGGCGTCGCGGCCCGGCGTGATCATGCTTTGCTTCTTGGTGAAGAGCTGCTCGGCCGGGATCATGAGCACGATTCTCTGCAGAGCCCCGCGTGCGTCGCGACGGACCTCCACGCCCGCGATGGTACTGGCCTCTCTGGTCAGCATGTCGGCGCGCGCCCGGTTGTCGTCCGCCTTGGTCTTCTCGGCATAGATCGGCTGCGCCGCCGCCACAGCCTCCTCGGCCTTCTTGCGGGCGATGTCTGCGCTCATCTGCGCGGCCCGGAAGTTCCCCTGCTGCAACTCCGCCTGGGCACGCGCCAAGGTGTCGGCAGCGGCGGTGTACTCGGCCTTGGCGTAGGTCGACGCCTGCACCGTGTCGGCCGTTTTGAGGGCCAGCTCGGCCGCGCTGATCTTGTCGGCGGTTTCGGACTTGTCAGCCGACAGCTTCCGATCGGCTTCCATCTGGGCCTCTATCGACTTCTGCTCCTCCTTCGCCTGAGCGGTCTGGTTGAGCAGACCGATGGTCTCGTTGACCGCGTCCAAGTCCTTCTGCACGCTTGCCTGCTCGTCAGACAAGTCGTTCAGATCATCATCGGCCTGGCGAATACGCTGCTCGGCCGCGTCCTGGTCGGCCAGCGCGATGGCATGTTTCAGCTTGGCCTGCCCCATGAGCGCCGCATCGATGGACTCGTCCAGATCGCTGCTGCGCCACTTGTCTTGTGCTTGCTTGAGCCGCTCGTCGGAGTCCTTGACCAACCCCGCGGCTTTCTTCGCCCTGGCACTCTTGAGCTTGAGAGCCGCCGCAGCCGAAGGAGTCGCCCGCAGCTTCTCCAGGGCTTCCAGTTCGCTCGGCTTGGGCTTCAAAGCACAACCCTGGGACAGCACAAAAGCTGCTGCTAGCGGCAGAATCGATAGTCCTCTCGTAATCTTGATCATGACGAAACTCTCCATGCGCAGGTTACTCATGCCTTGCCCCCCAGACGAATCTTCTGGACCCTGGCGTTCTCCAACGCCTTCTTGGTGCGGTCGAGAATGGCGCGCTTGTGCGCCACCTCGGCTTCCTTCTGGGCGGCCTTTGCCCCAAGTTTGGCGGCCGCGATCTTCTCGCGAATCATGTCGGCCTGGGCCTTGCAGCGATCCGTGATCACACGGACATCGTCGTATTTCTCCTGGGAACGCAGATTCCAGGCTCGATCCAGCCAGGTCCGCAGATCGTTCAGATCCATTCCTGCAGCCTTCTGATCGTCAAGTCGCTCAAGGTCGTTCACCGTCTGCCGGTTGTCTTCGATGATGCGTTGCAGATCATCGGCCTCCCCGGCCCGTGCAAGCGCCGGAATGGACAGAGTGGCTAACAACAAGAAACAGGTCGCGTATCTATGCATATGTTGCCTCACCGGGTTGAAGAAGGTCCTATGTTCGGAGGTAGAGGCTCGCCTCGTCAACTGCAAAAAGATGTCTTGGCGCGCCTCCCCGCTTGACGACCCACCCGATCGCGAGGCATATGTTCAGTTCCCCGTGGAGGGGATTCCGGTGGACGTAGCTCAATGGTAGAGCATCGGACTGTGGCTCCGACGGCTGGGGGTTCGATACCCCTCGTCCACCCCCGATTTAAATGGGAACCCTGAAAGGGTTCCCAACCCCTCCCGCGATCTGGCTCCGGCGGGCTAAGCCCGCCTTCGCCTACGCGATCATGGGAACCCTGAAAGGGTTCCCAACCCCTCCCGCGATCTGGCTCCGGCGGGCTAAGCCCGCCTTCGCCTACGCGATCATGGGAACCCTGGCAGGGTTCCCATTCCCTCCCTACGCTCCGGCCCCGACGGGCTATACTGAGGGACGTATGTGCCGGCGTGTTCTTCTTCCTGTCATCCTGCTTGCCTCCTGCCACGGCAGGCCGTTGCCCGAGGTGGACGCGGGGCCAGACAGTGCGCCCCCAGACCTGGCTCCGCCCGCCGATGTCGGTCCGCCTCCCCCGGAGGTGGACTTCACCGTGAAGGACTGCCTGCAGTTCGATCCTGCCGTGCCGTCCTGCACCGGCACGGCTCCTTTCGCGGTCCAGTTCGTGCCTATCACCACCACCACCTTTAGCCAGTACCGTTGGCAATTCAGTGACGGCACATCCGACGACCCATCCGTCACCCCGTCCCACACTTTCGCTGAGCCAGGACTGTACGATGTCACCCTGTGGGCTTTCGGCTCGATGGGCAGCAAGGCCACCAAGACGCACACCGGCTTCATCATCGTGTTGGCCAACGAGATGGGTGCGCCCTGTCAGGCCGACCAGCAGTGCGCAACGAATCTCCATTGCTTCTGCTCGGCCGCCAGCCCATGCACCACCGGACCGCTCGGTGGCATGTGCACCTCCTCGTGCCAGAAGAGTGACTGCCCGGTCGGAAATGTTTGCGCAAACCTGGCGACCGCAGCCACGAATTCCGGTCACGCCGACCCGTGGGAAACCCAACTCTGCCTGCCCGGCTGCAAGTCTGATGCAGACTGCACTGGTGGACTTCACTGCCGCACCCTGCCCGGCTGGCCCAGCGGCGCATCCTGGGTCCACGGGTGCTTTGCCGATGTGCCGGCCGATCTGGGCGGGCCTTGTCTAGACGCCACTGGCGTCCGCCGCAACGATCTTTGCGTGACCGGGCTGTGCTCCGATCTGGGCGCCTTGGGACTGTGCTCGCACGACTGCACCAGTGACTTGTGTCCCGTCGGATCCGACTGCACGGTCTTCGGCGATGGCCGCCAGCTTTGTCTGGTCCGATGCTCCTCCAGCTTCCTGTGCGACCAGGATCCCCTGCTTGCCTGCGTCGCGCCCGGCGCATCGCTCTTGGGCTTCCAGCTCATTGTCCAGCCCAGCCTCGGTGGAGAAGGCCTGTACTGCGCACCCAAGCCCTGTACCGGCAACACTGATTGCGACCCTGCGGGTCTCTGCCGCCTAGATTCGGGTGGCGGCCACTGCATCGCCCGCTCGCAGTAACTGCGCTTTGTGGGGAAGCCGCCCACGCTGGCCGCTCACGCGCACGTTGGTCGCCCAGTAACCAGGAGCGGGTCAACCGAGGCCGCACCCTCATCCTGGGACGCGCCCTTTCCCGCCGCCGCCCACAGTCCCAGCCGCGCAATCGACGCCCCACGCGCAACAAATGGGTCGGTGAGGGCTTCGACCACCTCCACCGGCCGCGCGCTGCCCATGGCACTGACCACCACACCGAAGCTGAGCAGGTCGTCGGGCGAGGCGCCCAGCCAGCCCAGCTTCGCGGCAAGCAGACGCGCCTGCGCTTCGCTCGTGGTGGACACGTCGGTCAGTGACGGCCGCACGTCTACCCGCTCCGCCGGTGCCGACCTCCGGCTATCTCGCCGCTCGCGCCGCGCGGCCAGCAGGGGCGCGCCCGAAGCGTAGACCCCGAGCGCAGTGGCTGCGCTCGCTCCCTCAGGCAGCCGGACGACATATTGCGCCCGCGCCAGCACCCTGCCCAACGCCGGCTCGGATTCCTGCAGGGCCGCCGCAGCAAGAAACTCGATCCCGGTCAGCGAAACCGCGTTCAGCCGGTGCAGCAGCTCGGCCGGGGTGAGCTCGTCACTCAGCTTCACGTCCAGTAGCTCGCCCAGCGACGACATGCCCAGGCCCAGGGCAGGCCCGAAGCAGAGTCCAGGCTTGGGATGGAAACCATGCGAATAGGCGATGTCGAGTCCGGCGCGGCGGAAGATGCGCGGCAGGTGGCGCACCAGATCGAGATGCGCCAGATACGCAGCCTGGCCCAGCTTGGTGTAGCGCAGGCGATAGCGGCGCGCCTCGACCTGGGCAAAACGGGTGAGCGGCCGGGGCGCCGCCACACGCTTGCCCGCAGCCGGCCGCGCTGCCGCTGCGGGACGCTCGACCGGCGCCCAAGCGTTCATACGCCGCAGGAAGAAGAGTCGCAGCCGCTTCATCTCATCGAGGTCGCAGGCTAGGCCGCAGTCGTAGCAGACCAGCTTGTCGGCCGCGGCCGCCACGGCCTCGGCCACGTTCGATGGATGCAACAGCCGCTGCGCGGGCTTGCCACAGGGGGGCGACAACCGATGCGCGAGCGCCTTGCGGTACTCGGAACGCAGAAAATCGGTGGCCACGCCGGTGTCGATATGGTCCCAAGGCAGCCGGCTTTGCTCGCCCAAGTTGCCGAGATAGCGTTCCGGATCGAAGCCCGAGGCTGCATGCTCCTCGGCAATAGCGCGCTCCCACAGATCTTTGCGCAAGACCTCGTCCCAGCCGTCGAAGCGACAGCCGAGTCGAAAAGCCCGCTCGAGCAAGTCCGCGCAGGCGCGATCCCCGCGGGCGAAGATGGCCTCCAAGTGCGACTGGGTGTTGTCGTGCATCTTCACCGTCACGCCCAGACGGCGGCCTCGCTCGTCCAGCAGCGCCTGCTTGTGCGCGGTCAGCTCGCGGCTGTCCATGGCTGCCCACTGCAGGGGTGTGTGCGGCTTGGGCACGAAGATGGACACCGCGGCCGTCACCTTGGCCCCACGCAGATAGCGTCGGCCGATCTCCTGCACGCGCGCCGCGGTCTCGACAATGCCCAGCACGTCTTCGTCGGTCTCGCTGGGCAGCCCGATCATGAAGTACAGCTTCATGCGCTGCTGGCCACGCGAAAACACGCGGTGGGCCGATTCCAGGATGTCGGCCTCGGACACGTTCTTGCTCACCACGTCCCGCATGCGCTGGGTTCCGGCTTCCGGCGAAAAGGTGAGGCCCGGCATTCCCAGGCTCGCCATCTCGCCCAAGAGATCGTCGTGCAGCCCATAGGCGCGCAACGAAGAAACCGACAGCGACACCTTTCGTTCGCGCAGCCGGCCGATGGCGGTCTTCATCAGCGGCGACACGCAAGAATAGTCGGCTGGCGACAACGAAGCCAGCGAGGTTTCGTCGTACCCGCCCTTGCGGATGCCTTCCAGCAGCGCGTCCACCACTGCCACCGGATCGCGCTCGCGCACCGGCCGATACACCACGCCCGCCTGGCAGAAGCGACACCCTTCTGTGCAGCCACGCGCGATCTCCACCGCCATGCGATCGAACACCGCCTCGGCAAAAGGCAAGGGCGAGTCATCAGGGAAGGGATAGCGATTGATCTCGGCAACCCATGCGCGCCGCACCGCCGCTGGCGCGCGCGCATCGAGCGACTCAGCCACCGTAAGCAGGCCGGTGGCTGGGTCACGCGAGGTGCGGTACAGGCTAGGCACGTAGAGCGGAAAGCGGCTCGCGAGCCGGGCTAGTCTTTCCAGCCGCGGCACCTGCGCGCGGCGTAGCTCGGCCGCTGCAAGACAGAGCGCAGGCAGAAACTCCTCGGCCTCGCCGATGAAGAACGCGTCGACGAAGGGCGCCAGCGGCTCGGGATGTGTGGCGAGCGGGCCGCCGCCCAGAACCAGAGGCGCGTGCTCAGGCCGGTCGACCGTACGCAGGGCCAGGCCGGACAGATCCAAGATGTTGAGCACCAGGGTGAAGTTCAGCTCGTACTGCAGGGAAAAGCCTAGCACGTCGAAATCATCAAGCCGGCTTGCGCTCTCCAAGGTGAGCAGCGGCAACCCGCGACCGCGCAGTTCCGCCTCCATGTCGATCCACGGCGCAAAGACGCGCTCGCACGCGATGCCGGGCGTCCGATTGAGCAGCGAATACAGGATCTTGCTGCCCAAATGGGACATCCCGATCTCGTAGGCATCGGGAAAAGCCAGACACACCCGCGCCCGCACCGTGGCCGGATCTTTGCGGATCTGGTTGTATTCACCGCCTACGTAGCGCGACGGTTTCTGCACCTCGGCCAGAAAAGCCGCATAGGGATGCCGGGCGCATGTGCTGATCATCGCGAGAAGTGTACTTGTCCCACGGCACCCGTGCGACAGCCAAGCCCTGCTTCCTCATGCCGCCCCGCGCCCCCCAATCTGACGGGCGGAACTAGCCCCCGTATCCCGCTGACAAGCCGCTCCTTTCGACACAATTGACGGTTACGCTGGCGCTCGTCAGTCCCGGAGACGTCGCGGTCACCGTAATGGCTCCCGGCGTATAGGACCTCATGGTCATCTTTGCCATGCCGTATCGTATGCACCTTGTGTCCGGACACTTGCTATTGTCAAAGGTCATTGAGGCCCCAGTGGGGAATAGTCCCCCGCCTGAGGTTACCGTAAGCGTGATCGGGGCGGTGCTATCGACAGCCGTGCCCGCCGCGGAGACTAGTTGGGCGGTAAGCTCGGTATCATCTGTGCCATCGTTGCCGATGGTGAGGTTATCCGCGGTCAGGACGATCTTCGCCGCTGTACCGGCGGTAGGCAGGGTGTAGGCAGTTCCTAGCAGTTCCTGCCGGTATTGATACCACTCCGGGCCGGGAATCCGATAGTAGTCAACCAGACCGCCCAGTCCTCCGTTGTCGGTGAGGTACGAGCCGTAGCCAAACCCAACCCATCGTACCTTTCCGGCTCGCCATGCGAAGGGCGTAGGACCATTGTGGTCGTAGTATTCAGTCACCAGACTGGGCTTTCCGGGATCTAGATCCAGCGAGATGGTCGCGCCATCCCCATTGTATCCAATGACACTTGCCAATTGATCGAACCCACTTCGTTGCGCGCCACCCACCGCAGAAAGCCTCGACGGATCGAGAGATTCGGCTAGCGCCGACAAGACCTTGTAGAACGCCTTGCAATTGGTCATGGGTGTTCCGCTCGTCACGTCGAACGTTTCATTCCCCATGCTCCACACAATGATGCTCGGATGGTTTCTTCTTTCGCGAATGAACTCCGTCAACTGCTGCTTCAGATTGTCTTGGAATGGTTGCTCATCCGCAGTCCTGGTCGGATAGGAGCTTTGGTTCCAACCGCCGGTCTCGTCGGAAACAAAGTGGCCCACTCCCCAGAAATCGTTCTCCGGCCATTCAAGTATCCCCAACTGATCCGCCGCGTCATCCCAGGAAACGTCATGGGGGTCATGGCATTCCCTGATGAAGTTGAAGCCAGTATCCTTCATGAGCTTCACGTCTCTTCGGAAGCCTGCATTGGTCTGCGCAATACCCCAGCCGGCGCGATCGTCATGTGCATTGATGCCATTGATCAGATAGTGCGCTCCATTGAGAAAGAACCCCTGTTCAGCCGTCCACTGGATCGACCGTATGCCGAGCGGACTTTCGTAGTTGTCCACTGCACCAGTTCCATCCGACACGGTTGTGTTCACCTTATACATATATGGTGTTTCGGGAGACCACAGATGCGGATTGGCAATCGCCGGACTGGTCTGGTCAAACTCATACACCGCCCCTGCGGCTATCGATTGAGTGCTTTCCATAGACGCCACCACGGCGTTAGTTGCGTCGACGATAGTTGTGGTAACCTTGCAGCTCACGGATGCTGCGTTTTCATTCTTTACTTCGGTCTTGACGTCGACCGTTGCCTGGGCGGCAGAGACCTGGGGCGTGGTGACAAACGTACCGTACCAGGTCACGTGCAGGGGATTGGTAACGACAAGGAACACGTCCCTGTGGATGCCCCCTAGGAACAACCAGTCACCCCCGCGCGGCGCGATCTGAGCGTCCCAAAGGTTGTTTACCCGTACCGCGATAACATTGTCGCCGGCAGTGACGGCGCTGGTTATGTCGAAATAGAACCCCGTAAATCCGCCCTTGTGTTCTCCCACCAGTTTTCCATTCACATACACTTCGGCGACCTGAAAGGCCGCTTCAAACTCCAGGACAATTCTCTTGGAGCTTATCCAGTCCGCTTGGGCGTTGAAATGCTTCCTGTACCAGCCGTATCCTACGTACCAGAAGACCCCCTTCTTGAGTGAATAGTAGGGAGTGTCAAACACGTGGGGCAGATTTACTTTGCTCCACGTCGAGTCGCTGAAGCCGGTCGCTTCCGCGCCGGTCACGTCACCTTTGTAGAACGTCCAGTCGGGATTCAACACGACCTTTATCCGCTGACCCGCTGGCGGTGTTCCACCGTCCGGCACAGCGCCGCCCGTGGTCGTCACACCGCCGGAGCTGGTTGTCCCGCCTGAGCTGGTCGCGCCGCCCAGGCTAGTTGTGCCACCGCGGACGGGTGCGCCGCCCACGCTGGTTGCGCCGCCACCGCTGGTTACCCCGCCCGCGCCGGCTGTCCCGCCCGCGCTGGTAGCCCCGCCCCGACCGGTTGCGCCGCCCGCGCTAGTTGCGCCGCCCGAGCTGGTTGCGCCGCCCGAGCTGGTTGCGCCGCCCAAACTGGTTACGCCGCCCGCGCTGGACGTGCCACCGGTCACGGCCGTACTGCTGGTCGTCGAACCGCCGCCTGCTGTCGTGGAACCGCCGGCCGGGATATTGCCGCCGGTAACAGGCGATCCGCCGGTCACACTCCCACCCGCGCCCGTGACGCCACCCGAACCTGGCGCACCCGCGGTCGGGGCGGGCGCCCCCGCGGTCGAGCTGCAGCCTTGCAGCAAGGTCATGCCGCCCGCAAGGAGAAGAGCCACACACCCTCGCACAAGAGCTTCCATCGCTTTCCGGGTTCTGGTTCGCATTGCAGCCTCCGTGATGTCGCGGAAAATCGCTACAGCACTAGGAGGGGCGCGCCAGCTCGGAATCGGGTTTGAAAATGTTATGTATCGTGTCCATCCCGCTGGCCAGCGCGACCGCGGTCAGCAGGCGCCGCCCGTCTTCTCGATACGGGATCTATCCCCCCTGCAGGATGAGCGGGAAGCTGGTTGCATACTCTTCCGAGTTGGCCGGAAATCGCCAGTGTCGGATGGCGTCCTTGATGCAGGTGTCGATGATCAGAAAATCCGAAGGACCATGAACCTGCACGTGCCGCACGGTACCGTTCTCACCGACCGACACTGTGATGTCCAGCCGGCCTGTGCGCAGCCGCCCATCGCGCCTCAGCGCTCGCTCGTAACAGGTCTTCAGGCCAGCTTGGTTCTCCTTGCTCCGCACGACCGCACCGATCTGCTCCTGGGAAACCTCCTTGGCCGCAGCCCCTGGCGATCCGGAACGCGAGCCGCGCGACGGGCCAGGCATCTGGACCGGCACCGGACGCTCGCTAAGACGGGATGATGGAGACGGTGCTTCGAAGGGATCTTCGCCAACCGCGGCCCTCTTTCGCGACTGGCTCGCGGAACGAATAGCGGCCGACCGCTTGGACGCGGCGCGTGCGGTGGTTCGTGCCTTGGGCGCGGCTTCCGGTCCAACCACAACCTCGTTCTGCGGTGGCGTCTCAGTCTCATCCAAGGATGGGGCCTCCGGGACGCGCACCGTACCCGGCAAGACAGGCATGGCAGCTTTTCCGCTTTCGCCCCTCCACGAGAACAAAATGACCAAGACCACAAGAACCACCACCACACTTGCCGCGCCGACATACTTGAGGTGTCGATGCCGCTGGGCCAAAGCCGCCAAGCCAGCCAGCTTGGACAAATCAGATTGGACACGTGCCCCGTCGGGCAGCGGCGTCACATTGCCGAACAGGGAACCCGCTGGCGGGGCTGGGATTGCCGGAGGGATCATTGCGCCCACCGCTGCGCGCGTGGCCGACAGGCGAGCCGGCTGGGATAGGGCCGGCGGGGAGATCGACGGCCAAGTCGCCCCTGCATGCCCATCGCCCGTGGGAGCCGCCATGGACTGCAGTGGCTTGCTAGGCAGCGGCGTCTTCTGCGCCTGGTCGAATTCGTCGTCGCTTAGGGCCCCGACAGGCGCTGTCGGCCGTGCGCTGTCCGTGCCGAGCGCCGCAACGCCTTGAGTCCTGGATGGACGCCTTTCGGGCTTTGTCGTGGGCGCCTTGTCGAATTCCGTCTCCAAAGCTGGCGTAGCGGAGGGCGAAGGAGACCCCGGGGTTGAAGGCGTCAAGCCCGGCAGGGCTGGCCCTTTCTTCAGCGACAGCCCACCGGGCAGTGGCTGGGAGGCAGAAACCCGACGTTGCGCCAGCTCTGGGCCAGGGCCTCCAGCCGACAAAGGTTTGGCGCCCGGCCCAGGACCTGCCGACGGCGCCTTGGGGCCTGAGCCAGGAATGGGTGGCGGCGCCCGCTTGGGGCCAGAGCCAGGAATGGGTGGCGGCGCCCGCTTGAGGCCTGAGCCAGGAATCCCGGGTTGCGGCAGCTTCGGGCCAGAGCCAGAACCTCCAACCGGGGGAGGCTTTGGCCTCGACCCGGGGACCTGAAGCCGGGGAGCCGAATCGGGCAGCGAGGGCACAGGGCGACGCGCCGACGAACCGTCGCTCGGCACAGCCGGCATGGTGGATGATGCCCTGGCCGGCGATAACCTGAGTGCACTGATTTCCCGGGCAATAATGGCCACGTCCTCGGGTCGCTTCCAGCCGTCCATGCCCTCCTTCCAGACGTGGACCGATTGTTCCGGCCTGAGCGACACGATGTACTTCGCCGCAGTTGTGCAGCTGAGCGGGCCTCGCTCTGCGCCGTCCACGGTCACGAACCACTCATGCGGGCGCGTGGGGGGCAGGGACGGCTTTGCTGAAGGGCGTGCGGCCGGGCCAGAGCCGGCCGCAGGCTCCTGTCGCTTGGGGAACTCCTTTGAACTGGGGACCACCGCACCGGCCTGTACCGTGATGACGTTGCTGCAGGTCTTGCAGCGGATGCGAAGGATCCGCTGTCTGACCTTCTCATCCGCTATCGAGTAGCGGGTCTGGCAGCGATCGCAGACGAACTTCATGGCAGCCTGGGAGCCCCTCGGCCCATGAGGGTAGCACAGCCTGACTTGGAGTCTCTCAAGATGGGAACCCTGAGAGGGTTCCCATCCCCTCCCGCGCTCTGGCTCCAGGCCTGCATCAGCAGGCCGTGGGCTAAGCCCGCCTTCGCCTACGCGATCTCTCAAGATGGGAACCCTGAGAGGGTTCCCATCCCCTCCCGCGCTCTGGCTCCGGCGGGCTAAGCCCGCCTTCGCCTACGCGATCTTACCAGCTAGTAGGCTCAGCGAAGCAGCCACACCAGTCCAGCAGCGGCAGCAGCGAGAAACACAACGACGAACACTATCGCCCCAAGCGGCGGCGACTTGGGCACTTTGACCTCTGTGGTGACCGCTCGCTTGGCACGGGCGACGCGCTCCATAAGAGGCGTCTGCCGCGGAGGTGACGCTTGTTGGACCGTCGGGGGAGCCGCAACTGCGGAGCGCAAGTCGTCGGGCAAGATGGGAGTCTGCACCACACCAGATCCAGCCATATCCCCGGTGTCGGTGGCGACCGGCGCAGCGCTGTCCCGTCCGGGAGACTCCTTGGGCACTGGCAAATGGTCGTCAGAGTCTGCTGGCTCGCGAGCGTCGACCTCCAGGACTGACCCAGCGGCGCGCAAGGCCCTGGCCAGTGCCGCGCCCGGGCCGTCAGCCGCTGCCTGATCGAAGTCGAGAGCATCAGCATCTCCGCGGCCGCCATCCTCATCTCCTTCGGCAAAGAGACGCGCCTGCTGGAGAGCGTCCTCGGTAATCTGCGCCTCGGCCTCAGGCGAGTAGAGTTCACGCAGATAGCGCGCCAACTGATGGTGACTGCGCATCCGGGCACCCGAATCCTGCAAGAAGTACTGCAAGGCATCAGCAAATTCATGGGCCGACTGGTAGCGGTCCTCCGGCTTCTTCTCCAGGGCACGCATCACGATCATCTCGAGGTCGGCGGGGTAGTCGTGCCGCACGAAGGTGGGCGGTGGGGGCTTCTCCTCGACGATGCGACGAACGGCGTTTTCCTTCGAGCCACGCCACAGCCGACGACCCACGGTGATTTCGTACAGGATGGTGCCCAGACTGAAAATGTCAGAGCGCCCATCTAGCGCAGCCCCCTGCGCCTGTTCGGGAGACATGTAGGATGCCTTGCCCGGACGAAGGCCCGCCTCGTCCTTGATTGCCGTCCCCTGTCGCGCGATCCCGAAATCGATGAGCTTGACCTGGCCCGAGGTGCCGATGATGACGTTGGTGGGCGAAACGTCGCGATGCACGACGTGCATAGGCTGTCCACTCTGGTCCAGCGCCTCGTTCATGTAGGCCAGCGCCCCTGCCACCTCGGCCACGATATGCGCCCCAATGTCCAGATAGAGGAGCTGCGAAACCTCGATGGCACGACGAGCGAACTCCGTCAAGGTCTTGCCGCGGATGTACTCCATGGCAATGAAGTACGTTCCCTCTTCGCTGGCGGAGTCATATATGTCGACGATGTTGGGATGGTTCAGCATCGCGGCGATGCGCGCCTCGCCCAGAAACATGTCCACCACGGCCTGATGTTCCGCCCAACGTGGCTGCAGGATCTTGAGCACCAATTCCTTGCGGAATGCGCCCGCGGCCTCGTGAGAGGCAAGGAAGATCTCCGCCATTCCGCCCGTCGCCAGATGCTCGTCCAAGGTATAGCGACCGAGCTGGGTACCTTTGAGGTTCTTCGCGCTTGCCATGCGGACTGCCGCCATTTGCCCGTGCAAGCTATCATCTCGACGGGCAAAATTCACCACCCACCTCTCGTGAACAATTTAACTGGTTCACATAGAGGCCACAGAGATGGGATGAGAAGGCCGCCACAGAGCCGGATCGGAAAGAAGAAGGGGTTGGGCTTTCACCCGGTCCGAACCCCTTCTTCTCTTCCGACCTCCGTGTCCTCCGTGCACTTTGTGTGGAATAGCTTGCTAGCCTCCCCCGTCTGGGCTGCCGGCATCGACCTCCGGATCGAACCCGATGCTGACCTTGGCTCGGCCGTTCTGGTAGAGGGTCAGCGACACACTGGTGGAGTGCGTAAGGCTCACCGTGACAGAGACCTCATCGCTGATCCACGAGGGCACGGTGCTCTTCGTCACCTTGTCACAGGTTTGCGAATAGGCCGCGGCCTGGAACACGACCGCGCCGATGGGCAAGCCCGAGAATGATTCGCTCACGCTCTGGCCCTCGGTGACGTCGAGATCGCGCTCGACCTGCCGGCTGGTGCCGGTCGCGGTGATGTGCAAGCAGGCGACATCCGCGGGCACGTCCTCGATGTGGAGCGAGACCTGTTCCACCGGCTGTGCCCCGCCAGAATTGCCGTCGCACCCCAGCAGGTAGAAGAGTGACAGCGTAAGCAAGGGAACGATTGAGCGAACGAGTCGAGAGATTGGATTCATGTTCGAGCCTCCTTGAAAGACGTTGACGGACGCCAGTGTTGTCGGCAGGCCGGCCGCCAAGTTGCTTGCCGATCGACGAAAAGCAATGCCGGCACGTTCCTTGCGTTGACTCACGCCCCCCGGCGGAATAGCTTGCGGTGCCATGAAGTTCGTCGATGAACCGCTGTCCGTGACCGACCCCAAGGTCCTGGAGCTTATACGTGCCGAGGAGCGCCGCCAGGCCGACAAGATCCGGCTGATTCCGTCGGAAAACTACGTCTCGCGCGCTGTGCTCGAGGCCACTGGCTCCGTCTTCACCAACAAATACAGTGAAGGCTACGCCGGCAAGCGTTACTACGAAGGTCAGCAATTCGTTGACCCGCTGGAGACGCTGGCCCAGGAGCGCGCCTGCTCGCTCTTTGGCGCGGAGCACGCCAACGTACAGCCGTACTCTGGCTCGCCGGCCAATCTGGCCGTGTACTTCGCTTTCCTCAAGCCTGGCGACAAGGTCATGGGCTTGGCCTTGCCCATGGGAGGGCACCTGACCCACGGCTGGAACGTGTCCATCACCGGCCGCTACTTCCAGTCTGTCCAATATGGCGTGCGCAAGGACACCGGCCGCATCGACCTCGACGAGGTGCGGGACCTGGCTCGCCGCGAACGGCCCCAGTTGTTGTGGGCCGGCGGCACCGCCTACTCTCGGCTTTGGGACTTTGCCGCCATGGCCGAGATTGCGCGTGAGGTAGGCGCCCGCTTCGCGGTGGACATGGCACATATCGCTGGCCTGGTCGCGGGCGGCGCCCATCCTTCGCCGGTTCCCCACGCCGACGTGATCACCACCACGACCCACAAGACCCTGCGCGGTCCGCGCGGCGGCATGATTCTGTGCCGATCAGCCCATGCGGCGGCGCTGGACAAGGCCGTGTTTCCCGGCCTGCAGGGCGGACCGCATGATCACACGACCGCCGGGATCGCGGTCGCCTTGCATGAAGCCTCACAGCCAGCCTTCCGCGAGTACGCGCAGAACGTAGTCAAGAATGCTGCGGCGCTGGCCGCCGAATTGATGGCGCGTGGCTACCACGTGGTTTCGGGCGGCACCGACAACCATCTCATCCTGGTCGACCTGACCAGCAAGAACATCACAGGAAAAATCGCGGCCAAGGCTCTCGACAAGGCGGGCATCGAACTCAACTACAACTCGGTGCCCTACGACACGCGCAAGCCGTTCGATCCGTCCGGTATCCGACTCGGCTCACCCTCGGTCACCAGCCGCGGCATGGAACCCAACGAGATGAAACAGATCGCGACCTGGATGGATCGCGTGATGTCCGACCCGAGCGACGAGAACGCAGCCCGCGTCGCGGCCGAGGTACGCGAGCTAACCAACCGCTTCCCAGCCCCTGGGATCTCGGTGAAGGGATGACAGCCATGGCATCAGGTCGCCCGGTTCGCTCCTCTATCCTCTTGGCTATTGCCCTGCTCGCCGCCGCCGTCTGGGCGCCCGCCGCGCGCGCCGAGGTCTTCGAGTTGCTCGACAAGACCAAGATGAGCGGCAAGCTCGTCCACTACTATGACGGCGTCTTCAGCGTGGAAACCCAAGGGCAGACCGTCAAGGTCCCCAAGGAAAAGATCAAGAGCATCTCCTTCCAGCTTCCCCCCGCGCGGGCGGAATTCTCCACGCCCGAAAAAACCTTTGAGCGGTGGCGCAAGGCCCTGGTCGAGGGCAACATGGAGAAAGTGATCGACTGCTACGGCCTGATGTACCAGGGCATGCTGGCCACGCAAATGGGCCAGGCGACTGAGGGCCTGAAGAAGATGCAAAAGGAAGTCGAGGGCACCAAGTTCAGCATCAAGAGCTCTGCGGTGAAGGGAGATACCGCCACTCTGAAGATTGCACGCCAGAAAGGCGACGAGTCGGATACCGGCGACGTGGTCTTCGTGCGCGAGAACGGCGAGTGGAAGATGCTGCCGCCGCAGCCGTGAGCCGCCCGCCGCATGAAACAGCGTCGTCTCCTTCCGCCAGCGTCGATTGCGGCAGCGGCTATCGTGATCGGGCTGTCAAGCCACGCCTTGGCCACGACCAATCTGGATCCGTTTGCCCGCAACACGCGGCCCAATGCCTTGTCACTCTTCCGCACGGCGCAGGCCGAGGCAGAGCCGACGCCGGACGAGGCTGGGCCGGCGGCGAAGCAGGACTCGGAAGCCGGATCCGCCGCGGCCACCCCCTCCGCGGGCTTCGGGACGGACACCGCGCAGCCCCCGCGCGCTTCGCGCGCGCCCGTCGCGGCCACGACCACGGGAATAGCTTGTAGCCAAGACGTGGAGTGCCCGGCGGAGACCATTTGCGAACAGGGCGTCTGTCGCTCCTTTGAACGGGCCTTCAATCTCCTGCTCTTCCGCAAGGAAGGCGCGACCCTCAACTTCATTCCCCTCTACTGGTCGCGCCGGGGCAACCCGGGCTACCGCGTGCTCGCCCCCTTGTACTGGCACTTCTGGAGCCCTGACTCCCGTGCGCAGATCGCTTTTCCCTTCTACTGGCGAATCGAGGACCATCTCAAGCAGCGCGTGGTCACCGTGGCCGGGCTCTACTCGCAGACCCGACAGCCTGATGCGCGCTCGTGGGCGGTCTGGCCGTTCTTCTACACCTCGACCAAGTTCGGCTGGGCTGCGCCGATGCTGGGCTCGTTCACCATCGGGGATCCCGACAAAGGTCGCGCCTTCGGCCTGCTCAGTTTCCTCTACTTTTGGAAACGGTCAGCTGATAGCAAGTTCGACGTCTGTCCCCTCTTCGTTTCTTCGCGTTCAAAAGGGTCAGCCTTTACCTACGCTCTGCCGCTCAATTTCTACTGGCGCAACGGGCATGAGGCGACCTTGCTCATCGTGCCGGTGGGGTTTCGCCACACCGACCCCAAGGGCGGTTACTTCGGATCCTGGCTGGGCTACTCGTCGCTCGACGGCGACAACAAGACCGGCGCGTTCCTCTGGTTGTACTGGTTCGGCCGCAGCAAGGACCTCAACTACGATGTCGGATTTCCCCTGCTCTGGTCGTTCCGTTCACCCGAGGCGAGCACCACCATCATCCCGCCGGTGTTCCACGTCCGGCGCGCCGGTTGGTCCATCGGATCCACTGCCCTGCTCGCCTGGTGGGGACGCGA
>Ga0182019_10000669_pt1 | contig 16812 bp, 12 predicted proteins | sample 812E2MmetaG_FD_120483 | JGI IMG/M metagenome (GOLD analysis project Ga0182019, IMG submission 120483) | Permafrost microbial communities from Stordalen Mire, Sweden - 812E2M metaG | ecosystem: Environmental > Terrestrial > Soil > Wetlands > Permafrost | place: Sweden: Stordalen | collected...
AGCCCCTATTCCGCGTCGCAGACCACGACGGTGATGTTGTCGCGGCCACCGCGGTCGTTGGCCAGATCGATGAGCCGTTTCACCACGGTGTCCCGATCACCTTGCAGGCAACCATGGACTTCGCCGTCCTCCAGGTAGCCGTGCAGACCGTCGGAGCACAGCATGAAGCGATCGCCCGGCTGCACATCCAGACTGATGGTGTCCACCTCGACGTAATCCTGGTGGCCAACCGCCCGCGTGATCACGTTCTTGCCAGGCGAGCTTGCTGCCTCTTCCGCCGTGATCAGCCCCAGCTTGAGGCGGAAGTTAACCAGGGTGTGGTCCTCGGTGAGCTGCACCGTCTTGCCGTCGCGGGAAAGGTAGACCCGGCTGTCACCAACCTGGGCAATGTAGGCCATGCTGGAGGTCACCAGCAGGGAGGATAGGGTGCTCGACATGCCCTTCTGCCGTGGGTCGAGCTGGCCCATGCCGAAGACCATGTAGCAGGCCGACTGCACGGCACTTTCCAAGAGGCGACGAACCAGGCCAGAGTTCTCTTCGGTCGGGGCGGCGACAAAGGCACTCAGCGTCTTGCGCCCACGCTTGACCCAGGAGAGCACGAGATCGACGGATTCGGCGCTGGCCACCTCGCCTTTGGCGTTTCCTCCCACGCCATCACAGACGATGTACAGTCCCAGCTCGTCATCGCAAAGGAAGGCGTCCTCGTTATGAGGGCGCCGGAGGCCGACGTCCGACTGACCTGACGAGTGGATACGCATGAAGTCCAAATCATGGTACTACGAAACTCCGGCCCAGCCCAGGTTCTCCGTGCGATCTTCACGTGTTAAGATGAGCAACTGATGCCAGAAGAGGGAAAGGACATCACATTTCCCTCGCAGTTCGGGCGCTACACCCTGGTCCAGCGCCTGGCCACCGGAGGTATGGCCGAGGTCTTCAAGGCCAAGATCCTATCGGGCCATGGTTTCGAGAAGCTGCTGGTCATTAAACGCATCCTGCCCAATCTGGCGGCAGACAAGACCTTCGTCTCCATGTTCATCGACGAGGCCAAGCTCACCGCGCAGCTCGTCCACCCGAAGATCGTCCAGGTTACCGACTTCGGCGAGGTCAACGGCCAGTACTTCATCGCTTTGGAATTTGTGGACGGCTTCGACGGCCTGGCCTTGCTCCGCGCAGCCTCGCAGAAGCAGGTTCGCCTGCCTGCTCCTATCTGCATGTTCATTGCGATGGAGGTTCTTGACGCGCTCGACTATGCGCACAACGCCAAGGACGTGGAAGGCAAGCCGATGCACCTGGTTCACCGCGACATTTCGCCCTCCAACGTCTTCATCGCTCAGCGCGGCGACGTGAAGCTAGGGGACTTTGGCATCGCCCACGCGCAGGAGCGAGAATCCAAGACCCAAGCCGGAACACTCAAAGGCAAGTACGGCTACATGTCGCCTGAACAGGTCACCGGCGCGGTACTGGACGGTCGTAGCGACCTTTTCGCCGTGGCCATCGTGCTGGCCGAGATGCTCATGTGCAAGCGTCTGTTTACCGCGCAGAACGATCTCGACGTTCTGCTCATGGTGCGCGACGGTCGGCTGGAGCGCTTCGACAAGTACGCCAAGGACATTCCGCAAGCACTCGAAACCATCGTGCGCAGGGGGCTGGCCAAGAACCCAGACGAACGTTTCCAGACCGCCGCCGAGTTTCGCGATTCCCTGCATGACCTGGAATTCCAATTTGGCCTGCGCGTGGGCCCGTCCGACGTTGGTCTGCTGGCCTCGGACCTGTTCGACAAGAGCCCCGAGGCGATGGAGCGGTTGAAGGAGCACTCCCACAGATGGGAGATCAAGTCGGACGATGCCTCTGTCCGACGGCGCGGCGCGGGTTTCAAGCCCGACCAGGTCGTTGCGCGCAAGGGGGCAGGCGACGAGTCCGAGGACACCTCCATTCCGATCGACATCGACGGCCAGGATTCGGGTTCTCCTGACGGGGCCGAGTCATCGCCCGCCGCCACAGTGGTGGTCGCTGCGCTCGACGACGCTTTGGCCAAGTCGATGTCGCTGGTCGAACTGGACCAATACTCAACCCCGGCGGCTGTTCCTGCCCCGGGCTGGACTCCGGCCTCGGTCGATCATCTGACGGGCGGACTGGGCGCTCCGTCACCTTGGGAAGGCACGACACCCATTCCCGACACCTCCAGCTATCGCGGGACAGGCGCAAGCGGTCTGCGCCCAAGCCTGGGCCGTCCTGCCTCGGGCGAGAACCAGGCCAGCCCAGCGGCAGGCGCGGTTCTGGCGAGCACGCCTAGCGGCGAGCGTTCGCTGTCGCCGGACAACACCGGGGATCTGTCGCTCACTTCGACCATGCGTGTCATCGCCGACCTGTCAGTAATGGCCGAAACCGGCCTTGTCCGCTTCGCCCGCGGCAGCCGGGTGAAAGACGTGTACCTCGTGCGCGGGGCGCCCGAGTCGGTCAATTCCAACATGTCTGGCGATCGCTTTGGCGAGTACTTGGTCACACGTGGCTTTCTGCGCCTGTCCGATCTCGAACGCGCGCTGGCCGAGATGCCTCGCTTCTCGGGCAAGCTGGGCGAGGCTCTGGTTGGGCTCGGCTTCATGCGGCCGCTCGACGTGTTTCGGCTCTTGTCGCAACAGGTACGCGAGCGCGTGATGGAACTGTTCACCTGGACCGAGGGCGAGTTCAGTCTTTTCCGTGGCTTGCAGAACCCAGTGGCGGCGTTCCCGCTCGGCCTCAACAGTTTCGAGATTCTGGGCGCTGGCGTGCTGGCCTTGAGCTACGATTTCTTGGCCGGCCGGTTTGCGCCCCTGGCGGGCTTCCGGCCGCGCGCGATGCCAAATCCACGCATCAACCCTGAGGCATTCCGCCTGGGGCCTACCCCGCGTGAGGTGTGGGGTCTGCTCGATGGAAGCCGCACCCTTGCAGAATGGACCGAGAGATTCGGCTCGTCAGATGAGCTGCTCACCTTTTATCGAACGCTGCACCTACTAGTGGAAACAAGCCTCGCGCAGTTCGAGTAGGGGCATTGCGCGGGTTGGGGAGCCGGGAAGCTAGCTGGTTCTCACAGAGAGTACAGAGCACACAGAGCCGGAAGAGAAAGGGAAGGGTTGGGCTTGGGCCCGTCCAAACCCTTCTTCTCATCCGATCTCCGTGCCCTCTGCGCTCTCTGTGAGGAGAAGCTAACCAGAGCCCGAAGACGGCCGGGCCCAGTCGGGGAGCGGCGCCTCGATGCGCAGGAGTTGGCCAGTCGTGGGGTGTTTGAATACGATCGCGGTGGCGTGCAGATGCAAGGCGGTTGGAGGCCCGGGGTCCGCGCCGGTTTCGCCGTAGGTGGTGTCGCCCTTCACCGGCACGCCGAGGTAGGCCAGGTGTGCACGCACCTGGTGAGTTCGTCCCTTGCAGAGCCGCGCCTCGACGAGACACGTCGTGGATCTTTGTTCCACGAGAGCGAATTCGGTGACCGCGGGCAAAGGCTGGCGGCCACCACCCAGTCTTACCCGCGATCCCCGCCGGCCCACGCGGCCGATAGGAACCGCCACGACTAAGGTACCAGGCTTGGCGCCCGGGCTCACGAAGTCCTTCTGGCCGGCGCCCAAATCGGGAAAGCGCCCCACTACCTCGGCGTGATATATCTTTTCACAGTCAGGCGCCGCAAGGGCGTTGCGCAGGCCTGGCCAGACAGTGCGCCGGCGCGCGGCCATCAGTACGCCGGCAGTACCGCGATCCAGGCGCTGCACGAGTCCCCCTTCCCTGGGATCGGGCGAGGCGACTGCGCACTCGGGAAAACGAGCCACCAGTGCGCCGGCCGCGCTGGGCCCTTCGCCCGCCCGCAGCGGGTGGGAGGGCAATCCCGCCGGCTTGTCCACGACCACCAGGTCATCGTCGGCGTACAACACGGCAAGTGGGACATCGGCCGCGGGCGTGGGCACGACCCGGTCTTGCACGGGGGCTGCGATTTCGACAACCTGACCCTCGCGAAGGTGCAGACCCTTTTTGCCCGGTCGCCCGGCGACTAACACGACATTCTCGGCTATTGCCCGCCGTGCGGCGGTAGCACTGGGCACCAGCTTCTGCCGCAACAGGAAGGCGTCCAAGCGCAACCCTGCCTCCGCCGTACCCACAACGAAACGCATAGCTGCCAAGACTACCGCTTGCTCGCCGCCGTCTTCGTGGCTGTGGACGCCGGATGTGAAACCGGGTTGGGCTTGACCGCGGGCTTGGTCACGGGCTTCACGTCGCCTTTGCCGCCCGGCCTTGCCGCTGGCGTCGGCGGCGCCGGTCGTGTTCCGCTGGCGGTTGCCACGGTCTTGACCGGAGGGTGGACCGTCACCGATTTGGGCATCGGGTGGGTCGAAATGTTCTTGGCCAATATGGGCTTGCTGGTGGTCGGCGCTGGGTGTTTGGGGGCCGCACTGCGGGCTGCGGTGATCTCGCGCGGCAGTTCCGGCGTCGGCGAATACACGACGATCTTCTGCCCATCGCCCAGTTCGCTGGTGGCCGAGAGCCGGTTGATGCGCGCCAGGTCGCCAGGTGCCAGCCCATAGCGCTTGGCAATCTTGGCCAGTGTGTCGCCCGCGCGGGCGGTGTATTGCAGCCGCGTCTTGCCCCGGCGGGCTGCCTCCAGGTCCAGGAATTCCTGCGAGCCCAACGTGACCACGCGAATCTTGTCCGGGTCGAGCAAGGCCACATTCGCCCGGTCGAAGCCATCGCGTACGAAGACCTGCAACACCAGCTTGGGTTGTAGCTTTGCCTCTGGGTCGAGGTTGTTCCACTCGACCAGGTTGTCAACGCTCACGTTGAAGACCTCGGCGATCTCATCCAGGGTGTCGCCGTCGCGCGTGCGATAGAAGACGCGTTCGCAGCCAGGGCAGCCAGAGGTGCGCTCCGGCACCGCCACCAGGATGGTGTCATCGCTCTCTTCGCCTCCGCCCGACGCGGGCGCCGGGGCTCCGGCCCGGGCCGGAACCAGGATGGCGGTGCCCCCGCGCAGCTCGGCGGTGTCACTCACACCGTTGAGGCGCTTGAGTTCGCGCGCCGAAACACCGCGCGCCTTGGCCACGCTTTCCAGCGTATCGCCGAAACGCAGGACCAGGGTTTCGAACCGTTCGCCTGTTCTGCGAAGTTGCGCGACCGCTTGGGCGTAGAGCCCAGACGAGCCCAACGGGATGCGAACCGTGCAGGGACCGCGATCGGGCGGCACGCGATCGCGCAGAAGCTCAGGGTTGAACGACTGAATGACCTCAGGGCTGGTGCCTGCGGCCCGAGCCAGAGTGGCAAACGATGTGCCCGCCGGGACTTGGATGGTGTCGTACGCCCAGGGCGGATCGGGCGCCACGTCGGCAAATCCAAACGCGGCCCGATTGTGACCCACGATGGCCGCGGCGAGAATTTTGGGAACATAGAGGGTCGTCTCCCAGGGCAATCCCGATTCGTGACGACACAGCTCCCAGTAGTCGTTGGTGTTGTAGCGGGCGATGGAGCGCAGGATGGCCCCGTAGCCCGCGTTGTAGGCAGCAAAGGCCAAGTGCCACGAGCCGAAACGAACGTAGAGGTCTTTGAGGTAGCGCGCGGCCGATTCGGCGGCTCGCTCGGGATCACGGCGGCCATCGACCCAGTGGCTGACCTCCAGCCCGTAGGCTCGCGCCACCTGAGGCATAAACTGCCACACCCCACCCGCACTCTTGTTCGAGGTAGCGCCAGGCTCGAAACCACTTTCGACCATGGCCAGGTAGATGAGATCGTTGGGCAGCTCGTTGCGCGCAAGCACGGTCTCGAAGACCGCACGAAAGCGCTCCATCTTGCGCAGCCACGACGCCATGATGGCGTGGCCCCTGGGATCGCTCTTGAAGAATTCCAGGTAGCGGATCACCTGGGGCGCCCAACGCACGGGAAGCTCGGGCAGGGTCAGCGACTGGGCCCACCCGGGTCTTGACGAAGCAGTCTTGTCACTGCGGGCCGGGACCTCGGGGCTGCGCAACTGCCGGGGGATGTCGCCGGTGCCGCCCCAGCGGCCGGGAAGCCCCGGCGGAAGCGGCAGGGCAGCGTCGTCAGGCTCGCTGTCCAGCAGCTCGGACGGGCCCAGGCGTGGAAAGGCTCGCTCCTCGAAACGGTGCACCTCGCGCAGCTCGGGGCTTTCGCTGGCATTCGGCTCGTCGAGCGGAGCGCCGCGCACCGCCTTGCGCTCTGCCGGGTTCTCTTGGCCAGGCTCCGCGCCAGATCCGGCGGCTTTGCCGGCACTGGTTGGCGGGCCCGCGGCGCGACCTGGGCTAGCCAGTGCAGAAGTGGCGAATGCGGCTATGCCCAGGGGAAGCAGAAATGGGGCAGCGCGCTCGGTCAGCCGCATATGTCCGGATCGTACAGGATCACTCACAGGGTACAAAAAATATGGCCCTTCCCTCGATTGCCTCGCCGCTTCTGCAATGGTATAGAGAAAGTCGGTGCACACATGATGGGAACTACCGAATGGGTCGTTGTTCTCGCCATCATCTTGCTGGTGTTTGGCGCAAGCAAACTCCCCCAGCTCGGTGATGGTTTGGGCCGCGCCATAAAGAACTTCAAGCGGTCTGTGACGAGCGCGAGCGAAATCGAGGTTTCCCCGAAGAAGGCTGAGATCCCCGGCGAGCAGCCCAAGCCCGCTTCAGGCCAGTCCAGCGAGCAAGCGCCGAAGCCGTAGCCTGCTTCGGCCAAACCCTTAGCCGAAGGAGGCGCTAGCCACCGTCGTGGGCAGGTGGTCAAGGGTACGCTTGCTTCCGCTTTGTCAGGGAATTCCGCTTTGATAACGCGGAATTGCAACTTAACACTTGACGCGCCATAGAGGCAGGGCAGATTAGGGGCATGACTGCACGCACGATCAAACGGTATTCAAACAGGAAGCTGTACGACACCCATGACAGCCACTATGTCACTTTGCAACAGATTGCCGCTCTGATTCGCAACGGTGATGAGATCCGGGTTATCGACAAGACGACTCAGCAGGATCTGACGGCTGCTACAATGGCGCAGATCATCTTCGAGGAAGAGAAGCGGGGACCCCGCCTTCCGGTCGAAGGGCTGCGCAAGATCATCCGCAGTGGCCTAACGGCTCACCAATAACGTGGGAACCCTGGGAGGGTTCGCTTCGCCCTTCGGCCCCCCACCCGCCACCACTGCCCCGCTCGCTGCGCTCGGCCTCGCCAACCCCTCCCGCGACGGGCGCGCGTGAAGCGCGCGTGGGGGAGGGGCGGGGCGTGTAGGCCCTAGCCCCCGAAGGGGGCGCTCTGGCTCTGGCGGGCAACGAGGGCGCGCGCGAAGCGCGCGGGGTGGGCAGGGTGGGTTGTCCGTCCCGAAGCCCCCGCAGGGGGAGCCCGCCTTCGCCTACGCGATCATGGGAACCCTGGGAGGGTTCGCTTCGCCCTTCGGCCCCCCACCCGCAACCCCTGCCCCGCTCGCTGCGCCCGCCTTTGCCGACGTGCGGTCGCTAGAAGCCTAGACCCGCGCTGAGCGACAAGGCGTTCTGCGTGGCGCTTTGATCCTTGGCGCTATCGCTGCCCGCGTATCGGCTTGAGTCGGCGAAGAAGACGTCATACTGGGCGGCGAAGAATACGACTGAGAACTTGAGCCTGAATCCGACAAAGAGTCGAAAGCGGGTGATTGCGTCTTGGTCGGGGAAACTGAAGTTCGCGCAGGACGAGTCTCCGGGGTTGCTCCCGACGGGCTGATTGGCGCCACAGGAAGGCGTTGCGTTGATGAGCCCACTATGGGCAAAGATCGAGATCCAGCTCCAACCGGCAAAGGGCTCGATCTGCGCTGTCTTGAGTAGGGCAAATCCCTTCGATACCAGAAGGTCGACGCTGGTGGTGGTCATCGAGACCTGATCCGTGCCGGTCAGGTATCCGATCCCCAGGCGCAGCGCGAAGGAGGGGAGGGCCCAGTCGTGGAACCCCTCATGGATCGCCACCTTCATGTAGCCCTGCCAGGACGTGAGGTGCGAGTCGAGGAGGTGCACCGCCCCGAAGCCCAACTCCATGGTTGGCACCGGCAGCCAGATCCCCTTGCGCACAAAAGCCCCAATCGTGGTCAGCATGGGATCCGGCCGCGGCCCCCCGTTGGGATTTGTCGCTGAAACGCCTTCGACGCCGTTCCAGTATCTTTGGTTGTTGCTGATTTCGGTGAGGCCAAGATCGAGAGAGAGTTGGAATCCCTTGATCCCTCCTGTTTCAGCCACCGAGGGGATGCGAGGCGCGAGCACGACGCCCAGCTCGGACATCAGGCTGCGGAAGTCTGCCCGGCCCTGGGCATCGGGCATGACCGAGCCGGTGATCGAGCCGTCACTCCCGCGTTGCACCCACGAGCACTCTGGGACCTTGAGAATGGACGCTGCCGAAGGACACAGGTTGAGCAGCTGAAGGTCGTTCTTTCCGGCCCACGCGCGAGAGGTAAACGTGGCCATCCAGAGCATCATCGATAACGCAAGGAGGCTAATGCGAACCAAGCCCATCTCAGTGCAACGGTAAGTTTTGCTGGTCAGCCCTGTCAAGGAAGGTCTCAGGGTGCCCGACCAGCCGCCGGAATTCGCGTGCACGCGCTGCGTGCTCGGGTTTGACCAAGCGCTCTTCGTCCCGTAGCTTGCGGGGCACATGTCCCACGTGACCAGGCTCCTCGGCGAATCGGCTTCTCTGCTCGGCCCTATCGGGGTCGGGCTCGTCGTCCTGGCTGGGATCGTCCTTTTCTTCTTTGCATACCGCTTCGAGCGTTTTGTGGCCGTGCGCTATCTGCAGCGCACATCGCCCTCGCGAGCCATTCGAGTTGGGCTGTACATCGCAGTGGCGGGAGTTGCAGCGGGCCTCGGCATGCTGGCAGTGTCCCACGGCCGCGTGCGCGGCTTGGAAACCGCGGCTGTGGTCTTCACGCTGATGGCAGCTCTGGCCATGCTCTTGTTCATCCTGCTGCGGGTATTCTCGGTCTTCACCACGGTTTCGACCATGGGAGTTGTTCTGGGAGTTGCGTCGCTGGTGGTGGTGCTGGCCGTGACCAGCGGCTTCGAGCACGAGTTTCAGGACAAGGTCCTGGCGGTGAACGCGCACCTTATTGTGACTTCCTATGGCCTGGAACGAGACATGGCCGAAGCTGAGCGGGACGCGCAGGTCATCAAGAAGACCCTGGCGGGCTTGCCTGGGCTGGAGCGCATGTCCACCTTCAGCTTCACCGCCGGGGAAGTCATGATTGGCAAGGTCGGCGCCAATCTGAAGGGTGTCGACCTGTCCGACGGTGCGCCCGAGCTGCGCCGGATCATGGTGGCGGGCTCTCTCGCTGACCTGGGACGGCCGGCCCATTGCGCGGAGGAGCAGCCTTCGCCCGACCCGGCCGCTGCCGATCCAGTGGGGCGGATCATTCTGGGCAGCGAGCTGGCCCGCCGCCTGCACAGTCACGTTGGCGAATGTCTGCAGGTGCTGGTGCCTTTCTCCGGAGGGATCGATTCGGCGCCCAGCGCCTACACCTTCCGCGTGGTCGGCATCTCCTCGCTGGGCTTTCACGAATACGACGCGCGCCTGGCCTATATCAACTTGGAGGACGCGCGCCGCATGGGCAACGCGCGCCAGTCGATTTTCGGAGTTGAGCTGCGCTTTGCCGATCCCATGGAGGCGGTCCGCATCGAGCCCGAAGTGGAACGCCGGCTGGGCCCCGAGGCGCGCGTGATCGACTGGAAGACACTCAATCGCAATCTCTTCGCAGCGCTGTCCATGCAGAAGCTGGTGATTGCCATGCTGCTCTTCTTCATCATCGTGGTGGCTGCCTTTAACATCATCGCCTCGCTCATGCTCATCGTGCTCTCCAAAGTGCGCGAGATCGCAATCCTCAGCTCGATGGGCGCGCGCGCTGCTACGCTGCTGCGGGTCTTTCTGGCCGCAGGCACGTTCGTGGGCTTCGCGGGCACCGGCCTCGGCATCCTGTACGGCCTGGCCATCTGCGGGCTGGCCGCGCTCTACGGCTATCCGCTCGACCCCAAGGTGTACTTGATCGCGCGCCTGCCAGTGCAGATCTCGGTACGCGAGATCCTGCTGGTAGCGGCGAGCACCCAGCTTATCTGCTTCGTAGCTACCCTCTACCCAGCCATGCGCGCCGCCCGGCTGCGCGTGGTCGATGGTCTGCGCTACTTGTAGCCGGGTGAACTGCTACACTGCGCGGCCATGGCGGGCTTGCGCACCGGGCGCCCAGAGGCGCCCTTCCAGATTGCCCAAATTGACGGGGTAGATGCCAGCGATCTATTTGTCCACGCAATTCCTGCGCCGGCCGCCCAGGACGATCGCGCCCAGTTCCGATCCGTGGCGGCAAACGCTCTGCAGGGCCTGCGTACCCTGGGAGTCGTTCCCGCGGACGTGGCGGCTGGCTGGGTCCACTTGCGGGCGCAGCCTTCCTGGTGCGTGCGCCACGAGCTGGCTGAGGTCTGGAACCAACCCGACGCCGAACGCCTGCCGCTGTCTTTTCTGATCCAGCCGCCGGCCGCGGGCCGCCGCTTCTGTGAGATGCAGCTTCAGGTCTCGCGGCCGCGTTCCGAGCGTTGCAGCGTGGTGTGGAAGGGAGCCCTGCCTGGGCCACTGTGCACCACGGTGTTGCGCGCCGGCGCCCGCCACCTGCGCATGCTGTCGCTCGTGCCGCGTTTGAGCGCTAACGCTACGTTGACTGATCTTGCCTACGATCTTTTCGCCCTCGCGTCGCATGCGCTCAGCGATCGTGGCTTGTCTTTCCACGATGTGGTGCGGACTTGGATCTACTTGCGGGAGCTCGAGCGCGACTATGCGGACTTCAACCAAGGCCGCCGGCGATTTTTCCAGAACGCCGGCTTGCTCCGCTTTCCCGCCAGCACTGGAATCGAGGCCGCCCTGGTCGATTCCGACAGCCCATTGGCCATGGACCTGTACGCCGTGGGTAGCGGCGGGGAAGCCACCATCGAAGCGATGAACGCCGCGCCCATGGGTGAGGCAAGTGCCTACGGCTCATTGTTCGCCCGCGGGTCGCTCTTGCGCGAAGCCGGGCACGAACTCGTATTTGTATCGGGAACCGCCAGCATCGATCAGCAGGGTCGCATCGTGGCCCGTGGCGATGCGAAGGGCCAGTTGCGCTGTATGCTCGCCAACGCGGCCGGCGTGCTGGCGCCCGCTGGGCTGGGCTTGGCAGACGCAGTGAGCGTGACCGCCTACCTCAAGCAGGCGCGGCTGCTGCCGGAGTTCCGCAGGGCTGCCCAGGCCGCGGGCCTGCCCGCGACCGCCCCTACCGCGATCGTGGTGGCGGACATCTGCCGGCCCGAATGGCTGTGCGAGATCGAGCTGGTCGCCGGCCGTTCTATGGCTACGGCGTACAGCAGGCGGTAGTCGCAGCGCCCGACGGAGTGCATGTGCCGGTGGCGGTCGCTTGGCCGGTTGGAGCACAGGAGCCACCGGTGTAGCCTTTGTTCGAAAACATTATGGCCCCGATGTTGGCAGGAAATGCCTGACAGGTCGAGGGAACGGTGTACGAGGTGGTGCGATCGACGCAGGTCGCGGTTCCGAGTGATGGCTTCGTCCACATGCCAAGGGTTGCGGAGCACGCCCCCCCAGAGGGGACGCCACAGGCCGGGCAAGCAGAGCAGGCGCGGGTGTCGCTCACATCTTGGGTCTTGTAGTAGTTTCGCTTGACTGTGTAGCCGGTGCTCGGGCAGCTCAGGTCGCCGGTGGCGAAGACGCAGGCTTGGGGAGGGAAGGGCGACTGCGGTTTGGGCCAACAGACATAGCCGCTGGGGCAGCCTTTACCTCCGGTTGCATTGGCCTGACAGAGGTGACCCGTGTTCCCGGTGATCGGGGTGACGGTCCCGCCAACTGTCGCGCACGAACCACCGCTGGCTTCACCGGCCATCGTGGCGAACTCCATGCCCGTGGTAACAGTAACAGCCGTGCACACGCCGGGTGCCACAGGCGTGTAGGGTTTCTGGCAAAGCCCTGTCCCGCTCGCTATGCCAGGGCTTCCGCATGTGACGTTTGCGGGAGAGCCGCATGTGCACGCGGTGCAGGAGACTGGGCATTGTGGCGTCGCGAACCCGTTGAGGTAGTCTGTCGTGTAGAGCGGGTCGCATGGCGGGGACGGGCCGGGTCCGTCATAGACCTCCCCGGGGCCGGTGAAACCGCTTGGCAACTGGGGCACGCACATGTAGCCCGCGTTGCAGGCCGGATCAGCGCAATCCACCAGGCCGTTGCCATCGTCATCAATGCCGTTCGTGCAGTCTTCGGTTGTGGGCATTACGCAGGTTCCGCTGGGGGAACAGAGGTAGCCCGAGGCACAGTCAGTCGGGACGGTGCAGGACTTCTTGCAGCCGCTGGCATCGCAGTGATAGGGCCCGCAAGGCTGTGCGTTGGACAGGCCACATGCTCCCGAGCCATTGCAGGTGAAGGTGGAGAATTTGGTGCCCGTGGGATCACAAGTGGCCTGGCACTGGAGCCCAGCCGCATAGTTTTGGCAGGCGCCGCTGCCGTCGCACAAGCCGTCGGTTCCGCAGCTCGCCACGCCCTTGTCCGCACAGCCGCCGTTGGGGTCAGGTTTGCCGGCCTTCACGGCCGAACAAGTTCCGAGCGAGCCGTCCACCGCGCAGGACGTGCACAAGCCCTGGCAAGCGCCGCCACAGCACACTCCCTGCTCACAGAAGTTCGATGTGCACTCTGAAGGCAAGACGCAGGTCTGGCCGTTGCTCTTTTTGCCGCATGACCCGCTTGTGCACTGGCCCGGCGGCTTGCATTCCGAGCCGCCGGTCGAGCAGTTCGCGTAGCAGGCGTTAGTGACCGAATTGCACATGAAAGGAGCACAGTCGAGCAGCTGGCCCGCGGAGCACACGCCATGGCCGTCGCACAATCCCGGCCGGGTGTGGGTCTAGGATCCGGCTGGGCAGGTTTCGGCCGAGCAGCTGACGCCGCTTGAATAGAGCATGCACCCGCCCGCGCCGTCGCACTTGCCGTTCCGGCCACAGGTTTGCGCGCCGTCGTCCGGGCAATCTCCGTCGGAGGAACTGTTGAGCGGGACCAGCGAGCAGGTCCCGGCATTGCCGGCAACCTTGCAAGACATGCAGTTCCCGGAACAGTCGCTGTTGCAGCAGAAGCCGTCCACGCAGAAGCCCGACTGGCATTCGGCCATCGAGCTGCACCCCGCGCCGTTGGGCTTGTTGGCTGGTGCATCTGGCACGGAGCCGTCGCTGGCTACCGGCACATCGGCTTTGGCGCCGTCGGCCGCGTCCGCTAGATTGAGCGGCCCATCGCTCCCCGCTCCCGGTAGAGCATCCGTCGACTGCCCGTCGCTCGCACCATCCGAGGGAGTAGGCAGCAGCCCATCGGCGCCAAGATCGCTGGCCGCGTCCGTCAGGTTCGGCAGCCTGTCAACGCCGAGGTCGCTGGCCGCATCCGTCAGGTTGGGCGGCCCATCGCCCCCTGCCCCGGGCAGGCCGTCCGCCGACGGCCCATCCTTGCCAGCAGAGGGAGCGCCGGCGTCCCGGTCGGGAGACTTGCTGGGGTCAAAGGGAGTTAGGGTGGTAGTTGCATCGCTGCATTGACCGCCGCTCACGCACGTCTGGGTATTGGGACAGGCCGTCCCCGCGCACTCCCGGAGCAGGTTGATGCGCAGGAGCATGGACTTGTCTTGCACGAAGGTGGCGATGGCCGTGCGGGACACTATGAGCGCGGTCTGGAGCAGGCCATCCACCTTCACCGTGATTGTTTCCCCTGTGCTTGAAGGGGCCAGGGTCATACGGCTGGGCAATGTGACCTGGTCTGGGCCAGCGACAAGGCTGTACGTCTTGCTGAAGAAGTTGGGATGTGCCTCAGTGGAGATCGTGATGGACAAGCCGTCCATCTCGCTGGGGACCGGGATGTTGGTACCGATCTCCAGGATGATCTCAGTGACGGGTTGGGTACTGGTGCAGGCAGCGCCAAGTGCGGCAAAGCCCGCGAGCAAAAGCAGAGGAGAAGTTCGTCTATTGGTCATTAGGGCACCGAAAGTACAGGGGGATTCATGTCGCCCTGGTAGTGGCTGGGCGAGCTAGAATGGGAGAATTCGACGGCGGTGATGACTGCCGCGGCTGCAACCACCACCCCCACACCCGTCCAGAACCACCATTTGCGAAAGATGCTACTCGACGCCGTCGCAACTGGGGCAGGGGTTGAGGTCGTGACATCGGCACCGGGCGGTGTGGAGTCGGCGTTCGCGGGAACCGGCGGGGCCGCGTTGCCCAGGGCGGGTGGCGTCGGCTGGGCCGACGGCGCGGTAGCGGGCTCGGTCGGCATGGGTACTGGCGCAGGGGCAGGGGACGGTCCACTCGGCACAGCGGCAGCGGGCGTCGGTCCGGGGAGATTCGGCGGAGTCAAACCAGCCGGAGGAGCTTCGCGTGACTTGGCTTGTGCGGCCTGGGTAGCCTCCAGCTCATCGATGCGTTTTTCCACCTCGGCTCGGTTCGGCGCATCCGGCCGTTCGCGCAGGTACTTCTTGTAGAAGCTCAGCGCCTCGGCTGCATCGCCCATCTTCCGGTGGCACTGGGCAATGTTGTAGAGGAAGATTGCGTCGGGAAACAGGCGATAGGCGGCCTTGAAATCCTCGATGGCCTGCGGCCACTCGTCCAGGTTGAAATGGACCGTGCCCTGATCGTAGTGCGCCTTGGCTTCTGCCTTTTCCTTGGTCTGGACCACCCCACCCGGCGTCTTTGTCTGCGCCAGGACACCCGCCGGGAGAAGCAAAGCAACGGCAATAACGATACCCGTCAGTCGAAACCCCATTGCAGCATGGTACGGTCGGTAGAGAGACGGTGTCAAACGCTGCGTTTGCTCGTGCCGCACCTTTGGAAGCACGGCGCCACCAGCCGGAATCCTTGCGTAAGCGCGTGAAGCACGCATCATGGGGCAATGCTGGTCGGCCAGTGGATGAGCCGCGATGTCGTCGCAGTGGGGGTCAACGACAGGATCTCCCGCGTGGCCGCGCTCATGTCCCGCCTGCGCATCAAACAGGTTCCCGTGCTCGACGACGACAGACTGGCCGGCCTGGTCACCAGGAGCGATCTTATCCGAGCCTGTCCTCCGGACCTCAACCCGTTCTCGTTGCTTGGCCCGATCGCCGAAGAACTGGCGCGGCCGGTCCGCCACTTCATGATGACCGAGCCTGTCACTGTGGCGCCCGAGACGCCGCTGGAGGGCGCTGCCCGCCTGCTCATCGATCGCAACATCAACGCCTTGCCTGTGGTCTCAGCGGGACGGCTGGTGGGCATCATCGCCGGGTCTGACATCTGTCGCGCCCTGTTGGCCGCTTTGGGCGCGGGCGTGCCGGGTGCGCGTATCACTTTCGACGCGGGCGCCGAAGAAGACGTGTTCACCTTTGTCACGGACCTGGCGCGCAGGCACGGGGTACGCGTGGTCAGCGTGACGGCATTCGAACAGGAAAAGCAGCGCGTGGCCGTGGTGCGCGTAGATCAAGAGAAGGCTGCCATGGTCGACGAGATCTGGCGCACCGGCCATCGCGTCTCCAGTGTGGCTCGCTTCGCCTAGGCTGAGCGGCCGCGGCCAGGTGTTGCGCGCTGGTGGGCCGGCCATTTCGCCGGATCAACCACAGGAGAATAATCGCATTGAGCTGCACCCCAGTCGGGAGCTGTGCCCGGCCGGGCGCGCCTGGCCCAGCGGACTGCCAGCATCAGGACAATGAGCGCGAGCGACGCGGCCCCGCCGCCCCCGCCGTTCTGTGAGCAGCCGCATCCGCCGCCCTTCGCCTGACCCGTCGTCGCACCCCCATCGGGCGAAGCACTCCCAGTGTTCGCAGCGTTTCCTCCCGTAGCGGCGACGTCTCCGCCCGTGGCGGCCTGCCCGCCATTCCCGGCGCTGCCGCTTGCGCCCCCGCTGGCCCCGCTCGTGCCACCCACTCCGCCGGTACCACCACTGCCTCCGCTGGTGCCGCCCACTCCGCTGGTACCGCCGCTGCTGCCGCTGGTGCCGCCCACTCCGCTGGTACCGCCGCTTCCCCCTGTCCCGGCCGTCCGCGGACCATAGACCGGAGGCGTTGCCCCCAGCTCATAGGCGCCGAGGTCAGGCGCCGCGCCCGAGAAGCCCTCGTTGAGACCAACCAGCACCACCCCCTTGTCGATCGCGGCGCTCCCCGCGGCCAGTCGCAGATCCACCACTGGCTTGGGAGGATAGGGGTTCGAAGGAAACGGCACCGTGTCGGCGAACACGCTCATGTCGACCTGCACCGCGTGGACTTCAGTGGTGTTGGCCTTCAGGCTCGCCAGGCTGGTGAACCGGGTGGCGCCGATCTTTCCTGCGAAGGTGTTGGTCCCGATCGACCCGAGCCCGTCGTAATCAAAGGAGCAGGTGGCGTCGGCGTCAGCCAGGTCGAGTACGCTCCCGCTGCCGTTGCCGTACCCGCCGTAGGTTCCGCCGCCTATGCCGCCGATGAAGAGGTTGTTGCGGAAATACGCCCGGCTCCAAATCGCGCCCGCGTAGCAGCCAAAGGCGTCGCCGCACTTGACCACCGTGTTGTGCAGTACCACGTCGCCCACTGTGCCGTTGTGGAATTTGAAGGGGCTATACAGGACGTTGTACATGGTGTTCTGGATATAGTAGGTCGGGCCGCCTAGGTCGGGCTGTGAGCTCATGCCGTCGAAACAGTTTCGTACCCGGTTGCGCACCACGCGGACATTGCCCATGGCCGAGTCGGCTTCGACGGCGTCGTCGGTCGCCTCCTCGATGTCGTTGTTGCAGATGTCGATTGAAACCTGCTCGTAGGCCTCGTCGTATTCCATGAGCGAGATGTCGTCACGGAAGCCCTTCACGTGGTTGA
>Ga0182019_10000670_pt1 | contig 16805 bp, 18 predicted proteins | sample 812E2MmetaG_FD_120483 | JGI IMG/M metagenome (GOLD analysis project Ga0182019, IMG submission 120483) | Permafrost microbial communities from Stordalen Mire, Sweden - 812E2M metaG | ecosystem: Environmental > Terrestrial > Soil > Wetlands > Permafrost | place: Sweden: Stordalen | collected...
CCTGAGTGGGAGCCGTATAACGGTCTATTGACCAAGTTGGGCGCTCCGGTGGAGAATTTCAGCCTGTCGACCCTTTACACCCGTAAAAACACCCGCAGCATGGGGCGGGTGTCCTTGTTGGCTACCCGTGCTACGGAACTGGCTCTCACCGATGCCGGTTTACTCGGTGACCCCGTGGTTTGCGGAGGACGTACCGGTGTGGCCTACGGGTCTTCGGTGGGATCAACCTCGGCCATTGCCGATTTTGGCAGAATGCTGATCAACCGCGATATCGGCAACCTCAACGCGACAACCTACCTCAAGATGATGGGACACACCACCACGGCCAACGTGGCCGTGTTCTTTCAGGTGCGCGGGCGGGTCATTCCCGCCGTCAGCGCCTGCACCTCCGGCAGTCAGGCCATAGGCTTCGCCTACGAAGCCATCAAATTTGGCCTACAGGACGTGATGTTAGCTGGCGGGGCGGAAGAGATTTGCCCCACCATGGCGGCACTCTTCGATGCCTTGTATGCCACCAGCACCCGCAATGACGAGCCTCACCTCACCCCCAGGCCCTTCGACTGCGCCCGCGATGGGCTGGTTATTGGGGAAGGCAGCTGCACCTTAGTGTTGGAGGAGTTGGGACGCGCCTTGGATAGAGGTGCGCGTATCTATGCCGAGGTGACAGGTTTCTCCACCAATGCCGACGGTTTGCATGTTACGCAGCCTAATGCGGAAACCATGCAGGAAGTCATGCGTCAAGCGTTATTGGATGCGGCGCTCGAATCCAGTCAAATCGCTTACATCAGCGCCCACGGCACCGCCACCGAACAGGGCGATATCACCGAAAGCCATGCCACACAGGCGATATTCGGTGCAAACACACCCATCAGCAGCCTAAAAAGTTACACTGGACATACTTTGGGGGCTTGCGGGGCTTTAGAAGCAATGGTCGCCATCCGCATGATGCAGGAGGACTGGTTCCACCCGACGCTTAATCTTGACCATCCTGATCCCCGGTGCGCTGATCTTGATTACATTATGGCCGACGGGCGCAATATTGCTGCCGAACATGTGATGAGTAATAACTTTGCTTTCGGCGGCATCAACACCTCACTGATTTTCAGCCGCTATGGAAACTGAAATGACGGATGTCCCGGAATCGTCCCGCACGCTACCCAAAAATTCCGGCATCCAGGAAATCCGCTTGGGTTTCACACTTCAGCACTGGTGTCTGTGGCAGTCCAAGGAGACTCCCTTTGGGGAATTTTGGCCTGGCGGAGAGGTTTTACCCTATAACGGCGGGCGTGCCGATGTAAGCTTCTTCCCGATGATGCAAAGCCGCAGGCTATCACCCTTGGCCAGGGCAGTCAGCGCGGTGGCTTGGCATAGTCGGCAACAGTGCGGGGACATACCTTCGGTGTTTTTATCAAGTCATGGCGAAAGCCAATATTATTTCGAGATATTGCAGGGAATGGCCTGTGGAGAGGGTGTCTCACCCAGTCGCTTCAGCCTATGTGTGCATAACGCCATTGCAGGCCTCTCCAGCATCCACAACGCAAGTTACCAGCCGTATGTGTCCCTGGCCGGAGGAACGGAGGGGATGTTTGCCGCTTTTCTGGAAGCTGGCGGCATTCTATTGGAAACATCCAAGGTCTTGGTGGTTTGGTATGAGCAAGCCTTACCCGATGCTTATCAAGCTTACCTTGCTACGTCAGAAACGACCTTTGCCCTTTCCATGATCCTGACCAGGGGCGGTGGGCCCGGACACCAGTTGCGGCTTGCCCGCAGGCCCGGCAAGGGCGGATCAAATGCGGAAGATTGCACAACAAGCCTAGTCCAGACCATCCTTGAGGGCCGACGTAGTGCAGTTTGCCACTTAGAGCAGTCGATTTGGCAGTGGAGCCTGGACGATGCTTGAACGAATTAATTATCTCTGGAGACTGCTAGGGACGGGCCTCAGCTTCTTCCTGTTTGGCGCTGTGGCCGTGTTGTTTTGGGGGATACTATTTCCCCTGATCGAGATATTCATCGGGGAAGGCCCCCAAAAAAAGCGTAAATCCAGGGCCTTGATGCAGCGTATTTTTCAGATTTACATGGCGTTCATGCGTACCATCGGCATATTGTCCTATGAAGTTCATGGCGGCGAGCGGCTCAATGCCCCCGGCAAACTGATCATCGCCAACCACCCCTCCTTGCTGGATGTGGTGTTTCTCATCTCGCAAATCCGCAACGCCACCTGTATTGTCAAGCCCGCCTTGGCGGCCAACCCATTCATGCGTATCCCTATTCGCGCCATGGGGTATATTTATGCAGTCGATCCTGAAGCCTTGATAGCACATTGTGTAGATGAGTTGAATGAGGGCTGCTCGCTCGTCGTCTTTCCCGAAGGAACGCGGACAATTCCGGGCAAACCGGTCAAGTTCCAACGTGGCGTCGCTGCTATTGCTCTGCAATCTGGCGCCAGTATTCTTCCGGTTACCCTTGGTTGTTCCCCGACGACATTGACCAAGCGTGAAAAATGGTATGAAATACCGCCAAGAAAGTTTATTTTAAGCCTGCATGTGGGGCATGATATTGACGTAGGCCCGATTGATGAAAACGCTGGCCGCTCATTAGCTACGCGGAGTTTAACCCGGCAATTGGAACAGTATTTCATTGAGCAGCTGGCGCACCATGAAAAATCTTGAAGCCGAATTAAAGCAGTTGATTATTGATACCTTAGAGTTGGAAGGTGTAAACCCGAAAGACATTGCGTCAGACGCTCCGTTGTTTAGTGGGGGCTTAGGCCTTGATTCCATTGATGCGCTGGAGCTCGGAGTGGCCTTAAAGAAAAAATATCACATCCATATCGATACCAACTCAGCTGAACTCGCGAACTATTTCGCCTCGATTAAAACCTTAGCGGGTTTTGTTGTATCACAACAGAATAAAAGCACCTTATGAAAACACAAGAAGAAATATTCCTCACCATCAGACAATTAATGACGGAAATGTTTGAACTAGCGCCTGATGACATCGTTTTGGATGCGAACTTGAGCCAGGATTTGGATATAGACAGCATAGATGCGGTGGATTTGATGGTCAGATTGCGGGAGATTACCGGTAAACGGATCAACCCGGAGGATTTCAAAAACGCACACACCATACAGGATGTGGTGGACACGGTTTATCGAATTAATCTTGCCTGACCCGCGCTGTGTTTAATGGTATTATCTGGACAGTGACTGTTCTTTATCCTTTTTTGGTTTGGTCTTCTCTGGATTATCTTCAACCACGGTATTTGGCCTTGATTCTGGCAGGTTTTTTCCTGTTGCGCTTTCTGTATCGTAAGCGAAGCAAGCCAATGAACGGGATATTGGCGCTGGCTTTCCCTGCCTGCGCCTTGCTCTTGCTGCTCATTGCGCTGATCAACGAGACTCGCTGGCTACTGGCTTATCCAGTATTTGTTAGTCTGGCGTTTTTCGCCGTTTTTGCCTACAGCCTTGTCTGTCCGCCGACAGTTGTGGAACGTTTAGCCCGACTGGAAGACCCCGAACTTCCGCCCAACGGGGTATCCTATACGCGCAAGGTCACCCAGGTGTGGAGCTGTTTTTTCTTGATCAATGCCGCAATTTCTTTGACCACGATCTGGTATGGAGACCCATGGCTGTGGAGTATGTACAATGGCGTCGTATTCTACATATTGATGGGCCTTTTGATGGCGGCGGAGCGGGTCGTCCGTCGTAAAGTCAAGGCAAGCTATTGACATTATCAAAACAGGTGGATAGCCAACCGGTTTTATTTCCAGAAATACTTGGGGAAAAGCGGACGACTGAGGGTATTGTATTGGCATTGCGTATCCCTGAAGGGCTCGCTTATTTTACCGGACATTTTGATAAAATCGCAGTTGTGCCCGGTGTTGTGCAAATCCAATGGGCTGTGCATTATGCACGGCAATATTTTGGCGTTGCCCGTACCTTTAGCCAAATGGAAGTCATCAAATTCAAAGAATTGTTATTGCCGGGACAGTGTCTGGATCTAAGCTTGTGTTACCACGAGGCCCATTGTAAATTGCAATTTAGTTACCGATCAGAAACCATCGAATATAGTTCGGGAAGAATCTATTTTTATGACCCCCCTATTTAATCCTTGTATTCTCATCCCCGTCTACAATCACGAAGGGCCATTGCCGAAAATTGTGGAACAATTGGCTTTTTACCAGTTGCCTTGCATCTTGGTGGACGATGGCAGTCGGGAATCTTGTGCCGAGATTATCCGCAGTTTATCCAGCCTATATTCATGGGTGCAGGCTATCCGGCTGGGCAGCAATCAGGGCAAGGGCGGGGCTGTGAAGGTGGGCCTGCTGCTAGCCCATGACCAAGGATTTTCCCATGCCGTGCAAATCGACGCCGACGGCCAACATAATCTGCTTGATCTGGAAAAGTTCCTTGTCACTTCCCGTCTAACCCCAGAGGCGGTTGTCATTGGACAACCGATTTTCGACGACTCCATACCAAAGCTCCGCTACTATGCCCGCTATCTGACCCACATCTGGGTTCATATTAATACCCTGTCCTTCCGCATCCGCGATTCCATGTGCGGCTATCGGGTCTATCCTGTCGATACCTGCGCGAAACTGATTCAAACCACCGCATTAGAAGACCGCATGGCGTTCGATGTGGAAATCCTGGTTCGTCTTGACTGGCAGGGTGTTCCTGTCGTGTCGATACCCACCCGCGTTGGTTATCCGCAAGACGGCGTGTCCCATTTCAGGGGGATTGAGGACAATCTAAGGATCAGCCTGACTCATGCCCGCTTGTTTTTTGGTATGTTGCAGCGTATGCACAAACTGCTGACCAGGCATTTTCAATGAAGCCAGTGAACACAGAAAGCCATTGGGCTTCTTTGCAGGAAACCAGCCTCTTATGGGGTATCCGAATCTTGGTGTGGGTTTATCGGACTTTTGGTCGCTGGGTGTTCCGGTTGTTCTTGCGCCCGGTGGTGAGTTATTATTTCATTACCGGTCAAATTCCCCGCGACGCCTCACGGGAGTATTTGCGCCGCCTGGGCCGGTGTTTCCCTGAATTGAACTTATCAGGCGGCTGGTGGGAAAGTTATTGTCATTTTCTTAGCTTCGGCGAAACACTATTAGATAAGATTATTGTCTGGACGGGAAGCATAGCGCCGGATCAAGTCGATTTCCCCAACCGTAAGATTCTGCTGGACTTACTAGAGCAAAAACGCGGGGCCATCCTGCTCAGCGGCCATGTCGGTAACCTGGAAATTTGTCAGGCAATCGCCAATCTGCGGGGTCAAATTCATCTCAACATTCTGATCCATACTAAACATGCCGAAAATTTTAACCGCCTGCTTGGCGGCAGCGGGGGAAGCGCCACTATCCAACTTATTGAAGTCACCGAGTTGAATCCCGCCATTGCAATAGAATTGCAAAACAAAATCGAACGCGGGGAGTTCCTGGTGCTGGTGGGCGACAGGATACCGGTCAATGGTAGCCGTATGGTGCGAACCAGCTTTCTCGGTAAGGATGCCGAATTTCCTCAAGGCCCCTATCTACTTGCCTCGCTTCTGCGTTGTCCGGTGTATACGTTGTTTTGCTTTAGCGTGGACGGGCGCTTTCATATAGATCTGGATCTTTTCGCCGAATCCATCCGCATCCCAAGAACCGAGCCGCAACGTATGCAGCTGTTAGACACGTTGGTGCGACGCTATGCCGAACGGCTCGAAATTCTTTGCCGCGCACAGCCGTTGCAGTGGTTCAATTTTTTTCCCTTTTGGAACACACAATCCGAAACAGCGGTAAGCAAGGCCGACCCAGAGGCGGATCGCCCATGATTCGCGCCGAAGTGGAGTTAACGGTGCCATTCCATGATGTTGACATGCTGGGCATCGCCTGGCATGGGCATTTTTGCAAATACCTGGAAATCGTCCGTTGCGAGATGCTGGACAAGATTGATTATGGCTATAAGGTGATGAAGGCTACCGGCTACGTTTGGCCCATAGTCGATTTGCAATTGCGCTTTGTCCACCCTGCCCGCTTCGGCCAACGCCTACGGGTAACAGCCGAATTAGTTGAGTGGGAATACCGCATGAAAATAAAATATATCATCGTCGATGCTGAGACCAGTAAAGTGCTGGCTAAGGGGCACACCATCCAGGCGGCAGTGGATGCAGCTACCGGGGAAATGAGCTACGCTTCCCCCGATGTTTTCCTGCAACGACTGATGAGTAAAGTTGATGCCTCTAAGGTCGAAGACAGTGTTAATTAACGCCGAGATTCCGAAACGCTGCGATGTCCTGGTGATCGGCGGAGGTCCCGCAGGTTCCAGTGTCGCCGCATTGTTGGCAAAGCAAGGCGTGGAAGTGGTGTTGCTGGATAAAGTTGCTCATCCTCGTCCGCAGGTCGGTGAGAGTTTGATCCCGCATTTTTGGAAGTATGCCGATCATACCGGCGCAACACCGCTGATCGAAAAAGAAGGCTTTGTCGCTAAGGCGGGCGGCATCACAGTTTGGAACGGAAAAATACACCGTATTGCCTTTGCCGAATTCGGTTTTACCCGCCCTGCCCTGCATGTCGAAAGAGATGTTTTCGACGAACTACTGCTGAAGCACGCCGAAAGTTTGGGTGTGCAGGTTTTTCAACAGGTTGCCGCTAACACGGTCGATCTAAGCTTAGAGTCCCCCAAAGTGTGTTATGTGGATCGGCGCGGAAATGATGTCTGCAATGGACGTATAGATTGCCGCTTCGTTATCGACGCCAGCGGGCCATCCGCCCTCCTGGCCGGACAATTTAAGTCCAAACGGCTGGTGGATACACGTATGAGGTTTCTATCCTTGTGGGGCTATTTCAAGCACTCACGCTTTGTCGCGGCTGACGGGCGTAGCTATCCTGCGACGGACATCGGCAAGACCCGCCCCGTGACCTTTGTCACTTCCTTCAAGGACGGATGGATCTGGCATATTGCGATGCGGAAAATTACCAGCGTAGGTCTGGTCATCAATACCAACCGCGCTCGCGCCATGGATAAGGCCGGACGTGAGCAGTTTTTCCTGGAAACCTTAAGGCGGGCCCCTTATCTGGATCGCCTGCTGGAGAGTGCCGAGTATCAGGAGGATTCTTTTTGCGAAAGGCCGGATTATTCCTATTACTCTACAAAGCTTTGCGGGGAGAATTTTTATTGTATCGGCGATTCGGCTTCTTTCGTCGATCCTATTTATTCCCACGGGGTGCTGAACGCCTTTTATAATGCCAATATGACGGCGCTGGCGGTGTGTGAATCCCTGAAGGATCCGGCACGGCGTGTACGTCATGCTCAGCTTTGCGAGAATCGCATCAGACAGTTTTACGGATTTTCCCGTTCACTGGCGCTAGGGGAATTTGGCGGCGACGGCGTCGATGCGGAATTGGTGCGACGTTTTATGCGCCAGGTACCCCCTGTAGAGCTGGAATTGATGCTGGCCGCCTCATCAATGTCTGATCGCTCGGAGAACTTTCACCGACTGGTGGCTGACGCAGGAATCGATCTCGCCCCGTCACAAAGCAGGGTACATTTTATGGAAGAGTTGCAGCTTTAAGTTTCAATCCTTACCCCGCCAACAACGATTTAAACTCAGATTGATTGTCTTCGTGTTTGAAGGTGGTAAATTTTGAGGCGAAGTTTTGGCGGGCTTGGTTTCTGAGGGCATCCAGATTTTGGATCAATACGCCCATGGCCAGTAATGTGTTGGCATGGACATGATTGCTGAGCATTTCTTCGCTGAACTGTTTTAAGCTCTGTTCCTGAATGGCATAGTCCTGAAAATTACCTAACACTTCCTGCAAGCCTTTCAGGTTTTTGATGAAGTGTTTTATTTGCTGTTCTTGATAAAGGCTTTGGAAAAATTCCAATAAGTAGCGCAGTTTTTTACAGGATTTTCTTAAGTCATGTAAGGCTTCGGAAGGTGAGTATTCGTCTATGGCGTCGCCTTCCTGTAAAACGCGCTTATAATTTTTCCATAGCCGTCGATCCGCCAACTGCTTAATGGTCAGTTTTGCATTGGGTTCTACCGGTTTTAACGGCGCTTGTTCTTTAAGGTATTGTTCCCATTCGGATATTGTGCTTAAGTATTTGGCGGTGCGCAGTTTGCCTGCCAGTTCCTTGTGCGCTTTTTGCTGTTTGACGAGCAGAAAATCATAGAGCGGATTGAGGTCGTCGCGTAGAGACTCGGGCAGGCTGTTTTTGTACCCTGAAAAATTTAACAAATAAACATCCAAGTCCCGGGTAGGGCCTGTGATTTGTCCCAGCCAGGAGAAAAAATCGACATAGCTTGCGTTAATACCGTCAGGCAACAGGTTTTTAAGTTGACTCAGACCGGCGCGGGTTCTGCGGACGGCGACCCTGAAGTCATGCAAGAATTCGCTGTCGGTATCGGCTATCGTGCCTTGCTCATTATCTTTAATGGCTTTTAGCAGGTGGCTGTAGATATACTTGGCGGCAATGTCGGCCCGCATATCGGGATCCAGGTTGACATTCAACTTTGAGGAGTAATCGTTAGGCTTACGGCCCTGCATATTCAAGGCGGTCAGTAGCAATGATTTGTTGGTGGGCGTTAAGCCCAGGTTTGTGGTGAGTATTTCGATGATTTGTTCGGCGGCTTTGTCGTAGCCTTTAATCGGCTGCAAGGTGATGCGGTTATTGAACAGCTCGTGTTCTTCGAGTGTCAGCCGTAGTACGGTTTTTTCATCATTATTGATGATGTTCAGATTATAAATTTCATAATCGAGATTGCACACCGGCGATAATGCCCGCATTTCCAATAGCGGCGTCAGGATGTGGCGTATTTCCTCTGAGGGGAGTTGTTGACTGAACATGGGGGCTTCCCCTGTTTCTACGCTGGCGATAACCAAGTCATCGTCAAGGTTTCTTAACAGCAATGTTGATGCTGTTTTTGAGCGGTTAAATTCGCAGCTGATACCGTTGGTATAAAGTCGCCAATCAAAACTGTCGTAATAAGTCTTCAGGGAGTACTGCCGGGAAACCAGCTGTACGCTGGCTTTATCGCTTAATTTGGCAATAAACTTCTCAGCGGTTAAACTCGTTGGAAAATCAAATTGTAAGGACATATCGACCGGGGCGTGTTAGGGTTTAGGGTGATTATGAAGCCTTTAATAATATCAATGCCGTATTAATACTTAATGACAATGTAACAATCAGCGTCTATCGTACCCGATTTTAAGGCATTGTCGTATAAAAACACAGAGGTAATTATAGTATGAACAGAGAATTATGCTTGCTTAGACATGGAAAAGCCGACCGCAATTTGGCCACGGATGATTTCGACAGGCCTTTGAAAAAACGCGGTAAAAGCGCAGCACAGCACATTGGAGAGGGGTTGCATCATCTGCACATCATGCCCGACTGGATAGTGAGTTCGCCTGCAAAACGAGCGCTGACCACCGCCAATATTGTGCATAAAGCCTTGGCCGTGGAGGACTTGAATGTTGTGCAGGATCAGCGTTTGTATCAGGAGGGGTTTGAAAGCCTGAAAACGGTGTTGTCCGAATGCCCTATTGATGCCAGGCGGATTTTGTTGGTGGGCCATAATCCGGATCTGGAAGATTTGCTTATTTTTCTGGTAGGCGCCGCGCACTTGCCCGATATCGATAAATTGTTGCCGACGGCGGGGCTGGCCCGATTGAAAATGCCCGATGACTGGTCTCAGCTGCATGCAGGTTGCGCCAAGCTGCTGTCCATCACCTATCCTAAATTATTGCCTGAAGAGGATACTGAGTAAGTGTAACGCCACCGGGCATGATACGGAGATATGGGCAAGATTGATATACTGTCATATTCTTGTCATATAAAATTCATATTCTTGTTATCTTATAGCCACATAATAACCCTACTAAAATTAACTTGAGACTTGATAATGAAATTATCTTTTAAAATAAAATCACTCATCGCCGCCATGGGTTTTGCCTCTGCGGCCTTGGTCAGCGGCACTGTAAGCGCAGTACAAACAATCGATGCCGGGATACCTGACTACAAAAAAGTCGAGGGTATTTCCGGTAACTTGTCCAGCGTGGGTTCTGATACGTTGGCAAATTTGATGACGATGTGGGCGGAAGAATTTAACCGCCAATATCCTAATGTCAATATTCAGATCCAAGCAGCGGGGTCTTCTACTGCACCGCCTGCGTTGACAGAAGGCACGTCTAATCTTGGGCCTATGAGCCGCGAGATGAAGGATGACGAACTGGTCGCTTTCGAAGATAAATACGGTTACAAGCCTACGGCAATTCCTGTCGCTATTGATGCGTTGGCTGTTCTGGTCAATAAGGACAACCCCATTAAAGGCCTGACTATTCCGCAGGTTGACGCCATTTTTTCGTCTACCCGTAAATGCGGGCATGAGGCCGATATTGAAACCTGGGGTGAGGCAGGCGTCGCCGTATGGGGATCAAAAAGCATACAGCTATACGGACGTAACTCGGTTTCAGGCACTTACGGTTATTTTAAAGAACACGCTTTATGTAAAGGCGACTTCAAAAGTAACGTCAATGAGCAGCCGGGTTCTGCGTCTGTCGTTCAGTCGGTCACGTCATCGGTCAATGGCATAGGTTATTCGGGCATGGGTTATACCACGTCAGGCGTTAAAATGGTGCCTCTGGCAAAGAAAGCGGGTGAAGCTTTTGTTGAGGCAACGCCTGAAAACGCCATTAAAGGCAGTTACCCTTTAACACGCTATTTGTATGTTTATATTAATAAAAAACCTAACCAACCGTTAGCGCCTTTAGAAAATGAATTCATGAAAATGGTGTTATCCAAAGCCGGTCAGCAAGTCGTCATAAAAGACGGTTATATTCCATTGCCTGCGAAAGTAGTTGAAAAAGTGCTGACTACGCTTAAATAAAAAAGCTTTAACTGTTGTGCAGGAGTGTATTGACAAGGATGTTGGTCTGGATTAATCGGTTTCCCCCTCACTGATTATGGGTTAATACGGACTACAAGCGGCTGGGATTTGTTTACTGAATCTCAGCCGTTTTTTTTAGCTTTTGGCATATCATTGTCACATTTAATTTTTATAATCTCCCCATGTCTGAAATAAACAGCCCCACAAAATATTCCTCAGCCATAACACTAACATCCGGTGGAGTTCACGAGCGTTGGCGGCTAATAAAAGATAGGCTGGCGCGCTACGGAGTGGTAGTGGGCGGACTCGGCGTGATCGTCGCTATCGCACTGATTTTCTTCTATTTGCTGTATGTAGTTTACCCCTTATTCCTCCCTGCAAAAGCCGAGTCGGTTAATCAATATAGTGTCCCGGAATCCGTAGCAGGTAAAACGGTATTGCTGGAAATGGAAGAGCAAAATGAAGTCGCCGCCCGATTTACCGATACCGGGCAAGTCGTGTTTTTTCAAGTGGCTACCGGCAACATCATTTCGACACAACCCGTAAAAATACCCGAAGGCGCCCATATTGTGAGCTTTGCCCAGGGCAGCCCTATCAACGAAGGCGCGGTCATTTTCGGCTTGTCGGACGGCAAAGCGGTGGTCGTGAAGCATCGGTATAAGGTTACCTATCCCGATAATGTACGCCTGATCACGCCCTCATTAGAATATCCACTGGGCGAAGAGCCACTGCGGATAGATGAGTCTGGCGCGGCTTTGGACAAGATCGCTGTTAAAATCGGCGATAATGCCAGCACCATCGTTGCAAAAAGCGCCGATAAAATCCGCTTAAGTCATTTTGAAAAAGAAAAGTCCCTGTTTGCAGATGAAGCGGCAGTAACCCGTACCGATTCGGTTTTAGACTATGCCGCTACCGATGTCGCCGATATTCTGATCGATAAGGACGAGCATAATCTGTATTTGTTAAGCAGCACCGGACAGTTAGGTTTGTTCGATATTAGCAACCAAAGCGCCCCTGCCCTGGTTAATGAGCAAAATGTAATTGAACCAGGACAAAAGATTAGCAGCGTCTCCTTTTTAAACGGCGATACTTCTCTGATGATAGGCGATTCCAGCGGTTTGGTCTCCCAGTGGAGCAAGGTTAGAGATAAGCAAAATCGCTATGCCATGCAGAAAATCAGGGCTTTTAAAGTATCAGATAAAGCCGTCGCCGCTATCAATTCGGAACAACGGCGTAAAGGCTTCATGACAGTCGACGAAGGCGGCATGCTGGGCATATATCATTCGACTTCCGAGCGCGAAATGATTAAAGCCCGTATCGACGATTCATCCCCGGTAGCCGCAGCCCTATCACCCAGGGCTAATGCACTGTTAGTGGAGACTGGCGATGGAAAAATAAGCTACTGGAAAGTGGATAATGAACATCCCGAGGTGTCTTTAAGGTCGCTTTGGCAGGAAGTTTGGTACGAAAGTTATCCCAAACCGGATTATATCTGGCAGTCGTCCTCGGCAAACAGCGACTTTGAACCCAAATACAGCTTAACGCCGTTGGTTTTCGGTACGCTGAAGGCGGCATTTTACGCCATGTTGGTGGGTATGCCGCTGGCGCTGATGGGCGCGATCTATACCGCGTATTTTATGTCGCCGAAAATGCGTCAATATGTTAAGCCGTCTATTGAATTAATGGGCGCCTTGCCTACGGTTATTTTAGGATTTCTTGCCGGATTATGGCTGGCGCCGCTGATTGAAGAGTATTTGGCGGGGCTGTTTGCCTTGTTTATGCTGGTTCCGGTCATTGTCATGTTGTTCGCCTACGCTTGGCAATATTTGCCAAAAACCGTACAGCAGCGCGTGCCCGAAGGCTGGGAGTCGGCTTTACTCATACCGGTTATTTTACTGGGCTCCTGGTTTGCTTTTACTGTGAGCGTACCGCTGGAAGCCTTTTTATTTCATGGCACTTTGCGCGATTGGTTTAAGACCGAATTGGGCATCGGTTACGATCAACGCAATGCGCTGGTCGTGGGCATAGCGATGGGCTTTGCGGTAATTCCTACGATTTTTTCCATTGCTGAAGATGCCATTTTTAGCGTGCCCAAGCATTTAACGGTGGGTTCTTTGGCATTAGGCGCAACGCCGTGGCAAACCATGATTAAGGTGGTGTTGTTAACCGCCAGTCCGGGGATTTTTTCGGCGGTCATGATAGGCCTTGGCCGCGCGGTCGGTGAAACCATGATCGTGTTAATGGCGACTGGAAATACACCGGTGATGGATTTAAGTGTTTTTCAGGGCTTGCGTACGCTGGCCGCTAATATTGCCGTAGAAATGCCTGAGTCCGAAGTGGACAGCACACATTACCGGGTCTTGTTTCTGGCGGCCCTGGTGTTGTTCCTGTTTACTTTTATTTTTAATACCCTGGCTGAAATTATTCGCCAGCGCTTACGCGAAAAATATAGCTCATTATGATTAGATTATGGTTTAAAAGCGGCGTCCCCTGGATATGGCTTAATGCGGCAGCAGTCAGCACCTGCCTTATTATGATCGTGGGGGTGCTGGGTCTGGTTGCTGTGCGTGGTGTCGGTCATTTCTGGCCACATCAAGTGGCCCAATTCAGTTATCAGGACGAAGGCAAGCAGCCCCAGGTCATTATCGGCGAGAAAGTTGAGACCAGCATAACGCCGGCGGCGATGGCAAAGTCTACCGGCTTTATCATGGCCGATGATGAAGACACCCTGGTGCAGTATTTAATCAAAACCGGGAACCGTGATGTGACGGGAACCGACTTTCGCTGGATACAAAAACGCAACATCAAAGAGCAGAGCGAACCTGCCGATATGATGGTCATTGAGCGCAGGGAATGGGGCAATTTTTACGGACAGTTGCTCGAAGTTAAAGAAAACGGTAAAACTATCGCCACAGGGGAGCAGGCTTGGCCTGTCCTTCAGACAAAAATCGACGAGGCCTTGGCGATTTTTAAGCAGATAACGCATCTGGAAAAAAAGGAAATCGGCGCGATAAACTACGGTTTGGAGCGTTTAAGGCTTAAACAAAGAAAACTGGAACTGAAAAATAGTCTGGATGATGCGGCGAAGCAGGAAATCGCGGCGGAAAAAGCCAGTTATGACGCTGAATATAAGCAATACCAAGTCCAGTTAGCCGAACTTTACCAGAAAATAAGGCGCGATAGTTTGGTCGCCAAGACCGAAAGCGGCAGTACGAAGGAAATTCCTTTGGCCAAGGTGGTTAGGGCTTTTCAACCTAATACCATGAGTTTGTTCGATAAAATTGCTCATTATGGCACTAAGGTGGTTGAATTTTTAACCGACGATCCGCGTGAAGCCAATACCGAAGGAGGCATTTTTCCGGCGATATTCGGCACTGTGATGATGGTGATGATGATGTCGGTGATTGTTACGCCGTTTGGCGTGATAGCGGCCGTGTATTTGCGCGAATATGCCAAACAAGGTTTTACTACCCGGTTAATCAGAATTGCCGTGAACAATCTTGCAGGCGTCCCCTCGGTAGTTTATGGGGTATTCGGCCTGGGCTTTTTTGTTTATATTCTGGGCGGCAACATCGACCAGTTATTTTTTCCTGAAGCCGCTCCCGCGCCGGTTTTCGGTACGCCCGGATTGCTCTGGGCTTCAATTACACTGGCCTTGTTGACATTGCCCGTGGTCATCGTCTCTACGGAAGAGGGTTTGGCGCGTATCCCCAGCTCCATACGCCAAGGCAGTTTGGCTTTGGGCGCGACCAAGCTTGAAACCTTATGGCTGACGGTATTGCCGATGGCGAGCCCTGCGATGATGACGGGTTTGATTCTGGCGGTGGCAAGGGCAGCGGGGGAAGTGGCGCCGTTAATGTTGGTGGGTGTAGTCAAACTGGCGCCTACCCTGCCATTAGACGGCAATTTCCCGTTTTTGCATTTGGATAGAAAGTTTATGCACTTGGGGTTTCATATATATGATGTCGGTTTTCAAAGCCCTAATGTAGAGGCTGCGAGACCATTGGTTTATGCAACCGCATTATTACTGGTTTTGGTGATTATAGGGCTGAATCTGGCCGCAATTATCATCAGAAATAATCTGCGCGAAAAATATCGGGCACTGGAAGGTTAAAAAAATGACAGCAAACGTACGATCACACTCAATAGACATGAGTTCTGTTTTACGCGGCAAGGAAGTGTCGCAACAGCCAAATGAAACCTGTATCAAGGTGGAAAATTTAAACCTGTTCTACGGCGAAAAACAGGCATTGCATGGCATTAACATGGAAATGCAAAAGAAAAAAGTGACCGCTTATATCGGCCCCAGCGGTTGCGGTAAATCAACGTTGTTGCGTTGCATTAACCGCATGAATGATCTGGTCGATAGCGCACGGATTGACGGTAAAATCCTGCTGGACGGTGAAAATATTTATGATAAGGATGTTAAAGTCGCCGCCTTGCGCCGACGCGTCGGCATGGTGTTTCAAAAACCGAACCCTTTCCCCAAGTCCATTTTTGAAAACGTTGCCTATGGTCTTAGAATCCAGGGCGTCAATGACAAGCGCATATTGGAAGAAACTGTCGAAAAAGCCTTGCGCGGCGCGGCATTATGGGATGAAATGAAAGACCGACTGAATGACAACGCCTTAGGCATGTCGGGCGGACAACAACAACGGCTGGTCATCGCACGGGCGATAGCCATAGAGCCTGAAGTGTTGCTGCTGGATGAGCCTGCATCGGCGCTGGACCCCATTTCAACGCTAAAGATTGAAGAATTAATTAATGAGCTTAAAGAAAAATATACGATAGTCATCGTCACGCACAATATGCAGCAGGCGGCGCGCGTTTCTGATTACACGGCGTTTATGTATATGGGCGAATTGATAGAGATCGGCACAACCAGCGAGTTATTTACCAATCCTGGAAAAAAACAAACAGAAGATTATATTACCGGCCGGTATGGATAATTAGGAGCAGACAATGGACAACACGAAAATAGGGCATCACATATCCGAGCAGTTTAATAAAGAACTGGAAGATATACGCAATAAAGTTTTAATCATGGGCGGCTTGGTTGAGCGGCAAATGGAAATGGCGGTGCAGGCTTTCGCCACCGGTGATTTAGAGCTGGCGGAGCAGGTGATCAAGCAGGACAACCAGGTCGATGCGCTGGAAATGGCTATCGATCAGGAATGTACGCAGATTATGGCGTTGAGGCAGCCTACGGCATTTGATTTAAGGCTGTTGATTACGGTGATTAAAACCATACATGACATTGAACGGATCGGCGATAAGGCCGAACGCATCGCTGAAATGGCAATCAAGCTCGCGGGCAGCGAAAGCAAATACCCCCATTATGAACTGGAACACATATCCGGCCTGGTTAAGGGCATGGTGCATGACGCTTTGGACGCCTTTGCCAGAATGTCTATAGAGGGCGTTACTTCCATTACCGAGCGGGACTTAAGTGTCGATCGGGAATATGACAATATACTCAGGCAATTGATTACCCGTATGATGGAAGATCCCAGAAATATCACCCGAACGCTGGATGTGCTGTGGACGGTACGCGCACTGGAAAGGATCGGTGACCATGCCTGTTATATTTGCGAACATTTGGTTTATATGATTAAAGGCGAAGATGTGCGTCATTTAAGCCAGGAAGAATTGACCAATAAAGTTAACACATTCGAATAATGCCCGATCTTCGTTAGTGCTTTAACTACAAGTACATTTTTTACACTGGGTCAATCTGCCTTTTCATGAGGCGGGGCATATTATTTTCAGACCCCTTCGGCGCATTTATTACCTCATTAGGCGGAACGCTGGGAGGCTGTCCGAGAATAGGAACCGTAGCGAGGGAAAGCCATTTTGAGTCAGATTTTTTGGTCATTTGAGGCGAATAGTTGTTCTATTTAACGAAAATGAGCGGAAAATCTGGCCAAAATGGC
>Ga0182019_10000672_pt1 | contig 16789 bp, 12 predicted proteins | sample 812E2MmetaG_FD_120483 | JGI IMG/M metagenome (GOLD analysis project Ga0182019, IMG submission 120483) | Permafrost microbial communities from Stordalen Mire, Sweden - 812E2M metaG | ecosystem: Environmental > Terrestrial > Soil > Wetlands > Permafrost | place: Sweden: Stordalen | collected...
AGGACGATCTGGCGGAGCGTGTCTTTGTGGGTCGAGCCGGGGGCGGCATCTGCCGTGTTGAAGTTCGGCTTGTTGAGGACGGACTTGCCCCGGGGCGACGCGGCCCCGAGCAGCCGGAAGACGTCCTTCACGCCCTGGGCCCGGTCCGCGGTCTTGATCAGGACGACGGGGACCGCGCCGGCCGTCGCGGCGGCGCGCGCGGCCAGGGGTCGGCCGAGGGGGGACAGCACCGCCGCCGCCGCGGCCGAAGACTTCAGGAAATCCCGCCGGTTCATGGACGGATGACGGTCATGGCTCATGCTTCACCTCGCGATGCGGCCCCTATGATATCACAATGTCCCGGACGCGTCCCGCCGCCGGGTCCGCCTAGAGTCTGGGTTTGATGGCCAGCGCCGACGGCGCCACGGACAGGCCGCCGAGCGACGTGCAGAGCAGCTCGGGCGGAAGCATCCGGCCCGAGGCATAGACGGCATCGATCGTCTCGTCGAGCGGGACGGGATTCTGATAGCCGCCGAGGATGAGGTCCGCGCAGAGGAAGGCGTTCGAGGCCGCGACCGCGTTCCGCGTATGGCACGGGATCTCGCACAGGCCCTGGACGAGGTCGCAGACCGAGCCCATCGTGTTCTGAAAGGAGATGGCCGCCGCGTCCGCGGCCTGAGCCGCCGTTCCGCCCGCGGCCTCCACGACGGCGGCCGCGCCCATCGCCCCGGCCGCGCCGATCTCGACCTGGCAGCCCGCCACTTCCGCGGCGAAGGTCGCCCGCCGGGACACCACGAAGCCGACGGCCCCCGCCGCGAACATGGCCAGGCCGAGCCGGGTGCGGCTGAGGCCGCGGTCCCGGACGAGCGTCACGGCCACGCCGGGGAGAACGCCCGCCGAGCCGCCGGTCGGGGCGGCGACGACGATGCCTCCGCTGTTGCTGATGTGCATGGCGGCCAGGGCCCTGGCCGCGGCCCGGGCATGGAGGCCGCCAGCGGCCAGGGTGCCCCGGCTTTCGGCGTCCAGGATCGAAGCGGCGCTCGGCTCGAGGAGCCGCATCTTCACGTTGGCGCTTTCGAGCCCCGCGGCGACGGATGCGATCATGAGGTCGGTCCGGCGGAGCATCTCGTCCATGGCTTCGGCTTCGGTCAGGCCGAGAAGCCGGGCTTCGCAGCGCAGGGCGGCCTGCCCCATCGTCAGGCCGCGCTCTCGGGCATAGCGGACCATTCCGGCGGCGTCGTCGAAAAGCGGCTCGCCGCGCTTCGGGAAATAGACCGGCGCGGCCGCCCACACGCGCCTGACTCCGGGCCGGCGGCCGAGGTCGTCCAGGAACCCCTTGGCTGGGGGATCCGGGCTCCGCAGCACCACCAGCGCGCCGTCGGAAGAGGGGTTATCGAAAAAGCCTTTGTCCCCCGGGAGAGCATTGAGGAGCGCTTCGACCGAAGCCGGATCGCCCTTGTCGACCAGGATGCGGATTTCGAACGATTTGCCGTCGACGGCCGCGGCCCAATCCTCGATCTGGTTGATGAGAAACCCGCCGCCTCCCGTCGACTTGGCCATGAGGCGGAGCGTGCTTCCCGAAGCGCCCCGGAGCTCGATCCGGACGGTGTTGGGATGGTCCGCCCCGTCGAGGGCGGCGACCCGGAACGAAAGCCGCAGGCCCTCCGCTTCGGCCGTCTCCAGGGCTCGCGGGAATCGGTCGTCGATCAGGAACCAGCCCATCAACCCCGCGGCGAACGCCTTGTCCGCGCTCTGCTGCCGGAAGGTCGCGGCGTAAGATCCGTCCGGGTCGAAGGTGAACACGGCCGCCGCCGGGGCCTCTCCGAGAAGCGAGCGGGCGACCCGGCCGATGTGATAGGACCCCGCCGTGTGCGAGCTCGAGGGCCCGCGCATGACCGGGCCGAGGACGTCGTTGAAAATGCTGACGAATTCCGAAGGACTCATGAAGGGCTCCTAAGATCCGGAATGAACCGCGGGGCTTTCGACCGCGGCCAGCGAGTCGACCAAGCGGCGGGCGTATCCGGTCAAGGCCTCCCAGTCCCCGCGCTCGACGAGCTTCGGGTCGAGGAGAGCCGTCCCCACGGCGACGCAGCAGGCGCCTTGGCGGATAAACTCCGCCGCGTTCTCGAGGTTAACGCCTCCGGTCGGCATGAGGCGGATGCCCGGCAGCGGGCCCCGCAGGTCCTTGAAGAACGCCGGCCCGAGCGACGTCGCCGGGAACACCTTGACCATGTCCGCGCAGAGGTGCCAGGCGGTCAGGATTTCGGTCGGACTGAACGCCCCCGGCGCGACGAACACGTCAGCTTCCCGGCAGGCGCGGACGAGAGCGGGGACGAGGACGGGCGAAACGATGAAATCCGCGCCGGCCTCGACGGCCGTGAGGGCGGAATCCGGTTCGAGGACGGTGCCGGCCCCGATGATCGTCCCGGGCGCTTTCGCCTCGGCGAGGGTCCGGATCGCGTCCATCGCGCCGGGCGTCGTCAGCGTGATCTCGAGCGCCTTCACGCCGCCGCGCGCCAGCGCGGCCGCCACCTCCGGGAGCCTGGCCGCGTCCTTCATCCGGATCACCGCGATCACCTTGGTCTTGAGGATGAGATCCAAAACTTCGGTCCGTGCGGCCATGTTTTATCTCCTCACCCTGCCCGAGCCGTCGCCCCGCATCAGGACGAGGACCTCGCGCTCGGAAACCAGATTGATGTCGCCGGGGATGGAATGCTTCAGGCAGGACGCGGCGAGGGCGAAGGCCAAGGCCTCGGCCTCCGTGGGGAAGACGTCGAAGCCGTGGATCAGGCCCGCGACGAAGGCGTCGCCGCCGCCGATCCGGTCGACGATGTCCGTGATCTCGTAGCGCGGCCCGGCGACGAAGCCGGACCGCGTCCGCAAGACGGCCGACCAGCCGTTCCTGTCGGCGCTCGTATTTTCCCGGAGCGTGACGGCCACCTTGGTCAGATTGGGGAACTTGGTCATGACCTTGTCCGTGAGCGCCTCGTACACGGCCGGATCGAGCCGCTCCGAAGGTCCGGGGAGGTCGACCTCGAGGCCGAGCGAATTTTGGAGCTCCTCCTCGTTGGCGATGCCGACGTCGGCGTAGCGGAAGATCTCGCCCATCACTTCGGGGGCTGCGGCGCCGTAGTTCCAAAGCTTGGCCCGGAAGTTGAGATCGACCGACACGGTGAGGCCGGAGGCCTTGGCCGCCCGGACCGCTTCGAGCGAGAGGTCGGCGGCCGAGCGGCTGAGGGCGGGCGTGATCCCGGTGATGTGGAACCAGTCCATCCCCGCCAGGGATCGGCCCCAGTCGATGTCGCCGGGGCCCGCCGCGGCGAGCGCCGAGCCCTCCCGATCGTAGATGACCTGCGTCGGCTTCTGGTTGGCGCCGGTCTCGGCGAAATAGACGCCCATCCGCCCGCCCTTCCGGACGACGGCTCCGGTGTCGACGCCCAGCATCCGGAGGGCGCGGACCGCGGCCGAGGCGATCTCGTTCGGCGGGAGGACGGTGATGAACCGGGCCGCGTGCCCGAGCTGGGCGAGCGACGCGACGACATTGGCCTCGCCGCCGCCGAAAAACGCCTGGAGGCGGGGGGATTGGAAGAGACGTTCCCGCTCCGGCGGCGAAAGCCGGAGCATGATCTCGCCGAACGCGGCCACGCTTTTCATGCTCGCTCCTTATCGGCGGGACCGGCGTCCGCGCCGGCCCGCGCTTCGCTATTGTCCCACGGTCTCCCAGCCGCGCCGGCTCAAATCGGCGTAGATGACGCCGCCGCCGAGCCAGTCGAGGAGGTTGAACAGGCCGTCGACCAGGGTCAGCTTCATGCCCCGAACGTATTACAGCCGGCTTCGCCTGTCAATCGCGCGCCGCGCGGAGCGTCACCGGGCCGAGCAGGCCCGACGGCAGGAGCGGCGAGTCTTTCGTGAAATGCCGCCATGTGGCGAAGGCCCGCCTCCCGGGCGAAGGGCGCGGCGTGCGGTTCAGGATCCAAGCCGGCCAGCGGACGAGGTTTCCGCCGTTGGCGTATTCCGCGTCGGGCGGCTCCCGCTCGTCGCCGATCAGGCGGTTGGGCCAGAGGTTGGCGACCTCGATCTCAAGGGCGTTGCCCGCGGGCTTCGCGTCACGGGAGATGTCCACGCGCCAGGGATCGCACCAGACGACGCCGAGGTCGGCCCCGTTCAGCCGGACGCGCGCCAGGACGTCCACGGCGCCGAGGTCCAGCCAGAGACGGTCCCCCTTGCGGACAGCCGGGAGGTCGAATGTTTTTCGATAGGTCGCTTTCCCGGAATAATATTTGATCCCGGGCTCGGACCGCAGGCTCCAATCGACGAGCGTATCGAACGTGATTCTTTCCGGCCCGCCCCGTTTCGGATCGAAGGAGACCTCCCAAGGCCCCGTCAGAAGGGTTGCGTCGCCCAGCATCGGAAAATTCGCCGCCGGCGGCACGCCGGTCCGCGGGGCCTCGGCCCGCTCGCGGAATACAATGAAAAACGACTCGTACGGCTCGAAGCGCAGGGACACGGTCATGAGCCCTCCGGCCCTCGAATAGCGGGCGAGATGGCGGCCTTCTCCGGTCACCGGATCCCAGAGCTCGGGGCTCTTGTTCTCGACGCGGAAGGTCGCGGGGGTCTCGAGCTCACGGTTGAGAGGATTCGCCAGGAAATAGATGTCCACATCGCCGTCGCGGCGGTGGATATAGCGCAGCGGGACCTCCGACGAAAAATCGTCCGCGACCGACATCTTCCTCAAAACGCCCGCGACGATGCCGAAGTCGCCATACTGTTCCGGCTCGTTGATTGGCCGTTCGCCGACGTTCCAAACTGCGCCGGCCGTCGGCGCCGCTCCCTTCTCCGGCCGATTCGGAGCGGGGGGAGAAGCGATCGCTCCCGTTCCGCCGCGCACCCAGATGACCCGGCCGCGGCCGAACGCGCGCTCCGTCGCACGATCTCCGTCGAGGCCCGCCCACGCCTCGTCCGCGAGGGCCTTCACCTCGGCGTCGCACGCCGGATACCCCGACAGCCCCGGCGATTTCCGCGGGGGCGGGCCGATGACCGTCGCCCCGGCCGCGGCGAGGTCGCGCACTTTCCGCAGCAGGGCGGGGGTCATGGTCTCGCGCTCGGGGAGGACAAGGACGCGGTAGGTCATCCCATCGGGAAACGCGATCCGGCCGTCCTTGACGGACGCCTTCTCCAGGAGGGTCTCCGGCGCACAGGCATCGAAGCTATAGCCCAGCCGGTCGGGAGGATCGCCGCGCAGAGCCGAGGCGGGCGCGCGGAAGACATGGGGCGCCCCTTCCGCGACCAGATAGCAGACGTCGGCCACGGGCAGTCCCTGCCGTAGCAGGAATTGGCTGCGGGCGAGATAGGCATGGAACGCAGGGACCATGTCCCACCACGTCTGGGTCCGCTCCCAATGGACGCCGTACGGCCCCATCGTCATCCCCGGTTCGAGCCCGAGGCTCGCCTGGTGCTGGTAGCGATGGAAGACGATGCGGTTGACGCCCGCGGCGAGGGCCCAGTCGCCCAGCGGCTTGACGGAGCCGGGATAAGCGCGCCAGGCCTCCTCGTCGCCCGAAGTGAACGATTCCGCGGCCATGATCCTCTTGCCGTTGGTATGGGCGAGGCTCGCGGCCTCGATGACGCTGTGGGCCGTGTTGAAGCCGTAGAGCCAGAACTCGCCCATCGGGACGTCGGCCGCCGTGCCGAGCGTCATATCGGCGAGAGGCGTCATGTCGTAGGGCTCAATGGACAGGCCGAACCCGTCGCGCCGGCCCAGCTCGCCCAGGTAGCGGGCGTGGTTTTCGACGATCAGCTCCTGGATCGTGAGGCGCAGGTCCCACAAGAAGCGCTCCGAGATCTCGGCGCTCCCCACGGTCTTGCCGGCGATCGCCGGCAGGTATTCCAGCGGATCGTAGCCGCGGCGGCGGGTGAACTCCGCGCGGAACGCGGCCGTCCAGTTTTGCGAGCCCATCTCCCAGCTGTCGATGTGCAGCATGGTCCACCCGGCGGCGCCGTCTTTACGGCGCGGCCCGATCTCGCGAAGCAGGGCGCCGATGAACGCGTCGTACTGGGCGTCGAGGGCTGCCTTGTCGAGCTTGTCGCATTCGAGGCCGAGGCCCGGCACGGGCGCGGGGCGCGTGTTGGCCCCGGTCGGCGTCCGGCCGAAGCGCATGATCGTCCAGCGTCCCGCGGGCACGTCCCAGGCGAGCCGGCCGCCGGCCGATAGACGCGCCGTCAGATCCACCATGCGCGCCGGATCGATGGCCGCGCCGGCGGGCAGGGCCGGATATTCCGCCGGCGACGGCAGGAACGGCCGGATCCCCTTCTTCGAGGAATACGGCTCGCGGATGTAGAGCGCCTTCTCGTCGATGGCCGCGATCGCCCCGCCGTCGGCGGGCGTCGGGAACGCCAGGACGGCCACGTCGGCGTAGAATTCGTCCGTGGCCTTGCGGATCTCGGGCGGCAGCGCTCCGTCGCCGAAATAGGCCGGCCGGCGCTTCGGCCGCGGCAGGACGGCGTCGAAGCGCGACGGGCCGGTGACGTCCACCGAGGCGGCGACGATGTGCTGCATCGACTGCCCGGGCTTGACCCAGGGCCCGCCGCTCCCCGTCCAACCGGGCCCGGCGTTCAGCGTGATCTGGAGCCCCAGGCGCTCGGCCTCGCGGACGACGTGGGCGAACAGCCGCCGCCATTCCGGACTCATGAACTCGACTGGGCCGCGCGGCACCCCGACGTTGACTTCGCAGATGATCACGCCGCCCAGGCCGGCGGCCTTCATCGCCTCGAGGTCGGCCGTGATCCCCTCCCGGGTCAGGTTGCCGTCCATCCACATCCAGTAAACCCAGGGGCGGGCCGAGTCGGGCGGATGGACGAACTGCGCGGCGAGCTCGTTGGGCTGCTCCGCGTGGGGACTCCAGACGCCGAAAGCCATGGCCATGAGGGCCAGGGCGCCGAGGACGGACACGAGGGACGGGCGAACGCGGGGCATGATCACTCTCCTGAACAGCCCGTTCATAGTATAGCCGCGGCCGGCTGTCAAGCGAGCCGCACCGGAGGCCGCTTCCCAAGAACGCCGGCTCCCGCTGCGACCCGGGCGCCTTGATTTTCTGCCGGATATTTCATTAGAATGAATTGAAATTTCCGCCCTCGAACCCGATATCCGTCCGCTCGGAAAAGGAGGCCCATGAAAAAATTCGCGGCATCCCTCATGTTGGCGCTGCTCGCCCTCGTGTCGGCCGCCTCGGCCCAGGAATTTGGCTATCCCGCGGGCGGGGAGACGTGGTATTCCATCAAGGCCGTCATGGCCGAAACGATGCCGGCCGGGCCGGGAGCCTGGGCGGTGACCCGGGTTTCGGTCAACGGCCGGCCGGCCCGGGATTTCGCGGTCCGGCAGGGCGGCAAGGACCTCCCCGGCGCGGACATCGACGGCACGCAGCCGTTCGAGCTCAAAGTCCGGTGGAGCTGGGCCAAAGGCCAGGCCTACGAGGTCAAGGCCTCGCTCGAAAACGCCAAGGCGGGCAAGACGGCCGAGGCCTCCTGGAAGGGCCGGGCCCCGTCGGGCAAGGGCTATTGGAACGACGCCTGGAAGAATTACCTGGCCCTCGTCGTCTCCGAGGACGACAACATCGAGCGGACGAACCTCCCGGTCCACGCGACGTTCGGCATCCTGAGCTCCTATCTCAAATCGACGGATGAGATCCGCCTGGTCCGGGCCGACCGCAAAGGCGACGACGTGGCCTATACAGAAATCCCTCACCAGGTCTACGACGTCCGGACCTGGAACGACCCGAAGATCACGGTCCTCGTCGACAAGGACGAAAAGACGGGCAAGACCAGCCCGCGCTATCATCCGACGACGTCCTTCAACCTGGCCTTCCTGGCGAGCCTCAAGCCCAAGGAAAAAGCCACGTACCTCGTCTTCTACAACAATCCCGGCGCCCGGAAGCCGTCGTTCAAGACCGACCTCAAGGTCACCGGGACCGGCTTGGCCAAGACGATCGAGAACGATTATTACAAGGTCCTCCTCCATCCGAAGAGCGGCACGATTTACGAGGTGATCGAAAAATCCTCGGCGGTGAAGCTCGAGCACAAGCTCGAGACCAACGGCTCGGTTCACTGGAACCCCGACGTCTATTCCCCGCCCCACGCCTGGTACCATTGCTCCGACTGGGAAAACCCGACCTACACCGAGGACGCCGCCGGGCCGATCTTCTATTCCCTGCGGCGCGAAGCACCCCTCCCCCAGCCGGCCGGCGTCCAGGTCGCAATCACCTACCGCTTCTACGCGGGCTCGCCGGTCATCCTCGAAGAATCGGTGATGGAGGTCCGGGACGACATCTTCGTCGAGGCGCTGCGCAACGCCGAGATCGTCTTCAACAAGGCGGTCTTCACCCGGGCGGCCGCCCGGACGGTCGAGGGCAAGCTCGAGACGTGGGATTTCGCCTCGACCAGGATGCACCCCAAGCACGCCGCCGTCCTCCGGCCGGACACGCCCTGGGTGGCGTTTTACGGCGAGGCGAAGGGCGTCGGGTTCGCCAGCCTGTTCCTCGACCAGGCCCTGCCCAACCGCCACGGCGGGCCCGCCTCCCAGGAGCAGCCCTTCATCTACATCGAGAACGGGCCGTGGTACTACATGTCGCGCGGCTTCGTCTACTCCTTCGCCACCAACAATCAGACGCGGATGCTGCCGGTCCGGGCGGGGAGCATCTATTACGAGAAAAACGGCTTCGTCCCGTTCGCCTTCAAGAAGGAAACCGGCTTCGCGGGGATGCTCGACAAGGCCTACGCCATGTGGAAGTTCCCGCTCGGCCTTGCGGAAGACATCGAAACCTATGCCGAAAGCCCGGAGGGCTGGGTGACGCCCGTCCTGACCGAGCCGTTCGACGAGGGCGTCAAGGGAACGATCGGGACGCCGCGGAAGAAATGACGACCGCGAGACCGATCCCGGCGACGCTCCTCGCGCTCGCTTTCGCGGCGCTCGCCGCGGGCGCTCCCGCGACGCCCGCCCCCGCACCCTCCAAGCCGGCCCCCCTCGCGTTCGATGCGCCGAGCTACGCTTCGCCGTATTTCGGGATTCACGCCCCTTTCGGCATCGAAAACGATAAAACGCTGTTCAAGAGCGTGACGATCAACGGCACCGCAACCGACCAGTTCCTGCTCCTCAAGGACGGCCGGCCGGCCGATCTTGCCAAGCCGCTGAAGCCCGGCGACTACGACATCGTCTTGAATTTCGCCTGGCGATCCGCCGCCCCGTACAAGGCCGCCGCCATCCTCCGGGAATCGAACGGCAGAGAGACGACTCTGGATTGGGCCGGAACGTCGCCCGACCAGGGCGGCATTCCTGCGGACTGCGAAGAGGGATTTTACCGCGTCTACAACGTCGAGGAGACAGCCGGGCTCGAGCGGAAGAGCGAGATCGTCAGCCTGACGATTACCAAGCCCAAAAGCGACGTCGAGATGCTGAATTACCGGATCTACGACGGCGCGGCGCTCGTCCCCTACCAGATCGTCGAGACGAGGGAATCCGTCCCTCCGGCGGGCGAGGCGAAGACGCATCCCGTGACCGTGACGACCAAGCTCGCCCTGCCGGTCGACGCCGGGCCGAACCAGCGCAAGATCCTGGTCGTCCTGAAGGGCGAAGGGGGCCGGGCCGCCGAAGGTGCGCTCGCCGTCATCGGCCAGGGCCTGGGCAAGACCGTCGCCACATCCCGGATCGCGCTTGCCTTTCACCCCCAGAGCGGGCAGATCAACACGATCGAATTCCTCAAGGAGGGGATCAAGCTCCACAACGATAAGGCCGGCGTCATCCATTGGAACCCCGACGTCTTCGTCCCGGGCATCGCCTGGGACCATTCCTACGACTGGAATCCGCCCGAGTCCTTCACCGAAAAGAACGGCCCCTTCCTCTATCTCAACGCCCGGAAAGGCCCGATGCCCCGGGTCAAGGACGTCGCTCTCGAAGTGAAATACACGGTCGTCAAGGATGCGCCGTATTTCATCGTCGAGACCCTGATGACGGTCGGCAAGGACATGGGCGTCGTCGCCCTGCGCAACGACGAGATGGTCTTCTACAAGCGGCTGTTCGACACGCTGCTCTACAAGGACCGCAAGGACGGCATCGTCCAGAGGCCGCTCATCGAGCTTCCCGGCTTCCCCTACGGGCTGGCCCACATCGCCCCGGCCGAGCTCGATTGGGTCGGGCTCGTCAACACGTTCAACCGCTACGGCTTCTTCGGCCTCCGCCTCCAGGCTGCGTCCGCGAGCCTCGGCGCGGCGGGTGATTTCAATTACAGGGCCGGGACGTACTTCTATGCGCCGGCCGACGGCGAATACGTTTATTGGGTCCGGCCCTATCTCTACACATGGGGGGAATTCCTGACGAACAGCCACCTGACGTTCCTCCCTCAGGGCAGCATTTTCTACGAGAAGAACGCCTACATCCTCCTGCCCGTGAACGACAAGACGCCCGCCGTCCTCGACGAGCTGGTCCTCCGCCTCAAGTCCCCGCTGCGGGTGTTCTGATGGGATGCGTCGATTTCGCGTCGCTCCGGCGCGGCCCAGGGCTCGACCTGATCTTCCCGGGCTGGAGGGCGGGCGAGCGCGTCTTCTATTTCGCCCTGCTGAAGAATTGCCGGACGACGGCTTAGCGCAGACGGAGAACCCCAATGTATAGCATCGGCGTCGATTCGGGAACGCAAGGGACCAAGGTCCTCGTCATCGAGGCGGAGACGGGCCGCGTGCTCGGCCGGGGCTCGGCCCCGCATGCCATGATCCCCGGCCTGAAGCCCGGGGAGAACGACCAGGACACGAGCGCCTGGGCCGACGCCTTGGAAGCGGCGCTCGGGCATGCCCTCCGCGAGGCGAAGGTCGATCCGAAGGGCGTCGCGGCCTTGGGCGTCTCGGGGCAGCAGCACGGGTTCGTCCCGCTCGACGCGGCCGGCACTCCCATCCGCCCAGCCAAGCTCTGGAACGACACGTCCACGGTCGAGGAGACCGAAGAAATCGTCGCCGCGCTCGGCGGGCAGGCCCGCGTCATCGAAAAGCTCGGCATCGCCCTGGCCGTCGGCTTCACGGCTTCCAAAGTGCTCTGGCTCAGGAAGAAGGAGCCCGCGAATTACGCCAGGCTTCGGACCGTCCTTCTCCCTCACAACTACCTCAACTTCATCCTCACGGGCGAGCGCCGCATGGAATACGGCGACGCCTCCGGGACGGGCTTCATGGACATCCGGCGCCGGGTCTGGAGCGAAGAGGCCCTGGCGGCGATCGACCCGGGGCTCGAGGCCGCGCTCCCCGCGCTCCGCCATCCCCGCGAGCCCGTCGGATACGTCAAGGACGCTTTCGCCGCGAAATTCGGCTTCGGCAAGGTGCTCGTGGCGAGCGGCGGCGGGGACAATATGATGGCCGCGATCGGCACGGGCAACGTCGCGCCGGGCGTCTGCACGCTCAGCCTCGGCACCTCCGGCACGGTCTACTCCCACTTCGCCGTCCCCTTCTCCGATCCCCAAGGCGAAATCGCCGCGTTCTGCGACAGCACGGGCGGCTGGCTTCCGCTCCTTTGCACCATGAACGTCACCAACACGACTGAGATGGTCAAATCCCTGTTCGGACTGGACAACGCCGGGCTCGAAGCCTCGGCGGGCCGCGCGCCGGCCGGGGCGGACGGCCTCTTGTTCCTTCCGTTCCTCGACGGGGAGCGCGTTCCCGTCCTGCCCGAGGCCTGCGCCTCGTATTTCGGCCTGACCCGGAAGAATTTCGAGGCCGCGCACCTGGCGCGGGCGGCGATGGAGGGGACGGTCTTCAATCTCGGATACGGATTCGGCCGGATGCGGGGCCTCGGGCTGGCCCCGACCCAGATCCGGGCCACCGGCGGGGGATCGAAGAGCCGGCTCTGGCTGCAGATCGCGGCCGACGTCTTCAAGACGCCGGTCGTGACGCTCGCCGAGCAGGAAGCCGCGGCCTACGGCGCGGCTCTCCAAGCGATCTGGAATCTGGAATGCGCCCGCGGCCTGGACCTGCGCATCGAGGACCTCGCCGGCCGGACGGTCGCCATCGAAACGCCCGCTGTCGAGCCGCGCCCCGCGAATTTCCCAATTTACGACGAGCTCCAAGGCCGGTTCAATTCGCTATGGAGGACGCTCGGGCCGGAGTTCTCGGCCCACCGCAAGCTCCTGGACAGGGTTTAAAGGTGCGGCGCTGCGAGCCGGGGCTTAAAACCGCCCGTTCTCGTAGCAGGTCTCGTACATCGCCACGACGTTCTCGGGCGGCGTGATCGGCTGGATGTTGTGGCAGGGCGCGAGGATGTAGCCCCCGCCCTCGCCCAGGATCCGGAGATTGTCGAGGACTTCCCGCCGGACGTCCGCCGCCGTCCCGAACGGCAGGGTGAACTGGTTGTCCACACCGCCGTGGAGGACGATCTTCGGCCCGAAATCCTTCTTGAGGCCTTCCCGCTCCATCCCCGGACACCGCCACTGGAGCGGATTGAGGAGGTCGATGCCCGCCTCGATCAGCTCGGGGATGATGCGGCGGCAGCTGCCGTCGTCATGGTGATAGACGTACGCCCCCGCCTGGTGGCTCAGGTCCATGATGCGCTTCATCCGCGGCAGCAGGAACTCGCGGATGTGCTTCAGGGAGAACATGAGATCGGTCTGGCCGCCCAGGTCTTCCGCGACATATGTGAACGTCACGCGCCCTGGGACGGTCTCCAGGATCCGGCGCGTGTTCTCGTAGGCAAGGTCGAACAGCTTGTCCAGGCAGTAATGCACGATCTCGGGATTTTCGATGAGATCCATGAACGCCTGCTCCTGGCCGCGGAGATTCTTGTAGATCAGGAACGGCTCGGAGCCCCCGCCCTTGAGGGGGTAGCCCTCCCATTCCCCGGCCTGCTTCCGGAGCGTGCCGTAGTCCCACCAATCCGGGCTCGGCCAGGAATAATTCCGCTCGATCTCGGCCACGGAGCCGAATCCCGCCAGCGGGTTGAAGACGCACTCGTCGTAGGCGCCCGACCCGTAATCGACCCAGCGGATGCGGCAGCCGAAGACGTCGGTCAGGGGCGGCAGCGGAGGGCCGGCATATAGAGGCTTGATCTCGGCGGCGTAGTCCACGCGAAGCTTCTTCAGCATCCCGCGCTTCGTCGCGCAGCCCAGGTGCTTCATGATCCGAAGCGTTGCCTCATCCGTTCCCCAGTAGTCCATGGGAGTCCGGTCGGGCTTTTCGCGGCGGAAGACCGCGAGCCAGCGCTCCACGGGGGTCATAGCGTCTCGGCGCATGAGGTTCGTCCTTGCGGCGCGGACGGGGGGCCGGGCCCGGCCGTCAATTCCGGTGCAGGTCCTTGTGCATGATCCGGCGCGTCGCCACGAGGCGCTGGTCGACGGGCAGGTCGATGAGCAGGGTCTGGTTCATGAACTCGTCCTTCTCGGCGTCAAGGGCGCGCGCGGCGTAGTCGATGACGCTCGCCGGGAAGATCCCATCGCGTTCGTAGAGGCCGCGCTTGGCGAGGAGGAGCCGGCCGGACGCTACGCAGCTCGCCGGAAGCTCGGGCAGGCGCTTCAGGAGCTCCTTGTCATCAAAGATGTTGCCCTTGACGTAGAGGTAGTCGGCCAGCTCGAGGGGCGTCTTGCCGGGGACAAGGGCGCTCTTCGCGCTTCCGAACCCCCAGTCGGCCGCCATGGCCAGCCCGGCGAGGAGGAGGTGAACGTTGGCGCTCCCGTCGGGGCTGCGGAGCTCCACCGTCTGGCGGCTGCCGGACCGGGAGAACTCCTCGGCGTCGCGCGGGTTCACCCGCCGCGAAAGGCCCGGGAGGTTGTTCCAGCCGAGCGGAACCCGGATCAGGACGCTCCGGTTGAAATCGCTCCAGCAGATGCGCGTCGGAGCTTCCTGGTGGGGCACGAGCCGGAGGTAGGCGGCCGAGACCGTGTTGCCGAAAGCGGTCAGCGTATCGGCGTATTCCAGGAGGCCGCCGATCAGGCGCCGGGCCTCCTCGCTCAGGCGGCCGTCCGCGCCTGTCATGACGCTCCGGCCGTCCCGGGCGAGCTCCATATGGATGTGGAGGCCGTTGCCCGCCACCCCGTCCTCGATCTTGGGGGCGAACGTGGCCACCGATCCGTGCTGGGCGGCCACGTTGCGGACGATCCAGCGGGCGATGACGAGGTTGTCGGCCATGTCGGCGATCGGGCGCGGAAGGAACTCGATCTCGAGCTGCTCGGCCCGCCGGCCGTCGATCTCCGCGTTCTCGCTCTGGACGCGGTCCAGGAAACCGACTTCGCTATGGGCGTACTTGACCGCGCCCGTGATCCGGGTGATGTGACGGACCATCTCGTTGAGGATCGGGCCGCTCTTGATGAACGGGGCCGAGCCGTGGTAGCCCTGCTGCTTCGGCGGCACGAACAGGTTGCCCGCGGCCTCGCCCAGGAGGAAGAACTCGAGCTCGCCCAAGGCGCGCATCTCCAGGCCGGTGTCCGCCCGGACATGCTCCGCCGCCCGGGCCAGGATGTTGTCCGGGTCGAACGTGGCGGGCTCGCCGTCCTTGGTCAGGTAGCGGCAGACGAAGTCCAGGCCGGCGCCGTCGAAGGGATTGAGGAACGCCGTCCGGTAGACGGGGACGACGTAGAGATCGGAGACCGCCGTGTCGACCATGCCCTTGAACAAGGACGAGCCGTCCGCCCGCTCCCCTTCCGCGAGCACGGATTCGGCCTGCGCGGCGTCCGCCACCGGAATGCGGAGCTCTTTGAGCTTGCCGTCCAGACCGGTGTAATGGAACGTGATGCGCTCGATCCCCTTTTCGGCGATGACCCGGAGCAGGTCGGCCCGGGTGAAGTCCGCCGGGGGCTTCTGGAGAAGGACGGACAAGGGGTTGGATAGGGCGTAGGGCTCGTTCTTCGTCACGGCCATGCGGCGCGCTCCTTGCCGAGAAATTCGTCTAGCGTCGAAGGGCTCCCATTGTAATGGAAAGGCCCTGCTATTTTCAATCGAATTAGTCGGTTGGAGGAAGGGGGGCGCCCGGCCCGTAGAGAAAGGCGCTTTTCCGGAGCGCATCGAAGCGGACCAGCCCATCGGCCCACCCGGCGACGATGTCCTCGACGCTCGTCCCCGCCTCGAGGGCTTTGCGGACGGACGACGTGCCCATGATCTTGTCGAAATAGTCCGCGTGGAACGCGAACTTGCCGGGATACATGGTCCGGACGGTCTTGATGATGTGCAGCGCCGCGGCCAGGGGCCGGTAGGCGTTCCGGTCCGTGACATGGAGCTGGCAGCCGCCGCACAGCTGGTCCTTGAATTTCGAGAAGAGCGGGGTGAATCCCTGCTCGCGAAAAATCACGCCGGGAAGCCCCAGGGCGTTGAGGGCCCTGGCGAGCTCGAAGCCGTCGATCCAGGGCGCGCCGAACGTCTCGAACGGCCGCGTCGTGCCGCGCCCTTCGGAGACGTCGGTCCCCTCGAGGAACACTTGACCGGGATAGACCGTCGCGGTGTCGAGCGTCGGCATGTTCGGCGACGGGATCACCCAGGGCAGCCCGGTCTCGTCGAACCACATGTCGCGCGTGTAGCCTTCCATCGGGACGACAGTGAGCCTCGCCTTCTTCTCCAGGAATCTGTCGTTGTAGAGGCGGGCCAGCTCGCCGATCGTCAGGCCGAAGCGCAGGGGCACGGGATAGAGGCCGACGAACGAGCTGAACGCCGGATATTCGAGGATGGGGCCCTCCGTCAGCCGGCCCGTGATCGGGTTGGGCCGGTCGAGGACGACGTAGTCGATTCCGGCCTCGGCCGCAGCCTGCATGGCATAGGCCATCGTCGCCTCGTACGTGTAAATGCGCGTCCCGACGTCCTGGATGTCGTAGATGAGAATGTCGATGTCCCTGGTCATGGACGGCGCCACCTTCTTGTCGGCGTGCGTCGTGTCGAACGCGCGCATGTACTCGTCGATGTTGCGGAGCATGCCCGCCGGCGGCTTCATCGAAGGGCCGTAAAGGCTGAAGACGGGGATCTTGAGCTTCTCATCCATGGTGAACGGGACGTACTCCCCGGCCTGGGCGTTTCCCCGGACTCCGTGCTCGGGGGCGTAGAGGGCCGCGAGCGTGACGCCGGGAGCCGAGCGGAGGAGATCCGCCGTGGAGCGGAGCTTGGAATCGACCCCCGACGGATTGGTGATGAGGCCGACCCGCTTGCCGCGGATGAGGTCGAGGCGCTTCTCGAGCAGAACCTCGATGCCCGGCTTCACGCGGCCGGGGGCGGAGGGGACGACGGATCCGCCCGGTGCGGCGGCACTCGCCCCGGGCGAGGCGGGCGCAGCGCCTGAACCGGGCGAGCCGCCCCGGCAGGCCGCCCCCGAAATCGCGAGCGCGGCGGCGAGCGCTGCGGCGAGCCCGAACCGTCGATGTCCCGTCATGGCCGGCCTTCCTTGGTCGATCGAGCGTCAGACACTTTCGTTCTTCTCGAAGAAGTACGCTCCGAGGAACAGCATGATCAGGGAAAACCCGGCCAGGATGAGGAAGTCCACGACGACCGGCAGGGAATTCACGCCGATCAGCACGCCCCGCAGGCCGTCGATGCCATACGTCAGGGGATCGGCGTAGGACAGGACGCGGACGGCCAGGGGCAGGTTCTGCAGCGGATAGAGCGCGCCGGACAGGAAGAACAGGGGGAAGATGATGAAGTTGATGATGATCCCGAAGCCCTGCATGTCCTTCATCAGCGAGGCGAAGATCAGGCCGAAGCCGATGAAGGTGAAGGCGATGAGGACCATGAAGAAGAAGGCCGCAAGGAGCCCGGCCGGATGGGTGAGGTGGAACCCCATGAGCAGGGACAGGAGCAGGACGAGGACGCCTTGGAAGAG
>Ga0182019_10000673_pt1 | contig 16786 bp, 13 predicted proteins | sample 812E2MmetaG_FD_120483 | JGI IMG/M metagenome (GOLD analysis project Ga0182019, IMG submission 120483) | Permafrost microbial communities from Stordalen Mire, Sweden - 812E2M metaG | ecosystem: Environmental > Terrestrial > Soil > Wetlands > Permafrost | place: Sweden: Stordalen | collected...
GCCGGCTCCGCAACACGGCCATTGCCTTGGCCTTGTTCTTGATCTGGCTCTTCTCGTCCTGAATCGTGACGACGATGCCGGACGGCATGTGGGTGATCCGAACCGCCGAGTCGGTGGTGTTCACCGACTGCCCGCCGTGCCCGGTGGACCGGTAGACGTCGACCCTGATGTCCTTCTCGTCGATCTCGACGTCGACCTCTTCCGCCTCGGGCATGACGGCCACGGTCGCGGTCGAGGTGTGGATTCGACCGCTCGACTCGGTGACGGGGATGCGCTGGACCCGGTGCACTCCGGCTTCGAACTTGAGACGGCTGAAGGCACCGCGTCCGGCGATCTCAACGATGGCCTCGTTGATGCCGCCGATGCCGGTCTCGCCGATGCTCAGGACCTCGGCCGACATTCGATGACGCTCGGCGTAGCGGAGATACATCCGGAGCAATTCGGCGGCGAAGAGCTTGGCCTCCTCACCGCCCGCTCCGGCCCGGATTTCGAGGATGACGTTCTTCTGGTCGTGGGGGTCGCCCGGGAGGAGAAGAACGCGCAGCTCGTCGATCAGCTCCGCTTCGCGGGTTTCGAGGCGGCGGACCTCATCCTGGGCCAGGTCGTGCATCTCCTCGTCACCGGAGTCGCGCATCTCGAGGGCCTCGGCCAGCTCCTTGCGGGCGGCCTGGAGTTCGCGCCAGGAAGTCACAACCGGCTCGAGCCGGGCCAGCTCCTTGCCGAGGCGCTTGAGCTCAGCCGGGTCCGCAACGATCTCGGGCCTGGAAAGCTCGGCGTTGAAGGCGTCGTACTGCGCCGCCACCTCCATGAGCTTGGCGTCGATCACGGCTTCGTGCCCGAACCCTGGAGGGAGCCCGCCGGCGCGACCGTGATAGTGCCGCGGTCCGCATCCGGGCTCAGCGGCCGGCAGGCCGGAACGGCGCTGCCGGCGGGGATCTCGGCGCCGTCGGCGGTGAGCGCCTGCTCGATCGAGACGATCGCGACTTCGATCATGTCGTCCGTCGGCTGTCTCGTGGTGATGGCCTGGACCCAGATGCCGGGCGACCACAGCCATCGAACCAGGGCGTGGCTGCGATTGCGGGCGCCCAGCTGGAGGATCTCGTAGCTGACGGCCGCGATCACCGGTACCAGGATCACGCGCGAGACGACGAGCCAGAGCGGCGGCAGCTTGCCCACGAGGGCGAAGGCCAGGATGGAGACTATCAGCACGACGACCAGGAACTCGGTGCCGCAGCGCGGATGGGCAGTCGGGTACTTGTGGGCGGCTTCCGGCGTCAGCGGGTCGCCGCCTTCGAGGGCGTGGATCGACATGTGCTCGGCGCCGTGGTACTGGAAGGTGCGCCGCACGTCGGCCGCTCGACCGACCAGCAACAGGTAGCCGATGAACAGCGCGACGCGGATGATGCCCTCCGAAAGCTGCAGCCCAAGACCCTGATCGACGCGCCCGATCGTCGCCTGAGCCAGGAGGAGCGGCAGCAGGAAGAAGAGGCCGATGCCCAGGACGAGGCTGAGCAGCAGCATCCCGCCCACGGCCACGGTGTAGCCCTTGCCAAGCCCCTGCTCGACCGGCGCCGGCGATGTCGAAGCGGCAGCGTCAGGATCGGTGTAGGAGCGGGCCGTCGCGGGCTCCGGCGATGCGGCAGTGGCCGACGCCTTCGCGGTTCCGTCGCGGTCCTTGGCGGCGGGCTCCGACGGGGCGCCATTGCCATCGTCATTGCCATTGCCGGCGCCACGCTGCCCGGCGGCGGCGCACAAGGCCGGACCGGCGAACGCCGTCGCCAGCATCCCAAGCAGCCCGCCGACCGTGGCCGAGGCCCCGCCGCTTCCACTCGCACCGGGATCCTCTTGCCCGCTCTCGAGACCGAGAGCCTGCACCGTGGCTGACCGGACCAGCCAGCGCGTGCCGGTGACCAGCGTGTCGTATAGGACGACCAGTCCTCGCAGAAACGGCAGCTTCAACGCCCGCCGGGCGCGAAGTCCCAGGTCCAGGCGTTCGGTGGCCCAGACGATCGAGCCGTCGGGATGGCGAAGAGCGATGGCGAGGGCGTTCCGGCCCCTCATCAAGACTCCCTCGATGAGCGCCTGACCGCCGTAGTGATAGCTCGCCATGGCCGGATTCTAGCCTCTGCGGGACAGGGAGCCGGAACGATGCCCGCGTATGTACCGAAAGGCGACGTCAGCCGGCGAGGAGCGGGACCTGCCCGAACGCGCGGGCAGGAGCGGAACTAGGCCCGCTGCGTGCGCTCGAGGCGGCGTTGGAAGCGCTCTACCTGCCCGGCAGTGTCGAGGATCATCTGCTTGCCCGTAAAGAACGGGTGGCAGCTGTTGCACACGTCCACGCGCAGTTCCGTCCGCGTGGAACCGATCTCGAAGGTGGTGCCGCACGAGGCGCACTTCACCGCCGCCTGCTGGTACTTGGGATGAATCTTCGGCTTCATTGGTTACTCCCGGGCGCCTTCCGCACGGTCTCCCGCCGGTGGTCGTCGGTGGCGCGGGCGGCGCCTCGGCGCCGGTCCGCAGTTTGTGGCTGGAGGCTACTCGCCCGCCAGGGCCTCGACGCGGATCCGCTTCTTCTCGCGAGTCTCGTGCTCGAAGTGGACCGTGCCATCGACGGTGGCGAAGACGCTGTAGTCGTGCGCAAGACCCGCGCCGGAGCCGGCCTTGAACGTCATGCCGCGCTGTCGGACGATGATCGATCCGGCCGTGACGAACTGGCCATCACCGGCCTTCACGCCCAGACGCTGGCCGACGCTGTCGCGGCCATTCTTCGAACTGGAACCTGCCTTCTTGTGGGCCATCGCTTATTCGTCCTTCTTGGTCCGCGCGGGGCGCTTGGCTGGCGCCTCGCCGGCCGGCTTATCGGTCGTGTCGGCTTTCGCCGTCTTCGGGGCGGCTTTGGCCGGAGCGACCTTCGGCGCGGCTTTGGGCTCGGCCTTCGCCGGAGACGTCGCCTTGGCCGGGCTCTCCGCCTTTGGGGGGGCGGACTTTGCGGGAGGGGTCTTGGTTCGGGCGGCCTTGGCGGGAGCATCCTTGGCGGGAGCCTTGGGCGACTTCGTCTTGGGCTCCGCTTCCGCGGCTGCCGCAGCCGCGGTGCGGGCCTTGAGCTTCTCGGCCAGGGCGGCGTCCTCTGCAGCCTGGCGAGCGGCGGCCTTGGCGACCTTGTCGCGCTCGCCCTCGGCGGCAGACTCGGCTTCCCTCGCTTCTTCCGCGGCGCTCTTGGCGCCCAGGCGGACGTCCGTGATCTTCAGGACGGTCAGCTCCTGGCGATGTCCCTTCTTGACGCGGCGGCGCGCCTTCGGCCGGTACTTGAACGAGATGGTCTTCTCGCCGCGATCCTGGCGCAGGACGCGAGCGCTGACGGCCGCGTCGGCCACGACTGGCTGACCGACGGCCGACCTGTCGCCGTCCACGACCAGCAGTACGCGGTCGAGGTTGATCTCTTGACCCGGCTCGACATCGAGCAGCTCAACCTCGAGCTCGGTGCCGAGTTCGACGCGGTACTGCTTGCCGCCGGTCTGGATGACTGCGTACATGGGTCCTCAGGAGTGGACGGGGCGGCGCGGCCCCAGCGGCGTGCACGACACGAATACGCCCCCGGCTTCCCGGGGCGCGAAGTGCGAGTGTACGGCCCATGCCGGGCCTCGTCAAACTCGACGGGGGCTCGGACTGGACCTCGACAGTCCGTCCTAACCGACGAGCTGGCCGGCCAGCTCGGAGTCGAGCCAGAGTCGCTCGCGAACCGGGCGGACGATCTCGAGCGATGGACGCTGGGCGGTCGGCTCGGACTCGCGCGGACCGCTCTCGTCATCATCGCCGGAGTCCGCGTTCACCGCCAGGCCAAGCTCGCCGGCGAGGGCGGCCACGACCTCCTCGGGGCGGCCACTGCCGAGATCCTGTGAGTGGCGAAGCCGCATCCACAGGCCAGTCGCCGGGGCGGTGGCGGCGTCGGGCGGCAGTGCCGCGACGTCCGCGGAGCGCAGGTGAAGGTCCAGCAACAGCGGCCGCAGGTCGTACGAGATCGACCGCGCCTCCCGGCGCCGCTCGCGCGGCAGCCGTTCGGCTGCCATGAGCCGCCCCGCGGCCTCCTCCAGCTCGACCCCTTCCACGTTCAGCAGCGTCATCCGGTAGTCGGCAGCGACGAGCTGCGGAGCGATCGCCGGAGCGCCGACCCAAACGTCGTGAAGACCCACCACGCGGTAGCCATGAGGCATCCCCACAGCCAGGCGGTCGCGCAGGTCCGGGGCAGTCAGCCGCTCGGCCAGGAAGAGGTCGGCCAGTTCGTGCTCGGCGAGCATGCCCAGCTGAAGCGGCGCGGCGAATACCAGCTTGGGCCGCGGGCTGAAGCCCTCGCTCGTGGCCACGGGAATATCGCCGCGACGGAAGGCTCGCTCCCAGAGTCTGACCGAATCGAGGTGGGATAGGAATCGGGCCTCCTCGTCGCGAGCGAAGACCAGCCTCCAGCGCTGCCGGATCTCGCTCACGCTGTCGGCCCCGACTCGGCCTCGGACGCGGACCCGCCGGATGCCGGTGGGTCGATCGCCCGGACGGTCTTCCTCGCGCCGGACGTCCGACCCCGCCTGGATGCCTTCGACCTCGGAGCGGCCTTGCCGCCCCACCGACCAACCGCGAAATCAGCCGTGGTGGCCTGAACCATCAGGGTGAAGAGAACGACCCCAAAGGTGATGCCCTGGAGCGCAGTCCGATTGGGAAAGTCGATCGGTAGGGAGAGCGCCAGCGCCGTCGAGACGGCACCGCGCAGGCCCGACCAGAAGACCACGTGCAGCCAGTCGAACGGGATGGCGCCCTCGTCGCGGGCTGCCCCCGTCGGGCCCTTGGCAGTCGCCCATCCGGCCGCCCGTTTGACGGTCGATCTGGTAGCTCGTCCGACGGTCGCCGATCCCGACGCGGCACCGGACCTGGCCAGCCAGGCGCGCCTCGCCAGCCGCCAGCTGCCGAGCATCCCGTAAACAATGACCGCGCGGCCGACCAGCGCCGCCACGATGGCCCAGGCGGTCGGTCCCGCAACGCCTGCGAGTGAGCCGGCGGCGATTGCGAAGCCGATGACCAGGAACACGAAGGCCGTGGCCAGGAAGGCCACAAACTCCCAGACGGTATCGAGCGCCTCCTCGGTTCGCTCCGACAGGCCGTAACGGCGGCCGTACGTCCCCAGGACGATCCCGGCGACGGCCGTGGCGATGACCCCGGACCCATGCAGGGCGTCCGCCGCGAGATACGTGCCGTAGGCGAGCACCACGGACAGGCTGATCTCAATCAGGTGGTCGCCGACGCTGGGCAGCACCCGCGACGCGGCAAACCCCGCCACGGCGCCCAGCGCGGCCGAGAAGGCCACGATCGAGACGAACTCGAGGACGATCTCGAGCGGGCCCACCGGCCGCGTGACGAAGTCGACGGCGATGGCGAACAAGACGATTCCCGTGCCGTCGTTGAAGACGCTCTCGGCCTCGACAAGCGTCGTAAGGCGCCGCGGCGAGCGCATCTGCTTGAACGTGGCGATGACCGCGGCCGGATCGGTGGCGGAGAGCATCGCCCCCACCACAAACGCCTCGGGCCATGCTAGCCCGGCCCCGAAGTGCAGCGCTGCGGCGATCAGGGCCGCGCTGACGAACACGCCCGGGCCGGCCAGAAGCGCCACTCCGACGATGGACGGGCGGAGCTTGCCGAAATCGGTCTGGTACGAAGCTTCGAAGACGAGCGCCGGAAGCAGCACGACGAGCACGAGCTGGGGCGTGATCTCGACGCGCAGCGGCTGAGCGAAGACCCCCGCCACGATGCCGAACGCGACAAGCGCCACGGTGTAGGGCAGATTGATGCGCCGAGCCAAGAGCGTGACCAGGGCCGCCGCGCCGACCAGGAAGACGAAGAGCCTGATGAGTTCGAGAGTGGTTTCGCCCGAGCTCACCCCGTGGACTCGCCGCCGGCCGCCTCCACCAGCGACGCAAGACCCTTCAGCCCAGCGCTCTTCGACTGCATCTCAGTCCCCAACAGGTCGTATGGCCAACCGCGCCGCTCGTCGCGGTCTGCGCTCACGTTAGCACCTGTGTCCGGGGTGGCCGAGAGGTCGACCCGGCCAGCACGCCTCGGGTCGCCCGGCGGTCCAACGTACTGCCAGCCACTCCCGTCGTCGCCGACGGCGACCAGCAGATCACGCGGCCCCTGGGCTCCCGTTCCGCATGCGAATCCCGTCGCGTCAGGCACGCCGCAGTTCGAGCACGGGCCCCAGTGGCAGTCGGCCGTCGTCCTGGCCGCAAGCGCCCGTTTCCTGTCGCGCAGCAGGAACGCATTCGAGACGCCGGCGCTCAGATGAGCCCATGGCAGTGACTCGTCGGTCGGGATGTCGCGCTGGGCGTACCAGGCCGGATCGAGCCCGTATGCGGCGAATGCCTCAAGCCACGCCGCAAAGTCGAAGTGTTCGTCCCAGGCGTCCAGCTGGGCGCCTCTCTCCCAGGCCCGCCGAATAACGGTGCCGAGGCGCCGGTCGCCGCGTCCGAGAGCGCCCTCGAGGAGGGAGCTGTTCGGATCGTGCCAGGACATCACCAGCCCCTTGGCGTGCATCGCCTTGCGCAGTGCGTCTACCTTGGCTTCGATCTCCTCGGTCGTGTCCAGCCCGTCCCACTGAAACGGCGTCATCACCTTCGGCAGGAAGGTGGAGACGTTGACCTTCACCTGAGCCCGGCCACCGTGACGCCGGCGGCCCGTCTCGAGCACTCGCCTGGAAATCGCGGCGATGGCAAGGACATCGTCCATCGTCTCGCCCGGCAGGCCGATCATGAAGTACAGCTTGACGGCGGTCCAGCCTCGATCGAACGCGAGCTGGGCGCACCTGGCGATCTCTTCGTCGCTCACCCCTTTGTTGATCGTGTCGCGCAGCCGCTGGCTGCCGGCCTCCGGCGCGAAGGTGAAACCGCCACGGCGTCCCCCCGACGACAGTGCATCCGCCAGTTCGACGGTGAAGGCGTCGACTCGCGTGCTCGGCAACGACAGAATCGCCTCGGGGCGACGTCTGCGCAGCTCCGTTGCGACCTCGCCGACGTACGTGTAGTCGGCGGTGGAGAGGCTGGTCAGGCCGATCTCCTCATACCCGGTCGCCCGCAGGATCGCCTCAGCAGCCTCGATCGCGACGTCGGGCGCCCGCTCGCGCAGCGGCCGCGTATGCATGCCGGCCCCACAGAACCGGCAGCCTCGAGTGCAGCCCCGCATGACCTCGAGCTGAGCTCGGTCGAAGACGATGCCGATGTTGGGCACGAGCTGACGGATGCCGCGGACATGGGTTTCGAAGTCGGCTGCGATGCGCGCGGTGACGGTCGCCGGGGCAGCGTCGTCCAGGCGGTCCAGGCGGTCGAACCGGCCATCGGCGAGGTACTGGGGCCGGTAGAACGAAGGCACGTACACGCCGGGAATCCGGGCCAGGGCCCGCAGTGCCGTGGCGCGGTCAACGCCCCGACGCCACTCCCCGTCCGCGGCGGACCCGGCCTCGGCTCGGCGGTTCCAGCCGAGCGACTCGAGTACGTCGCCGATCTCGAGGACCACGTCCTCGCCCTCACCCAGCACAACGGCATCGACGAAGTCCGCAATCGGCTCAGGGTTCATGACGATCGAGCCGCCGGCCACGACCAGCGGGTCGGCCTCCGAACGCTCGCTCGTCGTCAGCCCGACTCCGCCCAGGTCGAGCATGGTGAGCAGATTCGTGCAGACGAGCTCGAACCCCAGGCTCAGCCCAATGACATCGAACTCGCGAAGGGGTCGTCGCGTCTCCAGACTCCAGAGTGGGACGCCAACGGCCCTGAGCTCAGCCTGGAGGTCCGTGTCCGGCGCGAAGCACCGTTCCGCAAGTCGATCGGGTCGGTCGTTGACGACCTCGTAGAGGATCCGCAGCCCGAGGTTGCTCATGCCTATCTCGTACAGGTCGGGGTAGGCGAAACACCACTTGACGGCGGTGGCGGCCCAATCCTTCTGGACGGAGTTCCATTCCCCGCCCGCGTATCGACCGGGCTTGCGGACGCGCCCCAGGATCCGCTCGACCGCTGGAGGCGGGAGGGGCGGGGGGTCGTGGAACGGCCCGCCCCCGTGGGGCGGCGAAGGCGGCTGACCCTGGGTCCGTGTCGTCATCGCTCGCTGGCTCGCTCCCTGGGTTAGGTTGCCGGTGCAAACCTCAGCCGGGCGTATCAGCCGGTTCGGCCGGACCGTGCGACAGCTACCACTCGGGTTTCTCGCGGCGCAGATTCGTGCTCTGGAGCGTACCCAGGCCCGCAGCGAGGCAGACGAGCGACGCTCCACCGTAGGAGATGAAGGGGAGCGGGATGCCCGTCACCGGAAGCAGGCCGTTGACCATGCCCACGTTCACGACCACCTGGAAGAAGATCATCGTCGCCATGCCGCAGCCGATGAGCATGGCGAACGGATCGGTGGCACGCCAGGCGCACGCGAGCAGGCGCCAGATCAGGAGCGCAAACAGAATCAGGACCACGATGCCGCCGATCAGACCCAACTCCTCGACAAGGACGCCCCATACGAAGTCGGTCGTTTTGACGGGCAGGTAGACGGTGCCGTTCGTGAGGCCCTTGCCGGTGAGCCCGCCGGCGTCGATCGCGAGCCTGGCCTGATGGATCTGGAAGCCGGCGCCGTTCGGGTCGGCATTGGGGTCGAGCAGGGTAAGCAGGCGGGCCTGCTGGTAGTCGGCCATGTGCGCCCAGACGAACGGAATCGCGGCGGCCACCGCCGCCGCCAGTGTGCCCAGCCAGAATAGGCTCGCACCGGACATGAAGAGCAAGCCCGTGATCGTGGCCACGAGCACCAGCGACGTGCCGAGGTCGGGCTGGAACATGACCAGGACCCATGGCGGGACCAGGATCACCAGGGCGCCGATGATGGTCCACGGCGATTTGATCTTCGGCTGGCGATTGGCGAGGTAGGCGGCGAAGACCAGGACCATGACGATCTTGGCCAGCTCGCTGAATTGGAACTGAAAGCCGGCAACGACGACCCAGCGTGCCGCCGTGCCCGCTTCGCCGGTCGCCCTCCCGATGCGGAGAGTAAGGATGAGGAGGCCGATGTTGATGAAGTACAACGGCCAGACGATCGAGCGGAGCCACCTGTAGTCGAAGACGGTGGTCAGGCCGAGAACCACAGCCGCGACAACCGACCACATGATCGTTCGGACGAAGGGCAGGTCGAGCGTGAGTGGCGCGTGACTCGGTCCGACGCTGTTGCTGTACGCCATCGCCAGACCGAATAGCGTCAGCAAGATGGCGTACGTGGTCAATTGGAGGTCGTAGTTGCGCCAGGCCAGCCAGCCGGCCTTGGGCGCCCAGCCTCGAAGCCTGAGAGTCTCGGCGCGCAGAAAGCTCATCGCTCAGTCGCCCGTCAGTCCCTGTTCGGGCTTCCGTAGAAGTTCGTCGTCTTGGAAACCCAGGACTGGATGTAGCCCGGCGTGCGGGAGTCGAACGCCTGGGATTCGCGCTTGATCAGGTTGTAGTGGAGCATCAGATAGTTCTTGACGACCTCGGTGGCCACGTTGCCCCAGGTGTCGCCGCCGTAGATGAAGGCCAGCACCGCAAGCTGCGAGTCCGGCTTGGTGAAGTCGCCGTTGTACGGATCGGCCGGCACGTAGCCCACGAACCACTCGTGGTACGGGAGGCGGTTGTACTTGTCGGGTACCCCGAACTCGGCGGTGCCGGTCTTGCCGGCGACCTTGATCGGCAGGTCGACGAGGTTGTACGTGTGACGGCTCGTAACCACCGCCCGGGTGGCCAGACGCATGTCTTCGAGGACCTGGGGCGAGATGGGGGTTCCATCCGCGGCGTGCAGGTGATTCTCCACCACGGGCTGGATGTTGGTAACGGTACCCGTGGCCCCGTCGGTGATGGACTTGACCACCTGAGGCTGGTACACCGTGCCGCCGTTGGCTAGAGCGCAGTAGGCGTTGAGCAGCTGAAGCGGCGTGGTCGCGTCGTAGCCCTGCCCGATGCCCGCCTGCATGAGCTCGCCCTCGAACATCGGCTCGCCCTTGTTCTTCAGCTTCCATTCGTTGGTCGGGACGATGCCGGTGGCCGTCTCCGGCAGGTCGATTCCGGTCGCCTTGCCGAACCCGTACTGGTCCGCCCAGTACGTCAGCTTGTCGAGGCCCACAAGCTCCGCCAGCTGATAGAAGAAGGTGTCGCTCGAGTAGGCAACCCCCTCGGAGATGTTCAGCGGGCCCCACCCGTGCTTGTCCCATTCCCAGTACTTGTACTCACCGAACTGAATGTAGGGCTGCGACAGAAGGGTGGTCGCGGTGTTGATCGACGGCAGCATGGCGGCGGCTGGGTCGGAGTTGGTGCATGGGATGCCCGACGTTGACGAAGAGAGGAGTGTGCATGCGTTCGCCGGCGGCCCGGCGACCAGCCCGGCCGTGCCTGTGACGAGCTTGAACGTCGACCCGGGCGCGTACTGGCCCCCGATTGCCTTGTTCAGGAGAGGCTGGTCCGGGTTCGATAGCAGCGCCTGGAAGTCGGTCTCGCCGATTCCGTCGGCAAAGAGCTGGTCGTTGTAGCTGGGCAAGCTGACCATCGCCAGGATCTTTCCGTTCTGCGGGTTCTCGACGATGATCACGCCCTTCGTGACCTTGGCATTGGCCAGGCCGGTGGCAAGGGCCGTATACGCATATGTCTGCTCTTTAGTGTCGATGTTCAGCGTCAGCGAGTCCCCTGGGATCGCTTCCTGGCCGGTCGTGACGAGTCCCGGAATGGGCTTGCCTGCATCGTCGAGCGCAACGGTCTCTGAGCCGTAAGTACCGCGGAGGGCGGGCTCGTAGTAATTCTCGAGGCCTGCCTGGCCGACCACGTCCTGAGCCGAGTAGCCGTCGGCCTTCAATTGCGCATATTGCGCCGCCGTGATCTGACCCTCGTATCCGATGAGTTCGGCGAAGAGGTCCTTGGTCAAGTACTGGCGCTTCGACGTGACCACGACCTTGACGCCTGGCAGGAGGTCGGCGTTCTCCTGGAGGAAGCGGGCTACCTGGTCGGATACGCCGTCGGCGATCGTGATCGGTTCGTACAAGGATCCGGTTGTGCTGTCGATCTGAGTCTCAATGTAGATGGGGTCCATGTTCAGAACCGACCCCAACCGCGTCGCGACAGTCAGCTCCTGATCGAGAGGGAGGTCGCTTGGAGTGACCGTGACGGAGTAGTCAACGACGTTCTTGACCAGAGGCGCTCCGGCGGCATCGAAGATCAGGCCGCGAGTTGACGGGATGGACTCTTTGGCAGTGGCCTGGGTGGTGGTGCTGCCCTGGTCGGTCCCCTGCCCCTGGATGACCTGCAGGTAGAACATCCGTGAGGTGAGTGTCGTGACCCCGATGGCGACTGCCAGGGCGAATGCTCCGAACCGGTAGACGTTCTTCAGCTCGACGCGATGGTTGTCTGCTGTCGCAGTCATTGCGTCACCTCCACCAGAGCACCCGTTCCCGCTGCTCTGCCCGCCTCTTGATCCCGATAACGAGCGGAGCCACTACCGCCGCGACGATCGCATTCGCAAACGCCGCCGCGACGAAATCGGTCAGACGCAGGGGCGGAGCCGGCGGCTTGAGCAAACCGGTCGTCACGTCTGAGATCATCAGGATGATGGGCGCCACAACCAGCACCGCGACTACGCATCCGAGATAGCGAGAACGCGACAGCAGCGGCGCAGCGAGTGCGGCGAGTGCCACGGCGATCAGCAGTTCGAAGACACTTGACCCGAGCGGGCGAGTCGCGAACAGGTCGAGACACAGCCCACCAACGAAGGCCCAGGCCATTCCGTCTTCGAACCCGTAGACCAGCGTCACGATGACGGCCAGGACGAGAGATATCTGAAGCTGAGCGTCGGCGATCTGGTACCGCGACGCGATCGTTGATTCCAAGAGCGCCGCGATGCCGGCGCCGACCGCAGCGAATGCGGGACCCATTGCGGCCAGCCCTCAATAGCGGGGTTGGAGTGGCACTCCGGTACGGGAGTGCAACCGACTAGCGGCATCGACTCGGGGAGTATAGGACCGAGCGCAACTCCGGGACAACGCGAGGGGCGCCGGGCCGGGCTGGGGGTCTGAGCGGACGGCTGCGCCTCCGTGGGGACAGAGCGAGGCTCGATGTCGAGGTAGGACACAGCGTCGGCCGAGGGCTCGGAACCGCTGAGATCAGGCCCTGGCACCGACCGTTCAGCCCTCGCTGCCGGTGCTCCCGAACGCGCAGCGAGAGGCTGGCGTGGCGGCGAAGGTCCCCTTCGCACGGGACCCTGCCACACAGCCAGAGGGACCGACCTCGATGAGGTCGCCTGGCGTCTTCTTGTCAATTCCGACTCCTGTACACATCTGGGAAAGCGACCAGTGAACGGTGCCTACTCGCACCACGGTCAGGCCTCCACCTCATCTGCGAAGCCCAATGTCGAGGTCGTTTCAGCTGGTAGGCGTTTGGATGTGGCGCCCATTCCTCCGACCTGAGCCGAACTCGCCACCCGCGTTGCACGTGAAACACCGGCACAGAGGGGCTCCAGGGCCGTCCAGGAGGTGACGAAGTTTCCGGCTGGGCTCCAGGCCGCGAGCAGTCCATCTACCGATGGTGCCCGTGACATCTGAAGACCGGGCGAGTTCTTGGGCGAGCCGCATCGGCGGCACGAAGTTCTTCCTGCGATTCGGCGTGCCAACCGTCTAGCCAGAACATCGCCTGGTGCCAGCCGGCATACATAGGAGGGCGGAACCGGGGCGAGAACCTTAGGAACATCGCTTCGGGCACGATCTAGGCGAGCGGATTCGGCTGCGGTAATGCGCAGCTAAGCCCCCGCCAAGCGATCTCCGATACGGTCTGCAGGACCGAGCCGGGATCCATCCTCCCTGTCAGACAGGTTCTCACGGTTCTCTCAAAGGAGCCCGGAGGCCCGGAAAACGGCCCAAAATGCTAGAATCTGAACGTGCCGACGACCGAAATGGGGACCTGAGTGGGTCAGATCATCGCCTGCGCCAACCAGAAGGGTGGCGTCGGCAAGACCACGACCGTAGTCAACCTGTCCACGTATCTGGCCCTGGCCGGCGACGCAGTTCTCGTCATCGACCTCGATCCGCAGGGCAACACCACCAGCGGCTTCGGTCTTGAGCGTGGCGAGGTACAGCACTCCGTCTATGAAGCGATCATCGAAGATGCGGACGTCTCCGATCTGATCGTGGCGACCAATGTCCCAGGCCTCTCCATCGTTCCCTCGTCGATCTCGCTGGCTGGGGCTGAGGTCGAACTGGCACCGCTGCCGCAGCGCGAACGCCGATTGGCCAGAATCCTCACAAACCTGGTAGCCGAGTACGACTACATCCTGCTGGATTGCCCGCCGTCGCTCGGCCTTCTCACCGTGAATGCGCTGACGGCGGCGGACGCGGTGGTGATCCCCATCCAATGCGAGTACTACGCGCTGGAAGGCCTGTCTCAACTCATTGCCACTATCAACCTCGTGCGCAACCACCTCAATCCGGACCTTGCGATCAAGGGCGTGGTCCTGACCATGTACGATCCACGGACGAATCTTTCGGCCGAGGTTGATGCGGAGGTCCGTAAGCATCTCGGTCCGGCCGTGTTCGAAACTGTGATCCCACGGAGCGTTCGCCTGTCCGAGGCGCCCAGCTACGGCCTCCCGATCGCCCTGTACCGACCCGATTCGAAGGGCGCGGAGGCCTACGCAGCGCTGGCGGCCGAACTTCGCGAGCGCGACGGCAGGCGGACGCCAGTCGCGCGCGATGCAGTCGACGAATCGGTGTCGCCGGCGGAGACCAGCCCGGAATCGCCTGCGGGGGTTCGCGTTGAAGCCACCTAATCTTGAGCGCCACGCCGGACTTGGACGAGGACTCGGCGCTCTGATACCTCAAGCCAGCCCTGCTGGAGGGGCTACCGTCGAGATTCCCATCTCTCGTATCCGTGGCAACCCGTACCAGCCCCGTCAGAAGGTTGAGCAGCGATCTCTTGAATCCCTTGCGGGCAGCATCGCCCTCCACGGCGTGCTTCAGCCAGTGCTCGTCACCGAGGTCCTTGACGGCTATCAGTTGGTGGCGGGCGAGCGCCGTGTCCGCGCCGCCCAGATGGCGGGCCTCGACCACGTCCCGGCAATCGTTCGCCAGATGGCTCAGCGGGACCAGCTTGCGGTTGCGATCGTTGAGAACGTCCAGCGCGCGGACCTCAACGCTATGGAAGAGGCCCATGCATATCGGCAGCTCGCCGACGAGTTCGGCCTGACGCAGGACGAGATCGCCACCCGCGTCGGCCGGGCCCGATCCACTGTGGCCAACACTCTAAGGCTGCTCGACCTCGAGCCGTCCGTTCAGCAGGCCCTTGCTGCGGGCAACATAACGGAAGGCCACGCCCGAGCTCTGGGGGGAGTGCCGGCAGCGGGGCAGCAGACGCTGGTCCAGACCGTGATGGCCGGCGGACTGTCGGTTCGCCAGACGGAGCAGCTGGTCCGCAGATTACGAGACCGTCCCGCGGTCGCAACGAGGACGGCCGTCGACTCCGACGGAGAGGTAGAGCGCCTCGAAGGTGACCTGCGTCAGGCGCTCGGCACGAAGGTCCTCCTCGCGCGGTCGAGGAAGGGCGGACGCATCGTCATCGAGTACTACGGCGATGAGGAGTTCTCTCGCCTCTTCGAACTCCTGACCGGAGGAATCTCTTGACCCAGAACCTCCCGCGCGCGACCTCTGGAGCTGCCAACGGCTCGATGACCGGCACGGCTCAGACGGCCGCGGCTCGCCGTTCTCGCAAACCGGCCTCGAGCGACTACAACGCCGAGAGCATTCAGGTTCTCGAGGGCCTGGACCCGGTTCGTCGAAGGCCAGGCATGTATATCGGCTCGACCGACGCACGGGGGCTTCATCACCTGGTCTGGGAAGTCGTCGATAACTCGATCGACGAAGCCATGGCCGGCCACGCCACCAACGTGGAGGTGCGGGTTCTCGAGGATGGCTCCCTCCGCGTGACGGACGACGGTCGCGGTGTCCCGGTCGGTCGTCACCCCAGCGGAAAGGACGCCCTCGAGATCGTCCACACCGTCCTCCACGCCGGCTCCAAGTTCGGTGGCGGCGGGTACAAGGTCTCGGGGGGCCTCCACGGCGTGGGCGTCAGCGTCGTAAATGCCCTGTCGGAGTGGCTGCGCGTCGAGACGGCCAGAGACGGCTACGTATGGGCCCAGGAGTACTCCCGGGGCGTGCCCACGATGCCGGTTCGCAAGGTCGGCCCTCAGGGCGACCGAAAGGGCACCACAACCTTCTTCAAGGCCGATCCCCAGGTCTTCGAGACCGTCGAGTTCTCGTTCGATACCATCGCCCAGCGCCTGCGCGAGTCGGCCTATCTGAACAAGGGACTCTGGATCCGACTGCTGGACGATCGCGCCGACCGTGAACGGTCGTTCTATTTCGAAGGCGGGCTCGTGTCCTTCGTCCGGCATCTAAACAAGAACAAGGAGACCCTCAACGACCGGCCGATCTACGTGGAGCGGCGCGAGAACTCCACCTCGATCGAAGTCGCACTCCAGTACAACGACTCTTACGCGGAGAACGTCTTCAGCTTCGCCAACAACATCAACACCGTGGACGGCGGCGGTCATCTGACCGGCTTCCGCGCCGCCCTGACGCGCTCTCTGAACGATTACGCCCGACGCGCAGGAATCCTCAAGGACGCCGACGCCAACCTCTCGGGCGACGACGTCCGAGAGGGTCTGACCGCGGTCGTGAGCGTCAAGCTGGTCGAGCCGCAGTTCGAGGGCCAGACGAAAGCCAGGCTCGGCAACGCCGAGATAAAGGGCCAGGTCGAGACGGCCGTGGCGGAGGGGATCGGTCAGTACTTCGACGAGAACCCGGCCGACGGCCGGCGCGTCATCGAGAAGTCCCTCACCGCTGCCCGGGCCCGGGAGGCAGCCCGCAAGGCCCGCGATCTGGTCATCCGCAAGGGTGCCCTGGAAGGCATGTCGCTGCCGGGCAAGCTGGCCGACTGCCAGGAGCGGGACCCCGCCAGGAGCGAGTTGTACCTCGTCGAGGGCGACTCGGCCGGTGGCTCGGCCAAGCAGGGCCGCGATCGCCGCTTCCAGGCGATCCTGCCGCTCCGCGGCAAGCTGCTCAACGTCGAGAAAGCCCGGCTGGACAAGATCGTTTCCAGCGAGAACATCCGACCGCTGGTGATCGCCCTGGGGGCGGGGATTGGCGACTCGCTTGACCTGGCCAAGCTGCGCTACCACCGCATCATCATCATGACCGACGCCGACGTCGACGGGGCCCACATCCGAACCCTGCTCCTCACGTTCTTCTTCCGACACATGCCGCAGGTGATCGAGAACGGCTACCTCTTCATTGCCCAGCCGCCGCTCTTCCGGGTCAGCACCGGCAAGGTGACCCATTACGCCGGGTCGGAGGCGGAGCGCGACGCGATCGTCAAGAAGCTGGCCGTCAAAAACGTCACGGTCCAACGCTTCAAGGGCCTCGGTGAGATGAACGCCGACCAGCTCTGGGAGACGACCATGAATCCGCAAACCCGCACCCTCCTGCGGGCCGAGGTCGACGACGCCGCCGAGGCCGACGCCATCTTCACGATGCTGATGGGCGAGCGCGTCGAGCCCCGCAAGGACTTCATCAAGACCGAGGCCAGGAAGGTCCAGAACCTCGATGTCTGATCGGGCTTCTCTGCAATCGCCCCTTCCGACCGATGAGGCCCGGACTCCTGCGCCCGGCGCAACGGCTCGCGCGGCAGCCGCCGACCAGGCCGCGTCTCGCGCGGCGGCCGCCCGGGCGGCC
>Ga0182019_10000674_pt1 | contig 16783 bp, 18 predicted proteins | sample 812E2MmetaG_FD_120483 | JGI IMG/M metagenome (GOLD analysis project Ga0182019, IMG submission 120483) | Permafrost microbial communities from Stordalen Mire, Sweden - 812E2M metaG | ecosystem: Environmental > Terrestrial > Soil > Wetlands > Permafrost | place: Sweden: Stordalen | collected...
GGTTCGTGTGTTGGGTGAATGAACGTTTGATGTTTCGCCATCGAATCGAATATTCGGCATCGTCGGGTGGCAATGTCCATAATGCGTGAATATGGTCTGGCAAAATGACCATTGCATCAATATGAAAGGGTCTACGCGCCTTTTCGGCACGGATCGCTTCGCGCAAAATGGCTACCGCTTCCAGACTGCCCAATAATGGTAATCGGCGGAACATAACCACGGTGAAAAAGTAGGTGGCCCCTGCTGTGTAATCGCGACGATATTGCATTTATGCCTTATGAATTTATTGAGGTATATGTTGGGTTGGAACGACATCAACCCAACGCAACACATTCGTGCGGAAATGTTGGGTTAACGATAAAGCTGTTAACCCAACCTACTCGACTCCTACAGCGCTTCGGCGAAAGCTTATACCCACTCTATTTCACATAGAGCCATTTTTCCGTGATTGGATAAGCCTGAGCTACGCGAATGGTGGCCTGATCGGGCGTCGGCTTGGGTAAGGCCGGCCCGCCTTTGAGGTGCTGGATGAAAAACCCAACGGTAGCGCGCCTTGCCGTGATGCGCACTTGGCGCGAATCCGCCGTGCCACTACGGCATATTCCGTAGCCGAATCGGTCTGGCGCATCCAGCATCTGCACATGGTCAGCATCCCGTAGCGTCAGTTCGACAGTTCCAGTTGGCGCCTGCTCGAAAAAACGCAGGTAATTAGTCGCCAGCGGCGCGCAGACGCTGGATGCACGCCAAGCGACTTCCGCGCCGATCAATAGTAATGGGGCCTTCAAGTCGGCAATCGGGCCATGCACCACCGAGACGTTGCCGTTGTCGTCGGGATCAATGGCCATCACGACGGCAAATCCACCGTATTGGGCGGCGGCAAGCACCGCATCCTTCCCCCCCATCGAATGGCCGACGATACCGATTTTACCCGGTTCGCCCCCTTGAGCGAGAACCAACCAATCGGCGATTACTTTCGTATCGTGGGCCAGTTCGAGGTCGCTTCTGAATAGCGAATACCAACAGCGCACGGCCACAATAAAGCCACGGGAGGCGAGCGCGCGGGCATAGCTTTCATACTGGTCGTCTGTGGCCATGCGGTCTGGCAAGAAAACAATAGCAGGCGCCGGTGTTTGCGGATGGACGGGTCTATACAGCATGACTTCCAAACTTTCATCTTCATTCAGCACTTCGATCCGTGTGGAATCAACCTGCTGTAAGCCGGGGCCGGCCAAGTCGTCTTGCAACAAGCCTATCGCATCGGTCGTAAGGTTATCCAGGGGTGGCTCTTTCCAGAGGCCGTTGCAACCAAGGCTCAACAAAAGTGGGCTGGTGGCAAGGATAAGGCGGAAGAAAAATAGATAATTACGCATAGTTTATTGGTACATACAAATACATCAAGAGATAGAGGGATACGCCATGATGTTGTTGAATGCCCAGGTTAAGAGATCATGGAAGATTTTTTCAAAAGAAACCATATAGGCAAGCCTTATATCATATAAGTTCCAATCAAAGTTTTGGAGCCATTATCTGGTTTTCTAGGTATTTATACTAATACTTTCTCTTGCCGTATTGTGCTCAAATGACCGAAGTTGACTTTTTGCCATGTGTTATTCAAAAGGTATAAAGCCAACTGAAATTTTTATCAATAGTGGAGGTGAAAAATGGCTACAACAGTTAAACAAGTTAAAGATGACATCAATCCAGAAATTGCAGGGTTCGGCGATACTATCTATCTGCCGAATCGTGATGCCAAAATTGCTGAACTTGCCTATTATAAGGCTGAAAGCAGGGGGTTTGAACCGGGGCATGAAATGGAGGACTGGTTTGCGGCGGAACAGGAATTTATAGTGTAGTAAGGCGAGCTTCTAAATATAAGAAGCTAATCTCATTTGTAAATGTGTTTAATTAATTAATCATGGACGATTAATGCCTCTTTACGCAGGATAATTCAGAAGCTTTCTTTTTGATGCCACTAAATTAAAAATGGATTACCATAACGGCGTACTGACTATTACTGTCCATAAAAAATAAAGAGGGAAATAATTATGAAAAACCGAACTAAACATTATGCAATAGTGGGTTTATTTACACTATTGCTCAGTTTAATGACCGCGACTAAAGGAAACGCGGAGGATTTACAGCCCCCACAGCAAGTTATACAAAATATTTCGTCGGAATTGCAACAAAAACTACAGGATAAATCCTTTACTAAAGACTTTGTTCAAGTGACACAGTTTGTTAATGGCGTTATTTATCCCCATACGGATTTCGATAAAATTGCACCGTTAGTTTTGGGAAAACACTGGAAAACAGCAACACCTGAAGAACAGGGGCGGTTTAAACATGAATTTCAGACACTGTTGGTAAGAACCTATTCCAGGGCGTTTGTAGAGTATAACAACTGGTCTATGCGTTTTCTGCCCCTTGATGCGTCAAATGAACCCACAAAAGCCCTCGTAAAAACCAATGTTATACAGCCTCATAAACAACCTATTGATGTCACTTACCGAATGTTCCTGACTAATGGCGACTGGAAAGTCTACGATATTTTGATTGATGGTGTCAGTTTAGTAACCAATTACCGTTCAACTTTTGACGATGAAATTCAAACCCAAGGTTCGCTAAACGCCGTCATTGACGGACTGGTTAAACGTAATGCCGAGGCGCTTTCAGCAGAAAAGTCCTAAGCCGGTCATATCGATTTAACGCTGAGCGGTATCAATAGATGAAGATCGCCAGATGAAAACGGCTATAGCAAACCATTCATCGCGTTATTTTACTACACGTAAAGTGGGTCTTGTTGGCGGTTTATTTTCTGGTGGTGTTTTATCGGACTCTTCATCTTCCTGATCGAAGATCATGCCTTTGCCGTTTTCTTTAGCATAGATTGCCATCACGGCGGTTATGGGTACGACAATGCTCATGGGTCTGCCGCTAAACCGGGCATTGAATTGAATTTCTTCGTTGCCAAGAGTCAGTCGTTGTATGGCTTGCGGCCTGATATTTAACACAATCTTGCCGTCCTCAATAAATTGTTGCGGCAAAATAGCTTGGTTGTTTTCTGCATCGACCAGCAGATGCGGTGTCAGGTCGTTATCAATAATCCAGTCATAAATTGAGCGGATTAAATAGGGCTTTAAGGAGGTCATTTTTCTGATTATTTTAAAGGCTCGGCCATTTCTTTTTCAGCTTCACTCAGGCTGCGCTTGAATGCAGGCCGTTTGAATAGTCGCTGGGCGTAATTAGTGATAACTTCATTCGGAGTCGATACATCAATGCCAATGCTGGGTAATCGCCATAATAAGGGGGCAATAACGCAATCGATTAGCGAAAACTCATCACTCATGAAATAAGGGCGGGCGGCAAAAATGGGCGCTGCAGAGAGTAGGCTTTCTCTGAGCATTTTTTTGGCGCGCGCTGATTTTTTCTCGCCTGAAAACAATATTTCATCTAACAATTGATACCAATCCTGATCTATCCGTTTAATCAGCATTCTGGCATTTGCGCGTGAAACCGGGTCCATTTGATGTAAAGGCGGGTGCGGGAAGCGCTCATCCAGGTATTCCATGATAATACGCGAGTCGTAAAGAACCAGATCACGTTCTATCAATGTCGGCGATGTGCCGTTAGGATTAAGCTCAAGTAAATCCTCAGGAGGATCGGTCGGGTCATAATATTCTATGTCTGCGGCAACCCCTTTTTCGTGCAAAACAAAGCGGGCGCAATGGCTCATTGCACAGGTTGGCGATGAAAAAAGCGTCATTACAGATTTACGGGTAATAATATTTGCCACGAATAACAACCTCTTGGGACTTATAGGGCGGTAAAAAGGGTCATTGTAGCATAAAAGGTCAGGTTTTTGGCGTTGGCGTGATTTAGAATTGATGATGCAAGCTGCAAGAAAACATCCCTGTTTTCTTATAGTTAAGAATTATTATTTTTTAATGGACATCTTTCCAATATTCTTTTTTCAACAGATAGGCAATTACCAGGAACATCAATAAGAAAAATATCACATATTTGCCGAGACGTTGTCTTTCCAGTTGCACGGGTTCACCGACATAGACCAGAAAATTAACTAAGTCATTGACGAAAAGATCAAACTCTTTTTCGGATAAAAGCCCCGGCTCTTCAATCACCAACTTGGTATATTCACCCCATATTGTTCTTCTGGTTTCAGCAGTCTGCTCCCCTTGTAATTGCCAAAGCGGGTTAGGCATGGCGGTATCTTTGAAAACCAGATTGTTTACACCCAACGGTTTGGTGTCGTCGGTATAATAGCTTTTTAAGTAGCTGTACAACCAATCCGCACCACGCGATCTGGCAATTAACGACAAGTCGGGCGGTTGTGTGCCAAACCATTTTTCCGCATCATGCTTGTTCATGGCGCTGTGGAGTTGGTCATAGATACTGGCGCCTTCAGGCGCAATATCTTTTAACACTTTCTGCGGATCTGCACCCACATCAATGGCGATGCGCAAATAACGAATATGTTTGGCGGAGTGACAGCCCAAACAATAGGTTACAAAATGTTGCGCGCCACGTTGCAATGAATCATTATCGGAGAGATCGATCTTCGCCTTTTGCAGCTCTATCCCTTCCGAGGCGACAACCCCAAAAGACAGCGTTAGTAATAAAAGTAATGCGAGTAAATTTTTCATATCAATCCAGGCTCCCTTTTGCTTTTTTTGCTAACCGACTGATAACGTTAATCATGCCTTCCGTATTAGGTCTTCTGGTAAAAAAAGAGCCTTTAAAGGCAGGATGACCAATTTCAGCAGTCACAGGTTTTAATTCGGTGATTTCTGCAATCAACGCAGGCAGTTGCTCCTCCAGGGTATGTAATTGCTCCTCAAGGCTATGTACTTTGGTCAAGCTTTTGGGCACCGGTTTTGTTTTTTCCCAGCGGGTGTAGATAGGCATTAACAGGAAAAAGCCAAAATAAATCGTGGTGAAAAGTCGGGCCAGGATGGTCGCTATCGGTGTGACAGGCTGCGTGCCCAAATAACCTAATGCCACAAAACTGATGACAAACAACAACAAGGCTTTTTTGAAAATACCGCCGCGATAACGGATGGATTTAACCGGGCAGCGATCCAGCCAAGGCAACAGGAACAGTACGATGATAGAGCTGCCCATGGCAATAACCCCTGCGAATTTATCAGGAATCGCTCTTAACACAGAATAAAACGGCGTGAAATACCAGACCGGGGCAATGTGTTCCGGCGTTTTCATGGGATCGGCGGGAATAAAGTTGGCGTGTTCGAGAAAATAACCGCCCACTTCCGGCATATAAAATATCACCGTGGCAAAAAACAATAAAAATACGCCCACACCGACGATGTCTTTAACAGTGTAGTATGGATGAAAAGGAATGCCATCTACAGGATGTCCCCAGGGGTCTTTGGAGTCTTTGATTTCTATGCCGTCAGGATTGTTGGAGCCGACTTCATGCAGTGCGACTAAGTGCATGAAAACCAGCATGACCAAAACCAAAGGCACGGCAATAACATGGAACGCGAAGAACCGGTTCAGCGTTGCATCGGCAATGACATAATCGCCTCTGATCCATAGCGACAAATCATCGCCGATAACAGGAATAGCGCTAAACAAAGAAATAATGACCTGCGCGCCCCAGTATGACATTTGTCCCCAGGGTAATAAATAGCCCATAAACGCTTCGGCCATTAAGGCGACAAACAGCAACATGCCGAAAATCCAGATCAGCTCGCGCGGGTGCTTGAATGAACCGTACATGATACCTCTGAACATGTGCAGGTAAATCACGATAAAAAATGCAGACGCGCCGGTTGAATGCATATAGCGCACCAGCCAACCCCAGGGCACATCACGCATGATGTACTCTATGGAATCGAATGCCAGTTTTGCATCCGGTTTGTAGTTCATGGTGAGCAAAATACCGGTAATAATTTGGTTGACTAAAACCAGTAATGCTAAAGAACCGAAGAAGTACCAAAAATTGAAGTTTTTGGGCGCATAGTAGTGCGCCATGTGATCATTCCAGAACTTGGTTACCGGGAATCGATCCAATACCCAATTGCCACACTCAGTTAAACGGGTTGGTTTCATGCTGCTTTCTCCTCTGAGGGTTCGCCTACGATTATCCGTGTATCGGTAACGTAGCGGTAAGGCGGGATTTCCAGGTTAGTAGGCGCGGGTACGCCACGGTAAACACGGCCGGCCAGATCAAACCAGGAGCCGTGACAAGGACAGAAAAAACCGCCTTTCCACTTGTCGCCGAGGTCATTAGGCGCTATTTCCGGGCGGAAGGTGGGTGAGCAGCCTAAATGTGTGCATAAGCCCACGGCTACAAAAATTTCCGGCTTAATGGATCTCCCCGGATTTTTACTGGAGGGCGGCTGATCGCTTTCATTAGAAAGCGGATCTCTAAGCTCGCTATCCAGGGTTTTTAAGGTGGTAAGCACTTCAGGTGTTCTATTGAGTATCCATACCGGCTTTCCTCGCCAGGCAACTCGAATCAGTTGTCCGGTTTCCATTTTGCTAATGTCAACTTCAACCGGTGCTCCAGCCGCCATTGCTTTGACACTAGGCTGCATTTGAGCAAGAAAAGGAACAGCTAAATAGCCTGTACCGACAGCGCCAACCACGGTTAATGCCGAGGTTAAAAACTGGCGTTTAGATTTATCGACGCCTTTATTATTCATTATGGAACTCTCCTGATTATATCGGTGGCTTTACAGCGCATTCTTATTGTCGCGCCAATATACCACTAGACGGCAGTTGATTTGAAGTGCTTATAGAGAATTGTTTGAGATGATGGCATGTTTTAGATGACGTGGCTGCACAGTATTGCGCGCTAAACAATATAGGCCAATGCATTAAAATAGTATTCCGACAGTATTGGCGTGGAAAAATAGCCTGATTTAACAGCACTGACCGGACAAGAAAAAGATGCGCTCATTTTGTAATCTTTCCAAACGGATGTCGTTTTTATGGCACTATAATATCGGCAGATAGAACGGCTTATCTTGTTTTGATGAGGTCAGCGCCATAAACAAGTAAAAAGCGGTGCTAACAGAGGCCAAGCATCACTGCCCACAGTTAAGCGGGAGTGCAACGGCTTTAGCCGTTGTACTCCTGTTTTATAATAACGTGTTACTGCCGACGGTAAAACAGGCAGCCTAAGAATCGCCAGGGATTCCGCTTAAAAATGAGTTCTTTTGTACAAACAAACTAAGCCGCTACTGCTATTCGCCCTTTTGGTGCTGCTACTACATATTATGACGATATTATGGCTGCGAAAACCTGCGGACTTATCCAGCGTAGCGGATACTCCTGTGCCTTTAAGTGTGGAATTAATCACCTTGCCCGGCAAAGACAGCAAAAAATCCGCTGTGACGCCTCCGCCCGCTCCGCCTCAACCTAAGCAGAAGCCTCAACCTAAACAGAAACCTCAGCCTAAACAGGAATCGGAACCCAAGCCGAGTCCTAAACCGGCGCCTAAGAATACGCCGGTAAAAGAAAAGTTGCCGGATGTAGGCGAGATTGAGCAGTTAATTAAGTCACGATCCGTCAAGCAGGTTGCCCAGAGTGTTCAATACCAACCTGACCGGCAATCAGCCCATGCGGTGTCCTCGGCGATAGTCATGCCGCCGCCCGGTCATGCGATGGCCAAGGACAATTTTCCTGTCAGCGATATTCATAATCCCAGCCCGGAATATCCGGAAATGGCGGTGTTCCTGGGCTATCAAGGCGATGCGATCATACGGATTAAGGTTTCCGCCCAGGGTTTAAGCGAAGGCGTTGAAATATTACGCAGCAGTGGTCATAAAATTCTTGACGAATCAGCCGTCAAAGCTCTGAGACATTGGCGATTTACCCCCAGCAAGCACGGCAATACCCCCATGTCCGATTCGGTGATTATCACGGTCAGTTATGTGCTGTATCATAAAGATAATTAAGCCGTTCCGCATTCAGCAACTCAATAACCGGCAAGGTTTCAGGGCGTATGCCGCGCCAGATAAAAAAGGCTTCCGCCGCCTGCTCGACCAGCATCCCTAGACCATCCAGGCTTTTTTGCGCCTGCTTTTCCTGCCCCCAACGGACAAAAACCGTCGCTTCATTGCTGTAGGCCAGATCATAACACACACCGTTTTGGGCGAGTAACTCATCGGGTAATGGCGGTAACTGTCCGCTTAAACTGCTTGAGGTTGCATTGATAATCAAATCGAACTGCTTGCTTTTTAAATCATCAAAGCCGCAACCTTCGATGCAACCTTTACCCTGAAACTCCGCCGCCAAATCAATTGCTTTAGCTATCGTGCGGTTAGCGATAACGATGGTTGTCGGCGATTGCTCCAGTATGGGCGTGATGATGCCACGACTGGCGCCCCCCGCGCCCAATATCAGGATGCGGCATCTAGCCAACGTGACACCATGATTGACTGTTAAATCCGTTACTAAACCGATGCCATCGGTGTTGTCGCCCAGCACGGAACCGTCCGCCTGTAACGCCAGGGTATTGACGGCTTTTGCTGTATGGGCGCGCTCCGTTTTAGCATCGGCATAAGCCCAAGCCAGTTCTTTCAGCGGAACCGTGCAATTCAAACCCTTGCCGCCGCCAGCAAAAAACTGCGCCACGGCAGCCTGAAAGTGCTCGGCGGGTACGTCTTGGGCGCTGTATACTAACGTTTGTCCCGTTTGCTCGGCAAAAATCGTATGGATGCGCGGCGATTTGCTGTGCTTGATGGGATGGCCGAAGACGGCGTAACGGTCTGTTGATGTCATTCCTGCAACCACCGGGCGACAGATTTGGCGTAATAAGTCAAAACAGCGTCGCTGCCCGCGCGTTTAAACGCCAGCAAGGATTCCAACACCACTTGTTTTTCATCCAGCCAGCCGTTCATGGCCGCTGCTTTAATCATCGCATATTCGCCGCTGACCTGATAGGCAAAAGTGGGTACGCCGTACTGCTCTTTTACCCGACGTATAATGTCCAGATAAGGCATGCCGGGTTTAACCATGACCATGTCGGCACCTTCCTGTAAATCCAATTGGATTTCGCGCAGGGCTTCATCGGAATTGGCCGGATCCATTTGATAGCTGTATTTATTGCCTTTACCCAAATTTCCGGAAGAGCCCACGGCATCCCGGAACGGGCCATAGAAGCCGGACGCATATTTAGCGGAATAAGCGAGTATCAGCGTGTTGGTATAATTTTGCGCTTCCAGCGCCAGTCTTATCGCGCCGATACGACCATCCATCATGTCCGACGGGGCGACTATATCGGCACCGGCTTCGGCATGAGATAAGGCTTGTTTGACTAAAACATCTATGGTTTCATCATTCATAACATAGCTGTCTTGATTAATCAGCCCATCCTGACCGTGCGACGTAAAAGGATCCAGCGCCACATCGGTAATAACGCCTAAATCGGGGAACGCTTTTTTTAGCGCCCGTACACTGCGTTGGGCCAATCCGTCAGGGTTATAAGCTTCGGCGGCATCATCCGACTTTTTATCGGCGGGCGTAACCGGAAACAAGGCGATGGCGGGAATGCCCAGACGGTAGATTTCTTCGGCTTCTGTCAGCAGCACATCCAGAGAGATCCGTTCTACGCTCGGCATGGAGGCAATGGCTTGTATTTGATTGACGCCTTCAGTGACAAAAACCGGGTAAATCAGATCATCAACAGACAAGCGGTTTTCACGCATTAATCGCCGGGAAAAATCGTTATATCGCATCCTTCTCATGCGTGTGCCAGGAAAATTAATGTTATTATAGGTCATCTTGATCCTACTAATGGGTTTAGAAAAAAATCAGAATCTCAGGTCTGAGCGGGTGGGCATGAGATCTCTGATCCAAAGATTTATTGTATCAGGGAATGTGCTCACTGATATTTGAAATTAGAGCAACCATATACTGATTTGAACTTAGAGGGTTTTATGAACGTTAAACGCTACACATTATTTGGTTTTTTTGCGGTATTGATGGCATTAATGCCTGTTACACGCATCATGGCGGCTGATCTATTGCCTCCACAACAAGCCATAGAAACTGCTTCGACAAAATTGCAAGCAAAAATGCAGGATAAGGTCTTTATTAAGGATTTTGCTAAAGTTAATAAGTTTGTCAATGAAACCATTTTACCGCATACCGATTTCGACAGAATTTCCTCGTTAGTCCTGGGTAAGCTGTGGAAAACCGCAACAGCTGACGAACAGGCCCGTTTTAAACAGGAATTTCAAACGCTATTGGTAAGAACTTATTCCCGCGCCTTTGTCGAATTCAAAGACTGGTCGATTCGTTTTTTGCCGCTTGAAATGGAAGAGGGCGCAACCAAAGCTATCGTAAAGACAGAAGTTTTACAGCCAGGCCTACAGCCTGTTGCCGTGCATTACCGCATGTTGCTGAGTGACGGCGAATGGAAAGCTTACGATATTCTGATTGAAGGCGTCAGTCTGGTGACTAATTATCGCACGACTTTTAGCAACGAAGTTCAAACTAAAGGTTCATTAAACGCGGTTATTGATAGTCTGGCAAAACGCAATACCGAAGCGCTGGCGGCAAAAAGTTCGTAAGTTTTAAATGATTGATTATCAACCATTATACAATACCTTGCTGGATGCAAAAGCCGATGCCTGGGTTCAATTATTGCCGCAACAGCTTAACAGTGCGTTTGAATCAACCCGGCATGGCAACCTGGAAGAATGGACGGCTGTAATTGAACGCCTGCCAAATTTAACTACAACGCACCGTTTGTTAGATACCGACGCTGTGCAGATAGGACGACCGGATGACTTGCCGGATGCCGTTAGAATGGAACTTAAACATCAGCTTAAGGCATTGCAGCCCTGGCGTAAAGGGCCTTATGACTTATTCGGTATTAATATCAATACCGAATGGCGGTCGGACTGGAAATGGGATCGTTTAAAAAACCATATCACGCCGCTAAACCATCGTCTGGTATTGGATGTAGGCTGCGGCAATGGCTATCATTGCTGGCGTATGCTGGGCGCCGGGGCAAAAATGGTGGTCGGCATAGACCCCTTGCTGCTCAACGTCATGCAGTTTCAGCTGATCAGAAAACTGTATGGTGCAGCGCCGGTCTACGTCTTACCTTTAGGCATAGAAGAACTGCCAGTCGGTTTAAAAGCGTTTGATACGGTATTTTCCATGGGAGTGCTATATCATCGCCGCTCGCCTATTGATCATCTTATGGAATTAAGAGGCTGCCTGCAACCCGGCGGCGAGCTGGTATTGGAAACGCTGGTCATAGACGGCCTGTTGGGTGAGGCGTTATTGCCTGAAGGCCGTTATGCCAGTATGCGTAATGTCTGGTTTTTGCCCAGTTGTGACACCTTAATAAGCTGGCTGAAACGATGCGGATATAAAAATATCCGGTTGATTGATGTCACCCCAACCAGCATTGAAGAGCAGCGTAGCACCGAATGGATGCCGTTTCATTCGCTCAAGGATTCTCTAAGTGCAGAAAATCCGCAATTAACCTGCGAAGGACTGCCGGCCCCAAAACGGGCTATTATTATTGCCAATAATGCTTGAAGACGTTAAAAACTGACAGTTTAAACAGCTAATTGCAGGAGGACATAGATAGCAATCAGGATACCGTGCAATAAGCTGGTAAATAGTATGGAATTACCGTTGCATTTCCAAAATAATCCGCTAAACTTGCCCCTGAATATCTTTGTTAGGTTGGCTTCAATAACAAAGGTATTTCTCTGGGTAATTTAATTTTTTATAGGGGAAGAATTATGAAAAAGATATTAATGCTGTTATTTCTGTTTGTCGTTAATTCCATGGCTATAGCCACGCCCGTCAACGTTAATAGTGCTGATGCAAAGACCATCGCGGACGCTTTATCGGGAATTGGTCAGAAAAAAGCCGAAGCTATAGTCAAATACAGAACAGAAAAAGGCCCGTTCAAAACAGTAGACGATTTGACCAATGTTTCCGGCATAAGCAAAAAGATCCTCGCTAAAAACAAAAACGACATCTTGTTGAGCGATGCGCCCACGCCTGAGCCAGCAACACCTGTAGCCGAACCCAATGCGCCAGCACCGGCTCCAGCTGTCGAACCCAAGAAAGACGACCAACCAAAATAAATAGCGACTAGCCACGCAAAAATCCGGGCTTGCTTGTTTATACTTACAGGGCAGGCGGGTGTTAACACCCGCCTGCCCTGTTTTATTTGGTTCGCTCGTGTAGAGAGAAAGCAGGTACAAATGACCTGAAAATATCAACTGTAAGAGGCGTTGAATATGCTACAAAAAACTTTTTTTACCGCAGCCCTCCTAGTCGCCATGATCCCTATTGGTACGGCGGGGACTATCAGCAAGGGGGCTTGGTCGCCCAGTGCTTGCGGCACTGAACCCGAAGTTCCTGTTGTCAATCAGGACAGCGTTGAGACCTATAACCAAAGCATCACGACGATCAATGAATGGCAGCAAAAAGCCAATGCCTATAACGCTTGCGTCATTAATGAAGCCAATGCCGACAACGCAGTCATCGCCAAGTCGGCGACTGAGGGGCAGAACAAATTTCGGGCGGTGGTAGAAAAGATCAAGAGCGCTACGGATGCCGCCAAAGCTAAGTTGGATAGTAAATAAAATTGTAAACGCTTTTTCAAAATAATTATGACAGATACTGTGACTGAAGTCGGTGAGTTTTTCAATGCCTGGGCGATTTACCGCAAAGTGCTGGATAACAATTACATGCGCCATAGAGAAATCTATCTGTCCCTAGCTGCATGGCTGCATGAGCACTGGGCGGCCCGCTCTTTTAAATTACTGGATTTGGGTTGCGGCGACGCCAGCTTTCTTGCCGAAGCGTTGCAAGGCACCGATATCAGCCATTACACCGGCTTTGACTTGTCCGATCCGGCGCTGGCGCTGGCTGCCGAGAATATTGCCCGGTTGGGTTGCAGCGCCAAGCTGATTAACGGCGATTTCATGGAAGGTTTGATGCAAACATCGGAACGCTTTGACGTTATTTTTACCAGCTATGCCTTGCATCATCTTACTCTGGCCGAAAAAGCCCGTTTCTTTATCTTGGCTCGCGCCGCATTGATTGACGGCGGGATGCTGATTGTCATAGACACGATGAGGGAGCCGCAAGAAACCTTGCCGGTTTATCTGGACGGTTATTGCAGCTGGGTTCGTGAAACTTGGACGCATTGTGAGGAGCCGGAGTTTGAGGCCATTTTTCAGCATATACGCAACAATGACTTGCCCGAAACCGTAGCAACGCTGCATGCCCTGACTGTAACAGCGGGGTTTAACCGGATTGATTGCGTACATCAATTGCCCTGGCATAAGGCGTTTTGTTTTCGTTGAGCGATAATCCTAAAAACCGCAGTTAAGCACGAAGAGCGCGAAGGACACAAAGTTTTAGGTTTTTTCTTCAAGGTCGTGGTAGTGAAGAATTCTGCCAAGGTGACTGTGCAGGGTATAACTATCCGCGTGGGCGTTATAAATCAACACTACCCGAAGCCATACGTCTATGTGATAATAAAGCGATTAGTCAGCCAATACCTCTAACAAACAGGGCATTATAATGGATGAGAACAAAAAGAAAGCGTTAGGCGCAGCGCTGATGCAGATAGAGAAACAGTTCGGCAAAGGTTCCGTCATGCGTATGGGTGATGTGGCGGCTTCCCGTGATATTGATGTGGTGTCTACCGGTTCTTTGGGCTTGGATATTGCATTGGGTTGCGGCGGTTTACCGCGCGGTCGTGTGGTTGAAATCTACGGTCCTGAATCATCGGGTAAAACCACACTGACACTCCAAGTCATCGCCGAAATGCAAAAACTCGGCGGTACGGCTGCTTTTGTCGACGCTGAACATGCTTTGGATCCCAGCTATGCTGAAAAAATCGGCGTTAATGTCGACGAATTGCTGGTTTCCCAACCGGATACCGGCGAACAGGCCTTGGAAATCACCGATATGCTGGTGCGTTCGGGCGCAGTGGATGTGGTGGTTATCGATTCGGTGGCGGCATTAACGCCCAAAGCCGAAATTGAAGGCGATATGGGCGATTCTCACATGGGCTTGCAGGCGCGCCTGATGTCTCAGGCCTTAAGAAAATTAACCGGTAACATCAAACGCTCCAATACCCTGGTTATTTTCATCAACCAGATCCGGATGAAAATCGGTGTCATGTTCGGCAGCCCGGAAACCACTACCGGCGGTAACGCGCTTAAGTTTTATGCCTCGGTGCGCCTGGATATACGCCGCATCGGTTCGGTTAAAAAAGGCGATGAAGTGATCGGCAATGAAACGCGGGTCAAAGTGGTAAAAAACAAAGTCGCGCCGCCCTTTAGACAAGCCGAGTTCGAGATTTTATACGGCGAAGGCATTTCCTTTATGGGCGAACTGGTCGACCTGGGCGTCAGTTATGGTTTTATCCAAAAAGCGGGATCGTGGTATAGCTACGGCGATGAAAAAATCGGCCAAGGCAAAGACAATGTTAAAGCCTTCCTGAAAGAACATCCTGAAAAAGCCAAGGAAATCGAAGCCAAGATCAGGGCGGAGGCCTTTAAAAAGCCCTTAGCCGTTATCGCACCGCCTGAGATGGATGAAATATAGAGGTCATCTTGGTCGACCATCAAGACGTTTCGAACCCCGATGCTGCAAAAATCAAGGAATCCTGTCTGGGATTGCTGGTGCGCAGGGAGCACAGCCAAAAAGAATTGTTGAACAAATTGCTGGTAAAAGGCTGGGCCAAGGATGACATTCTGGCCGTTATCGATGAATTGGCCCAGCAAAGCTGGCAGAGCGATGCAAGGTATGCGGAAAGCTATGCCCGGCATCGTATCCATAAAGGCTACGGGCCGGTCTGGATAGCTTATGAATTGCGTAAGAACGGCGTCGATGCCGTTAATCTCGACGACATCGTGCAGCAAACGGCGGGCAGTTGGATGGATCTGCTGGAGCAGGTTTACAGCAAAAAATATGGTCATGATTCGGTTTTGAATCGTAATGAATGGGCAAAACGCAGCCGTTTTTTAATGCAGCGCGGCTTTTCCGGCACGATGATCAGCGCCTTATTTGACCATCTAAATATTAAATTGTAGGGCGTACTTTAGGCGCTCTTTTAAAATCATAGATACCATGAAAAAAATGACTAGCGCCGAGTTGCGCACCGCCTTCCTGGAATTCTTTCATCAGCGCGGGCATTCCATTGAGCCTTCAAGTTCGTTGGTGCCGGGCAATGATCCGACCTTATTGTTCACTAATGCCGGCATGGTGCAGTTCAAGGACGTATTTTTGGGCCGGGAACAGCGCGATTTCAACAAAGCGGTGACCTCCCAGCGTTGCGTGAGGGCGGGCGGCAAGCATAATGATCTGGAAAATGTCGGCTACACCGCAAGGCATCACACTTTTTTTGAAATGTTGGGCAATTTCAGCTTCGGCGATTATTTCAAAAAAGACGCCATCCATTTCGCCTGGGATTTTTTAACCAAAGAGCTGGAGATTCCCGCAGAGAAATTATGGGTCACGGTATTTGAAGAAGACGCCGAAGCGGAAAGCATCTGGCTGCATGAAGTCGGTATTTCGCCCGATCGGCTTTCAAAAATAGGCGCGAAAGACAATTTCTGGTCTATGGGCGATGTCGGCCCTTGCGGGCCTTGTACCGAAATATTCTATGATCATGGCTCCGACATACCCGGCGGCCCTCCCGGCACACCGGAAGAAGACGGCGACCGGTATATCGAAGTCTGGAATCTGGTGTTCATGCAGTACGACCGCGCCGCCGATGGCACGTTGACGCTGCTGCCCAAACCGTCGGTTGATACCGGCATGGGACTGGAACGTATCAGCGCGGTATTGCAAGGCGTACATAATAATTACGAGATTGACTTGTTTCAACCGGTGTTAAAAGCCGCCGCTGGTCTTGCCGGTACGACGGATTTAAGCTTAAGTTCATTGCGCGTGATTGCCGATCATATCCGTTCCTGCGCCTTTTTAGTCGCAGACGGTGTCATGCCGTCCAATGAGGGCAGGGGTTATGTGTTGCGCCGCATTATCCGCCGCGCCATTCGGCACGGCTATCGTTTAGGCATCCACGAAGTTTTTTTCTATAAATTGGTCGCTCCCTTGGTTGATGAAATGGGCGGGGCTTTTCCCGAACTGAAGTCCGCACAGGCGCAAGTCGAACGGATCTTGAAAAAAGAAGAAGAACGTTTTGCGGAAACGCTAGGGCAGGGCATGAAGATACTGGAAGCCTGTGTTGCCAAGCTGCAAGGCTCGGTCATTCCCGGCGAGACCGTATTCCAGCTTTATGATACTTACGGTTTCCCCGTCGATTTAACCGCTGATTTTGCCCGCGAAAACCATCTGACGGTCGATCATGCCGGTTTTGAAACCGCCATGTCGGCGCAACGCGAACGGGCCCGTTCCGCCAGCAGTTTCGGCGCCGATTATGACCAGGACATCAAGTTGGACAGTCAAACCGAATTTACCGGTTACGATCATCTGTACGATCAAGTCCATATTGTTGCGCTGTACAAACTGGGCCAGTCGGTAGATAGTTTGCAATCGGGCGACGAAGGCTTGGTGGTGCTGGATAAAACGCCTTTCTATGCCGAGTCCGGCGGTCAAATCGGCGATTGCGGACAAATTACAGCGGCGGGCGCGGTATTTGACGTGACGGACACCCAAAAGCAGGGCGGTAACCTGTTTTTACATAAAGGCAAGCTGGTTTCCGGCACATTAAGCACCGGCCAGTTATGCGACGCTAAGGTCAGCTCGGCGGACAGAACGGCCATCGAGCTGAATCATA